>Ga0070741_10011019_pt1 | contig 16843 bp, 12 predicted proteins | sample Coa_R1_4_FD_66440 | JGI IMG/M metagenome (GOLD analysis project Ga0070741, IMG submission 66440) | Surface soil microbial communities from Centralia Pennsylvania, which are recovering from an underground coalmine fire - Coalmine... | ecosystem: Environmental > Terrestrial > Soil > Unclassified ...
TGTGCTGGATGTGACCGGAGGCAAGGCGGGGTTCGAGATCAACGGAAGCGGCAGCGATCTGGTGTCAGGGGTTACGGTGCCGACCGGCAGTTGGACCTACATCGTGGGCACCGCTGATAGTTCCGGTAATTTGAAGCTGTATGTAAATGGCGCGCTCACCGGTAATGCGTCACAAGGATTCTTCAATTTGGACTCACTCACGCGACCGTACTCGCTCGGTGGGCACCCAGTGTTTGCGGGATATAACTTCAATGGCATCATCGACGAGGCGCGGATCTCGAATATTCCGCGATCGGCCGATTGGATCGCTACCGAATACAACAATCAGAGCGGGTCGCTAAGTTTCTATACGATCAGTGCCGCAGTGACTTCGGGACCGTGAGTCCATTGTTGCCCCGTCTTCCTAAGCGACACGATTAAACTTGACGAATGCTGTAGATGATAGTCCTGCTTCAGGTGCTCCTTACTAGTATCTCCTCTCCATCCATATACAAGGGTTAGCTGAGTTCGTGTTGGCACCAGTTGCTCGTATTTTCAAGCAGGAGCACGAATTCGCAGAGGTGCCGAAAAGGCCATTGACTGATACTCACGCACAAACGCTATTCGACCTGTTATTTCCCGGCTCTCGCAGCTACATCTATTAGCTGTGTTAGCGGCTTCAAACGACGAATTTAACAACCTCATTTTTGCGAAACAAGGGCGCACAACAGCCATTCCTTAAGCTGGTTAAAGCATGACTAGTACATTTCAAAACTTCGGCACGCCTTTATGACTCCCCGTTGCGAGCAACCTGCAGAGATTTGCGTTGTCGGAGGAGCCGGACACGTCGGGTTGCCACTGGCGATTGTATTTGCGAGCAAGGGCCGACGCGTCTTGATTTATGATCGGAATCAGAGTTCCTTCGATGCCATACGCTCGGGGCAAATGCCCTTCATGGAAAACGGCGCCGAACCGTTACTCGACGATGTGTTGTCGCGCGGGCTACTGGCCCTCACTGACGACCCGCAACAGGTTGCAGGAGTCAAATCGGTTGTAATTACGATTGGCACGCCCGTCGACGAATTTCTGAGCCCTTCACTGTGGGTAATAACGAAATGCTTCGATGATCTGCTGCCGTATCTTTCCGAAGAGCAGCTGATTGTGATTCGATCTACTGTCTATCCTGGCGTAACCGATACCATGGCGAAATACGTACGGTCAAAAGGCAAGAGCCTCAACCTGGCGTTCTGCCCTGAACGCATTGTCGAGGGGCATGCGATTGAGGAGTTGCAAACGCTGCCTCAGATTGTGAGCGGCACGACGCCAGAAGCAGAAGAAGCTGCCGCTGAATTATTCTTGCTTATTGCGCCGGAGGTTGTTCGACTCGCTCCAATCGAAGCGGAGCTGCTGAAAATGTTCAGCAATGCCTATCGATACATTCAGTTTGCCGTAGCCAATCAGTTTTACATGATTGCGACGACAGCGAATGTTGATTATTACAAGATTCTGGAAGCGATGAAGCGCGATTACCCGCGTTCCAAGCATTTCCCGAGCGCAGGATTAACCGCCGGCCCATGCCTTTTCAAAGACACCATGCAGTTAGCAAGCTTTTACCGCAACCAGTTTGGTTTGGGTTATCAGGCCATGCTGGTGAACGAAGGGCTGCCACAATTTATCGTGGATCAGCTTGATGCGGCATATCCTCTGGAGCAGATGAACATCGGACTATTGGGAATGGCATTTAAGGCTGAAAGCGATGATCCGCGGTTTTCGCTCAGCTACAAGCTGAAGAAGATCCTGGCGTTTCGGGCAAAAGCGGTTTTGACGACTGATCCCTACGTGCAAAATGACGCGGATTTGCTGCCGGTTGATGACGTCATCCGAAGAAGTGACGCTCTCATCCTGTGCGCTCCTCACGAGGCATATCGCAACCTGAATTTGCATCACGAGGTCATTATCGACATCTGGAATTTCTGGGGCAGAGGCAGCCTCATCAAGAAACAAAGCGGCGTGCTCGACTTTACGCGGGTGGGATAGCTTGGACAGAAAAATCGCCTTCTGGACCCCGCAATTCGGTGACGAAGAGAAGACGGCGGTAGCGCGCGTAATCGATAGCGGATTTTTGAACGACGGAGAAGTGACGAGACAATTCGAAAGCCGAATTGCCGAAGTGCTGGGGTGCAAGCATGTCGTAGCTGCCACAAGCGGCACCGCGGCGATTTTTTTAGCTCTGGCGGGACTTGGAATAGGTCCCGGCGACGAAGTGATTGTTCCCGATGTCACGTTTATCGCCACCGCAAACGCCGTCACTTTAACGGGGGCGAAGCCAATTCTTGTCGACGTTGATGGCAAAACCCTCAACCTTGATGCACAACGTACGAAAGATGCGATTACCGCCCGGACGAAAGCTATAGTTCCGGTGCATGTGAGCGGCCGAGCCGCGGACATGGAAGCGTTTATCGATATAGCCGACCGCCATGGTCTTTTTGTTGTGGAAGACGCAGCCGAGGCCTTGTTCTCAAAGTCCAAAGGCAAATGCCTGGGCACATTCGGCATTGCCGGCTGCTTCTCGTTATCGCCAAACAAGACCATCACGACAGGTCAAGGCGGTTTGATTGCGACCGATGATGACCGCCTACACCAGCGGGTTTGCGAACTTAAAGATCAGGGGCGTCCGGTACGCGGTACGGGAGGCGACGACGTACACGCCAGCATCGGTTTCAATTTCAAATTCACGAATTTGCAAGCCGCCGTGGGATTGGTGCAACTCAAAGATGCGGAACGCAGGATTACCCGAATGCGAAAGATTAATCAGGCATATCAGCAGGGGCTTCGGGACATAGAGGGAATTTCAGTACTGCCTTTTCGTTTGGAGGAGGGCGAAGTCCCGCAGTGGACCGATGTGCTTGCCGACCGCTGTCAGGAACTGTACAACTACCTGGATTCAAAGAAGATTCAGGGCCGGCGTTACTGGCATCCCCTTCATACGCAACAGCCATATCGCATGCCGTCCGAGCGCTTCCCAACCAGTACAAAGCGGATACCACGTGCGATGTGGTTGCCGTCTGCGTTCACATTGTCAGATGAGGACGTAATGACGGTCTGCGAGCACATTCGTCAGTTTTACGATTTGGTGCCAACTGGGACACAGGCGGAAAGCGCAACGAGACGATGAAGCCGATCGTTTCGCCGAATTCACGGATTCGGCACCCAGAACATTTCGTAATTGGCGACGATTCGATTGTTGATGATTACTGCTATTTCTCCACGAAAGTACGCATTGGCCGCTGCACTCACATCGCATCAGGTTGCAGCGTTGCAGGTGGAATCGACATGCAGTTTCAGATAGGCGATTTCTGCAGCTTGTCGTCGGGCGTCAAAGTGTGGTGCACGAGCGATGATTTCGTGAATGACTTGGTTACGCTCATACCGATCGATGTGGACCAGGTGAAAACACACTTGATTCGCGGCGACATCAGGATCGCCAACTATACAGCGATCGGCTCGAATTCAGTGGTTATGCCGAAAAATGATGTACCGGAAGGAACAGTTGTAGGTGCACTCAGTTTCGTGCCGGTCGCATTCACGTTTGAGCCGTGGAGCGTGTATGCGGGTATCCCCATTCGTTTTATACGGCGCCGAAACAAGGACAGTGTCATAGGGCAAGTTCGAAAGCTGAGCGCCGCGCTCGAAGCGCGCGCCAGAGATATGTGAGGCAGAAAATGGCGGCTCATGCCGAATCCATCGAGAGCATCGAAGCCATCACGACGTCGCAACCGCAAGCCGCACTATCGATTCTGCTTCCTGTCCGAAACGAAGGAATTAACCTTCGCATCATGGTAAAACTTTTGAAAGCGATGCTGGACGTGCCGCACGAGTTGCTAATCGTTTACGATTTCCCGGACGACGACAGCATCGCGGTCATACGTGAATTGCAGGGGCGGTGGGCAAATCTGCGGCTCGTGCACAATCAGCGCGGGCGCGGAGTCATTAACGCGATAAAGGCCGGCGTAGATGCGGCAGTTGGTGAATACGTCCTGTTATTTGCGGCCGATGAGGTGGGGCCGCTGCTCGCCATTGAAGACATGCTGGCGCTTATGCAGGAAGGTTGCGACCTTGTAAGTTGCTCACGTTACGCGCACGGGGGCCGGCGCCTCGGGGGATCGCTGATCGGTGGCGCGCTTTCGCGTTTTGCCAATCAGCTTTTTCACCGGTTGGCGGGTTGTGCGCTGACGGATGCGACAACAGGCATTAAGCTTTTCCGGCGTTCATTATTCCAGAGCCTTCAGCTCGAAGCGAAACCTGTCGGTTGGGCGGTCACGTTCGAAATTGCCATGAAGGCGCAATATGCCGGATGGAAGCTGGGCGAAGTTCCCATCATATCGATCGACCGTTTGTATGGAGGAAAGTCGACCTTCCGTGTGGGTGCCTGGACGCGCGAGTATTTTCGTTGGTTTCTTTGGGGTTGCCAGAATTTACGGAAAGCGTCCCGCTCCGAAAAGCCAAAAGTGCGTGTTCGCGCGAATAGTGTAGTTCATGCGGTATCGAGCGGCGAACAGTCATCATGAATGCGCCAATTCCCAGAACCCACCCTCGAGACATATCAACGCCACATTGTGCTCGCGACGCGCAATCGGAGTACGAAATGGGTTTCTGCCGGGCCATTCTATGCCTGTGAAAAAGTATCTAGTGACCGGCGGAACCGGGTTCATCGGCAGCGGGTTAGTACGCCGGCTTGTGCAGGAAGGCCATTGGGTTCGTGTGTTGGACGACAATTCGCGAGGCGCCGCTCGCAAGCTGGGGAATGCCGCGTCGGCCGTGGAGTTGGTAACCGGCGATATTCGCGAGCCTGGGGCGGTGAACCGAGCGGTCCGCGGGGTAGATTGTGTTTGCCACCTGGCCTATATCAACGGCACAGAATATTTCTATTCCAAGCCGGAACTAGTGTTGGATGTTGCCGTAAAGGGAATCACGAACGTTCTGGACGCGTGTATAGAGCATGGTGTCGCGGAAGTCGTACTGGCTTCTAGTTCTGAGGTGTACCAATCCCCTCCAGTCATTCCCACACCAGAAGATGTGCCGCTCAGCGTACCTGATGTCCGGAATGCCCGATATTCATACGGCGGCGGCAAGATCATCAGCGAGCTGATGCTGCTGAACTATGGTCGCAAGTTTTTTAAACGGGCTATGATATTCCGACCGCACAATGTCTACGGCCCCGATATGGGAGCGGAGCACGTCATTCCGCAATTCATCCGGCGAATGGCAGCTCTCATTGCAGGTGATACGAAGAGTGGCAATGTAATCGATTTTGCGATCCAGGGCACTGGAAGTGAAACCCGCGCATTTGTCTACATCGATGACCTGATCGAAGGCGTCATGCGTATGCTCGACTGCGGCCGACACCTGGGCATATATCACATTGGAACCGAGACGGAAGTGAGCATGGCTGATCTCGCTGCCATGATCGCGAATTGCTTTGGCCGCGAGATCCGCGTGGTGGCGGGCGATCTTCGTTCTGGAGGCACGCTGCGTCGATGCCCAGATATCAGTCGAATGCGTGCGCTTGGCTACCAACCCCGCATCAGTTTGGCGGAAGGTCTCGCTACAACCGTGGACTGGTATCGTCACCGGTTGTGTCAAACGGAGTTTGGTCAAGTCGAAAACTCCGTTCTGTAAAAGCCATGAAGAGAACGACGCCCGATATTCTCGGAAGGTGAATTGGCTAAATGGGACGAGAGCCGGAGACACAAGTCAGGAAATTAGCTGCCGGATCTGGGGGCAGTATTGTGGTGGAGCGTTGCCAAATCTGCGATTCGCCGCATCTTGAACCTGTCATATTTATAGGGTATCTGCCTCCGGTAAACGCGATGCCGCCGATCGGCACACGGCCTGCGGAACAACCGGCCTATCCTGCGCAAGTTCTCCGGTGCCGGGACTGTCAGTTGGTGCAACTCGGCCTGATTGTCGATCCCGCCATCCTTTTTCCGCCTGAGTATCCTTACACGAGCGGAACGACGAAGATTCTGCGCGACAACTTCGCCGAACTTTCACGTGAAGTGGCATCTCTGTACCCGCTCAGTTCCTCCGATCTGGTTGTAGACATCGGCTCGAATGACGGAACGCTTCTGAGCAATTTCTCCAGTCGCGGGCCGGTGTTTGGGATTGAACCGACACAGGCAGGAGAACTTGCAAATCGGCGAGGGATACCGACACTCATCTCGTTCCTGAATCGCCAGGCGGTGAGCACTACGATTTCGCGGTGCGGCAAGGCGAAGATTGTGACCGCCGCGAATGTTTTCGCGCATATAGAGGACATCCACGAGATCGTGGAATGTATCTTGGAGCTATTGACCGAGGATGGGATTTTTATCTCGGAGTCGCATTATTTTCTTTCTCTCGTTGAAACCTTGCAGTACGACACGATTTACCATGAACATCTGCGCTACTACTCCCTGACGAGTCTGAAGCGTCTGCTCGGCATGCATGGGCTCGAGGTGATCCACGCTCGCCCGATTCCCACTCATGGCGGCTCGATTCGCGTTTATGCTGCCCGCCGAGGGCATTATCCCGTTCACGAGTCTGTTGATGGCGTTGTCACGATGGAATTAGCAGCGCTGAGCCCTGAGAAACTTGGCTCGTTTCGGGGCAGGGTTGTCCAAACAAAGCTTGATCTTTATGCCCTGTTGAAAGAGATAAAGGCTCATCGCCAGCGCATCTATGGGATTGGGGCGCCCTCCCGCGCCAGTACGCTGATCAATTATGTTGGGCTGGACGACGGCATTCTGGATTGCGTGCTCGAGATTCAAGGTTCGTACAAGGTTGGCAAGTATATTCCGGGAACGATGATCCCTGTGCTGGAAGAATCGCGGCTTTTCGTGGATCAGCCAGAATATGCACTGCTGCTGTCATGGCACATTGCCGATGAACTTATGCCCAAGCTGCGCTCTCGCGGTTTTCGAGGCCGGTTTATCGTGCCGTTGCCAAATCCAACCGTCGTGCAGTAGCCACCGTCCAAAGGCCCCCAATATTCGTGCGGAACCATCCTGTTCAAAAATGACTGTCCGCCGCGTGCTCATTTCTACAATGTAAGATCGCAAACTCGCCCTTCGACGTAGCAATATCCTGAGGGTTTCATTGATACCATCTTTGTATGGCGCATCCAACAGTAGCTGTTGATGCTGAGCGCTATGTAAACGAGGTTGGCGAACGTGCAGTTCGCGATCCAATCAGCCTTCTCTACGTTGGCCCAGCGGATCCCTGGAATGTAAAGACCGGCAGCGCGCTTGCGTGCCTATTTTTGCTGTGGGGATGGCAAGTTTACTCAACCTGGGGAGCATGGGGAAACCTCACTATTGATTCCGGACACGAGATGTATATCCCCCTGCTTTTGGCTCAGGGCAAGATGCTGTATCGGGATGTCTGGTTTAACTTTGGTCCACTTGCTCCGTATCTCAACAGCTACTTGTTTCGATTGTTTGGGATCCATCTAAGCGTTCTATATTGGGCTGGCTCTTTCGCGGCGTTAGGCTCGGCGGTTTTTCTCTATCTTGCGGGGATGCAGCTTTCGGTTTGGCCGCTCGGATGGACTGCCGGGGCTGTAATCTTGTTGGAAGGCTTTCAACCGTCATTATTCAATTTTCCGCTGCCGTATAGTTTCTCGGCTGCGTATGGCTGCTGTATCGCGTGCCTTTCGGTTTACCTTTTCACGAAGGTATGTTCCTCGCAGCGGTGGGAATGGATGCTTGCCGCAGGAAGCGCGGCTGCCGCCGCCTTACTGCTGAAGCCTGAGTTCGGTGCGGCGTGCTATGTAATCGTGTTGGCCTTGATTCTGATCCGTGGTTTTCAAACGAGATCTTCGAAACGCGTGTTCCGAGACGTTGCCGCGATCGTTCCCGGAATGGCCGTTTGCGTTGCGGTAATCCTGTGGATGATTTCGATCGGCGGCATTGAATTCCTGACTCAAGAGAACATTGACGACTGGCCAACGTCGTTTTTTATGCAACACTACGCGAGCAAAATGCTGCAGGGCAATGGCTTTTCACTGAGCCCATCAGCATTAACAGATGCCTTAATTCGTTCTCTTTATCCTGCTGCTTTTCTGCTTCTTTTGTACTGCTTGTTCAAATGGAAGCGATGGGATACGACTTCAATTCTGATGCGGCTGGGGCTGTTGGTTGCAATGCGATTTCTGATTTCGAGTCCCGAAAATGCGCTCAGCGCGCTGGTTTTTCCGCGTGACATGGTGCTTTACGTCCTCATCGCAGCGGGCTGGTCATGGTGGCTTTTCGGGCGCACAAGAGCGGCCATTCGGGGCAATGTAATCATTCCTATTTTGCTGAGTTTTTCCGGAATTCTCGCCTTTCGGATAATGCTCAGAATGCTTCCACAGGATTATCCGATCTACTACAACGGGCCGGTGATACTTTGCTTCTTGCTGCTCGTGCTTGCGCTCGTTCGTGCGAATGTCCATACGCCAAAGAATGTTTGGAGGATTGAGTCGGCGGTTTGCTTGGCTTGCCTGGTGAGTGTCGGATGGTCGGCACACCAAGCAAGGACGATTACGAAACTATTCGTGCCGCTTCAGACCGATCGAGGCACGATTCTCGTTCCGCCGCATATGAAAGAGGGGTACGAGATTGCGATGCGCTTTATGAAGGAAAAAGCAGCTGCCGGAGAGTATGTTTTATCAGTTCCCGAGGACACCAGCCTCTATTTTCTTTCGGGAACCTACTGCCCGACCCGTGTGTACATGTTCCTACCCGGGATTATGGCGCCGGGGAAAATGACGGACAAATTTATCCTGGAACTCGAAAGCAAGAACGTGCGGTATTTATTGTGGTCAAATCGACTGTTTTGGGAATATGGCGCGCCTATCTTCGGGAGAGATTTTGACAGGCAAATAGGCGATTACTTCAGATCTCATTATCATTTTGTCGGGCCGCTCACGCCTAATACCGGCTCTTTCGCAGATTGGACCGTTTCAGTTTGGGTGCGCAACGATCCACAAAATTAGATGTGAGGAAGATCTCCTGCTGAGATGAATTGTATGATCTTTTGATCTGAAACAAGGCGGATGATCGGTCCTTGCAGTGACAAAATAGGTGACGATCAGCAGGTTCTGTTATGGATTTGGAGTATTCGGATTTAATGGGGCGCGGAACGATCGTCGTTGCCGGTGGGACAATGGACTGCCGGCGCACGTGGTTTCAGACTCTCAGAACGACGTGTCCGCTGAAATCAGGCAGAAAAGCGATATGAATTCGTTCGGCTCTCACAAACGGGTACTGATTTTCGTTGTTGCCTACAATGCCGAGAAGACGATTCACGAAGTCATTACGAGAATTCCACGAACCTTGATGGCGTTCGAGACTGAAATTCTAGTTATTGATGATTCCTCGCGCGACACAACGTTTGAACGTGCTCGTGAATATGCAGAAGAAGGCCAGGCGCCGTTCCCACTGACTGTGTTGTACAACCCCGTAAACCAAGGTTATGGGGGCAATCAAAAAATCGGCTTTCAGTACGCCATCCGAAGTAATTTTGACATAGTCGCACTCGTGCACGGTGATGGGCAGTACGCTCCGGAATGCCTTCCCGCCTTGCTCCAGCCGTTAGTTGAAGGAGAAGCCGACGCAGTATTTGGATCGCGGATGATATCGCGTTCCGGCGCCCTCAAAGGCGGCATGCCTGTTTACAAATACGTGGGAAACCGGATTCTGACCGCAGTTCAGAATTCTGTTTTGCGAACCTCGTTGTCGGAGTTTCACTCGGGCTATCGCCTTTATTCCGTGAACGGTCTCAGGCGAATTCCATTCGATCTGAATACAAACGATTTTCATTTTGATACGGAGATCATCATTCAATGGATTCGAGCGGGTCTCCGCATCAAAGAACTGCCGATTCCCACATATTATGGCGATGAAATCTGTCACGTAAACGGGATTCAGTACGCTTTCCAGGTGCTAAAAGCCAGTTTTCTTTCTCGTGCGCAGGACCTGGGGATTTTCTATGATCGCAAATTCGATATAGCGGCACGGTGTCAAAAAAACCAGGTATATCAACCAAAATTGGGGTTTGAGAGTCCGCATACGCTGGCATTATCGCGCGTGCCAGCCGGCGTGAAGGTCGCCGATATTGGGTGCGCCGCGGGGTATATAAGTGCCGCGCTGAGGCAGAAGGGCTGCCGGGTTACGGGGGTCGATCAATTTCCAGTCAAAGATCCCTCGAGCGTCGACGATTTTTTGCAGGCGGACTTGGATACCGCGGAGTTCCCGCTGGATATCGGCACTTTTGATTATGTACTGCTGCTCGACGTCATCGAACATCTGCGCTCGCCCGAGCTTTTTGTCGAAATGTTGCGGGCCTCCTGGCGGACTGAAACCGAAGTGAAAATCATTGTGAGCACAGCAAATGTGGGTTTTGTTGTCACGCGGATAGCGTTGCTGCTTGGCTGGTTCAATTATGGCATCAGGGGCATTTTGGACCTGACGCATAGGCGATTATTTACTTTCGGCTCGCTGACGAGGCTTTTTGAACAGGCGGGTTACCGGATCGAAGAAGTTAGAGGCGTGCCCGCACCTTTTCCTTTGGCGTTTGGGGACGGAATGCTCAGCCGGATGGCACTCGCGCTGAATAAGATGCTGATTCGAATTTCTAAATCGCTCTTCTCTTATCAGGTTTTCTTGGTTTGTTCGCCAACGCCGTCGCTCGAATGGCTCCTGGCAAGAGCTGAAAAAGCGTGCGAGGAAAAGATACAAAGTGCGTTGAGATAGAACTCGCGCGGCCAAACTCGAGATGTTGGCCGAGGCTGTGCATGTGCCGCGAGTTTGGCACAACCGACACTCTGGAGAAAATCGTAGCTGGGAAGCATCACGATTATGTGAGGCTTCGGCAGGATTGTGTCGGGCGCCATCAGGCGACCTTCGCGACAATCAGCAGGTGTGAGCCTAACCACCGCTCCAGCCAGCGAAACCAGGAGTTCGGCATCCAGCGAAAATACCAATTCTTAACGTAGCGGTACTGAATGTAATCGGGAACTCGATACGGAAAAATGTGATCCTTGGTCATACTTACCATTTCGAAGCCCCGGAGCAATTCACGCGCTTCGCGGTGTGAGTAGACGTAACTGACGGGAGAGCCGATCTCCGCCTCCGAGTATTTGGGCACCAGAGTTCTCCAATTCCATGGCTCGCGCCAACCGTAATGTGCATATATCGAGATCACCTTCCATGAGTGTCGAGCATAAACCATGAGGCGAAATTCGCCACCTGGGTTGAGGTGCCGGGCAACAGCCGCCGTAACACGCTCTGGGCACGGGGTGTGATGGATTACTCCAAATGAATAGACGAGATCGAATTTCATATTGGCCGGAAGGAGTTGGTCTAGTTCTTCGGCATTGCCGTTGATAAAACTCGCCTGTAGCCCCTCGATTGCCAGCCGTCTTTTGGTAATCGCAAGACTCGCGCTTGAAAGCTCGACAATCGTAAGGCTGGCACCATTTCGCACAAAATTGATGGAATCCGTACCAATCCCGCAACCGATTTCCAATACTTGCTTACCCTGCCAACAAGGGAAATCGGCGAACGCTGGGATATGCGGCTCGACCATGTATTTCCGGCTTTCTACTTCGTCAAAGTATTCTCGAGTGCCGACCGGGTGGGGCGAGTGCCGGATATTACAGGGCCGACGGTCCCAGTATTGTTTTACATCCTGAACGGTCGCCATGGCTAATTAACGCGCAATAATCGCTGAGCCCAAGTAGAAAGGCCATCAGTTTCTAGCCGGGCGTGTTATCCAGAAAGGCGTTATGCCTTTTGGCGTAATGTAACGTGGCATAGGGAGTTATGTCACAAGAAAAAGCCGCTATCGCTTCCTATTCCTCTGCCGACAAAAATCACGAGACGATCAGCTGCCCCTGTTTGCGTTTTGCATACTCGTTTTTGATCCAGGTATACGTCTCGCGTAATCCTACCGCGAGCGTCGTGTTCGGTTCCCAATTCAATATTTGTTTTATGAAAGTATTGTCGCTGTTGCGTCCGGCTACACCTCGAGGTGCAGTGGCATCATATTTCCTGCGGAGCTTTACACCCGCGATCGCTTCGACAATCGATACGAGGTTATCGATACTTATGAGTTCAGCGGATCCAAGGTTGATTGGCGTCGCGATCAAATCGTCGCAATGCGTGATCATATCGATGCCCTGCACGCAATCGTCAATGTACATGAAACTCCGCGTCTGAGTGCCATCTCCCCAGATTTCGATTTCGCCACTGTCTGTATCGATGGCCTGCACAACTTTCCGGCAGATCGCTGCGGGTGCCTTTTCACGACCGCCGTCCCAGGTGCCGTACGGACCGTAAACATTATGAAATCGCGCAATAAAGGTCCTGAGGCCTCGCTCCGCCCAATATTCCTGGCAAAAAATTTCCGACATAAGCTTTTCCCAACCATAGCCACGCTCAGCCATAGCAGGATATGCGTCGGATTCCTTCAGGGCGCGAACGTTGGGGTCCTGCTGAAGCGTTACGTTATATGCACAGGCGGAAGAGGAGAAGAAATATTGCTGGACACCCGCGCGATAGGCAGCCTCAATCATGTGGGTGTTGATCAGAATATTGCGAAGGCACTCCACGCGAAAGCGTTCGATGAATCCCAGTCCGCCCATATCTTCGGCCAGGTTATACACTTCCGTCGCACCTTCGCACACATCCCTACAGGTCTCCTCATTGCTGCAGTCAAGAGTGAGATTTTCCACATTTGGAAACTGCAAATACCATGTATGGAAAGGTTTTTTGTCCACTGCGCGAATTCGCGAGAAGCCTTTCTTGCGGAAATATTTGACCAGATTGCCGCCAATGAAGCCGCCTGCACCTGTAATCACAATGAGACCGTTACCTGGTTTATTTCCGTTAGATTTTGGACGACTAACCAGACGCAAGATCGTTCGCTCCACCCTAGAAATGTGTTGCGACTTTGGCCGACGCAACTGCTTTTGGCGAATCCAAAGTGGTGATGTAGTGCACGTCGTGATCGACTATCGACTGAAGCAGGCGCCATGGATCTAACACCGTCGTGTGCGTGCCACGGAAGCAGTACTTGTTCATTTCAAAAAACTTTCTGTACTGCGGCCACGGGCATGTAACGACGATTGTCCGGCATGCCTCCTGCAGGATTTCCGCTGGATCGCTGCAGATGTGAACGGAGGTTTCGGCAAGTGCCGACGATGCATTCTTGCTTGCCAGATAATCGTGAGCAAAAACGGTACGCGCAGCATCGGCTAGCCGGCGACAAAGCCCAATTCCGGCGGATTCATCGGTCACATCAGTGAGCGGTTTATATGCTAATCCCAACACGCCAACGCGAGCACCAGGTGGGCAATATCGCGAGACCGTTTCAAACAGCCGGCAGTTTACATCGTCGTTTATTTGATCCGTAGCTCTAGAGAGAGCAGCATCTGCCCCGACAGACTCCGCGACAAATTGAAATAGCCGATTATCGCGTGGAAAACATGGTCCGCCGAAGCCTAATCCGGGTTTAAGGTAATCGTTTCCGATGCGCCTATCTTTGCCGATCGCCTGCAGGATTACGTCCGGATCAGCGCCTGGAATTTTGGCACAAACGTTGCTGAGCTGATTTACAAAACTGATTTTCATTGTCACAGCACAGTTCAACGCGATTTTTGCCAGTTCTGCATTTATGTTGGACATCCGCTGGATGGGAGGCGAGTTAGTGGCTAGCTTCCTCTGTATCTGCGCGACCAGTTCACCCGAGGTAAGATCCGATTCGCCAACGAGCACAAGATCCGGTTTCAACAGGCCGTTGATGACGTTCCCAAGGGCAATGAACTGAGGGTTGTAACAGAGACCGAACTCTATTCCAGAATGGGCCAGCGTCTGCTTAAGCAACGGTTCAAGAACTTTAGCGCACGTGCCGGGAGTAATCGTGGAGCTTACGATGAAAAGGTGACGCTGCTTCCGTCGTTCGGTCAAGATCTTGACGACAGATTTAAACGCTGCGATCAGCAGGTCGTTGCTGAAACTGCCGTCGGACAGACTCGGCGTTGGCAGAATAAAAAACGAGGTATCGGTTTCGAGTACCGCTTGCTTGAAATCGTTAGTAGCCGTAAGGCGCGAACCGGCCAGTTCGATAGTTTCTTGTAGGTTCGGCTCTTCAGTAACCGCGACTCCGTTATGCAGGGCTTCGGATTTGCGTCTATCCACGTCACAGCCGATTACATTGAAACCGCGGCTCGCCAGCGCAGCCGCCATACAGGCACCGAGCTTCCCCAGCCCGATTACCGAGATGTTTTCGATATGGCCTCGTCCCATCAAATTCCTTTTCTAATAGGCCTTTCCGCATTGCAGCTAACGCAAACTGATGACTGGCAGCAGAAGCGATTTTCGAAGTACGTTTATCGCATCTTTGGGGAATGTTGCGCAACCGCATTGGGGGGGAGGGCTTAACAGCGAAAAATATAGGCAAATGGAGCGCCGACTCCGCTTACAAGTCAAGCAAGGCATGCCGAATGAATGCACTAGTGCCTCCTGCCGCCAATTGAGCAGGGAATTTTATCAGGGAAGGATCAGGGAATTCCTCAGCTAGGAGCGTGTCCGAGATTTACGGTTTGGAACGCCTTCGGGGCAGGTACCGCTCAACGGCGGCTCCGATATGCAGCTATTGTCCCGGGGCGGCTCTCTCGTTCGAACTGAAGGAGCCGCTGACTCGCCAAAGTTTCGACTTATCCATAACAGATTTTGTGGAATTTCAGAAGATTGTGGGTCAGGCAGATCAAGGCCCACTCGCCACGCACCTTCTCCAACCCACGTAACAGGAACTGGCGGAACCCGCGGCCCTGTTTGATCTGTCCGAATACCGGCTCCACCACAGACTTGCGGGTCGCGTACACACTCGCTCCCACTTGGGTCTGCAACTTCCGCTTCATCCGCTCCACCTCACCCGCTTCGCTCGGTAGCGCCTCGCGGGCAAGGGGGTCTCGCTTCGCCGTGCTTCCATTTCTCCGTAGCCACCCATCCGCTAATGTTGTGTTTGCTTAAGTACCGCAAATTTTGTTCCGAGCAATATCCAGTGTCGGCCAGTACTTCTTGCGGTTTCTGTCCACTCTGCTCTTCAATCTTCTCGATCATTGGTACTAACTGCTGTTTGTCGTTGGCCTCTGGCGTGACCGTCTGCCCCACGATCAACTGAAACACCGGCTCCACCGCCACCTGCGTGTTTTAAGCCTGCACAAATCCTTCGGCACCTTCGTTTATTCGGTCCTTCTTTCCGGTCTTTACATCTTCGCGTTGAGGGCACACCGGAAGATCACCGCATGGCGCTTGCCCCGATACCCCGATTCACGTCAGCGGCAGGACGTGTTTCTTGTTGTCGGCGAGATTCACAATCCGCGTAAGCCTGTGCCATCCGAAACTCCGCGTTGGCTGATCATCCCGCAGCGCGGGCTTTTCACCGGCATTGCCATTATTGGCGCGGTCGGTACCGGAAAGACGAGTTGCTGCATGTATCCGTTTGTTGAGCAACTTGTCGCTTACAGAGCCTCCGACGCCGACAAGAAGATCGGCGGGCTTGTGCTCGAAGTGAAAGGTGATTTCTGCCATCAGGTAAAGGAGATTCTCACCCGGCATGGCCGGGCAGAGGACTACGTTGAAATCAGCCTCGATTCCGAGTACCGCTACAACCCCTTGCACAACGACCTGGACGCCTACGCGCTTGCATACAGCGTCGCGTCGCTCTTGAACAACCTCTTCGGCAAGGGCAAGGAACCCTTCTGGCAGCAGGCATGCACGAACCTGGTGAAGTTCATCATTCTGTTTCACAAGATCACCTACGACTACGTGACGCTCTTTGATGTCTATCAATGCGCCATTTCGCCCGACAAGCTGGAGAAGACAATCCATGAGGCAGAACAGAAGATCGGCGGTCGCCGTTATGTTCTCATTTCATCCGAGGCGTACCTCACCCACGTGAGTGAACTTGCACCATTCAAGTTCACCCTGGGCATAGCCGACTCCGGGATGTACCGCGCCGACGATTCGGAACACCTCCGCGTTCTTCTCCACAACAAAGGCATCGAATTCGAGGCGTTGACGGAGGCTTCTCCCGACGACCCTGATTCGTTCAAACGGGAACAGCTTGAGGCAGTGAAGAGATGGCTTTACGACGACTGGCGCAGGATCGAGCCAAAACTCAGGACCTCTATTGTCGAAGGCATCTCCGTTTTCCTATCGCTTTTTGATGACAACCCGCGCGTGAAGCGCACCTTCTGTCCACCGGCAAAATGCTATGACTCCGTTGCCAACGCTGACGGCACATTAGGGAAGCCTCTTCCATCGTTCCGATGGCTCATCGAAAACGGCAAGGTATGCGCTCTGAATTTTCCCATCGGACTGAATCCAGGCTTGGCCCGCGCCTTGGGCGTGATGATGAAGCTCGATTTTCAGCGAGCCGTGCTAAATCGCGTCCCCGACATGGCGCGTGACCCCAAGAGGCACTTTCGTGAAGTTTTCTTCGTCTGCGATGAATACCAGAACTTCGCCACGGTCGGCGAGAATGAACCCACTGGTGACGAGAAGTTTTTCAGCCTCTCCCGCCAGCCCAAATGCATTCCGATTGTCGCCACGCAGAGCATCAGTTCCCTGAAATCCGTCTTGCCCGGTGAGACTTGGCGCACGCTCTTGCAGACCTTCCGCACCAAGCTTTTCCTCGCGCTCTCCGATGATTTCTCGGCCCGCACTGCCAGCGAACTCTGCGGGCGGGAAGATAAGCTGAAGGTCAGCTACAACATCTCCGAAAGCGGGCACGACGCCAGAGTGAGCTTGCTCACCGGAAAAGCCATCGCGCACCG
>Ga0070741_10011020_pt1 | contig 16842 bp, 18 predicted proteins | sample Coa_R1_4_FD_66440 | JGI IMG/M metagenome (GOLD analysis project Ga0070741, IMG submission 66440) | Surface soil microbial communities from Centralia Pennsylvania, which are recovering from an underground coalmine fire - Coalmine... | ecosystem: Environmental > Terrestrial > Soil > Unclassified ...
CAGCAACCAAGCCGCCTGTCGCGCCGAGGCCGTAGGAATTCGTCCGTTCACGAATTTCTTATCGGCGGGCATCGCGCACTTTTGACACTTCTCAATTTCCGCCGGTTCCCGCCGATATACTCCATGAGACCCGGACAATGATCCAGCTCACGCGTCTGAATCACGTTCCGCTGATGCTGAACTGCGACTTGATTGAACATGTCGAGATGACGCCGGATACCGTCATCACTCTTACCGACGGGCAGATCATCCGGGTACGGGAGAGCGCCGAGGAAGTCGTGGCCCGCGTGATCGAATTCCGGCGGGCAATTTTCCGGGATTTGGTCCGCTGTCCGGCGGCAGCACGTAACGACTCCGAACCGTCATGGCCGACGAACAAAACCTGAAACTCGAGGAAGCGCAGGCAAGCGCCAAGAAGAAACCCGCAGGAGCCAAACCCGATCTGGCAACGTTCGGCGGCCTGGCTCTTGCCGCCGGCGGCATCCTGGGCGGACTGATGCTGGAAGGGGGCAAACTCCAGGACATTTCCCAGATGACTGCGGCCATGATCGTGCTCGGCGGCACCGTCGGCGCCGTTATGGTCACCACGCCGCTTCCCGTCCTTCTGGGAGCGATCAAACGGCTGCGCATCGTTTTCTTCGATCAGGTGCAATCGCCCGATGCCGTGATCGACGAGATCATCGGCTACGCCACCAAGGCCCGCAAGAACGGCATTGTCGCGCTCGAGCAGGAGGCCGATACCGTCCCGGACAAGTTCCTCCGCAAAGCTCTGAATCTGGCCGTCGACGGCACGGACCTGCAGGTCTTGCGCAAAATGATGGAACTCGAAATCGGCATGGAAGAGCATCAGGGTGAAGCGGAGGCGAAAGTATTTGAAGCCGCCGGAGGATATTCGCCGACCATCGGCATCATCGGCGCCGTCCTCGGCCTGATTCAGGTAATGAAGCACCTGGAGGACATCAAAGAGGTTGGCCGCGGCATCGCCGTCGCCTTCGTTGCAACGGTCTACGGTGTGGCTGTGGCCAATTTGTTCTTCTTGCCCGCCGCGAACAAGATCAAGGCGCGGCTACAAAGTGGGTTGCAAATGAAGGAATTGATGCTCGAGGGAGTGATCGGAATCGTGGAAGGGCTCAACCCTAAGCTGATTCGCAGTAAGCTGGACGCCTATATTCAGCAACCTGCCGCGGCAAAAAACAGTAAAAAACCCAAGAAAGATACGGTTGGAGCGCCAATTGGTGGCCAAGTGGAGGCGAAAACGTAATGCCGCGAAAAAAGCACGCTGCACACGAAAATCATGAGCGCTGGCTGGTCTCCTACGCCGACTTCATCACGTTGTTGTTCGCCTTTTTCGTGGTGATGTTCGCCTCCTCGCAAGCGGATAAGAACAAAGCCAAACAGGTCTCCGAAGCGGTCCGCGAAGCACTCGAAACCGGCAAATTCGGCGGCGCGGTATCTGGTCTGCTAGGCCGAAGCTTGAACTCCAAAAGGCCCCCCGCCAAAGCGGACGAACAGCCGGCTACACAGCGGGCATCAGGCGGGGCCGGCGACCTGGCGGGTTCGCTGGCCACGCTCACGGCGGCGCTGCAGCCGGAGATTCAATCGGGCAAAGTCAAAGTGGAGTTGCAGGCGCGCGGGTTGGTCATCAGCCTGCGGGAGGCAGCGTTCTTTCCATCCGGAGACGATTCGCTGCTTCCCAGCGCCGATCCCAGCCTGGACAAAATCGCGGCGGCCATCGAAAAGCTGCCGAATTCGGTGCGCCTGGAGGGGCATACGGATTCCATTCCCATCCATAACGCGCGTTTTCAGAGCAACTGGCAACTATCGGCGGCGCGCGGGATCGCCATGCTTGACCTGTTCGTGGACCGCTACAAAATCTCGCCCCAACGCCTCTGCATCGCCGGATACGCCGATACCGTGCCGGTCGAATCCAACGACTCCGCGGAGGGACGAGCCCACAACCGCCGCGTCGATATTGTCATCGTGAACCCGGAGGGGGCAGGCGCTGACGCCAGGTTCGCACAGCGAAAGACCTGAAGTTATTCCAGGAGCAGGCTGTCCTCGGCGAGCCCTAAATGCGACCAGACCTGCACACGCACCGGCGTGTGTCTCACTAGCGGCTTATCCAACCAATAGTGAATCTCTTCCTGATACTGCAAGCCCCAGAAAATACGCCGGACAGCAGCGCGAAGTTGATCCTCTGTGCCGGCCTGCAGCAAGCGGCCGGATGTTGCGGCGCACAAACGTTCCAGCCAGGGAGACCGGCCGCCGGACAAGAGCAGACCATGGACGCCGATGCCGGAGTGCCGGGCTCTTTGGCATAGATGCTCGGTATCGTTCGCGGAGGCGACTGTGTCCTGTCCCGCGTGAACCAGGACGACGTGCCGCTCACTCTCGAGCGACGCCGCGGCCGCGATGAGAACACGCGCTGCTTCCAAAGGTCCACTGACGGCGTTCGGGGCTGTCGCCTGCCGTTCCAGCAACACCGCGAGAGCACTGGAGTTGGGAGTATACGGCGTTTGCAGGCCGGAGTCCGCCGCCGCAGCGGGAATGGGACTGTAAGGCTGGATCGCCCACAGGCTGCCGGGCTGCTTCTGCCGCAAGCATTCGCTCAGTATCGGTTCGATCGGGACGCACGGAGGCTGAACGGCCTGAGGCAAGCCCCACCCCACGGCCAGCGAGGCCGGTCCCGAGCGCCGGCGGACTTCGTAGTGCATTACAGCCTGGCTGCCGTCAGTCACAAGAAATCGGGTGGGCGGAAGGTGAGAAAAGCCCTGGTTGCGGTGAACAACGGCGAGTCGCACTCTCCGCCATCCGTCAGGCATCAACCGGGCGTCCCAAAGATAGACGCGGATCTGGCTCTCAGATGGCAGTTCTGCCATCTTTTGGCGGAGGGCGGCCAAGGACCGCAATGCTCTCGCTCGCACCCTCTTATCCGAATCGGCCAGCATTGGGCGCAGAATCGTCCGGAACCGCTGATCCCCGGACTCGCCCATCGCCCAGGCAGCGGTGGCACGGAAACGCGCTTCCGGGTGCTCGGCCATCTCCAGCATGCAACCAATGGCGCGAACGTCTCCCTGGCGGTACAATCCGATGACGGCATTTCCCGCGATGCGATTGTTGGGTTCCTGGCTACACTCCCACAGCAAACGATGGGTGTCATCATCATTCGCATCCCATAAGCCTTCGAGGGCATTGGCGCGCACCCTTGGGTCGATCTCGTCCTTACGCTGCTCCACCCAACGCGCGTTACGGTTGCGCCGGCCTAGCAGCAGGGCCGCTTTGGAGCGAACTCTATGATTGGTGTGCTGCAGTAACTGAGTAAGCAGGGGTAGTAATCGCCGCCCGTTGGAAATCGCTCCCAGGATGTCGAGGACCCGAAGCGCCTGCTCGTCAACGTCGTCCTCTACCGCCAGTTTGTTCATCAGCCCGCGTGCCATGGCCGTGTCCAGCGTGGGGTTTGTCTCGATGGCTATGCGGGCGAACTGCACGGCGGCCTGGGTACTGAATGAAGAGTCGCACAAGCATTTTACGAGCATATCGTTGCGATCCAGGAATGCCAGCAGGTTCCGGGAACCGCGGCTGTCTGGGGCCTGGCGCAGGCAGGCGACGGCCGCCGGCAGAAACGCGCCACGGTCCTTCTCCACGAGTTCGCGTAAGAGCCTGCTGGCTTGCGCGGGAGACCCGTCAACCGACTGCGACAACATTTGCAGTAACTCGTTCACCGCACATCAAATCGGACCCTCCTCTGGCAGACTTTATACCTCGCAGCAGAGACATTTTCTTGCCGCGAGGCAATTTCCCGTCTCATGCTTTGATAAAGTAGATCCGCATAATCAGCAATTTAAGATTGGAATATCCATTGCTCTTTGGGCTGCGATGCTGGACGGCTTGTCCGATCGAATCGAGCGCTATCTGGATATATTGAGCGCCCGCCAGCGGCAGGTGGCCGCTAACATAGCCAACGCCGATACCCCCGGCTACAAGACCCGCGATCTCGATTTTCAAGCCGAGTTACAGCGGCAGATTGGCGGTTCGAGTCCCGTTCGCCCGATTCCGGTGATGCATGAAGTCGCGGGCTTGGCGGTGAGGAACGACGGCAACAATGTGAGCCTCGACCGCGAGGCACGCCTGTTGTCGGAAAACGCCCTCCGTTTCAATGTCGCTTCCAACCTGCTGAAATCGCAGATCCGAATGGTCAGGTCTGCCATCGACGAAGGAAAGAACTCATGAGCTTATTCTCGGCACTCTCAGTCAGCGCCTCCGGGATGGCGGCGCAGCGCGCGCGCGCCGAGGTTTTGGTGGAGAACCTGGCGAATGCGGAAACCACCCGTACACCGGAGGGCGGACCGTACCGCCGCAAAGATGTCGTCTTCCAGACCGATGCCGCACAGTCACCCTTCGCATCCATCTATCGCACTAGCCTGGATCCGGGTTCTCAGGGCGTGCGTGTGGCCGGCGTAATCGTCGATTCCAGCCCGCCGGACCGGCGCTATATGCCCGGGCACCCGGACGCCGACGGCTCCGGTTATGTTGCATTCCCGCACATCAATCCGGCCGAAGACATGGTCGACCTGATGGGTGCTTCCCGCGGCTATGAAGCCAATGTGGCGGCGATCAGCGCGGTCAAAGATATGATCCAGCGCTCGATCGATATTCTCCGTTAGCGGTTCATATGGCTGGTCCAATCACAGGCATCGGCAACGGAATAGCAGCCATCCAGCCAGCCGAGATGATCCCGGCGGGCTCCGGCGCCGGGGCGGCGGATTTCAAATCCGTCCTCTCCGGCGCTATCGACCGGGTTGAGCAAGTGCAATCCAACGCGACGCAGGCGGTCGATCGATATCTCGCCGGCGACAACGAGGAACTGCACACGGCCGCCATGGCCGCCCAACGCGCGGAACTGTCGCTAGACCTGTTCCTGCAGACGCGCAATAAGGTTGTCTCAGCCTACCAGGAGATCATGCGGATGCAGATGTAGCGCCGCCACCCCGTGGGAAAACTTCTGGCTAGTCTCGGGATGCGGCAGCGCATCACTATTGCGGTCGCGGTACTTCTGGCCGGCGGCGGACTATACGGGCTGCTCCGCTGGAAGCGTGAAGCCGACTTCCGTCCGCTGTTTACGGGCATGGCGGCCGAGGATGCCGGCGCGGTAGTGCAGAAGCTGAAGGAAGGAGGCGTTCCCTACCGTCTTTCCGAAAACGGCAGTACCGTGATGGTCCCCTCGGACCGGATCGCCGAATGGCGGCTGGGAATGGCCGCCGCCGGGCTGCCCAAGAGCGGCCGTATAGGCTTCGAACTGTTCGACAAAACCAACTTCGGCGCGACCGAATTCACCGAGCACATCAATTACCGGCGGGCTCTCGAAGGCGAACTGGAGCGCTCGGTCATGTCCCTGGCGGAGGTCGAACAGGCACGGGTCCATCTGACGTTCCCCAAGGACTCGGTATTTCTGGAGGCGCGGCAGCCGGCCAAGGGCAGCGTGATGGTCAAGCTTCGGCCGGGCGCACGCCTGGAGCCGCCGAACGTCCTCGCGATCTGTCACCTCGTTGCCAGCGCCGTCGAGGGCCTGGCGCCGGAGGGAGTCTCGGTGCTGGACATGCGCGGCAACCTGCTCAGCCGCCCCCGTCACGCCCCGTCGCTCGACGTGCCGGAACCTTCGGAGGCTCTACTCGATTATCGCCAGAAGCTCGAGGCCGGTATGCTGGCCAAGATCAACGCCACTCTCGAACCTCTGGTCGGAGCCGATAAGTTTCGTGCGGGGGTGTCGGTCGAATGCGACTTCACCGCCGGCGAGCAGAGCGAGGAATCGTTCGATCCCAGTCATTCGGTGATGGCAAGTTCGGAAAAAACCGAGGACTCCGTGACCACCGCTTCCGCGGCTGGCGTTCCGGGGACTGCGTCCAACCTGCCCCGTTCCACTTCCCGAGCCAGTTCGGGTTCCGGTGGCACATCGCGCCGCACGGAGAATATCATCTACCAAACCAGCCGCACGACGCGCCACGTTAAGCTTCCGCAGGGTGCAATCAAAAGAATCTCAATCTCGATCCTGCTCGATAACGACGTCCGCTGGGAAGGGAATGGCGCCGCGGCCAGACGCACACTTGTGCCACCTTCGGCGGAGCGCATGAAATCGATAAAAGATCTGGTCACAGCCGTCACCGGATTTGTGCCGGATCGCGACCAGATCGTGGTCGAGACGCAACCCTTCGAATCCACATTGAACTGGGAGGCGCCCACGCCGGCGCCGCCGGTCGGCAAATCGGCGCCCGGAGCGCAAAAGCCGACTGGCTGGCTCGGCAAGCTTCCGATCGATCAGAAACTCGTACTGCCCGTGGCAGTCGCGGCCGGACTGTTACTGCTGATCGTGGTTGGCGTCACGGTCATGCTGGTGCGCGGCCGCAAGAAAAAAGCAAAGGCGGAAGCCCTGGCGGCACTGGAGAGCAAGCGCGCGGAGCCGAAAGCACTCGCCGAGAGCGGGCCCACACCTAGCGCGCAGATCGAGGCCAAGATTGCCGAGCGCGAGAACCAACAGCGACTGGCGGAGGCGGAGGCTATCAATGCTTTGAAACTGCCGCCTGTGGCGACGAAGAAGTCGGAGGTGCTCACGAAGCACCTACGAGAAAACATCAAGAAAGAGCCGGGCGTGGCCGCCCAGGTATTGTTGGGGTGGATGCGGGAGGGTGAGCCTTGATCCTGAATGCCAAAACTGCCGAAGTCATTCCGGGGATCCGAAAAGCCGCTATCCTGCTGATCAGCCTGGGAGAACAGACGAGCGCCGAATTGATCAGGGATCTGCCCGAAGAGGATGTCCAGAAAGTCACTCGCGAGATCGCGCTCGTCAGCCGCATCGAGAGCGAACAGGCCGAGCAGGTGCTGGAAGAGTTCAACCAGCTCACCATGGCGGGAAACTTCATCGTGCGCGGCGGCTTCGATTACGCCAAGAAGGTGCTCATGGGAGCCTTTCCGGTGGACACAGCCAAGAAACTGCTCGACCGCCTCACCAAAGCGCTCGGCACGGACGTGGTGTCCCTCGACGTTTTGCAAAAGGCCGATCCGCAGCAGCTTGCCAAGTTCATTCACAGCGAGCATCCACAGACGATCGCGCTGGTGCTTTCCCACCTGAACCCCTCGCAGGCGGCTGCGCTGCTGGTTTCCCTGCCGCAAAACATACGGTCGGACGTAGCCCTGCGCATGGCCAGCCTGGACCAGATTTCGCCCGAGATCATTACCAAGATTGCAGGCATTATCGGCATGAAGCTGAAAACACTGGGCGAATTCAGCCGCGAATCCTACGGCGGCGTGCGCGCCGTAGCCGAGATGTTTAACCGGCTCGATTCGACCTCGAGCAAGGAGATCCTGGACACGATCGAAACCCAGGATGCCAACCTGGTCGCGACCATCCGGCACCTGATGTTCGTTTTCGAGGATCTGCTGCTCATCGATCAGGGCGGCATTAAGGAGATTCTGGGCAAGGTCGACCGTAAGGTTCTGACCGTCGCACTCAAGGGCACCAGCGATCAGCTCAAGGAACATATCCTGGGCTGCATGTCGCAGCGCGGCGCAGAAATGTTGCGTGAAGACATGGATGCGCTTGGCCCGATCAAGATCAAAGAAGTGGAAGCGGGGCAGCAGCAGATCATTGCCATCGTGCGGCAACTGGAGAGTGAAGGCACCGTAAGTCTGAAGGGGACCGTCGGAGAGCAGTATGTCGTCTAGAATCTACCCGCGGGACGATTGCCAGCCGGCTGAGCCGCTGGTGTGGCCGCAACTCGACAGTCATCTGCCTTTAAACACGGGCGCGGGTACGGAGGCCGAAGCTCAAGGCCGCCGCGACCAGTTGCAGCGCGAGGTCGAAAGGCGTATTCAGGAGGCGCGCGCTGCCGGGGTTCAGGAAGGTACGGCCTCCGCCAAAGCGGCCGCAGCCGCCGAGATCAAAGCGCTGCAAACCAAGCTCGCTGAGGCCATCGCCTCGCTCGCGGAATTCCGTCCGCGCCTGCGCCGGCAGGCCGAGGCCGATTTAGTGAAATTGTCGCTGGCGATAGCGCGCCGCATTCTCCATCGCGAATTGGCGGTGGATCCGGAAGCCATGCGCGGGCTGATCCAGGCGGCACTCGAGAAACTACAGGGGCAGGAGATCTGCCGCGTGCGCATTCATCCCTCGCAGGAAGCTTTGGTGCGGTCGGTTTTGCAGGGACGGCCAAACGCCAGTCCGGTGCAGTTGCAGCCCGACTCATCGCTCGATCGCGGCGCGGCGATCTTCGAAAGCGCCCGCGGCAATCTGGATGCTTCCGTTGAGACGCAATTGCGCGAGATCGAGCAGGGGCTCACCGATCGCCTGGAGCGCGCATGACCAGACAATCGGCTCTCGATTCGATCGACCTGTCTCCCTATATCCGTCACTTGGAATCACTCAATCCGATACGCAGCTTAGGCGAGGTCGTGGAACTTACCGGGATGGTAGTGACATCGCGCGGCCCTGCGGCCGCCGTCGGCGATTTCTGCCAGATCCAGACGTCTACGGGCCGTCCCATCCGCACGCAGGTTGTAGGCTTTCGCGACGGCAGAGTGCTTGCAGTTCCGTTGGAAGAGGCCGGCGGGGTGCAACTGGGAGATGCGGTGATCGCCCGAGGCCAGGAGGCCCGCGTGCGCGTTGGCCCGGGACTGCTCGGACGTGTGCTGGACGGCTTCGGTCAACCGATCGACAACGGTCCACCCGTCGCCGCCGAAGCCGCTTACGATCTGTATCGTTCGGCCGGCAACCCGCTGGACCGCGAGCACATCACTCAGCCCCTGGTGACGGGCATACGTTCGATCGACAGCATGCTTCCCTGCGGCAAAGGACAGCGCATCGGGATTTTCGGAGGCAGCGGTGTGGGTAAGAGTACGCTGTTGGGGGCGATGTCGCGGCACAATTTCGCTGACGTGACGGTCATCTCGCTGATCGGCGAACGCAACCGCGAAGTACGCGCTTTCCTGGAACACGATCTTGGTCCGGAAGGCATGAAGCGCTCCGTCGTCGTCTGCTCGACTTCGGACCGTCCGGCGCCCCTGCGCATCCGTGCGTGCTTTGTCGCGCTCGCCATCGCGGAGTATTTCCGTGACCAGGGCAAAGACGTCCTGCTCGTCATGGACTCGGTCACACGGCTGGCCATGGCGCAGCGCGAGATCGGCCTGGCCGCCGGCGAACCGCCCAGTCAGAAGGGGTATACGCCGTCGGTCTTCGGTCTTCTGCCTAAGATTTGCGAGCGGGCCGGCAACTTCCGGAAGGGATCCATCACAGGTTTCTTTACCGTACTGGTAGAAGGCGACGACTTCAACGAGCCGATCTGCGATGCTGTCCGATCCATTCTGGACGGACACATCATCCTGTCGCGGCGGCTCGCGGCTGCCGGGCAGTATCCCGCAATCGACGTACTCGAGTCGGTCAGCCGACTGAGTAGTGCGGTTTCGACGCGCGAGCACAGCGACGCGGCGCGCCGCATCCGCGAAGCGATGGCGATCTACCGCCAATCCGAGGATCTGATCCAGCTTGGCGCTTACGTTTCGGGCGCGAATCCCAAACTCGACGCCAGCATTCGCGCGCGCGATCAGCTCCAGCAGTTTCTGCGTCAGGATGCCGCCGCCAAATCGCCTCGGGATGAGACGTTGCGGCAGTTAATGACTCTGGCGGCGATGCTGCCATGAAAGCCTTTCGTTTTCGGCTGGACCGCGTGCTCGACTGGCGCCGCACTGAGATGGAGATGGAGGAAACGCGCTTGAAACAGTTGCGGACGGCCGCAGCCGAACTCGATCGGGAAAAGGCCTTGGTGGAATCAACACGCGACGAGGCGGGCAGGGCTGTGTTGGCGCGCGGCAACGTCGACGGTTCGGAGCTACAGTTACTTTCGAGTTACAATACCGCGGTCAAACTGGTCTGCGCTCGTCTGGACGAGAAACGCCGCGCAGCCGAGAAAGCCGCGCAGGCGCAGCAGCAGAAACTTCTGGAAGCCCGGCGGCGTCTACGCCTCTTGGAGAACCTCAAGGACCGTCGTCTCGCCGAGTGGAAATACGAGACGGAGCGGCAAATGGAGGCGGACGCTCCGCCCGCCGGAAAACGGCCCCTTTCGTGCTTGTCTTAATTCGCGTTAAAAAGAAAGGCTCGAACGGAGAACAAATATTTAGGAGTGCAAAACCACCCCAATCCGTGGTACATATGTATTGGCGGTATCGGCAGGTGTTGAATCTACGATGCCGGGCGCCTCGGCGTCTCCTTGAAACCCCTCCGGTAATCCAACGTTGACGGCGGTAGCTCTCAATTGCCGCGCGGCGGACGTGGTCATCGATCGGTAAGCAGCCGAGGCTAAAAAGCACATCAATCCCTCAATTCGGAGTAGCTATATCCCCATGGACAGTGACCGTAAGTACAGACAAAGGGGCTACATGGACTCAGACCGCTCAGAGCCGCGAGGACCGGCGAAAGACGAGCGGCCGAAGCCAAACGGACCCCGCCCACCCATCGATGTTACCGGGCCCCGCCTGCCCCGCCTGGTGCAAGCAGTAACCGCTGCGCGGTGCTTCAACTGTTCGGCTCCGCTGCCGACCGGCATTGACTGGAATGGCACTTGCCCGAAGTGTAATGCCGCGCTTCATTGTTGTAAACAGTGCGCACATTTCGAGCCGTCTACACGTTTCCAATGTTTGAAGCCGATCCCGGTTCGGATCGCCGGCAAAGATCTGGCAAATACCTGTAATCTCTTCTCACCGCGTGTGACCGTGGCGCGCGATGGAGCGCATCCCGCTCCGGCGGCCGGTCCCGTGATCGATCCCGGTCCCAAGACGCCCAACGACGCCCGCAGCGCGTTTGACCGGCTTTTCAAAAAGTAATCGTTTGGACGCGTCTAGTCTGGCAGCGGGTGGTAAAAATCGGGACAGACGAAACCGTCCCTGACCACCGATCTGGAATTAGCGAGATATCGGCGCGTAGTTTGGACAGTTCCGTCGGTCCCGATTTTTGGCACCCGCTGCCAGACTCTCGTCTGGGCGAGCAGGTTGGTTTTCCTGACCGCACACTCTCACGACTGCGGACCTTTGGCGGTCTCGAAGTCGTCTTCCATTGCCGCTCCCACGCGCAACACCATTGCCTCATCGAAGGCCTTGCCGATGATTTGCAGGCCGATCGGCATCTTGCGCTTATCGACCCCACAAGGAATCGAGAGCGCCGGCAGGCCAAGGACGTTGATACCCCTCATAAAACGGGTGGTGGCGAGCCGTACGTCTTCGGTATCGCCCTGGAGGTCGACGGTAACGGCGCCAATCTTCGGCGCGGTGATCGGCGTGGTCGGGGTGAACAGACAGTCCACCTGCTTCCAGATCTTCCGGAAGTCTCGTTGAATGCCGGTGCGAAGCCGCTGCGCCTGTATGTAATCTGTAGCGGGAACCAGGCGGCCCTGGTCGAGCAGCGCCAGCACGTCAGTTCCGATATCGGCGCGGCGCGTCTGCGCGTAGCGTTCCAGGACCGCCGAGGCCTCGGCCAGCAGGATCACCCGGCCGATGGTGTTCAGGGCTACGATGTCGGGTACGCGCACGGGTACGATCGTTGCGCCCAGGCTTTCGGCGCGATAGAACGCGGCGCGGACGGACGCTTCGACATCGCCGTCGAGCTTCTCCAGGTAAAAATTCTCGGGCATGCCGATGCGCACTCCGCGGATGGAGCATTCGGGCTCGGGCACGAATTGCGGCACCGGCTGCCGGGCGCAGGATGGATCGCGCGTATCGTGTCCAGCCAAGGCCTGCAGCGTGATGGCGCAATCGCGCACGGTGCGCGCCAGCGGTCCCATGTGATCGAGGGTGTAGCCGAGCGGCATCACTCCGTACTTGCTGACGCGGCCGAAGGTAGGTTTCAGCCCCACGACGCCGCAGTAAGACGCAGGGATGCGAATGGAGCCTCCGGTGTCGCTACCCATCGCCATGAACGCCATACCGGAGGCAACGGCCGCGGCCGATCCGCCACTCGATCCGCCGGGGATGCAGTCCGGGTCGCACGAGTTTCGTACGGCGCCGAAGTGCGGATTGTTGGACGTGATCCCATAGGCGAGTTCGTGCATGCCGCACTTGCCGACAATGACGGCGCCGGCGGAGCGAAGCTTCTCGACGACCGCATCGTCGTAATCCGGCACCCAGTCCGCGAAAAGCTTTGAACCGCCGGTGGTGCGTACGCCCTTGGTGGCGAACAGGTCCTTCACGGCGATCGGGATGCCGTGAAGCGGTCCGAGATCCTGACCGCGCTTGAGTTCCTCGTCGGCCTGCTGCGCGCGGGCACGGGCGCTATCTTCCATCGTGGTCTGGATGGCGTTGAGCCGCGGATTCTCCTCGCGAATCCGGTCGAATGCGGCGGCGGTCAGGGCGGCGGACGACGTCTTGCCCGCGCGCAGAGCCGCGGCGGCTTCCTGGATGTTCACTCGGCCTCCTCCTGCGGAATGGCGTAGAGGAATGCCGGATCGAGGTTCTGCGGCATGGCGTCGACCAGCGGCCGGAACGATTTCTCGAGCGAGTCGAGCGGCGAGGCGATGCGGTCGAAGTCCTGTTCGGGGATGGTGAAGCCGTATCCGGCTGCGATCTTTTTCCAGTCTTTCATGAGTTCCTCAGTTCAAAGGCAAGATGCCTGAATCCCAATGCGCTTCCGGAGTAAGTGAGTGCGTTGGTCCGGCGGCAGCCGCAGCCAGCGCCGCATCTGCTCGCGCCGGGCGCGCCCGGTTGCCACTTTTTAGCGCTTCCACCTTACTTTTTCTGGTCCTCTTCTTTTTCATGAAGCGTGCTTCCAAGATCCCAAGAACTGCGTGGTCCTGCGGTCTGCCGGCGGCGCGCTTGCTATTGATAATATCGCGGAGATCCGCGACGAGCAGTGAATTCCCGTCAACGTCGATCCGTTGCGCACGGCTGTAAGGGCGGCGAAGGATTTCACGCCGGCAAACTCGGTCATGAAATCCAGCTGCCGTAAGTCCTCGTCGCTCGCCAGGCGGCGGAAGTCGGATGCCGGATAGTTGGGCTTCCAGATCGTGGCTCGCAGGCCCTTAGCCACCGCCGGCAGTTTGTTGAGATTTTCTGACGTCTTGCGAAACCAGAAGTCGAAATCGACTGTCGTGACCGGCGCTCCGTTCAAAGCTGCCGCAGCATTTCCGATTAAGATGACTTCCAACCCATGCTTGCGTAGCACCTGGGCCAACTGGACGAGCAAGGGCCTGCCGTTCATGGCTGCGGCACCAGCCAGATATTCCGGAACTTCACGGCGGCGTGATGGTTCTGCAGCAGGATCGGCCCGTTACGCGCGAACTGGTCAAACTTGTTGTTCGGCGTCGCGAAGACAGTAAGTTCGACGTTGTCATGAACCTTGACGCCGTTATAGACTACCGACACCCTCGGCTTTTCTACCACCTGATCGCCGCGAAATCGGGCCGCGCGAAAATCGATGTCGTAGCTTTGCCACTGTTCCGGCGGCAATGACGCGTTCACGCTCGGCGCCGCGACCTTGTAGACGGCGCCGGCGCCGTTGTCTTCCGGCGGATGGCCGTACGTGTCCAGTATCTGCACTTCATAGCGGCCGCCCAGGAATACGCCGCTGTTCGAGCGCGCCTGGCCGGTCTGGCCGGCCATCAGCGGCAGCCAGAATTCCACGTGCAGCTTGAAATCCGTGAAGGTCCGCTTCGTCGCGATGCGGCATCCCCGATGCGATTCGGCCGGATCCACCACGAGCATGCCGTCCATCAGCTTCCAATGTTTATCGAGTTCCCATTCGCCGGCGCCCTTGCCATCCAGCAGGATCACGGCGCCCACGGGGGGCTTCACCGGCAGGTTCGAATTGTCCGGCTTGTCTGCGGCAGCGGCGACCACTGCCGCGGCCAGCATGATCATCCAACGCACCCGTCCCTCCGCCTTCTTCATGCCAACGCCAAAATCTTGTCCAGGCCCCGCGAAATCTTCAGAAGCTGATCCGGATCCTTCGCGTCGTGCCCGTACTCCGGCGAGATGGTGCCTCTATAACCGACCTTCACGAAGGCTGCCATCACTTCGTTCCAGTTCACGTCGCCCTCGGTCAAAGGCACGAAGCTGCCTCCGCCCATCTTGCCGGCCTTGAAATCCTTGATGTGGACACGCTTGATGCGCGAACCCAGCGTCAGGATCCAGTCCTGCGGATACCCGAATGGCATCGTGTTGCCGACATCGAAATGCGACCGCACCCACGGGCTTTGAAACTGGTCTATAAAGCTGCACGCTTCGAGCGGGCTCAGCAGGAACTTGTTGACGACGTTCTCCAGGCCGAATACGATCTTGGCGTTCTCTGCGAGCGGCACCAGCGGTTTCAACTCCGCCGTCACGCGATCCCAGGTGTCCTTGTATCCGGCGCGCGTCCGCTTGTCTCCGGGATCCAGACTCACCCTGCCCGGTACAATCAACATCTCCTCAGCCTGAAGCGCCGAGGCAAACTCCAGCGTCCTTTTGATGACGCTGACGCCGATCGCGCGCACTGCCGGATCCGGGCTGTTCAGCGGATTGCGGTTCAGGTGCCCGGACGGCCAGACAGCCGCGATCATCAACCCGGTGGAATGCGCGGCGTCCTGGATGAAGCGCAACTCGTCGGGGGTGGTGGACGGCGTCAACTGCTTGTTCATCTGGATTTCGAAGGCATCGAAGCCGGCGTCTTTTGCGCGCCGGAACGCCGCGGCGAGCGGCATGTCGGCCGCGAACACCGACGAGCAGATGCTCTTGATGAACCGCGGGGGCTGCGCCTGTCCGATAGGGGCGCCCGCAGCAGCGGCGGCGCCGGCCAGCAGCATCTGTCTGCGGGTTACTTCAGCCATTCGTGTAAGTGCGCTTTCACAAAATCGTTGTCGGGCAGATCGTCGTATTCTTTCTCGAGCCGGGCGATGGCATCCGCCTGCCCGGGCGAGAGATCTTCGTCGGGGTCGAGACACCAGCGGCCCGCCAGAATTCCCTGCTGCACAAGGATCTCGTGAATGCCCGGGATGCAGCCGCGGAAGTTATTCGCGGCATCGAAAATAATGGAGTTGGCGTAGGTCAATTCCGTGGCTTTGGCCAGCCAGCCGGCAGTCAAAGGCGTGCCGCGCTCCAGCACGGCGTGGGTGCGGCCCAGCAACTGCACGGCGCGAAACGTCCACACCGCCCACTGCCCTAACAGGCCGCCGCGGATATGCGTGATTCGGCCGCCCAAGGTGAAGGGCGTGAGCAGGTCGATCATGATATTGTCGTCGTTGCCGGTATAGAGCGCGATCTCGTCAGCGCGACCCGATTCCGCGATGGCGCGCACGACGTCGAGCGTCTGATACCGATTGAACGGCGCAATCTTCACCGCCACCACGTTTTCGATTTCCGCGAAGCCGCGCCAGAATTCGTAGGGCAGGACCCGCCCGCCAACCGCCGGCTGGAGATAAAAACCGAAGACCGGCATCACCTGGCCGACGGCGCGCGTGTGTTCGAGCAGCTCCGGAACCGTGGCATCGCGCAGAGCGCCCAGGCTCAGCAGCGCCGCATGGTAGCCGAGACCGGCGGCCGTCGCGGCCTCTCTTACGGCCTGTGCGGTGGGGCCGATCACGCCTGCCACCTTGATCATATCGGTGTCTCGCACTTCTTCGGCTGCGAGTTCGAGCACGGGCTGATAGAGTCCGACGTCGCGGATCGCAAACTGCGTGGTGTGTACGCCCACGGCGACGCCGCCCGCGCCCGCGGCTTTGTAATAGCGGGTGAGCACGCGCTGGCGCCGGTCATCCAGCTTGCGCGCGGCGGTCAGCGCCAGCGGATGGGCGGGAATGACTACTCCTTCGCGAAGTTTTTCCTTCCACGACATCAGAATTTTCCGTCGCGCACTTCGAAGTGCGTGGGCTTGTTCAACGTCGCGCCGCCCATGCCGATCCAGTCGGCGATCCACTCGATCATCTGCTCGATGCTCACGGACGGATAGCCGAACAGCTTGTGGCAGCGCGCGGCATTGTTCAGCAGCGCCGTCTCCGATTCCGTGCCCTCCAGCATCGGCTCGATCCCGAAGCGTGAGGCGAACTTCTGCGCTACCCACCGCACGGAAACGGTCTCGGGCCCGGTCACATTCAGTATGTCGGGCGGCGACTTGCAGATCGCGAACGAGCGCAGGCAGATGGAGTTGGCGTCGCCCTGCCAGATCACGTTGGCGTGGCCCATCTTGAGGTTGACGGGCCGCCGCTCGAACACCTTCTGTCCGATATCGAGCAGGACCCCGTACCGCAGGTCGATTGCATAATTGAGGCGCAGCAGCGTGACCGGCGTGCCGTGGCAGGAGGAGAAGTACTGGAACATGCGCTCCCGGCCGAGCGCCGATTGGCCGTACTCTCCCACCGCCAGGGGCGGGCACGATTCGTCGGAGCCGCCCTGCACCACCGGCACCAGCGGATACACGTTGCCGGTCGAGAAGGCCACGATCCGTGCGTTGCGGTAACGCTCGGCCACGAGGCCGGGCAGGAACGTGTTCATCGCCCAGGTGAGGCCCTCGTTTCCGGTCGATCCGAATTTGCGGGCCGCCATGTAGATGACGTTGGGCGCATCGGGCAGGCGATCGAGCGCGCCGGGCTCCAGGAGGTCTGCCGCGATCGTTTCAATTCCCCAGGAGTCGAGTTGTTCGCGCACCGAAGGGTCGGAGAAGCGGGCCACACCGATGATGCGCTTATGCGGCGCCGCGCGCTTGGCGCGGTGGGCCAGGCTCGGTCCCATTTTTCCCGCTATGCCAAGGACGAGCAGATCGCCGGCCAGGGCGGCCATGGCGTCCACGTCGGCGTGGCTGGGCGTAGAGAGGATATCCTCGAGCTGCGCGACGTCGCGGAT
>Ga0070741_10011021_pt1 | contig 16841 bp, 12 predicted proteins | sample Coa_R1_4_FD_66440 | JGI IMG/M metagenome (GOLD analysis project Ga0070741, IMG submission 66440) | Surface soil microbial communities from Centralia Pennsylvania, which are recovering from an underground coalmine fire - Coalmine... | ecosystem: Environmental > Terrestrial > Soil > Unclassified ...
GCCCTGGGGTACTCCTTCCCTGGTCAGCGTGACCTTCTCGTCTTCCATCACCCCGGCCCGCAGCCACCGGCGGACGAGTCCCCTGGCGGGAAACGTCCCCAGCGAGCGGAGGATGTGATCATGACTGAGCCGGTCGAATGCCGCCTCCAGGTCCGCGTCCAGCACCCACAGCCTGCGGGCATCCTGGCGGGATGCCGAGGTGTGGATGGCCACGATCGCGTCATGGCAGCCCCGGCCTGGCCGGAACCCGTAGGACCTCGGCTCGAACCGGGCCTCCCCCTGGGGTTCCAGCGCGCTCACCGCCAGGGCCTGAAGCGCCCGGTCGGCGATCACCGGAATCCCGAGCCCGCGGCGGCGCCCGTTGCTCTTGGGCACATACACCCGCCTGACCGGCCTGGGCCTCCATCCGGCCGCCCCGTGCTGCAGCCAGGCGGCCAGGTCGGCCTTCTCCCAGCCCGCGAGCACGATGCGCCCGTCGACCCCGGCCGTCTTGCGGCCAGCATTGACCTCCGTGACCCGCCGCACGCTGACCAGAGCGTTACTGCGGGACCGGAGCATCAGCTTCTGCAGACCGCGGACCCTCTTCAGGTCACCGGCCCGCGATGCCGCGAAGATCCTCCGCCTCAGCCGCCGTACGTTCTCCTCGGCCTGGCCCCAGTCCACTGAGTCCCCGCCCGGGTCGTCCTCAGGTCCATTCACCTGCACGGTGTCCAACTTGCCCCTCGGTGATGGCGTCCTTGCTTCTTCTCTCCGCAGGCTCACCAGGCCCGCGTCAGCGCTCTTTCAAGCCGGGCATGCGCCCTATCCGGCCAGTTATGCGGGAACCGCTGACGGGAGAGCCAGCATCTGGTCCCGGTTTCCTGCTGCCTTTCGGCCACCGGCATTCGCTTCTCGGGCCTTCCTGCGCCGCCTGGGGAACTGGGCCTTCCTCACGGTCGGCTTACCGGCGGAGCGAACCGCCGGACCCCATCGGGGTTGTCATGTTCCGCATGCGATAGATACGGCCGGGGTGGGTGTCCTCTGAACCCCGGGGAAGATGATGCGCTCCCGGCCGGCCAGGTTCGCCCGGCCGGCACCCGCCGCCTTCCAGCGGCCGGCCCCTGTTCTCCCGCCTCCTGCGTCCCACCGGCGGAAGTGCTAATGACGAGGCGTCATCGAGGATTCACTTGCGTTCACCCGTCCGGCCTTCCCCAGCCTGTAGTCCCCCGGATGGAACGGGAGCCCTTGGGCCTTTCCCCGGGCTTCGCACCCTGCAGTTACCCGCAGCGCACGCCGGGGCGGGAACGGTCCTTGCGCACTGGACCGGGAGCTACGTCACCAGCATCAGCTGATCTCCCTTCGACGAGCACCGCTATTCACATGCGACCTCATGTCGCACCACCATGTTCAGCCAGGAACAGCTGGTCGGCGTGAAGTGCAGCGTGATCCGCTGGTTCGCCGGCTCGGCCAGCCACTTGCGGACCTCGGGGTGCTTGTGCGTGCCGTAGTTGTCCAGCACGACGTGCAGCTGCACTCCGGGATGGGCGGCGGCGACCTCCTTGAGGAACTTCAGGAACTCCTGGTGGCGGTGCCGGGAGTAGCAGGCGTCCGCGGTGATCTTGCCGGTGGCGATCTCCAGCGCCGCGAACAGCGTCGTCGTCCCGTGCCGCTTGTAGTCATGGGTGCGGCGCGCGGCCAGGCCTGGCCGCAGCGGGAGCATCGGTGCGGTCCGGTCGAGCGCCTGGATCTGGCTTTTCTCATCGACGCTGACTACGACCGCGTTGTCGGGCGGGTTCAGGTACAGTCCGACGACGTCGCGGATCTTGGCTTCCAGCTGCGGGTCGGTGCTGAACTTGAACGTCTCGAGCCGGTGCGGCTGGATATCCCACTTCCGCCAGATCCGCGCCACGGTTGCGAATGAGATGCCCAGCTCCGCGGCCAGGAACCGGGCCGACCAGTGCGTGATGCCCAGCCGCTGCGGCGGCCTCCCGTCATCGGCCAAGGTCGCGGCGATGACCCCGATCTCGTCTATCTCATGCGGCCGGCCGCTCGCGGGGCGTCGGCCAGGGCGGCGATCCCGCCTTGGGCGTACCGGTCCCGCCAGGAGATCACCGTCGGCCGCGACACCCCGACCTTGCGGGCGATCTCGGCGTTCGGGATGCCGTCGGCGGCCAGCAGGATCATCCGGGCCCGCTTCGCCAGGCCCGACGGCACGCTGGGCAGCCGCGCCAGCTTATCGAGGCGTTCCCGGTCGCCACTGCGGAGCGCGAGGGCAGGAGCAAGAGACATGCTCCATTGTCCCGCCTAATACACCGTTAAACAACTTACGACACGCGACACTAGGAACACTAAGAACAATGCCCTGACGCTACGTCACGGCGCGCTTCCTGCTTTTGCCGGGCCCATGAAAAGCCAGGCTAGTAAGGAGAAATAGTCTTCTCATCAAGAAGTATGGAATCGGTCACGGCCATAATTGCGGCATCCTCGCTCCATAGGACGAAATCAAGCCTAATGCCGCTGGGCTCCGTCCAGCTCGCATGCAATTCAGTTAGTTCAGCATATTTCCACGGTCCTTGCATCGAATTATGGTACCTAAACTCCGAAAGTCCTCGGCACTCCAGCACCCGAGTATTAGCCTGCGATGATTCGACAACCTTGATCACCATCTTCAAGGTCTGGCCGACAATATCTAGCTCGATATTCTCAATGATTCCCGCCCATAGCTCGTCAAATGCGCTAAAGCCTGCCAAAGTTCTACCTCCTACCGAGTCGCCGAGGCCGGGGTGTTCGGTTGACGTCAGCCCTCTCCTGCTGAAGCAGAGTCCGCGCCGTGCGACTCCCAGTGCCATGTTACCAGGCGCCAGGGCAGTAAAAAATGAGAGCGCAGCCCCAGTTCGCCTTCCCATCCGTCATTCATCCGCCGCATCGCCCATGATGCGTCCCAGGACATTAAATATGTCCTCCAGCGAAGTGCTGCCGATGTTGATGTGGGTGAGCGCCCGATCCGAGCTAACGGCACCCTCGACGGTGAATGTTTCCTGACCCGGAATGCTGATTCTGTAATAGTTTGTCCTTCCGCCCCCTTGCTCCATCACTCTAATCATGATCCCGTTCTTTCCGTATGGTATTAGCAATTTGTATCCATTCTTTATCCGCGTGATATCGATGCCCATTCTATTCGCAACTCCCGCCGCCAGGTCCGCCGCAGAAGGCGCCGCCTCACCTCCGAATCGAGCGTATTCCGTTCTAGCGATTATCGAAAAGATCGCGACCGAGGTGTAATCGCAAACCCCAAGCCACCGGCATTTCCATCCTCCGGATACATCATCCATGGAGGTTTGGAACCCTTTCAGAAGGCCATCTACTTCTGTTTTAAAACCGCTCGGGCAATGATGCGTCTTGTCACACGCCTCAGACAGCGCTCCAATTTCGTTGTAGTAGGAGGAGAGACCCGTCGGCGCGTTTCCCCACGTCCACACCAGAGGAACTCTGCTTGCGTCCCGGTATGCTGCTATAATCTGGGCCAGATTTGGCGTGTTGCAAGGAAGGCTGAAATCGGCACTCACGTGACATGCTTGTGTGTCTTTCGGTGTGCCTCTTGGTGTTGGCCCAGGGAGGGTACCGCCGTTCTCCTCACATGCTTTGTGCTGGTCATAGTTCTTGTACTTGTCGCATGGGTCTGGGTTGCATTTGGGCTCGTTGCCAACGCCACATCCGTTGTCCCCGGGGAGGACCGTCCCGTTTGGATCTGCGTAAGTGGCGGGGTTGCCTTGGGCATAGGCGTAGGGGTTGAGGTCCTGAGGGTCGTAGGGTTTGAGGACCGGGTCGGCGGAGATGAATGACCCAGTTGCGGGCTGGTATTCGCGGGCGCCGAGGTCGGTGAGGGTAGTGGCGCTGTCGTCGGCGCCGCCGACGAAACCCTTCTCGCCGACCGGGAAGCTCGGCGGCGCGCTACCCCTGGGATTGCCGTAGGGGTCGTAGTAGCGGCGAGTGACGTCGAGCGTGGCGGCGTCTATCGCGACGGAACTAGTGTCCTGCTGATCTCCGGCCAGGTAGGCGACGCTGGACGCGCCGGAGCGGGCGGCAACGATTTGGTCGTTCAGGGAGTAGTAGCGAGTGCCGGTCACCGCCTTCGAACTGGTATTGAGAGAGAGTTCCTCGTCAGGCAGGTACAAGGTGGTAATGCCGGGATCGGAGGTGACGAGCAAAGCGCCGTCTGCGTCATAGGTGTAGCTGGTGTCCTGTGCGGTGCCTCCCGGGGGGTGACCACATTCTGGCTGAGCTGCCCATTGTCGTTCCAGGTAAGGGCCGTGCTCTGGCTAGCGCCTGCAGTGCGGGTGAGGTTCCCGGACAGGTCGTAGCTGTAACTACTGCTTGTAGTGCCCGCGGCAGTGGTGACCTTACTGGTCGTGATGGTGTGCGGCTGAGCCGAAGTGGCTGTCGGATAGCTGTTCGCGGTAGTTGTCACGGCTCCGCCGGCGGCGGTGGCGGTGATGCCGGTCAGGTTGCCGGTCACGTCGTAGGTATAGGAATTCCAGTAAGGGGCGGAACCGCCTTCCGCGGATGCCGATGGCGTGCTGGCACAGCCGACGGCCCCTTGGGCCCATGCCTGTACGAGACGGCCGAGGTAATCGTACTGGAAGCATTGCACGTCGACGGGGGTACTGCCGCCGGACGGGGTGTCCGCCTCGGACGTGACATTGCCGATTTCGTCGTAGGAGTAGTGCAGGTCATCGACCGAGTTCCGCGTAGGCGTGGTCTGGACATTCTGCTCGGTCAGCCGGCTGGTCTGCGGATCGTAGGTGTCGGTCATATAGACCGGTTCGTCGGATGTGCCCATGGTGAACTGGAGCGGCTGGTCCAGATTGGTGTAGGTCAGCGAGTCAACATAGCTGGACGTACCGGTCAGCGAGTCAGGATTCCCTGCCGCGTCGTACCCGGTAGTGACGGTCTCCTGCGGCAGGCCGCCCGCGGCGGAGTCGGTGTAGGAGGTTTCCTGCCCGTCGGGCGCATAGGTGTAGCTCCGGGTGTAAGTGCCTGCGAGCGCACCGAGCGAGGGCCGGGCAGGGATATTTGTCTCGGTGCCTGAAGCAAGTCCCTGGGGGTTGTACCCGGTGACCTCCTCGGTATACGCGGCTCCGCCAGAGTAGGAGATGGACGAGGTGGGCTCGCCCTTAGCCAGCGTGTCATAGACCCAGGATGCGAGTTCGGTCGAGGTGGATTCGAGGGCACCACCAGTGGTGTCGTACTCAGCGTTCTTGCGGCCGTCAGGGTCGTAAGTCCAGGACGTGGTCTTGCCGCGGGCATCGGTGACCGACATCAGTTCGCTGGCGTTGTCATAGAAGCTCGTGGTTTTGCCCGCGTCGGGTGTGGACTGGGATAGCTGGTTACCGAGCAGGTCGTAGGTGTAGGTCCAGTTGTTCCCGCTCGCGTCGGTGATGGCGGAGAGCTTCATCGCGGGGGTATAGGCGTAAATGGTCTTGTCATAGTCGCTGGCGGGGTCCGTCGGACTGGGTGCGGCTCCGGCGTGGTACTCGATGATGGCCGTGGTCAGGTCACGGCCATCGGTAAACGCTGTGGTGCTGGTCCCGCCAGGAGGCGGGATTACGGTTACGTAGTCGCCACCATAGGTGGTGTCGGTTTCCCAGGTTTCGGTGCCGAGCTTGTAGGCGATTTGCTTGAGGACGCGGCCCGCACCGTCATACACGTATCCGGTCTGTGACGGCACGCTGCCGGACCCTGCAGCGATTAGTGTCCCGGATGGGGTGCCGCTGACGTAGTACAAGTCCGAGGTGAGGGCCTTCCATCCGTCGGAGTTGTAGCTAGTATCGGTGATATCGGTGCCGCCGGCCGCAGTCCCCAGCTGGATTTCGCGGACCTGGCCAATGGAGTCATCCAGGGTCTGAGTGGTGCGGTAGCCGCCGCCTGGCTGCTCGACCTGCTCGGTTGTCACTGACGGGGCTGTGTTGCTGACGGTGTACGTGTATGTGTCTACTGCTGGTCCGGTCGTGGGGTTGCCGGGAGTCCATTCAGACGTGACGCGGCCGAGGGCGTCGTAGGCCTTGGTGGTCTGATAGCCGGCCGGGTCAGTGACGGTCAGCGGCAGGTCACGGACCGGGTCGTAGGAAGTGGTGGTGCTGAGCCCGACGGGGTCAGTGACCTGAATCGAGGTCGGTTCGGCACCGCTCGCCGGGGTGTAGGCGGTGGTCGTGGTCCGGTTGTCGGCATCGGCGGAGGTGAGGACGCGGCCGTACTGGTCGTAGGTGGCGGTCTGCGTGGTGGTGTAGGTGAAGGTGAGGCCGAAAGTGAGGCCGCCGGGGTTGTAGCTGGCGGCGGTGGCTTTCTGGGTCTTCATGACGTTGCCGGTGCCGTCGTAGGTGTAGGCGGTGTCGGAGACAAGCTGGCTGGTGGTGAAGGAGCTAGATACCGTGCACGGGTTCTTGGCCGATCCCGTGGCGAGGACCGTGACCTCGAAAGGCATGTCCGTGACCGTGGCGGGCAGCGGATCCGGGTTGGAGATGGAGGGAGAGTAGCTGGTCAGGGTACAGGTGGTCTGCGACGGGTCCGTCGTGTCGGGGACGTCGATTTTCTGCGTGACGTTGCCGTGGGAGTCGTAGCTGTAGGAAATGGTGGATTCGCGGGTGCCGCCGCCGGCCAGGGCGGTGTAGGTGATGGTCTCGGCGCCACCGGCCATGATGGCGTGCACGCCGGTAAACGAGTCCGCGCCGAAGTCTTCAAGGGTGCCCGGCAAGCTGATCGTGTCGGTGACCTGATTACCGGTGCCCGCGCCGTTGTACACGACGGATTCCAGCAGCATCGCGGCATACCCGTCGGAATCGGTGACCTTGTCGCCGTGGCCGTCGGTGATCGTGACGACGTTGGAGCTGTTGCAGCCGAACGTGCCGCATCCCCCGGCCACCTCATCACCGGACATGCCCTGCAGATACGTGTCTACCTTCTCGGTGACCGGGTCGGGGACGGTCCCGGTCTCGGTGGTGACCGTCCGGAAGCCTCGCCACTGGTCCCACGTGGCGGTCGCCGACCGGCTGAGCGTGTCGTCATCGAAATGCCACGCCGGCCCTGCGTAGGTGTAGCTGGTTACCACAGGCGGGTCGCCGCCGGTGGTGTCGGTTACCGTCGACGACTTGACGTCGTACACGTTGAACCAGTCCTGGACCTTGGCAGACGAGCCGGCGGCGGTCCAGAAGTCCGGATAACACACCGTCGTGTTCGACGACAGGACCGGCGGGAAGTTCCCTCCCGAGCACGCCGGATCAGTCCCGTTGTAGGCGATGGTGGTGACCCCGCCGGCCTGGCTGGTGATCGCGGTGAGCCGGGACCGGGTGATCACCGAGTACCCGGCCGCCGTATCGGCGGCTGTCTGGACCCGGTTCGGCATCGGGGTGGGGGCGAACAAGGTGGGCGGGAGCGTGACCGGGGCGGCGCCGTCCTGGCCGGTGTGCGTGACCGAGGCCAGCCACAGCGACGGTGACGTGGTCGGGTCACCGGTCGCCGGGTAGGCATCCGCCAGGGCCCAGGTATCCACGTTCTGGAGAGAGCTGCCGGTCTGGGACTGCGTGCTGATGCCAGTGAGCGCGTCGTCGGTCCAGAACGTCGGCGCGGTCACCGAGCACGGCGCGGCGGCGGCGCAGGCCAGGTCATCCGGCGCGTCCTGCCGGGTGCTGCTGGCGGTGAAGGTCACCTGCGCGGCCGGGATACTCCCGTAGACCGAGCCGTCGCGGAACCCGTACTCGACCTTAGCCAGCACCCCGCCCTGGGTGTACTGCCCGGTGCCAGTGGTACCGTTGTCCTCGGCGTAGTAATTGGTCTGGGCGTTGTAGAAGTAGGCGATCGCGTCGCCGTGCAGGTCGGTGACATAGTCCAGGTTCCACCGCCACACCTGGTTGACGTACGGTGCCTGGGGGCTGCCCGGGTCGTAGACCGGCACGGTCCACGCGCTGCTGGTGACCGGGTCGCCGGAGCCATAGCCGGGAAGCTGGTTCAGCCCGAAGTAATAGGACGTCCCGTCCGGCTGGGTCACCACCCAGTACTCCGGCAGCGTGACCGGGCCCTCGGTCTGGGTTACCTCGGTGATCTTCGCGCCGCCGTCCGCCTCCGCATGCCACCCGGTCTTGGAGTCCACCAGCGTCGTATCGGTGCCGTTCAGCGACAGCGTCAGCCAGTCCTGGTCCCCCGGCTCACACAGATCGCTGGTCTGCGGATACCCCGCCGTCTTGATAGACGAGCACACCGGGTACTCGGCCTGGATGAACCCTGGCGAGTAATCCCAGCCATCCCCGATCCACGACGCCTCGTTGTTGGTGGACGAGGTGAGCCCGTCGACAGCCTGCGAATCGTACTTCAGCGCCACCGTCGGCTCAAACCCGCCCGGCACCGGCGGCACCGCGACCGGGTACGAATACGTGTACGCACCCGACGAGCCGCCGTTCACCCACTCATCCTGTTCCGACAGCGGCAGCGCCGCATAATTCCCGCCCGACCCGGCCGGCGCGGCAGTCGCGGCCAGCACGACCGCCTGCGACCCGGCCATGGTCAGCTTGGCGGTGAGCACCGTGGCGGAAGCCGCGGCCAGGCCAGGCAGGGTGACGTCGGCCCCGACGTGGCTGGTCCGCACGTTGTCCGCTGATCCGGCCGGGACCGGGGCCTGCTTACGGCACGACGGCACCTGCGGCGTCGTCAGGGCACAGGACGGCAGCTCCACCAGACGCATCCGGGAGGCGTAATCGCCGCCATACGCGTGGGCGAACGAGGAAAAGTCCACGCTCACATGCACCCGGCCAGCCGCGCCGCTGCCGTCGTCGCGGGTAACGCCGAACACCGCTCCGTGAACGCCCAGCGCATCTGCTGTCGCGTGGGAGGCCATCGCGACCCGGACCCGTGACACGGCTACAGCAGGCTGCAACGCCGACGGCACGGTCCCGCCCGTACTGGCATCCGGCGGGCCGACCCACACCGGCAGCGACCCCGCCCGTCCAGAACCCGCCGACGGGCCAGCGGCAAGCATGACAGGCTCCCGCTCCGGCACGGCAGCGGCAGCGATCCGCGCGGTGGCCGTCTGCGCGGCCGGCCATGACGTCGATGGGCGGTGCCAGGTGCGCATCGGCGGGATCTTCACGGTCCGGCCGTGCACCGTGTGCACCGGAACCGGGCTCCCTGCGTCAGCCGCCGGGGCCGGACCCCAGCCGGTGAACAACCGCAGCCCCGTGATCAAGGCGGCGACCAAGGCCAGCACCGATCCCAAGACGGCGAGCAGTTGCCAGCGGGAAAAGCGCGGTCGACCAGGGGCGTTACCAGTCATTGCGGTCACCATCCAGGCCAGGAACGGGGTAAATGCCGATGCCCCATCAATCCTGAATGCTGGGTGTTGCCTCAGCGTTGCCTCGGAGTGCACCGGGTGGGCACCTCGGTCTGGACATGGTGGATATAGCGGATTAATTTCGACGCGGGGGGGCCACAGTGCACGGCGGGAGGCCTGTTGATCACGATCGACCTGCTCAGCTCGTTCCGGCTTTCCTGCGACGGCCAGCCGGTCGTGCTGCCGCACCGGCGGATCCTGCTGATCCAGGCGCTGTGGTGCGCGGGCGGCCCCGTCCCGGCTGACAGCCTGATGCGGCGGCTCCAGGACCGGCCTGGACCGGGGTCGCGCATCACTATGCGCACCCACATATCGCGTACCCGCGCGGCCGTCGCCGCGGCCGGCGGCCAGCTCAGGGAACTGATCATCACCAAGCAGGCAGGCCCGGGCCAGACCGCCTACCAGCTCGCGGACGGCCTCGAGGTCGACGCCGAGCGGTTCCAGCACCACGCACGGCTTGGGTCACAGGCGGTACGAGCTGGTGATTACGAGCGCGGAGCCGAGATCCTCGACGGCGCGCTTTCGCTGTGGGGCGCCGACCCGGACGACGACCGGCGGCCGCTTCCCGAGGCCGCGGACCGGCCGTTCGCGCGCCAGCGGCGCGTACGGCTGCGGGACATGCGGAAGGACGCGATGCTGGCCATGCTCACCGCCTTCGTCAGCCTGGGCAGGCACCGCGAAGCCGTGGCCGAGCTGGAGCAGATCATGGCCGAGCATCCGGGCGAGGGCGCCGCGCCGCGGCTGCTGGCCGTCGCCTTGTACCGGTGCGAGCGGACAGCGGACGCCGCCGCGGTATGCCGGCGGGCCATCGAGGACCTGCGTGCCGCCGGGCACGACGACACCCCGTTCCAGGAACTCCAGCACGCCATCCTGACCCGGTCGCTGCCGCCGAACGGCGCGCTGGCGTCGTGATCGGGTATGACCGTGGAATGACCACTGGTATGGTTGCGGTATGACCAAGAAGATAGGGATCTCGCTTCGCGATGAGCTGTACGAATGGGCTGTCCGCGAGGTTGAAGAGGGCCGGGCCGAGTCGGTCTCCGCGCTGATCGCGGAAGGCCTCGAGATCGTCGAGGCTCGCGCACAGCTCGAGACCCTCGTGCGTGATCTGCATGAGGAGACCGGAGACTTCGACGCCGACTCGGAGCAGCGCGTCGCCGATGCTCTTCGTGCCGCCGACACGGCCTACAGCAGGCATCTCGCCGGCCGGGCCGGAAACGCCGCGTGAAGGGCTTTGTCCTCGACGCCGGAGCGTTCATCGCCCTCGAACGGCGGTCACAGTTCATGCTCGGCATTCTGGACGAGGTCTTGCGCGGGCGGATCGAGATCGTCTTGCCCCGGACCGTGATCGCTCAGGTATGGCGAGGGACGCCACGGCAGGCGAACGTCGGCCGTCTTGTCGCGGCCGGACGTAGCCGTGGCGGCCTGGTGATCATCGATGAGCTGACCGCCGAGCGGGCCAAGGACATCGGCGTACGCATAGGGCTCACGTCGCACGCGGACATCGTCGACGTGCACGTAGCGCTGGCCGCGGCGGACCGGGGACACGCGGTCCTGACGTCAGACGACTCCGATATCGCGCGGGTGGACGCCGATCTCGTGATCGTGCACGTATAGCTGGCGCAGCCTTGACCTTGCGGGTGTGCCAGGTTCTCGGCGCGAGAAACCTCTGCCGTTATGACAAAAAGGATGAGCGGTCCCCGACAGCAGCGACGTTATTGGGTGCGAAAAGAGCCGGATTTCCGGCCCTTTTTGCACGATCATGCAGCCGCGCGACACGCCCAAGGCTAAAGGCCACGGAGCTGGCGCACATCGGAGATGACCGCGCGGTGAGGCACGTGTTTCACGGCCGTAACGCGCCCGTTCGCGGCCGCTAACGAAGCGGCGACACGCTGGGAGAATGTCTGATCACGTTGTCGTCGCCGGTAACGGGATGGTGGGGCAGCGCTTCGTCGAGGCTCTCAAAGACCGAGACACCGAACGGCAATGGCGCGTCACCGTCCTGTCCGAGGAGCCGCGCGGGGCGTACGACCGGGTGAACCTGTCGTCCTGCTTCGAGGGCGCCGCGCCCGAGGAGCTGGACCTCGTGCCGGACGGCTGCTACGGTACCGGTGGCTACGAGCTTAAACTCGGCGAGTCCGCGACTGCCATCGACCGTGCGGCGCGCACCGTCACGTGCGGCAGCGGCGCAGTGCTGAGCTACGACGCGCTCGTGCTGGCGACGGGCTCCTATCCGTTCGTCCCGCCGGTCCCCGGCGCGGATCTGCCCGGCTGCTTCGTCTACCGGACGGCCGCGGACGTGGCGGCGATCCGAGCCGCCGCCGCGGCACGGTCCGACGGCCGGAACAAGGGCAGGCTGGCCGGCCTCGTCGTGGGCGGCGGACTGCTCGGCCTGGAGGCGGCCCGCGCGCTGCGGCTGCTCGGCATGTCGCCGCACGTGGTGGAGCTTGCTCCGCGGTTGATGCCGCTCCAGGTGGACGAGGGCGGCGGGGCCCTGCTCCGCCACCTGATCGAGGAGCTGAACGTCACCGTGCGGCTAGGCACGTCGGTGCGGGATATCGTGCCGGACGGCGAACGGCTGCTCGCCACGCTCGCCGACGGCACCGAGTTCGACCTCGACCTGGTCGTGTTCGCCGCCGGGGTGCGGCCGCGCGACCAGCTCGCGCGGGCCGCCGGACTCGCCGTCGGCCAGCGGGGCGGCATTGTCGTCGACGAGGGCTGCCGCACCGGTGACGAGGCCGTGTACGCGATCGGCGAGTGCGCCTGCGCCGGCGGGCGGGTGTACGGGCTCGTCGCGCCGGGTTACGCGATGGCGGAGGTGCTGGCCGACCGGCTCTGCGGCGGCGCCGCCACGTTCACCGGAGCGGACACCTCGACCAAGCTCAAGCTGCTCGGGGTCGACGTGGCCTCGTTCGGCGACGCGCTGGCCAGCGAAAAGGGCGCGCTCGAGGTGACCGTGAACGACCCGGTGGCCCGAAGCTATGCCAAGCTCGTCGTGTCCGGCGACGCGCAAACGCTGCTCGGCGGGGTGCTCGTGGGCGATACGACCCGCTACGGCCTGCTGCGGCCGCTGGTCGGACGGCCGCTGCCCGGCGATCCGGTGACGCTCATCACGCCCGCCGGCGGGGCCGGGCTGGGCGTTGACGCGCTGCCCGGCGACGCGCAGGTCTGCTCGTGTCGCGGCGTGACCAAGTCCGCGATCTGTGCGGCGATCGCCGACCGCGGGCTGTCCGACGTGGCGGGCGTGGTGGACGCCACGAGCGCCGGCAGTGGCTGCGGGTCCTGCGTGCCCGCGCTGAAGACGCTGCTGGCGGCCAACGGCGTGCCGGTCAGCAAGGCGCTGTGCGAGCACTTCGCGATGAGCCGCGCTGACCTGTTCGAGATCGTCCGCACCGAGCGGATCACCACGTTCACCGAGCTGATCTCGCGGCACGGCAAGGGGCGGGGCTGCGACATCTGCAAGCCGACAATTGCCTCGATCCTGGCCAGCCTCGGCCAGGGACATCACATCCTGGATGGCGAGCAGGCAGCGCTCCAGGACACCAACGACCAGTTCCTCGCCAACATCCAGCGCGACGGCACCTACTCGGTCGTGCCGCGCGTGCCTGGCGGCGAGATCACCGCGGACAAGCTCATCGTGCTTGGCGAGGTGGCACGCGAGTTCGGCCTGTACACCAAGATCACCGGCGGGCAGCGGATCGACCTGCTCGGTGCCCGGGTCGAGCAGCTGCCGCTGATCTGGCGCCGGCTCGTGGACGCCGGCTTCGAGTCCGGGCACGCCTACGGCAAGGCGGTCCGCACGGTGAAGTCGTGCATCGGCTCGACCTGGTGCCGGTACGGCGTGCAGGATTCGGTGTCGCTCGCCGTCGAGCTGGAGCTGCGGTACCGCGGTCTCCGGTCGCCGCACAAGATCAAGGCCGGCGTGTCCGGCTGCGCGCGCGAATGCGCCGAGGCCCGGTCGAAGGACATCGGCGTTATCGCCGTGGAGGACGGCTGGAACCTGTATGTCGGCGGAAACGGCGGCTTCCGGCCGCGGCACGCTGACTTGCTGCTGTCCGGGATCGACACGGCGACGCTGATCCGCACCATCGACCGGTTCGTCATGTTCTACGTCCGCACCGCCGACCGGCTGCAGCGCACCGCGAGCTGGCTGGAAGCGCTGGACGGCGGGCTAGACTACCTGCGTTCGGTCATCGTGGACGACAGCCTGGGCATCGCCGCGGAGCTGGACGACGCGATGGCCCGGCACATCGCCGGGTACCAGGATGAGTGGGCGGCGGTCCTCGCCGATCCGGTGAAGCTGGGCCGGTTCGTCCCGTTCGTCAACGCGCCGGAGGTGGTCAGCAGGTGAGGTGGGCCGCTGTCTGCCGCTATGACGATCTGCAGCCAGAACGGGGTGTCGCTGCGCTCCTTGGTGACACGCAAATCGCGCTATTCCGGTTGTTTGACGGGTCGCTGCACGCGATCGGCAACCAGGATCCGTTCACCGGGGCGTTCGTGCTGTCCCGGGGCATCGTGGGCACCAGGGGCGAGACCCCGACGGTGGCGTCGCCGCTGCACAAGCAGGTTTTCGACCTGCGTACTGGGGCGTGCCTCGACGACGCGACCACGGTCGTGCCCGTTTTCGCGGTGCGGGAGCGGGGCGGCCTGGTGGAGGTAGGTACCCGGTGAGCGTCGAGCCGCTCGCCGGGTACACGATCGGCATCACGGCGGCGCGGCGCAGAGACGAGTTCGCCGCGGCGCTGGAACGGCGCGGCGCGGCGGTCATCTCCGCGCCCGCGATCACGCTCGTGCCGCTCGCCGACGACAGCTCGCTCCGCGCCGCGACGGACCGGTGCCTGGGTTCCCCGCTCGACGTGGTCATCGCGACCACCGGCATCGGGTTCCGGGGCTGGATCGAAGCCGCGGACGCCTGGGGTCTGGCGTCGGATTTGCTGAAGGTCCTGGGCCAGGCCACCGCGCTCGCCCGCGGGCCGAAGGCACGCGGCGCCATCCGCGCCGCCGGCCTGCGTGAGACGTGGTCGCCGGAGTCGGAGTCCTCCACCGAGGTCCTCGAGTACCTGATCGCTCGCGGCGACTTGGACGGCCGGCGGGTCGCCGTCCAGCTGCACGGCGAGCCGCTCCCCGACCTGGTCCAGGCGCTGCGGCTGGCGGGCGCCGAGGTGATCGAAGTGCCGGTGTACCGCTGGGTGCTGCCGGAAGACACCGCGCCGCTGCACCGGCTGATCCAGGCGGTGTGCGCCGGTTCGGCCGACGCGGTGGCGTTCACCAGCGCTCCCGCGGCGGCGAGCTTCCTGCAGGCCGCCGAGTCTTTGGGGCGCGCTGATCTTGTCCATGCCGCGTTGCGGGGGCCGGTGGTGCCCGCGTGCGTGGGCCCCGTCACGGCCGGCCCGCTGGTGGCGGCGGGCATCGCGGCGATACAGCCGGATCGCGCCCGGCTCGGCGCGCTGATCAGGAAGATCGTCGAGGAGGTGCCGCGCCGGCGTGGCATTGTCTTGCCGGTGATCGGCCACGTCCTGGAGATACGTGGTCAAGCGGTGGTGGTGGATGGCGAGCTCATGCCGCTCACCGGAGCCGGCATGGCGCTGCTGCGCGAGCTCTGCGTGCGTCCCGGGCATGTCGTATCGCGGGCTGATCTGCTGCGGGTGAGTCCCGGCTCCGGTGACGACGATCACGCGGTCGAGGTCGCCATCGGCAGGCTCCGCACCGCGCTCGGCGACCCGCGCATCATCCAGACCGTGGTGAAGCGCGGTTACCGGCTGGCGTACGAGCCGCTCAGCTGAGGTTGGCCGCCTTCAGGATCGCGGTCGCCATGACCTGGTAGCCCGCAGGGTTGGCGTGCTGGTTCGGGCCGCGCGGCGGGGCGGTGCATTCCCATGTCCACTTGCAGATCAGCGCCACGTTCTTGGGCACCATGCCCACGCCCGGCACGTCCTGCTGATCGCCGAAGTTCGTGGTGTCGAACGCCCCGAATACGTTCGCCACCGCGATGTTCGCCTTGGCGTACGCGTTGCCTAGCAGGTTGTTGTAGCTGGCGGCGAGCCGCTCGCTGGCGTAGGCGGTGACGCGGCCGAGCATGCCGTGCCGCCATTCGGCGAGCGCGGGCAGGTAGTAGCTCATCCCGACGATGCGCACGTTTGACCCGGCCGCGGCGCGCAGCGCGGTGAGGATGGCGGTCAGCTTGGTTGCCGCGCTCGGGATCGCCCCGATGCAGGTCACGGTGGCGGCCAGGTTCGACTGGGCGCCGCAGGACTCGGGGTCGTTGGCGCCGATGTCGATGGTGACGAGCAGCAGGTGACCGCGGTGCGCGTGCAGGAAAGCGATGGCGGCGGCCAGCTGCGAGCCCGTTTGATAGTGGCAAATGCCGCCATGCTGCATCGACCCGGTCGTCTCGCCCGGGCAGCCGAGCCGCACCAGCTTCAGGCTTGGATGGGTGCGTTCGAGCGACGCGTACACCAGATCCGGATAACCCTGGGATGTCTCCACGCTGGTGCCCGCCGCGTTGGGCTGCACGCCCTGGGAAAGGGAGTCGCCAAGGGCCAGGTAGTAGCTCGCCGGCCCGGTATGAGCAGGTGACGAGCACGCCGGGACCGTCATCCCAACCGCGGCGGCCACGGCTGCGATGGCGGCAATACGACGAGAGCGGGGGCATGCACTCACTTCGCTCAAGAATACCCGCACGACTTTAACGAGCAGAACGTGACAATCGCCGGCTACTGGGCCAAACTGCCGGTCATAGGAGGGACCGGATGCCACGCGCGCAACGGAGCAATTCAAGATCGGCCACTGCCATAATCCTGGCGGTGATATCCGCGCTGCTGTTCGCCGCGGGCTTCGTCTTCATCGGATTGTTTGTCTGGTCGGCTTCGGACGGCCCGCACCTGCGATTTCTCGGTGCTGGCTTCCTGACCGCGTGCGCGGCATTCGCCGTCGGCGCGCTGGTCGGGCTGATCGTCGGCATCCCGCGCTTCGTCTCCTCCGGCGCGATGCGCCAAGACGTCGAAGCGCGCCGCCAGCGAGCCGTCGCCGTCCAGACCGTAACCGCCGCGGCTTCGGCAGGCATCCGTCCAGTTACCGCACCCGCACCCGCCCACTCAGCACCCGCCCAGCCGGGAGCCGCCCAGCCGCAACCCGGCGGCGAAGGCGCCGGGCAGGCAGGGCAAGGCGGTCAGGCGGGGCAGGCAGGGCAAGGCGGTCAGGCGGGGCAGGCAGGCCAGGCGGGGCAGGGCGGTCAGGTCGGCCAAGACGGCGGCCAGGACGGGCAGCCCGGGCAAGGTGGTCAGGGAGGCCAGGCAGGGCAGGGCGGTGGCGCTCAGGTTGGCCAGGGCATCGGTGTCCTGGTTGCCAGTGCTCCCCGGGCGAGTGCCGGGCAGGGCGCAGTTGCCGGGCAGGGCGCAGTTGCGGGGCCGGATGCTGGCCAAATTGCGGGAGCGGATCAGGGCGGCGATGGCGGGCAGGCTGACACCGCGCCGCTGATACCCGGATT
>Ga0070741_10011022_pt1 | contig 16837 bp, 10 predicted proteins | sample Coa_R1_4_FD_66440 | JGI IMG/M metagenome (GOLD analysis project Ga0070741, IMG submission 66440) | Surface soil microbial communities from Centralia Pennsylvania, which are recovering from an underground coalmine fire - Coalmine... | ecosystem: Environmental > Terrestrial > Soil > Unclassified ...
CCTTGAGCCGCGCGACCCGCCTGATCCTCATCGGCGCAAAGTCCGAGCTGGATATAGCGCGCTCTCTGCTGGAACAGACCGATGTTCCCCAACCTTCCGTTCGTATCGAGGCCTTGCTGGTCGAACTGACGGAGACAGGACTGAAGAACCTGGGCATCACCTGGAGCTTGACGAACGAGAATACGCCGACCATCTTTCCCTTCACGATACCCGGTTCCTTTACTATACCCAATGCCTCTGTTCCAGTACCTGGTCATACCGGGCTGGATTTCGGCAAGATTCTGCGTAGTAGCGCCAGCTTCAGCGTCGCACTTCAGGCTCTCGTCAACCAGAGCCAGGCGCGTATTCTCGCCCGGCCCAACATCTCCGTCCTGGACAATGAGGATGCGAGTATCTTCATTGGAGACCTGCTGCGTTTTCCGGGAGCGACCATCGTCGTTCCCAACGCGGGCAGCAATATCCAGAACTTTGAGACCATTCCGATAGGGATCGCGCTGCTGGTAAGGCCCCGCATCCATCCCGATGGTCAGGTGACCCTCAAAGTCCATCCTGTCGTCAGCACTCTGACTACTATCAATCAGAACGGCCCCCAGATCGCCAGCCGCGAGGCCGATACGACCGTGCGGCTGCATGAGGGCGAGGAACTGGTCATCGGCGGCCTGGATCGTTCGGAAATCAGGTCAACCCTGTTCAAGGTCCCGATCCTCGGAGATATTCCGCTCATCGGGGAACTGTTCCGTTCCCGCAGGCGCGAGACGACCAAAAACGAGATCGTGGTCGTCATCCGCGCCTATCCTCTCCTCACCGACCCCGCTCCTCCGCACGATTTTCGGAGAAGCAAGGAGTAGACCTATGCCCAGTAAGAAAGCTGCGAGTCCCCAACAGGTAGCGGCGCTGGCCGTCGGCGCAGTCCTCGCTGTCGCTGGAGCCTTTTGGAGCATCTCCAACGCGCTTGCGCCGACGCCTGCCCCACCCGCGCCGCCTGCGAATGGCGCTTCCAACGCAGCCCCGCCTCCCACTGCATCCGCACCCGCGCAAACGGAGGCGGCTCCGGCAGCCCCGGCCTCTGCTCCTGCGGCCTCCGCAGAACGGGAAGCGGCGAACTCGGAGGCGCTGCTGGCGCCGGGGGCGAATCCGTTTGCGCCGGTCGTGCGTCCCATCACGCTATCCAGTCCTCAGCCTCTCCCGACGCCTGCCGCTCCTGCCGCCAACGCCAGTCCGCCTCCGCAGGTCGCCAGCGCGCCGCCGCGCGCGCTGCTGCCGACGGGCCTGCCTACGATACGGGGACTTCAGGTCCGCCCGCAGGATATTCAGGCTCCTCCGATGCCGCCGCAACCGGCCGCCAAACCGGAACTTGTCGGCACGCTGCTTGGAGACCGCCCCAGCGGCGTGTTCCGCGTAGACGGGCATCTTACTGTCGTGTCGGTGGGCGACAGCATTGATACATGGAAGGTGCTGTCTGTCCGTCATGGCGAAGCCGTTGTCAAGAGCGGCGGACGCACCGAGCGGATTCGCGTGGGTATGCGCGCCGCTTCGGATACGGCCCATCGGCAGGGCGTCTCTGCGGAACGCACGCTTTCGCCGGGCGAGGGCGTGCATCCCGGCGAGGTGCGGGTCGTCGAGGGGAGCGATCCGAAGTCCCTGCCCACCGGCGAGGGTGTTACCGGCGCAACGCCTCACACCGAAGGCGGGAAGAAGCCTGCCGTCGCCCCTGCCGCGCCGGACGCCGGAGCGTCGGAGACGGTACGGCCTCCGCAGGTCGGCGCCGACCAGGCATCGGCCACCGGTTCCGAGACGCCGCCCCAGCAGAGCGACGGAACCCAGGCGGTTCCGCCCGCCACAACTCAGGCAGGCAGCTCAGAGAGCGCGTCGCCGTTCACGGCGGCTGCCGATTCGTCCGGCTCTTCCCGCTCCACGAATGCCGGGAACCCCTTTGCGCGCCATTCGCTCTACCTGGTGCGGGTGGGCGCGGGGGATGCCAGGCCCGCCGGGCCATCCCGCCCTGCGGCGGCGCGGACGGTCGCGTTCGCCCTGCCAGCGGATGACCGGCATCGCAGACAGGTGCGCCTGAAACACGCGCACCGTGTTCGGCGTCACCATGTCTCCGGGCGGCGGCGGCCTCATCACGGGCGGCGGCCTCATCGGCGGCATCACGCCCGGCGGCATACCTATCGGCGGCATACCTATGCGCTGCACGGCCTGCGCTATCAGGCGATGGGCCTTCGGCGGGGAGCCTACAAGCCGGTCGGGCAGCCCTAACGGAAGTCGGCTCCGCCCAGACCGGACGAGGTCAGATCGCGATGAACCAGGAGCGTATTCTCATCGTCGAAGACGATCCCGCGATGCAGCGGCTGCTGGTTTCGCAGTTGACGGCGCGGGGTTTTGTGGTGCGCCTGGTGGACAACGGCCCGGCGGCGCTGGCCCTGGTCGCGGCGGAGCGGCCCGATCTGATTCTGCTGGACATTACGCTGCCCGGCGGCATGAACGGACTGGAGTTCTGCCGCGAGTTGCGTACCTGGTCGTCGGTCCCGGTGATCCTGGTGACGGCAGCGGATACGCCGCAGACGAAGGTGGTCGCGCTGGAACTGGGCGGGGACGACTATCTGATTAAGCCGTTTCACGTGGGGGAGTTGGTCGCGCGCATCCGCGCCGTGCTGCGCCGCGCCGCTCCCGCCAGCGTGCCGGATCGGGAGGTGATCGAGGCCGGCGACATCTCCATTGACCTGACGAGCCGGGAGGTGCGTCGGGGCGCAGAGCCGATCCATCTCACGAAAATCGAGTTCGACCTGCTGCGCGAACTGGTCATCCATCGCGATACAGTCCTCACCTACGAGCATCTGCTCGAGGCAGTCTGGGGGCCGGGCAATTCGGACATCCGGCTGGTGCATGTGCATAGCTGCAACCTGCGCCGCAAACTCGAACAGGGGCCGACCAGTCCCCGCCACATCCTCGCGGTTCCGGGCGTCGGCTACCGCTTCCGCTCCTCGTCCTCGTAGGCTCCGCATCGGAGTTGATCCTACTCGGCACGCATCGCGTTGATGTACTCCTGCGCATCCCTGCCGATGGGATTGTGCTTCCCGGCCCCGCGAAACTCCCGCGCGTTCCATAGATCGCTTCCCGACTGATGGCTTCCTCGGACAGCAGCGGAGTTCCCCGCTCATGGCTCTCGGCCCATGCGCGGAAGGCGTTGGCGCGCTCCTGTGGCGTCATAGGGCTTCCGGCAGCCGGGCGATAAGCTCGGAGACGATCTCTGCGGCCGGCTTCCCCTGCGCCCTGGCCGCACGCTCCAGGCGGCCTCCTGCTCCGGCGTCAGTTCTATCGTCAGGGTCATGGGGTTGGCTCCTCTCTCGCGCGGCGGGAACGATTCCGCGCGGCATCATAGCTTCAATCTCTGCGCGATGGGAGTGATCTCCTGGATGATCTCCTCACGGCTTCTGTTCGGATGGGCGTCGCGTATCCCTTGTTCCACCTCAATCCTCCCGGTTCTCTGCGATCTTCGGAGGATGGTATCCGGCGAGGCCGGGCAGCCTCCATGATCGTCAGCCATTCCTGGGTCGGGTTTATGGAACGACATCCGTTGGGGCCACGATGGTGATTTCTGGATACCGGGAGAAATCCGGCCCGTTGAAGGTGAGCAGGTGGGTGATCCCATGGACCAGCATGGCGGCCACCAGACGGGTATCATGCACCCTTCTGCCGGTCACAGCATGGGTAGAGACCAGGCGGAGCCACTGCGCGAATATCTGATCGTTGTCTTCCCGCAGGGGAAGGAGCGCCTGGAGGCGGGAGATCTCGGCCTGGGTCTGCGCCACCGACATTCCCAGTCCGTTTTCGCCCTGCGGCGCGGTGCCGGGTGGGCGCGTGCAGACCGACCAGAATTCATACAGTATTTGCGGTGTAGTGTAAAGCTCGTCGCCCTGGGCCAACAGGCGCTTGATAGCCGCGAGAGCCTGGCTGCCTCGTGGCGTGCTGGGATCCAGGGAGCGCAGCAGTAGATTCGTATCCACCAGGTAGGCCGTCATCCTCGGCCTCCGTAGATATTTTCTCGGCTCATATCTTCATCCGAAAGGACAGGCAGCTTCCCGCGCGGCTGCCGCGCCCAAGCTTCAAACGCGGCGGCGCGCTCCTGTGGCGTCATAGCGGCTTCCGGCAGCCGGGCGATAAGCTCGGAGACGATCTGGGCGGCCGGCTTGCCCTGCGCTCTGGCCGCACGCTCCAGGCGGGCCTCCTGCTCCGGCGTCAGTTCTATTGTCAGGGTCATGGGGTTGGCTCCTTTCTCGCGCGGCCAGAACGATTCCGCGCGGCATCATGTCAGAACCTCCTTGGCTCCTTCTTTTCCAGTATACGCGGTTCCGAATCCGATCGTCAATCCTCTCTTTCTCTCCCCACAAGCGAATCTTTGGTAACTCTTTAGCAAATCTTAAGCGGCATTAAGCGCATTCGTTATTGACTCCTCTCGGTTGCGCGGATATACTGAGTCTGGAGTAATCTCCTACTGTGTCTTGCGGATACTTGGCCCGCTTCCCCAGTACCGATGCGATCTTTTACTGAGCAGTCCCCTGACTGCTCCCTCATCGGAAGGTAAGACAGTAATGATGGAATACCGTTTCCTGCCTCTGCTACTCACCACGGCCCTGCTTCCGACGGCTGTTGAGGCGCAACAGGCAGCAAAACCTATCGCGCCGTACATCGCCAGGGAGATCAACGCCCCGGAACACGATGCGCTTAATCGGAGCGTCCTCCTGATCTCGCAAGGGCAGTTTACGCAGGCGTCGGCCTTACTGAAACCTTTGCTGCTGCCTCCGGTCATTCCGGTCTATGTGGATTGGACGCCCGTACCGAGAGCGCGCCGCGCCGCCTGCCGTCAGATGGCGCAGGAGGCGATCCAGACCTGGAACCGAGATCTTGGCGGCAGGAGCAAGTTTGCATTGACGGAGAGCGAGGAGAACGCCAACCTGCGCCTCCTGTTCGACCGCAACATCGCACGCGTGCAGGACGGTCAGGCGACGCTGATCTGCGCCGACCTGCGGTTCGATCCCGGTGTCCTCGCAGGAACGGCGAAGCGCCGCACCGCCGAGGCCCGCATCGCGCTCGACGTACCCTATCTCGACCAACCGCACTCTGCCGCCTCGATGACGCACCTGTTCGGGCAGGTTCTCGGACTCTACCTCGGTTTGGCGCCTTCCGAGAACGCGGCGGACCTGATGGGGCCGGACACGCACGCCGCAACGGTCGCCCGCACAGCCTCGAAACAGGACATCGCGCGAATCCGGGAGTTGGAGCAGGCGCGACGTACTCTCGCGCGCTATGCGCAGCAGCGTGTGGCAGCCTACGTGCCAAAGGCGGTGCTGGCGCTGGACAAGGAGGAGATAGACGCGGGTGAGGTCCAGCGCGGCGACAAGGCGCGCTATGTCTTCAAGATCAGGAACACCGGCGATGCGCCTCTTGAGATCACCGCCAAACCCAACTGCGGCTGCACAGTCGCCAATTACGATAAGGTGATTGCGCCCGGTCGGGAGGGGAAGATCGAGGCGGACATCAATACGGCCAGCTTCCGAGGGCCGATCCAGAAACTGATCGAACTCACCACGAACGATCCGAATCGTCCGAAGACAAGCCTGCGCCTGGTCGCCACCGTACAGTCCGCTATCACGGTGCTGCCGGGCGAGGTGATAACGGTGCCGCTCCGCGATACCGCGCCCACAGTCCGCGAGTTGGAGGTACGCACGAGCGAGAAGCAGCCGGTCGAGGTAACGCAGGTGACATGCGCTGTCCCCTATGCGACCGCGAAGCTCGATCCCCTGCCCGCGCCGGACGGCAAGGGCCGGGCCTATAAAGTCACGTTGACCATCCAGACGGAGGCGCCGCTGGGCCGGTCGGCGTTTCTGGTGACGGCATCCACGACATCGTCACGCGAGCCGCAGGTGAACATCACCGCCATCTGCGATAAGGGCATCGTAGCGATGCCGCCGAGCCTCTACATGGGGAACATTACTCCCTCGGCGGCGCTGCCTCTGACCACTCTCTTCACCCTCTCACGGGCCGACGGCGTGTTCCATATTCGCAAGGTCGCGTGCGATGACCCCAAACTGCAGATCAAGCAGGAGACGTTACAGGAGGGGCGCCAGTATCGCGTGACGGTCACCTATAACGGCGGCTGGGCGGCAGGAAACATTCGCAGCAAGATCGTGGTGGAGACCGATGATCCGCGCCAGAGCCAGTTTGAGATTCCGGTGATGGCAAACGTCGCCGGAAGCGCCTCCCGGTGAGAGATGGAATGCCTTAATCCGAATTGCGACGGACGGAACCCGTGGGAAGGAGGAATGCGTTTCGCTATTCCGTTACGAAGCACTCGCGGCTGCCAGACGCAGCCCGCAGTAAGCAAATCATCTCCATGCAGTCGTTGTTCATGGAAGGAGAGGAACCTTGAATCCTAAGTTCATAAGCTGTAGGAAGGCCCTGGCGTTCCTTGCGCTAGCGGCCTTGACCTTGGGCGTGAGAGCCACGCCAGCCTCCGCAGACACCTGCGGAAAGGGTAAGATTTCCAACGTAACCCCGGCCACCTCCACGCTTAGCGGAGGCAACCAGTTCTGGAATGTCCTACCGGGTTCGACGGTAACGATTACGCTATCCTGTGTGACGGACTGCGCCAATAGAGGTACTGACGCGACGATCCAGGTCATCGTGCAGAGTTCCGCATCAGGGAACAAATGCCTAACTGCGACGAAAGTGTCTACAGGCGTCTATACGTTCACTTACTGTGTTCCACTAACCGGATGCCAGACCGACGTCATCTCGTACTGCACTACGGGTTGCAGTACGAGTACCGGCTATAAGGCTCTGGATGCAGGGGGCAAGTGTCCAGGACATCTGAGAGTAGCCAGTTCGACTGGGGCCGACTGCACGCCGCAGATCAGTGGCTGCCCGACGGATCCCATCGACCTGGGATGCAATCCGAAGACGCTGCCGACCTGCGACAACGCGCAGAGTCTGGGTGGCTATACCATTACCGGCAGCACCTCCTGCAGCACGCCTCTGCCCGTAAGTTGCACAGCAGGGAGCGTGACATCCGATGGCTGCAACCGCAGCCAGAAGTTCACGTACGCGGCGTCCAATGATTGCGGCCAGACGGCATCCTGCACGGTCACCTTTAAGTGGCAGGTTGTGACTGCGCCGGTGTTTGACAACTGCACCGATAGCAACACCGATCTAGGCTGTAACCCGAAGGATCCTATTCCCAGTTGCGATGCAAGCGTGACCGCCCAGGACGAGTGCGGCTCGGTTAGTGTCAGCTGCGATGTCAAAGACACAGGCGACGACTGCACGGGCAATACCCGCACGATTACCTATACGGCGACCAACTGCGCGGGAACATCTACCTGTGTTAAGACCTACACCTGGACCAGACGAACGGTGACCGTCTCCCCGCCAGATGACCAGAATGTTTGTCTGGAGGATGTGGCAACGGGTGGAACCGATCCCGATGCCACCGGAACCGCCACCGCCGAGGATAGCTGCGGCAACCCCGTAGACGTGACCTATGAAGATACACAGTCGCCTACGGATGCGAACGGTTGCTACACGATTACCAGGAAGTGGACGGCCACGATCAGCGCGTGCGACGTCTCTGACAGTCGGAATCAGATCATAACGGTCTGCCCGTGTACGCCCAAGTGCGTCCCGTTCGGGCAGGGCTGTACAGTCACGCTGGGCTTCTGGAAGACGCACGGCCCCACCGGGTGCGTGACGGGCATGAACAACAACCAATGGCCCGTGACGAGCCTGACGCTTGGAACCGTGAACTATTCCGCGGCCCAACTCTGCAGCATCCTCCAGAAGAATCCGCAGGGCAATGGCCTGGTTTCGCTGGCGCATCAACTGATTGCTGCGCTGCTGAATGTAGCGAACAACGCCGTACCGGATGCTGCGACGGCCCAGGCGATTATAGACGCGAACAACCTCATCGGCGGTCTTGTAATCCCGCCGGTGGGCAGTGGCTTCCTGGCTCCGAGCACTACGAGTGCGCTGACATCGGCACTTGACGCCTTCAATAGGGGGGGCGTTGGCCCTGGTCATTGTGACGATAACTGCCCGCAGTAGTCCACATTGACCGTCTCAAGCAAAGGGCGGGAGCGCAATTCTGCTCCCGCCCTCTTCTTTCGGAATAGCGCCGTCTACTTGCTGACGGTCACGATTTGCGAAGCGCCCACGTTCCCGGCGGCATCGTAGGCTTTGCACTGGAGCGTGTGCGAGGAGCCTCTGGCCCACTTCTTCGTGTTCACGCTGAAGCTATAGGGGCCGGATGTATCCGCAGCGACGAGTTTGCCATCCACATACAACTCGACTTTTGTCACGCCGACATTGTCGCTGGCGGAGGCGCTCACGGCAAGCGGATTCCCCACTGTGCTGTTCGCCGCTGGCGATAGGATGCTACAGGTGGGCGGCGCGGTATCCACCGCGTTGCTGACCGTGACGCTGATCGAGGCCGAAGCCGTGTTGCCTGCCGCGTCCGCCGCGACCGTCTTCAGCGTGTGCGTGCCGTTGGAGACCGCTGTCGTGTTCCAGGCAAATGTATAGGGGGCGGCGGAGGCGGAGGCCACTGCGGTCCCGTCCAGGTAGAGCGTCACAGAGGACACTCCAGTATCATCGCTGGCGGCGACCTGGACGGAGATCGAACCGGAAACGGTCGCGCCGTTGGTCGGGCTGTTGAAACCGATAGTCGGCGGCGTCGTATCGGCGGTCGAGGTTCCACCGCCGTTCAGGGCCAGACTGACGGCCTTCGCCGCGTTGGCACGACCATAGCCGTAGTAGGCATCCCAGCCTGGCGCGCCGAGATCGTCCGCCGACTGCTCGAGCAGATCGTGTACCTGCTGCCCCGTCAAATTCGGGTTGGCGGAGATCATCAGCGCCGCAACGCCTGCGACGATGGGCGCGGAGAAGGAGGTGCCTGCCCAGGCCGCATAACCGCCGCCGTTGCAGGTCGTGTAGATTCCGTTGCCAGGCGCGGCCAGATCAATAGGCGTTCCAAAGCAGGACCAGGAGCAGATCGAATCGTTGGAGTCGGTCGCGCTGATAGTCAGAACATAGGGATTGTCGGCATACGTCAGGCCCGACCCACTGTTCCCAGCCGAGGCCGTCACGACGCCTCCTTTAGAGGCGAAATACTGCGCGGCAGTCTTAACGGAGGTGAGCCAACCGACCATCCCAAAGCTGATGTTGGCGACACGCGCTCCGTGGTCGGCGGCCCAGACCAGGCCGTTCGCCATCGCGGAAGAGGTTGCATTTCCCGATGTATCGCTGATGCGGATCGGCATGATCAGGCAGCCCCAGGCCACCGATGCCACGCCGGTTCCGTTGTTGCTGCTGGCCGCTGCCGTCCCCGCCACGGCTGTACCGTGGCCGTAGACATCGTGCGTATCGGAGTTGTTATCGTAGAAGTTCCAGCCCGGCACATACTTGGGAGCCAGGTCAGGATGCGTCGGATCGCAGCCAGTATCCAGGATGGCAACGATAACGCTACCACTGCCGGTTGTAGAGTTCCAGGCGGTCGGCGCGCCGATCCTGGGCAGATGCCACTCACTGCCATAATAGGTATCGTTGGGCGTGCCTGCGGGCATAAGGATGTAATCCAGTTCGGCGAAAGCGACTTCGGGGCGCTGGGCAAAGGCGCGCGCCGCCGCGATCTCGCTGGCCTGCGGAGGCAGTTGCAGAATATGCACGCCGATATGGGGTATTTCTCCGGTATCGTTGGCCCCGGCCGCCGCGATGAGAGCGCGCACCTGCTGCGCGGGAACATCGGGACGGAACTGGACCAGAAGTCGGCCCGGAACGAACGGGGGAGCGCCCTGCGCCAGCGTGCGCGCCCCGGAGCAGACCACTCCCAGCAGCGCAAGCAGCAGCACGGCACGCGCCTTAACTCGCAATGAGTTCACGGAAGCCTATCCTCCTTAATCACGCCAGACGCGCGACGTTCTCCGCTGAACGCCCTCAACGAGGCGATTCTGGCGGCAGGCGAGGCGTGCCGACGGCCTTTCCCTTTGCGCCAGGCGTATTCCTGACGCAAAAGGACCTATCCTAATCTGACAATCTATTCCATTGCGCAAACTGGGAGTGGACTACGAAGGATGCGTGTTTGCTGAGGAACCGGACTTCGAGGCCCGAATAGTCTGGTATAATGGGACAAAGCAAATTTCGTGCCAGATCGAGCGAACAGAACATATCAGCGAGGACATTCCATGAAAGCCATCTTACTCTGCCTCTCTCTTCTCGCAGGCGTCGCTATCGGCAGTGTTCCGGGGAACGCGCAGAACGCGCCCAGGCCGCCGACTGCCCCCGCGATCCCGGCGGAAGCCTCCGAAGCGGAACGGAACGCGCTGACGCAGGCGGCGCTGCTCCTGACCAAAGGCCAGTTCGCGGAGGCCGAAGCTCGCCTGAAGCCGCTCCAACGGCCCGCCGTCGTTCAGGTCTATGTGGACTGGCTGCCCGTTCCCTCTGCCTTGAAAGAGTCCTATCGCCGGGCGGCGCAGAACGCGATGCACCAGTGGAACGCCGGACTGGGCGGCGCGACGCGGTTCCAGGCGACGGAGCGGCCGGAAGAGGCCGATCTGCTCGTGCTGTTCGAGCGGAGGGTGGCCCGCACGCAGAATGGGCCGGTTAACCTGATCTGCTCCGATTTCGAGACGGACAGCCCGACGAGCGCGCCCGGAACCCCGTCGCGCCACGCCGCCCGCCTCTATCTCGCGCTCAACGCTCCCAATCTATCGGGGCCGCACTCCGAAGCCTCCATCGCCCACCTGTTCGGGCAGGGGTTCGGAACCTATCTCGGCCTCGGCCCGTCGGAGGGCCGGACCGACCTGATGGGGCCGGACACGCATACGCCCGATGTGGCCCAGCAGCCTTCCGCCGCTGACCTGACCCTGGTGCGCCAGATTCAGGAGGCCCGCGCGAAGCTGCTGGACTATGCCCACCGGCGCGTGGCCGTCTATCTGCCGAAGCCAGTCCTGGCCGTAGAGAAGAGAGAGGAAGACGCGGGCGATGTCTGGCGCGGCGAGAAGCCGCACTTCACCTTCGTCATCAAGAACGCCGGGGATGCCCCGCTGGAGATCACCGCCAAGCCCAACTGCGGCTGCACCGTCGCGCATTACGATAAGGTGATCACGCCGGGCGCGTCCGGCAAGATCGAGGCCGACGTGAATACCGCCGCGTTCCGGGGCCGCATCCAGAAACAGATCACGGTCACCTCGAACGATCCGCAGAATCCGCAGGTCGCCCTGCACCTGGCCGCCAATGTCAAGTCTATTCTGAGCGTGCTGCCGAGCGAAGCGCCGGTCATCGGCCTGAAGGATACGGGGCCGACCGTGCAGGAGTTCCAGATTCAGGTGGCGGACAAAGAGCCGGTGGAGATCAGCCGCGTCACCAGCAGCGCGGCATACGCGACGACAAAGGTCGAGCCTCTGCCGAGCGGCGCGAACGGCGGCCAGAACTACAGGCTTACCGTCACCATCGGGCCGGAAGCGCCGATGGGCCGCTCCGTGTTCCTGCTCACCGTGCAGACGACCTCGAAGCGCGAGCCGACGCTGAACATCACCGCCATCTGCGATAAAGGCATTCTTGCCATGCCGGTCAGCGCGTTTCTGGGCAGCATCGGCCCGGCGACCACGCTGCCGGTGAACCAGATCGTCACCTTGCAGCGCCGGGAGGGAACGTTCCATCTCAAGCAGGTAGACACCGGCGACGCCAGCCTGAAGGTGCAGCAGGAGACGGTGAAGGAGGGGCAGGAGTACCGCCTGCGCCTGGTCTACAACGGAGGGTGGCCTGCGGGCATCGTGCAGCGGAAGATCACGGTGCAGACGGACGATCCGCGCCAGCCCTCCATCGTGATCCCGGTCTTCGCCAACGTGCAGGCGGGAAATAGCGCAAAGCGATGAAGGCGCGACTCGCGGCAGCGCGTCTGGCGGCCTGCGCGCTGCCGCTCTGTCTCATGGGCGCGCTGGCCTGGCAGGGGCCGGCCCTCTCCAGCCGCCAGCCGAAAGAGGCAGAGACGTTCTCCGTCGTTCTCACCGGCGAACTGAACGGGCATATCACGCCGTGCGGATGCAGCAAGCCGATGCTCGGCGGCCTGCCGCGCCGCGCCAGCTATCTGCGCTCTCTCGGTGAGAAGAGCGCGGTCGTGCGCGTCGAGAATGGCGATCTCACGGAGGCGCTGGGACGGCAGGACGAACTGAAGGCGGAGACGATCATCGAAGCCCTCACCCTGCTGCGCTACGATGCCGTCAATCTGGGGGAGAAGGATTTCCGGCTGGGCGTGCCGTATCTGCTCTCCCTTCAGGCGCGTTTCAAGGGCGCGCTGCTGAGCGCCAACGTCTGCGGCATGGACGGTTCCCCGCTGTTCAAAGAGTCGGCGATAATCACGCGGGAGGTCGCAGGTAGCACACTCCGTATCGCCCTGGTCGGCCTCCTCTCCGAGCAGTTCGCGGAGACCGTCCGCAGCGTCAATCCCGATCTCCAGGTGAAATCTCCCGAAGAGGTCTTCGCGCGGCTGGAACCGGAACTGGCGGCCCGGAGCGATGTCCGACTGCTCCTCTATCACGGCCCGAAAGAGGAGGCGGAAGACCTGGCGCGGCGGTTCCCCGGCGTGCAACTGATCGCCTACACGCACGCGGGAGATCATCCGGCGGAGGCGCAAAAGGTGGGAACGGTGGCGCTGGCCTGCGGCGGGCAGGACGGCAAATATGTGACGCGAATCCGGTTCGGCGCGGAGAAATCGGAGCGTGCCTCCGACCTGCGGAACGTGGCGCTGACGCCCGATTTCGCCGACAACGCCGAGATCATGCAGATCAAGCATAGCTATCTGGAGCGGGTCGCCGCCGAAGACCTGCTCGGCAAAGCGCCGAAAGTCGCCACGCCGAACGGGGACACCTACGCGGGAACGGCGGCCTGCGTCTCCTGTCATCGCGAAGCCGGTCAGGTCTGGAAGGCTTCGCTCCATGCCCGCGCGTTTCAGACCTTAGCGGAGGAGAAGGAGGAGAAGGACCCGGACTGCGTGCCGTGTCATGTGGTGGGATTGGAGCGGGTCAGCGGCTTTGCCAGCCATGAGAAGACGCCGCATCTGGAGAACGTCGGCTGCGAAAGCTGTCACGGCCCGGCAGCCAAACACGTTCGTGATCCGCAGGTCAAGTTAGCTCCAGCAGGAACGGCCTCCTGCGAGACCTGCCATGTTCCGCAGCACAGTCCCAACTTCGATTTTGCCACCTACTGGCCTAAAATCAAGCACGGACACGACGGCGCGGCGTCGAAGTGAGCCGTGCCGCCAAACCCCTCCGGACAGTTCCATTGCGCAAACACACAGAGACCTCCTGCACGGTGCAGGAGGTCTCCTGTCGTAGGAACGATGCTCTGTTGTCGCCGATAGGCGTGCCTCCTTCCCGGACGACGGACTCCACAGCGAATGAAGAAAAGACGTCCGTGTCCAACTTCAATGGCGATCATAGAGGTTGTTCCACTGCCTCTTGCCTCCCTGGAACGTCAATCCTGCGGGATTTTGCGCGGCGCTTCGCAGTGGCAAGATTATTGCAGGGCTGAGTCCGCCTCCTGCTTCGCGCGGGCGGGCAGCAAAAAGCCTCCTGCCGGGCAACAGGAGGCTCGAACCGGACAGAGGGACGACGCGCTATCCCTGGCGGCGTCGAGAGCGCAGGACACTCAGGCGTACCAGCCCCACTGCGGCCAGCACAGAGAGCGCGCCGGGTTCGGGAACTTCGCCGCCGCCCCCACCTACCGGAGGCCCGCCATCTACGGATTGCAGCCCGGAGATGCGCGGCTGCTCGAAGCTGACGAATCCATCGGCTGCATTCAACGTGACCAGAGAGATCTTCTGGGCATTGGTCGTGGTGATCGTCAGGAAGTTGTTGCCGTTCCCGAAGCTGCCATTGCCGGAAGAGGGATAGGTAAACGTGGATGTTCCTCCCAGGTTATCGGTTACCGTCACGGTGGCCGTGCCGCTGCCATTGACGGGATTCAGGATGAAATCCGTGAAGACGTTGCCGGTGGAGAAGATAGAGATATTGTTGAGCGCCCCATCGTCTGCCTCGATTTTCGCCTGGCCTTTTGCATTCTGGACGAGAGTATCTGTGGTCGAGATGAAGGTGATAGGAACTCCTGTTTTATTGGTCGCCCCTGTGACCGTCGTTCCGGTCTCTTTAGCCCCGAATAGGATGTTCTCCTCATCGGTCTGAGGATGGTTTCCCAGCGTGAAGACGATGTCCGCGCGAGAGGGAACGGCAGTCCCCAGGCTCAAAACAGCACAGGCCGCCAGCATAAAACGCACCCGACGTAGAAACAGCATCTTGCATTCTCCTTTCTGAAGATTATACCGGCCCGCGAAGAGTTGGAAAGAGAAGAGCGTTCTCTTCGTGAGATACAGCTTCTCCGGCTACCCAGCACGATAGACTACGTAAAAATAGGGGGCTGCAAGATTTATACCAGGCAACCCAAAACCGTCAGGGCGGCCCCTTAAGAAACACTTAAGTTTTGCGCCTGTGCCTGCGATTCCCCTTGACACCTCTCTGTGAAGCCTGTAGAATCAAAACCAAGCAACGCAATAGTCTTTACTGCGGTATCAATAAGCGAGCAAGCCGTCTCTGCCGCAAACCGAATCGGTAGCGCGCCGCAGGCGGCTGTTTCCTGCCGACGCTCTGCGGCCTCAGCGTGCAGAGCCAGGGTTTCCATCGCACTGCTTCCCTGAGAAGCGGTATTATCAACGCGCTGTCACCTGTAAAGATCGCCTGTTTTTCACGCCGGCCAGAGCGATTCGCCGCAACAGAGCGATTTTGCCCGCTTCTGGCATGGGGTTTGCTCTTCCGAAGCGTGTGGAGCGCCGCAATGTTCGGGCGCGGAGAGATTTACGGGGATTTTCGAGCGCGAACGGGCGGGTTTTGGGGGGTCATGCGCTTTGCCTCCAGACCAAGCCTCGCCGCAAACAGGCCATTCCAGACTGAAAATGCTGCCTCTGGCCGAACGTTTCCTTGACCTGACCTCCTCGCCGGTCGTGAAGCCCGCGAGCCGCAGGGACGAGTCGTTCCTGCCCAACGGCTGTACCCGACGACAGCCCGACCGCTTTCTTATCCCCGATTCATTCAGTTTGTGCGCCCTTCGACCGGGGAGGTTTTCTCCGGTCGGCAGGGTTTTGTTCGTTTCCGTGCCGCGAAGGAAGGGCTGCGAGACCCTTGCGGCGTCGAAAGGAGACATCATGCACTTACGGCCCTTATTCCGGCTCCTGCCGATCCTCGCGCTGCTGGCGCTCTGCATCGGCGCGCGGGCGCAGTGTACCGTCACGACCGACAAACCCGACTATGCGCCCGGTGATACGGTCTATATCACCGGTTCCGGCTTTCAGCCCGGCGAGACGGTCACGCTCCAGGTCGTGCATACCGACGGCACAGTAGAGGGCGGCGCGGGTCACGATCCCTGGAACGTCACAGCGGACGGTGACGGCAACATCGCCTCCACCTGGTACGTTGATCCCGATGACTCACTGGGCAGCACCCTCCAACTCACTGCCACCGGCGCATCCTCCGGCTGCGTAGCTACCGCAACATTGACGGACAGTGTGACCTCGGTGACAATTACATCACCAACCAATGGGAGTCCTGTGACCATTACATCGCTCCCAGCAAATGTAACTATTTCATTCAATTATGTTACGAGTCCCACTGGAACAACCACGGGCCAGGCCGACGTTTTAGGAATTGGTGTATCGAACACCAAAAACCTAACGCCTGGGACAGGTTCGGATAGTATTACCGTCACGATTCCGGCAGGAACCGCAAACAGCAGTTACAACGTCAAGGTCACGGTCACTAATACCACTGGCACTGGGTCAAACAACAAGAATGACAATCAGAACGCTGCGGTCATTATCAACGTCCCAACGATAGTAAGTACGAGCTTGCTGGTAAATTCTGCGACTGGTACTTATGGCGGTACGGTAAATCTACAGGCGACGCTTACGGCAGGAGGCTCCGGTGTGAGCGGCAAGAGCATCAGTTTCACGCTCAACGGCACAAGTGTGGGCAGCAGCACCACAAACAGCAGCGGTGTCGCTACACTGTCGGGTGTAAGTCTGACTGGCATAAATGCCGGTTCATATCTTACTGGGGTAGGAGCAAGTTTTTCAGGCGATAGCGGCTACAATCCCAGCAGCGCCACGAATACTCTTACGGTCAGCAAGGCCGATGCGACCATTGTGGTGACGCCCTACAATGTCACCTATGATGGCAACCCGCACACAGCCACCGGCACGGCTACGGGCGTGGGCGGCGTTGATTTGAGCGCTGGTCTGACCCTCACCGGCACGACCCATACCAATGCCGGAGACTACCCGACAGACGCCTGGAGCTTTGCCGGTGGCACCAACTACAACGATGCCAGCGGGACTGTCCACGATCATATCGCTAAGGCCGACGCGACGATCGCCTGGTCGAACCCTGCGGACATCACCTATGGCACCGCGTTGAGTGCCATACAGTTGAACGCCACCGCGTCAGTACCTGGTTCGTTCGTCTACACCCCGACTGCGGGGACTGTCCTGAACGCGGGAAATGGTCAGACCCTGCATGTTGACTTCACGCCAAGCGACACGACTAACTTTAACGGCACCTCAAAGGACGTGACCATAAACGTCCTCAAGGCCAACGCGACCATTGTCGTGACGCCCTACAATGTCACCTACGATGGCAATGCGCACACCGCCACCGGAACAGCCACAGGAGTCAATGGAGAGAGTCTGAGCGGTCTGGACTTAAGCGGTACGACACACACCAATGCTGGCACCTACAATGGT
>Ga0070741_10011023_pt1 | contig 16837 bp, 14 predicted proteins | sample Coa_R1_4_FD_66440 | JGI IMG/M metagenome (GOLD analysis project Ga0070741, IMG submission 66440) | Surface soil microbial communities from Centralia Pennsylvania, which are recovering from an underground coalmine fire - Coalmine... | ecosystem: Environmental > Terrestrial > Soil > Unclassified ...
CCCTCGTTGCGGAAGTCCTTGCCGAGCTCGTACACGCGCTCGAGCCCGCCGACGATCAGCCGTTTCAGGTAGAGCTCGGTCGCGATCCGCAGGTACACGTCCCGGTCGAGCTCTTTGGAATGCGTGACGAAGGGCTCGGCGAACGCTCCGCCGTAGCGTGGTTGGAGGATCGGCGTCTCCACCTCGACGAAGCCCTCGGAGTCGAGGTACCGGCGCAGCGCCGAGACGAGCCGCGAGCGCACCAGGAAGTCGGCCCGGGTCTCCTCGTGCATGAGCAGGTCGAGGTGGCGCTGGCGGTAGCGAATCTCGGGGTCGGCGATCCCGTGGAAGGTGTCCGGCAGCGGCCGCTCGTTCTTGGCCAGCAGCTCGAGCTCGTCGACGACGACGCTCGGCTCCCCGCGCCGCGTCTTGGCCGGATGCCCGGTCACTCCGACGACGTCCCCGAGCGCGACCTCGCCGCCGTCCACCGCTGCCCGCTGGAGCAGGAGCTGGATCCGCCCGCTGCGGTCGACGAGGTCGAGGAACATCAGCTTGCCGAGGTCCCTGCGCGCCATCACCCGACCTGCGAGCCGCACCCGCGCGTCTGCCTCTCCACCGGGTTCGAGCCCGTCGGCGATCGGGCGGACGGCCGCGATTCCATCCCGGTCCGGAAACCGCTTCGCCGCCCCGCTCACGTGCCGCGAGTCTAAAGAGCGACCACGCGAGCGCGCTGCCAGGCCGACCAGTCGGGCCCGAGCCCGTCGCCTCGCAGCCAGAGGCGTGCGATCCGCTCGGCATCGGCCATCTGCGCCGCCGTGTCGCCGGGGGTGTGGAACGCAGCGGTGGTGCGGCGCGCACGGCCGGACAGGCCGTGGTGCAGCCAGCAGAGCGTCACGATCGGGGCGACGGATCCGGCGGGGATCGCCAGCGCATCGACCGTCCGGCGAAGCCACTTGAAGAGGAGCGCCGACGAGGGAAGCTCGCCCCGGAAGAGCCTTCGGTTGTGCTCGTCACGGGCCTCTTCGCCGATCGAGGCGCCGTCGAGGTGGGTCAGGGCGTCGACGAGGAAGTAGACGAGATCCCACAGGGGGAGACCGACCGACCGTGCGGATTCCCAGTCGACGGCTGTGAAGTCGGTCGGCGACCGGGCGACGATGTTCCACGAGCCGAGGTCGTTGTGCTGGAGGACCCCCGGCACGTCGGCAACCCGATCCGCGAGGTCGAGCGGCACACCGTGGTCGCGCCAGAGCGGGAGCACATGCTCGGCCAGCCGGCGCCGTTCCTGAGCCAGCTCGTCGGCCGCGCGCCGCGTCGAACGCGCGACGTCGAGCGTCCAGCCGGCGACGGTGTCGATCGCGCGCTCCTTGTCCGCTCGCGGCGCACGGCCGAGGAGCAGATGCGTCAGCCGCCCCCCCACCGCCGCCGTCTCGACGCTCGCCGGCAGGCCCGCGACGTCGAAGCGCCCGAGCAGCCGCGGCGCCCGCGCGCGGACGACGTCGCCCCCCTCGGCGGCAACCGCGAGGCCCCGAGCATCGCGGTCGAACGGGTCGGCGTAGCCGCGAACGCGCGCGAACTTCAGCGCCCAGCCCGGGTCGTGCGCCCCCGACGGGAACACGTGGAAGACGCCGCGGGTGAGCGCGTCGGCCGATCCGAACGTGATGAACCACTCCCCGACTCCGTCGACGCCGACCGCGCGCGCCGCGTCGACGAGGAAGGGCAACCCGGGATCGAGGCTCGCCGTCGTCACGATCGGACGCAGCATCGGCAGCGCGCGGCGGAGCGGCCCGGAGCGGGCGAGACGGTTTCGGACACGCCGGCGCAGGCTCTGCGCGAGGCTCCAGTTGCCGGTCGCGTACCGCAGTGCGCGGTCGTAGCCGAGCGGGACGATCAACGCCGGCGCCGCGACCTCCGGCACGACCAGGAAGCGCCCGACGACCGGATAGCGGCTGCGCAGCGCGCGCGGGTTGCCTCGCCCCTCGACCAGCACCATCGGCGCGCCGCGCGCAGCGGCTCGAGCAGCGTCGGCCGCCGGCGAAACGACCAGGTCGGGCACGCGGTCGGCGTGCTCGCGCACCTGCACGCCCGCCTCCCCGAGCCCCTGGCGCCAGCCCTCCAACGACCCCAGCACGCATGCGGTCTCCGGCACCGCGGGGAGGACGAAGCGGGCGTCGACGCGACGGAGGCTCAGCCGAGCACCTCCTCGTAGAGCTGCTCGTAGCGCTCGACCATCCGGTCGACCGTGAAGCGCTCGCGCGCGACCTCCTGCCCGCGCCGTCCCATCGCCGCGCGCAGCGCCGGATCGCCGAGCAGCCGTCGGAGAGCGGCCGCGAGCGCCGCCGGATCGTCCGGGGGAACGAGCAGGCCCGTCTCCCCGTCGAGTACCGCCTCCGCCACGCTGCCCACGCTCGTGGCGACGACGGGAAGCCCGGACAGCATCGCCTCGAGGATCGTCAACGGGAAGCTCTCGGTGCCGGGGCGCGACGGGAGGCAGAACACGGCGAACGTGCGCAGCAGCGCGCCCGGGTCGTCGCTCCAGCCGACGAACTGAACTCGGTCGGCGACCCCGAGCTCGTCGGCGAGCCCCTCAAGCCGCGGACGTTCCGGTCCCTCCCCGACGAGGACCACCTCGGCCTCGACGTCCGGGAGCGCGCGCAGCAGCGTGTCGTAGGCCTTCTCGGAGTCGAGGCGCCCGACGCAGCCCACGACCGGTCGGTCCGACGAGGGAGGCCGGCCCTCGCCTGCTGAATCGGGGACACCGTTGTGGATCGTCCGCACCCGCCCAGGCGGCAGGTCGAGCAGCCGCTCGAGCTCGCGGGCCGACGCCTCTCCGACGCCCACGACCGCGGCGGCTCGCCGCGCGGCGAACCGCGCGAAGCGGCGGCGCAGCCGGCTCGTCTCGGGGTACAGGGAGTGCTCGACGAGCACGTAGGGGACGCGGAGGGCGAGCGCGGCCAGGATCCCGTACGTGCAGTCCCAGGGGCTCTTCAGGTTCACGTGGACGAGCTCCGCCTGCAGGCGTCGAAGCGCGCGGATATGGGTCGCGATCGACGGCAGGTCGTGCTTCCTGCGCACGGGAGGGACGAGCTGCCCCTCCGCGCTGGGCCTGCGCTCAGTCAGGGCCGAGACGACCCGCTGGTCGACGCCGAGGACCGCGACCTCGTGCCGCGGATCGAGCGCGGCGAGCAGGTGACCGAGGACGATCTCCGCGCCTCCGACTTGCTCCGCGTCCGTGTACGCGACCAGGCGGAGGGGCTTCCGGGCGCGCACGAAGGTGGCGCCGGCGCCCGTCCAGCCCTGTGGCCGGCGCTGTAGCCTCGACGCGGCGGAGGGCGCGACGACCGCGAGCGCGGCCTTGGCGCGTGTTCGCGCGGGCAGGCTCGCCTCGCGCAGGACGCGAGCCGCGCGGCTGCGGACGCCCTGCCTCGCGCCCGCCAGCGCCTCGTCGAGCTCGAGCCGGAGAAGCTCCGCGCGTCTGGCGGCGATCGTCTCGCCGACGATTCGGCGCTCCTCGGGGGAAAGGTCGTGCCGCCGCGCTGCGCGCTCGAGGACGGCGACGCTTCCGCGTACGAGTGCAGCGCGCTGCGCGGAGAGCGCCGCCGGCCCGACGCGGTACCGGTAGAGCGGCTCGTCGACCAGGCCGACGCCCGAGCCGGTGAGGATCAAGCGGATCCACAGATCCCAGTCGGCGACGAAACGCAGGGTGCGGTCGAAGCCGCCGACCGCGAGGAGGCGCTCCCGACGAACCGCCGCCGAGCCGAAGACGAAGTTTCGCCGGAGGATCTCCCGGCGCTGGTTCCCGGTCTCGAACCGCCAGCCTTCGGCGTAGCAGCGCCGCACGACCCGCCCCTCGGACTCGAGATACGCATCGGTCGTCAGCACGTCGAGGTCGGGCCGCGCGACCGCCAGCTCCGCAAACGCTTCGAGCCGCTCCGGCAGGTAGGCGTCGTCGGCGTCCAGCAAGGCGACGAAGTCGCCCCTCGCCGCCTCGGTCGCGGTCGCCTTCGCGGCGCCTTCCCCGCCGTTCTCCTGCCGGAGGAGCACGATCCGGTCGCGGTAGGGGGCAAGGGCTGCGTCGAGGTCGTCGGTCGACCCGTCGTCGCAGACGACAACCTCGACGGCCGGGAGGGTCTGCGACAACGCGGACTCCAGCGCCTCGCCGATCGTGGCCGCCGCCTGGTAGGCCGGGATCGCGATCGAGAACGTCGGCCGGGCGCCGGCCTCCACGGGACCATGCAGCGGAGGACACTGGACCGGCCGGGCCACGACGGGCCCACGGTACCTCGCCCCGCGGCTGCCTCTTCACTCGAGCGCGGCCGTACGAGCGATACTCGCGCGATCGTGGGTACGAGCGGATGAGTCCTCTGTCCGGGCACGGAGGCTCCTGGCTGCGGGGCGGGCAGCGGAGGCTCAGGCGAGCCGCCCGCGCGGCGCACGCCGCGGCCGGGCTCGGACGGTTGTGCGCATCGCCCCTCGGCCGTCTGAAGGTCTTCGCCGCCGCCGCGTCGGTCGCAGCGGGAAGGCGCGTCCCCGGCTGGCCGGCGGAGGCCGAGCTACCCCTTCGGCTCGGTTCGAGATCACATCCCGTCGTCGTCGGCGACCTGTCGGAGCTCGAGGCACTGTACGAGGTGCTGGTCGAAGACGAGTACAGACTGCCGCCCGCCCTCGACCCGCGCGTGGTGCTCGACCTCGGCAGCCACGTTGGCGCGTCGGTGATCGCGCTCAAGCTCACCTACCCGTCCGCGCGAGTCATCGCCGTCGAGCCTGATCCGCACTCGTTCGCGCGGCTAACGAGGAACGTCTCGAGCCTCGAAGGCGTCACCTGCCTGAACGTAGCGGCCGGCGCACAGCCCGGGCGCCGCCGGCTCTTCCGACAGGAAGGCAGCAGCTGGAGCTCCTCGCTCCTCGCGGAGCAGAACCTCGATTGCGCAGAAGAGGTCGAGGTCTGGTCACTCGCGCAGATCCTCGCCCGAGCAGACGTCGAGGCGGTCGAGCTCGTCAAGTTCGACGTCGAGGGGGCTGAGTGGGAGTTGTTCCCAGCGTTCGCGCGCCTTGAGGGCGTCCTCCTCCTCGCCGGCGAGATCCACTTCCGCGAAGCAGGACCGCGCGACTTCGAGGTGCTCCACGAGGTGCTGCCGGGCTTCGAGATCGACGTCCTCCGGTCGGACAAGTACGGCGGCGTCGTCCACGCCCGGCGGCCGCCGGCACCGGCCTAGCCGCGCCGTCGACGATGTGGGCGGGCGACAACCCTCATCGCCCGCTTTCGCAGAGGGTTCGGCCACGTCGCCGTGACGACCTTGACGATCACCCCGAGCAGCCCGTCGCTCGCGAGCACCTCGATCCGCGGAACCGCGTAGCGATGGCTGCCGCGCGCAGCCGCCCGGGGGTCGACGGTGAACGCGACCTCGTACCCCGCCCCGGCCACGGCCTCGGCCACCTCCGGCGAGAAATCGCCGTGCGGGTAGGCGAACGCGCGCGGCCGCGGGAGACCCAGCCCCTCTAGAGCGGTCGCCGAGCCGCGCAGCTCCGCGTCGAGCTCCTCCCGCGGCACGGTCGAGAGCGGCCGGTGCGTCGAGCCGTGGGAGCCGACCTCGATCCCGCGGTCGGGGAGCGCACGCAGCCCGTCGGCGTCGAGCAGGGCGAGCTCGCCCGCCCCGATCCCACGGTCCCAGTCGTTCGTCCCGCCGACGCGGGCCGCGACCGCGAACGCCACTGCCGGGACCCGCAGCTCGGCGAGCAGCGCCGCGGCGTCGCCGAGGTCGGAGTAGCAATCGTCGAACGTGATCAGGACCGCCCGGCGGGGCAGGCGCGCGTCGCCGCGCAGCGCGAGCAGGACGGCGTCGAGGTCGACGAACCGGAAGCCGAGGCGCCGTAGCCAGCGCAGCTGCCGGGCCAACCCGCGCAGGGGCACGCCGTACTCGGCCAGGACCGCGTCGCCGCTGAGATCCGCGACCGCGTGGTAGCAGAGGACGACCACGGTTCCGGTCGAGACCGCGCGCCGGACGTCGCGGGCGCCGCGGAGATGCTCGACCGTCCGCAGGCCCCAGAACAGGTCGCGCAGCCACCGGCCGCGCAGTCCCCGGCGGATCAGCGTCGCCGACCCGGCGCGCAGCGGCCAGCTCAGCGCCCGCGGCGCGACGACGAGCGGCCCCAGCAGCAGCATGCTCCGCCTCGTGCGGAGCCGCGGGCCACGCCAGAGCGCGCTCGCCTGCTCGGGATGCTTGACGACGAGCTCCTGCTCCGAGCGGCCCGCTTCGTACGCGCGCTTCAGGTAGTCGCCCGGATCGACGTCATAGAGCTGGTAGCTGATCGCCGCCGGGTTGAACGCCACTCGGTGGCCGGCCTTCAGCAGCCTGTAGCCGAAGTCGATGTCCTCTCCGCCGAACAGGCCGTCGCGGGTGAAGCTCGCGTCGAAACCGCCGAGGGCGTCGAAGAGCGTGCGCGCGATCGAGCATTGCCCGGTGAGCAGGTCGTCGGCGCGGATCTCGGCGCCGGGCGCGCTCAGGCGCTTTCTGCGCGTCTCGGCCCAGAGACCGGCGCCCCAGCTGAGCAGGTTGCGCGGCGAGCCCGGGTGCAGCGGCACGTGCCCGAGCACGAGATCGACCCCTTCCCGCTGCGAGCGGTCGTGCTCGGCGAGCAGCTGCGGGTCGGCCTCCATGTCGTCGTCGAGAAACACCAGCACCTCGCCTTGCGCAGCCGCCGCACCCGCGTTGCAGGCCGCCGCCCGCCCCCTGTTTGGCTGCTCGAGCACCGTCAGCGGGAAGGAGAGCGGGAGCGCGCGCAGCGCTCGCGCGGTGCCGTCGGTCGATCCGTCCACGACGACGATCGCCTCGAAGTCGCGCTCGATCTGCCGCTCGAGGGCTCGGACGTTGCGGACGACCACGTCTCGCCGCTCGTAGGTGGGGATCACGACGCTGAAGCGCACGGTCGCCCTATGCGCGGACGCGCAGCCGCTGTTCCGGAGCCGGCTCCGCCCGCGCGAGCCGGCTCGCCAGCGAGGGGGCGACCGCAGCCAGCACCGCACGCGCCCGGGCGCGGCGGCCCAGCCCGCGAGCGAGCGCGTGCCCGAGCAGTCGCCGGCGCGGGCTCGCGCCTCCCACGACGGCGTCGACCTCGGCGTCCAGCGCCCGCGTTCGGTGCGCACGCAGCGAGCGGCGAAGCACTCCTCGCTCGGAGACGCTCAACCCCGGGTCGTTCAGCGCCTTCTCGAGCAGGCGCACACGATCCCGGAGCGTCGCGGCCCTGCTCGCGGTCAGGCTGCCCGGGTGCAGGCGGTAGTCGTACAACGGCTCGGCCACGAAGCCCGCGCGGGCGCCGGCGAGGATCAGCCGGAGCCAGCAATCCCAGTCGTAGCCGGTCCGCAACCCCTCGTCGAACCCGCCGAGCTCGCGCAGCCGCTCCAGCCGGATCGCCGGCCAGCCGCCGACGAAGCAGGTCTCCAGAATCGCCGACCGCTGGTCGTCAACCGCGAACGGGTTGTAGTCCGAGAACCTGCCGACGACTTCGCCCTCGACGACAAACCGCGCGTCCGTCGTGATCAGGTCGAGGTCCGGCCGCTCGACGGCGAGGGCGGCGAGCGCCTCCAGGCGTCGCGGGTGATACGCGTCGTCGGCGTCGAGGATCGCGAGGAAGTCGCTCGTCGCGACCTCCGCTCCGGCATTGAGCGCGGAAGCCCCGCCCCCGTTCGCCTTCCGGACCAGCGTGACCCGGTCGCGGACTGGGCCGAGCGCACCTTCGAGGTCGTCGGTCGAGCCGTCGTCGACGACGACGATCTCGGCCGCCGGATGCACCTGCGCGAGCGCCGACTCGACGGCGTCGCGGACCGTCGCCGCCGCCTGGTACGTGGGGATCACGATCGTGAAGCTCGGCGGGGCAGCGAGCGGCGCCGGCCGGTCCGGCGCAGCCGGCGCGATCACGAAGGTCATACGATGATCGTAGTGATGCCAGTTGCGAGAGACCGGGAGGCCGCCGGCGCTCCCGAGGTGAGCCTCGTCATGCCGGTCTGGAAACCCGAGCCGGCCTGGTTCCGCGAGGCGGTCGGCAGCGCCCTCGGTCAGCGCGGCTGCTCGCTCGAGTTCATCGTCGTCGACGACGGGAACAGCGTTCCCGTCTCGCAGCTGCTCGCGGACGTGGCCGATCCGCGCCTCGTGATCGTGCGCATCGCGCACGGCGGTGTCAGCAGGGCGCTGAACGCGGGGATCGGACACGCGCGCGGCGAGTGGATCAGGTTCGTCGGGGCAGACGACGTCCTGGAGCCGGACAGCACTGCCCGCCTCGTGCGGCTGAGTGGGCCCGAGCGGGCGATCGCCTACGGCAGCACGCTCGTCTGCGACACGGGGCTGCAGCCGCAACGGATGATCGAGTCGGCGGTGCAGGGAGAGGCGCTCCTCGAGTGCCTCCTTGGCCGATTCGACGTCCGCATCGTCTCGATGCTGTTCCCGCGCGAGGTGGTCGCCGCAGCGGGGCCGTTCGACCCTGCCTTCGAGGTCAACGGCGACTACGACTTCGTGCTCCGCGCGCTCGAGCATGCGCCTGTGCGCGGCGAGCAGTTCGTGGCCATGCGCTACCGCAGGCACGGCGGCTCGATTACCGCGGGGCCGCACGCGGGGAAGAAGCGTGACCTCCAGGCGCTCGAGAAGCTGCTCGACCGCCGCCCGGACCTGCGCGGGACGCGGCCGGAGCGGGTCGCGCGCGCCGCCGCCCACCTCAACGCAGCACGGCAGCTCCTGCTCGTCGGGCGGCGCGGCGCGGCCCTGCGCGAGGTTGCAGCCGCGCTTCGGGTCGACCCGAGGCGCTCGCTCCCGGCCGCGATCGCCCTTGCCGCCTCCGCCGCTCGCCGGGTTCCGAGCAAGGTGACGGGCCCGCTCCGGCGCCGGCGCGCGCAGCCGCCGCCGTAATCGCCCCCGCGCGTCAGCCGGGCAGGATCCAGCGGTGGCGGATGGCGACATCGCCTGCCCCGCGCTCGGCGGATACCGGCCGCCCGTGGAGGGTGCCCTGCTCGACGTCGAACACGGCCGCCATCTCGATCGCGTCTTGCTGGACGCCGGCCGTTCGCAGATCGACGTCGACGCGGTAGCGCCCGGGAACGAGTGGCAGCTCGTCGATCTCGCAGACGAGGCAGTGGCCGAGGTCCGGGTCGACGACGTCCTCCGCGCTCGGCGAGAGCGTGCTGCACTCGGCGATCGGATGTCCCAGCTGGTTGAGGATCGTGAACCGGCACGACATGCTCGGCCGCGACCCGGTCGTGTGGAATGCGAACCGCGCCGGCGCGCCGGTGGCGAGGACCGGAGAGCCGCCCGGCCCCGAGATCTGAACCCGCTCGAGGCTGATCTGGCGCCAGCCGCGCCGGTCGGTGCGCGCGCCGAGATCCTGCGCGGCGGCGGACTCGAGCGTGCGGAGGTACGCGCCAACGGCCTCCTTGATCTTCGCGTCGGTGTGCAACCGGCCGCCGTCGATGAAGATCCCGCGCTCGCAGAGCGCCTGAATCACGGCCATGTTGTGGCTGACGAAGAGAATCGTGCGCCCCGCCCGCGCGACGTCGTCCATCTTCCCGAGGCACTTCTTCTGGAAGGCGAGATCGCCGACGGCGAGCACCTCGTCGACGAGCATGATCTCCGGCTCGAGGTGGGCCGCGACGGCGAAGCCGAGCCGGACGGTCATCCCGCTCGAGTAGCGCTTGACGGGCGTGTCGAGGAAGCGGCCGATCTCCGAGAAGTCGACGATCGCGTCGAAGCGGCTGTCGATCTCGCTCCGCCGCATCCCGAGAATCGAGCCGCTGAGGTAGATGTTCTCTCGACCGCTCAGCTCGGGGTGGAACCCGGTGCCGACCTCGAGGAGCGAGCCCACACGGCCTTTGACTCGAGCCCGGCCCGACGTGGGCTCCGTGATCCGGGAGAGGATCTTGAGGAGCGTGCTCTTGCCGGCCCCGTTGCGGCCGATGATCCCGACCACCTCGCCGGGCCCGATGTCGAACGACAGGTCGCGGAGGGCCCAGATCGTCGTGTCCTCGCGGCGCGCGGCCGCGTCTCCGCCGGCGAGCGGCGCGGCGGCGCGGCGGGCAGCCGCCCGCACCCCACTGGCGAGGGCGTCGCGAAGCGTCGCACCCCGAATCGGGCCGCCCGCGAGCGAGTACTGCTTCGAGAGCGCCTCGGCGTGGATGACCGCGCCGTCCACTGCTCAGATCACGTCGGCAAACCGACGCTCGGTCCTGAGGAAGTAGTAAACGCCGCCGGCGAATGCGGCAAGGGCGGCGAAGCCCGACACGAGCGCCGTCGACCAGGCGGGAGCGGGCGTCCCGGCCAACGCCCAGCGGAACCCCTCGACCACGCCGACCATCGGGTTGATCCCGTAGATCGTCCGCCACGGCTCGTTCAGCGACGCCGTCGAGTAGACGACCGGGGTCGCGAAGAACCAGAACTGGATGAAGAACGGGACGATGAAGCGGACGTCCCGATACTCGATGTTGAGCGCGGAGAGCAGCGCCGACATGCCGACGGTCGTGATCAGCGCGAGCGCCAAGAACACGGGCAGCAGGAAGATTCCGACCGGATCGGGCGCGATCCCGTAGTAGGCCATTAGCCCCACGAGGACGAGGAAGCCGAGCGCGAAGTCGACGACGGCGGCGAGCGCCGGCGAGATCGCGATGAACAGCCGGGGGAAGTAGACCTTCGTCATCAGCTGTGCGCTGCCGACGACGGTCGCGGTCGCGAGCTGCAACGTCGCGGCTGCCAGGTTCCAGGGCAGGAGGCCGGCGTACGAGAAGATCGGGTACGGCACGCCCTGCGAGCTCACGTGCGCGACGTGACCGAAGACGATCGTGAAGAGGACGACCGAGAGGACGGGGACGAGCACCGCCCAGCCCACTCCGAGGACCGTTTGCTTGTAGCGAACCTTGATGTCCCGCCAGGTGAGGAAGTAGAGGAGCTCGCGGTAGCGCCACAGATCGCGGAGCTGGAGCGCGCTGACTCCGCGCGTGGGCTCGATCCACACCGTGTAGTCCGTCGCCTCGTGCCGGCCGATCGATCGACTCTCCGCGTGCGTCGCCATCTCCGGATCGTAGTTCGGCCCGTGTCGAGCATGACCTCCGCGCCGGGGTGGCTACGACTTCTCGGCGCGAATCGCGACGAGGACCGGGAAGCGTTCGTCCTCGACGTCGAGCTCCCGGTCGTCGAGGTCCTCGCGGGCCAGACCGGCGAGGAACCCGATCGCGGCGAGAACGTTGCCGTAGGTCTGGACGCGCACCCGCCCCTCGGCGAAGACGGAGGCGAACAGCCGGCCCGCGGAGGCCGCCGTGAAGCGCCAGAAGTCGCCTTCGACACCGGCGTGGCGGTCGATCTTGCTGACCGCGGGCACGGTCGCCAGGAGAACCCCCTCGGGCGCGAGCAGCCTGTGCGCCTCGCGGATCGCCGCCTCGACCTGGTACACGAACTGCAGGGTCTGCGTGAGGACGAAGCAGTCGAAGCTGTCCGCGGGTACGCCCTCCGCCGCGGTCAGGTCGGCGACGATCGTCGCGAGCGGGTTCGCGGCGTCGACGTCGAGGACGTCGGAGTGCGAAACGGCGCGACCGAAGCGCTCCGTGTACCGACGGTCCATCACCTCGAGCACGCGGCCGCGGATGTCGCCGGAGTGCTCGGACAGGAACCGCTCGATGTAGTACCGGTCGATCGGCAGGCCGCGGTCGGCTCCCCAGTGGTCGCTGATCGGCGTCGTCCGGCGAAGGGAGCCGAGCCGGACACGACCGGCCAGGCCGAGCCGGAGCCGAAGCTGGCGTGGGATCACCGCGAGGACGATAGCCGGCGACCCGGCCTCGTATCCTGGCCCGGCGATGCTTGCTACGACGTCAACCCGGTCATCACTGCGGCGGCTCGCGTCACGTGTCGCTCGACGCCGGTCGAGCCGGCCTCCTCGTCGCGGCGAGGTGGTCGTGCTCATGTACCACCGGATCGGCACCCCGGGGTCGCCGCCCGGCAAGCTCACGGTTTCGCCGCAGCGCTTCGCCGACCACCTCGAGGCGATCCAAAGCCGCTTCGAGACCGTGCCCCTCGCGACGATCGTCGAGGGCATGCGCGCCGGCGCGCTTCCCCGCCGGTCCGTCGCGCTGACGTTCGACGACGGCTACGTCGACAATCTCCTCGTCGCCAAGCCGCTCCTCGAGCGCTTCGGGGTCCCCGCGACCGTCTTCGTCGTCAGCGGCTACGTCGGCACGTCGAAGCCGTTCTGGTGGGACGAGCTCGAGCGCATCTGCACGCAGCCGCAGGCGCTCCCGGCCACCCTGCGACTGGTGATCGCCGCACGCGAGCGGACGTGGCGCACGACCGGCGAGCGCCGCACGCTGTACCGCGAGCTTCGGGAGGCGTTCGCTCCGCTCCCCGAGACCGAGCGCGAGGAGCTGGTGGCCGAGCTCCGTGCCTGGAGCGGCGCGAGGCGCGGGCGCTCCGAGGCGATGAGCGCGGAGCAGCTTCGGAGCCTCGTCGACGGCAACCTGATCGAGGTCGGCGCGCACACCGTGTCGCACCCGTCGCTCCCCGCTCTCGACCGAGCGAGCCAGATCGCGGAGATCCGTGGGAGCCGGGACCGGCTCGCCGAGCTGCTCGGGCGCGAGGTCCGCCTGTTCTCGTACCCGTTCGGCGCGCACGACCGGACGACGGTCGAGAGCGCGCGCGCGGCCGGAACGGCCTGCGCGTGCACGACGGTCGGCGACGGCGTGCAGAGCTCGGGCGACCCGTACCGGCTGCCACGGCTCTACGTGGGCGACTGGGCCGCCGACGAGCTCGTCGCTGCGGTCGCCGCGCGCCTCGGCTGACGAGCTACGCGGCCTTGATCTCGAGGATCTTGAACTTGAGCGCGCCGCGCGGGGCCGCGACCTCGACGACCTCGCCCTTCTTCCTGCCCATGATCGCCTTGCCGACGGGCGACTCGTTCGAGAGCTTCTGCTCGGCCGGGTTCGCCTCGGCGGAGCCGACGATCCGGTACTCGACCGTCTTGTTCGCGCCCATGTCGCGGAGCTTCACGGTCGAGCCGACCGAGACCACGTCCTTGGCGATGTCCTTCTTCTCGATCACGCGCGCCGAGAGCAGCCGCTCCTCGAGCATCGCGATCCGGTGCTCGAGCATCGCCTGCTCGTTCTTCGCGTCGTCGTACTCGGAGTTCTCGGCGATGTCGCCGAACTCCCGCGAGACGCGGATCCGATCGGCTACCTCACGACGCTTTTCGGTCGAGAGGTACTCGATCTCCTGCTTCAGCTTCTCGTAGCCTTCTTTGGTGAGGATGACTTCTTTGGCCATCTTGTTCTCCTACTCGGAGAGACCCCTCCTTACAAAGAACGCGCGGCGCATGAGCGCCGTCGCGGGCCGGAATGGTAGCGCCCGCGCGGAATCTCCGCAAGGGCCCGGCCCGGCTACGATTTTCCCCGCAATTTGAGCCTCGATCTCCGTTCCTCTTGGCGGATCGGCACCCTCGAGGTGCCGACCCGTGTCGTGCTCGCGCCGATGGCGGGCGTCAGCGTGCAGGCGTTCCGGCGGCAGGGTCGCCGCTTCGGCGCCGGCCTCGTCTGCTCCGAGATGGTCAGCTGCGCCGGCCTGCACCACCGCAACGAACGGACGCTCGGGTACCTGCGGATCGCAGCGGACGAGCATCCCCTGGCCGTGCAGATCTTCGGCTCGGAGCCCGAGCTGATGGCGGAAGCGGCACAGATGGTCGTCGAGGCAGGGGCCGACGTCGTCGACATCAACTTCGGCTGCCCGGTGAAGAAGGTGACGAAGACCGGCGCGGGCGCGACGCTGCTCGAGGATCCACGGCGCGCCTGCCGGGTCGTCTCCGCCGTCGCCGCCGCGGTCGACGTGCCGGTCTCGGTCAAGATGCGCCGCGGCCTCGAGAACGGGTCGCGCGCGTGCCTCGAGCTCGGCCCGCGCCTCGTCGACGCGGGCGCGGCGACGCTCACGCTGCACCCCCGCTCCGCTCGCCAGATGTACACGGGCCTCGCCGACCATTCGATCACCGCGGAGCTGGTCGAGCTCGTCGAGGTCCCGGTGATCGCCTGCGGCGACGTCACCTCACGCGCGAAGGCGCAGACCGTGCTCGCGACCACGGGCGCGGCGGCGGTGATGGTCGGACGAGGCGCTCAGGGGAATCCGTGGCTCCTCCGCGAGCTCCTCGGCGAGAACGGGGAGCCGACCCCTGAGGAGGTCGTCGCCGAGCTGATCCTGTTCGTTCGGGAGACCGTTCGCGAGCTGGGGGAGCGGCGCGCGTCCGGGTTCCTGAAGAAGTTCTACGGCTGGTATCTCGGCCGCGGACGGTTCCCGCGCCCGTTCAAGCAGGAGCTCGTCCTCCTCGAGCGGACCGAGCAGGTGGTCGAGAGGCTGTTCGCGGCCGCGCCGGGAGCGGCCGAGGTGCTCGAGCGGATCGAGGCGGAGCAGCCCGTCGTCGACGAAGCCTTTCTCGACCTGCCGATCTCGATCTACGGCGGCGGCTAGAGGACCGGCGCGGCGTCGGCGTTCGCCGCCCGCCCGTTTGCCTCCCAGCGCACCCACGGGGCTTGCCCCAGCTCGAGCAATCCCTCGAGATGCTGCTTCTCCTTCAGGGTGTCCATCGCCGCCCAGAAGCCCTCGTACGGATATGCGATCAGCTGCCCCTCTGCGATCAGCCGACGGAACGGCTCCTCGACCAGGTCTTCGCCCTCGCGGATGTAGTCGAAGATCTCGCGGCGGAAGACGAAGTAGCCGCCGTTCAGCCACACGTCGGACTTCGTCACGTCGACGATCTCCTGCACGACGTTGTTCTCGTCGAACTTGGTGACGTGGAAGCTGTACGTCGGACGGGCGGCGATGAAGAGAGCGATCTTGTCGGCCGCGACCAGCGCGTCGACCATGTCCGGGATCGGCGCATCCGTGAGCGTGTCGCCGTAGTTCGTCAGGAAGATCTCGTCGGAGCCGATGTGCTTCTCGACTGCCTTCAGACGCTGCCCGATCGACGTGCGCAGCCCCGTGTTCGCGAACGTGATCGACCAGTCGTGGATGTCGGTCGAGAGCAACTCGACCTCGCGGCCGCCATCTCTGAGGACGAAGTCGTTGGTGAGTGCCTCCTGGTAGTTGAGGAAGTACTCCTTGACGACCTCGGCTCTGTAGCCGAGACAGAGGACGAAGTCGTTGTAGCCGAAGCTCGAGTAGTACCGCATGATGTGCCAGAGGATCGGCCGGTCGCCGATCGGGATCATCGGCTTGGGCACGCGGGCGGTGCTCTCCCCCATACGCAGGCCGAGGCCGCCGGAGAAGATGACGACCTTCACGGCGCGAGAACGGGTGTCTCGTGGGCAAGCAGCTCGCTCAGCCACCCCTCGTTGCGGAAGTGCGCGTACTGCTCGGCGCGGAGCCGGTCTGCGAGCCTGCCCTCGGGCAGCTCGACGTCGTCGTAGGTGAGGACGGCGTCCTTCGCGACGGCGCGCGTCAGCCGGCAGCCCTCGACGAGCCCCTCGGGGAGGTAACGGCCCGACGCCATCTCGTCGCTGTTCACAGCCTCGCCGTAGGTCATGTACATGCCGTAGTCGTCGAGCACCTCGCCTGCCTCGAGGTCGCGCTTCGCGACGGCGCAGACCTCGACGGACGGCCCGTCGAGCGGCGGGGCGAGGTTGTCGCCGAAGAGGGCGACACGTGCGATCGAGAACGGCGTCTCGAAGTGGACGAGGTGGTACGGGATCCAGAACGGGTACAGCGGGCCTTCCCCCAGCTTGTACAGCTTGAGGTAGTGCCGCTGCTTGGGATCCTCGTGCTCCGCGAGGACGAAGACCTTGACTCCGCTCGGCCCGACCGTGTAGTCGACGATGCCGCCGAGGCTTCGGATCTCGTCGAGATCGTAGAGCGACGAGATGTCCATGATCGAGCCGTCGTATGCGACGCCGCGGGACATGCCGCGCCCGAGCACCCGGAACCCGGTCGCGTTCGCGACGATCGCCTGCTCGAAGCTGATCTTCGACCCGTCTGCGAACGAGGTCACCATCGCCGGGTTCTGTCCCCACTGCTCGGCGAACCCCTGCTGCGTCGTCGGGTTGCGGTACGGGTCCTGCAGCCCCTTGACGTTTCCGACGACGCGCGGGATCAGCCCCAGCCCCTGCACCCAGCGCACCAGGTTCATCTGCAGGCCCGGCTCGTCGCCGTCGGCCGCGGACAGGATCACGCCGCCCTTCTGCGCGTACACGTGCAGGATCGGGCCGATCGTCGCGTCCAGCTCCGCGTTCAGGAGCACCATCGACTTCCCGTGCGCGAACGCCTCGAGCGCGACGTGCGCGCCGAACTCGACGGAGCCGGTGACGTCGACGACGACGTCGATCTCGCTCGACCGGCAGATCAGGAACGGATCCTCTGCGACCGCCGGGGCCCCGCGGCGCAGCGCGTCGTCCAGCTCGCCCTGGGACGAGACGATCACGGCTCCACCGCGACCCGCGTACTCGAACGCTTGGACGCCGCGCTCTGGACGGCGGTTGAAGATGGCGCTCATCCGCATCCCCGGCACGCTGTTCTCGATCTGGTTCACCAGCCCCTGGGCGATGAATCCCGCCCCGAACATGGCGACGCGGATCGGCTTACCCTCCGCCTCACGGGCCTTCAGCGCGGTGTCGACGAGGTGCACCGCTCTGCCTCAGCGCGCCACTTCGACGACGGTCATCCGCGAGCGCAGCTCGTCCTCGATCTCGTCGAGGCTCGGCCAGGCGGCGTCTTTCGGCGAGATCTCGGCGACCTCGAGCGGCCACTCGATCTGCAGGCGCGGGTCGTCGAACTTCAAGCCGCCCTCGTGCTCGGGCGCGTAGAACTCACCGACCTGGTACGAGGTCTCCGTCTCGTCCCTCAGCACCTGGTAACCGTGCGCGAAG
>Ga0070741_10011024_pt1 | contig 16834 bp, 9 predicted proteins | sample Coa_R1_4_FD_66440 | JGI IMG/M metagenome (GOLD analysis project Ga0070741, IMG submission 66440) | Surface soil microbial communities from Centralia Pennsylvania, which are recovering from an underground coalmine fire - Coalmine... | ecosystem: Environmental > Terrestrial > Soil > Unclassified ...
CCGCGGCCGACGATGTTGTAGTTGCCCCAGGTGTGCAGGGGATCGCCCGCAGCCCACGCGTCGGAAAGATACAGCGTCGCCCCGGGCACCAGCGGCTCGAAGCGCTGATCGGTCGGGAACTGGCGGATGCGCCGGAACTCCGCGACGTAGCCGTAGAGCATCGGGAACGTGCTGTGGTCGTAGTCCCAGATGTTGAGGAACGACGTGCCGCGGAAATTCTGCGGCGACAGGAAGAACACCGACTGGAAGCGCAGCTTGTCCTTCTGCTGCGGCCAGTACGGCTTTGGATCGAGCGTGACGCGCGCGACCGCCGAGAGCTCCGCCCAGCCCGCGCTGTACTTGAACTTGATGTTGCCCTCGTGATCGACGGTGTCGATCAGGCACGCGTAGAACGATGCATCGTGGCGTCCCCACGACAGCGTCTGCGCGGCGAAGAGCTCGATGCCGGTCTTGGCATCCGGGAATGGATTGCCGCCGATCCAGGGCTGGCCGTCGGCCGCGTTGACCACGTTGCCCTTCGCGTCGAACTTTGCCTTGCCCGCGTTGCGCAACGTCGCCTCGATGTAATCCCACGGCGACAGCTTCATCAGGTCGGTCGTCGTCGACGCGACCTTGAGCTTCCTTCCCTGCTTGACGATCTGCTCGTAGCGGATCGGCTCGAGCAGATCCTTCACGTGCTCGACGTTGGCCGCGGTGATCTCGTCGCCGGTCTTGATCTTGCCTTTGGTGTAGCCCTCGATCGACAGCAACTCGTCGGGATACGCCTTCGTCGCGTCACCCGTCGCTGCGAGGACTTTCCAGAGCGGCGCGAGCACGCCCGCCGACGCGCCCACCGCGGCGGTCTTCAGGAACTGGCGGCGGCTGTAGCCCGCGTCGTAGCGGCGGATGTGCATGGCGAATCAAAAATTGCCGGCGACTTTGGGGGGAGGCCCCGACAGCCGCCGGCAAGTGGGGGATCGATCTCTCTAGAACTGGTAACTCAGACGCACGGTGAACTCGTCGGCGAAATCCAGCGTCGACAGCAGCGTGTTGTTCGGATTCGCGCCGCCGAGATGGCCGTTGATGTAGGTGTAGAAGGCGTCGACCTGGAAGTCGCTGCGCGGGCGCCAGCGCAGGCCGGGCTGCACCAGCAGGCTGCCGCGCGGATCGACCAGCAGCGCGAAGCCGGCGCGATAGACGTCCTGCGGGAACGGTTGCTGGAACGCGAACACGACGTAATCGGCGTTGTGCACGCCCGGCGCCTGATTGTGCTCGTCGCCGCCGTAACCGGAGAGCAGGCGGCCGAACAGATCGTCGACGTTGCGGTGCATGTACTGGAACACGAAATAGGTCGCCGGGAATGCGTCGGTGAAGCGGTAGTACTTCTCCATCACCAGCGCGGTGACCGACGCGTTCTTGCGCGGATAGCCCTTGGTCGTGAGCGTGAGCGGCGTGAACACGCGATTGGGCGTGTAGCTCGTCTCGAGGTTGATGATCAGCTGATCGAGCAGGCCGCCGGGCTCGCCTTCGACGACGTAGCTGCCGCCCAGCGCGAACACGTTCTCGGCGAAGTACTCGCGCGCGATGTGGCCGCGCAGGCTGCCGCCGGCAGCGATGAAGAACGTGTTGAGCTCGTTCCACGCCTGGCAGTTGCCGTCGCCCTGGCAGTTGGTCTGGAAGTCCACGGGCGAGGCGAACAGCTGCGTGGTCGAGGGGAAATCGTTGATCGACGCGTTGAGGCCGTCGATCGCCTGCAGGCGCACGCGGCCGGCGTAGTTGAACCATTCGTTCGCGGAATAGACGCCGCCGGGCGCGACTTCGAACGCTGATTGCGCGAGCAGCGCGCCCGAGCGCAGACCTTCGCTCTGCAGCGTGAGCTCGACGCGGCACGCGATGGTGTTGTCGAGCACGTTCGCGCACGGCAGGTTGCGATCGACGCCCGAAGCGGTCCAGCGGAACACGCCGTCGGGGTTGTAGCGCCGCGTCGCCATCGCCTGGAAGCCCCATTGGCCGAAGTTGCCCTTGATGCGCATGCCGTAGGAGAGCTTCTTGTCGTAGCCGCCTTCGTAGAACATGTCGTGCACAGTGAACCCGACGGGGATCACGTTGTATTGCGTGTTCGGGTTGCCGTACACGGTCGGCTGGAAGCGCTGCACGAAAGCGTCGGCGAGGATCTCGTCGGTGAACTGCCAGCCCAGGCGCACGCCGAGCGCCGGCACCCGCTCGTCGGCGTATTCCTCCTGCGCGTAATCGAGCACGAGGTGGCGGCGCAGGTCGAGGCCGTCGGGCACGTCGAACACGCGGAAGAACAGCGCCTGGCCCCACGCGATCTGCTGATTGCCGACGCGAACGGTCAGCGGACCGTGGTTGTAGTCGAGCACCAGCGCGGGGAAGTAGATCTGATAGCGCTTGCCGGTCCACTCCAGCGTGTGCCCGCGCTTGCCGCCTTCGACACGATAGTCGAAGAAGTCCGGCGTCCCCGCGTAGAGCCGCGGATCGCCGCCATTGATGCCGCCGCCGTTGAGCCCCGGCGTCACCGCTCCGTTCTGCGTGATCGTCTGATCGACGCTGTGCGCGTCGAAATCCTTGTACTGATCCGGATCGAACACGGCGCGCACGCGCGCGATCAGCGCGAGATCGGGGCCGAACTTGATGCCGGTCTCGAGCTCGCCGCGCAGCATCAGGAGGTTCCAGCGATTGTCGACCTTCGGGAACGGAGTGCCGGTCACCGGGCTCTGCTGGATCGGCAGCGTCGTCGGATTCGCGGTGAAGGTGCCTCGCAGACCCGGCGTGGAAGCGTCTGCGGCAGCGGCCGTCGGGAACGACACCGACGTCCATGACGAGACGGCGGTGCGCGGCAGATTGCTGATGACCGGAATGCCGACCGTGTTGTCGAGCACGACCGGCAGATAGCCCGGCGGCACGTACGCCTGGCGCGGCTCGGACACGCCGTTGAACACGTTGCCGTACTGGTTGGCGGGATTGTCCTCGCTGGTCGCGGAGATCGTCGTCTCGCTACGCAGGAAGCCGCCGACGCTGATGTCGAAGCCGGTGAACATGCCGCTGAAGAAGCCTGGCGTGTCGTCGGCGCGGACCGGCATCGTCGCAACCGTCGCCACAATTCCCACGAGCACGCCCACGATGTTTTTCGTCCCTGTCACGGTCGCTCTCCCCGGTCGTCCCTACAGATTGATCTTGATGATTCGCCCTGTATGTCCTACTGCGATGAGCGTGCCGTCGGCGACGGCCACGCCGCTGTACCACGCTGCGAGCACGTCCGGCGTCTGCACGTGACGCCAGCTCTGCCCGCTGTCGGTGCTGGCGATCATGTCGTGCATCGCCGTGACGACGAGGGTGTTGCCGGTCGAGCGCACGCCGAGCAGGTTCGCCTTGCTGGCCGCCGCGAGCTTGGTCCACGTCGCACCGCCATCGGCCGTGCGCAGGATCAATCCGTCCTGCCCGACCGCATAGCCGACGCCGTCGCCGCGCAAGTCGAGCGCGAACACCGTCGGCTCGCCCTTGTTCACCGCGGTCCAGGTCTTGCCGCCGTCGCTACTGCGCAGGATCAGGCTGAACTCGCCGGCGATCGTGATCACGCCGTCTTCGCCGACGTGCGCGGCCGACATGTGCGGCTGGATGCCCTGCTCGACCTGATCCGTGGTGAGGTACGGTTTCCAGTCCGGCGGGATCGCTGCCCAGGTCTGCCCGCCGTCTTCCGACTTGATCACCGTGCCGAACGAGCCGACGGCGACTGCGACGCCTTTGCTGTTGAGGCTCACGTTCATCAGGCGCTCGGTCGTCCCGGCGTCGATCTTCTTCCAGCCGTTGCCACCGTCGCGCACGAACACGAGGCCCATCTGCCCGACCGCGATCGCGCGATCGCCTTTGAGATCGGCGCCCAGCACCGCGAGCGGCGTCGGGAAGGACGTGTCGGCTTTCCAGGTCTTGCCGCCGTCGTGCGTGTCGAAGATCTTTCCCGGCGCGCCGGCGACGATGCCGTTGGCGCCGTCGAAGTTCACCGCGAACAGCGCGTCGTGCGGCACGCCGCTGACCAGCGCTTCGGTGCCGGCGGTGCCCGCGGCCTGCGCTTGCGCGCAGGCCGCGATCAGCATTCCGGCGACGAGCGTGCGCGTCATCACACCGCGCCCAGGCGCGAGATGGCGTTGACGGTGAGGTACTTGTTGTAGACGTCGACGCCGTTGGTCGAGAACACCGACTTGTAGCCGCCGGCGCACGACTCGGTGTGCATGACGCGCGACATTCGGTTGGCCTGGATGTCGTGGCTCATCACGTAGGTCCACGACCACTCGGGCTTGCCCATCGAGTCCTTCACCACCGCGGCGCCGTCCTTGTAGATGCCCCAGCCCGGCTCGAAGGATTTCCAGATCTCACCGCGTCGGTCGTAGGTGATGTAGGCGACGAATTGCTGATTGCGCACGTCGATCCACACGCGCTTCTTGCCCACCGGCGCGCGCGGATAACCCGTCGGCTCGGCTTCGAGCACGATGCACTCGGGGCACATCGAGAAGTTGGTGTCGAGGAAGGTCTTGTTCTTCGGCCCGCCGTGCACGCCGTATTCCCAGTTCTTCTTCGAGCCGTTCCAGTTCTGCGTCTGCGGGCCGAGCATCGGCTGGCGGCCGAGGATCTTGTAGTTGCCCCAGGTCAGCATCGGATCGCCGGCGGCCCACGCGTCGGTGAGGAACCAGGTGATGCCGGGCAGCAGCGGCTCGAAGCGCTGATTGGTCGGGAACTGGCGCACGCGCTTGAACGCGGGGAAATACCCATAGAGGTCCGGGAACTTGCGCTGGTCGTAGTACCAGATCGACAGGAACGAAGAGCCCGACACGTCGGACGGTGCGGTGAACCACACCGACTGCAGGCGCAGCAGGTCCTTCTTGTCCGCGTACGGCTTGCCGTCGAGGCGGCCGTTGCACTGCAGCTCGGCCCAGACGAAGTCGTACTGATACGCCTCGTCGCCGGCAGGATTGATGTCCCACTGACGGATCGCGTACTGGCAATAGTCGTGACGGCCCCAGGAGATGGTGAGATTCGCGATCGCTTCTTCGCCGGTCTTCGCATCGGGGAACGGCAGGCCGCCGATCCAGGCGTTGCCGTCGGCGCCGTTGTAGATGTTGCCGTCCTTGCCGAGGATCGCCTTGCCCTTGTTCTTGAGCGTCGTCTGCAGGAACTCGGTCGGATAGAGATCCGTCGGGTCCTTGGTCGGCGGGACGATCTTGATCTTGCGTCCCATTTCCTTGATCTGCTTGAACGTGATCGGATCGAGCAGGTCCTTCACCGCGTCGACGTTGTTGGCCGTGATGAAGTCGCCGACCTTGACCTTGCCCTTGGTGTACATCTCGATCGACATCAGCTCGTCGGGATAGGCCTTGCCCATGTCGCCGTTGGCGATGAGCGGCCACAGGGGAGCGAGCACACCCGCGCCAGCGCCCATCGCCGCGTTCTTGAGCAACTGCCGCCGACCATAATCAAAATCGTACTTTCGGATGTGCATCACGCTCTCCTCATGCGGACAACCCTTGCGTCCCGGAGGTTGTAGCCGGGGATGCGACGCGCATCGACGCGCTCTCGTTCTCGCGCTTGTCGGCGGTGAACTCGGAGAGGTCGACGCCCTCGCCCACGAACAGATCCTTGCGTCCAACGAAGCTCGGCTTGAACAGCCACACGTGTAGCGGCAGCACGATCAGCGCCAGTACCATGTTGATCGCCAGCGTCACCACCAGCAGCAGGCCCATGTCGGCCATGAATTTCAGGCCCGAGAGGAAGTACCACGGGGCGATGCCGACGAGCATGATCGAAGCGGTGAACAGGATCGCCTTGCCGGTGGTGGCGAGCGACGCGGTGATCGCGCGGCCCCAGTCCCCTTGCTGCGCGTGGTATTCCTCGCAGATGCGCGACAGGAGATAGATGCCGTAGTCGATGCCGACGCCGACGCCGAGCGCCGCGACCATCAGCGAGTTGATGTCGAGCCCGATGCCGATGAGATGCATCGACGCGTTCAACGTGAAGTTGGCGAGATTGACCGGGATCAACAGCAGGATCGCCGCCACGACCGAGCGATACGCGAGGCTGCAGCCGATGCCGATGACGATGTTGAGGAGCCCGATGATCACCCAGTGATAGCGATGGACGACGTTGTTCATCGCCTGCTGCAGCGCGATGGTTCCCGTGCCGAGCCGGACGAGGAACTGCTTGTGATCGATACCGACGGCGTCGACCGCGGCCTTGGCGGCGGCCAGCGCGGCGTCGACTGTCTCCTGCTTGTTGTCCTTGTACCAGAGCGAGACGGTCGAGTTCTCCTGGTTGAAGTCCATCACGTGGGAGAACGCTTTCGAGCTCGTGCCCAAGGTGACCGCACCGGCGGCGGCATTGGTCGCGTAGTTGGTCGGATCGATAGGCAACCACTTCGGATCGCCGCCCGCAAACAGACGATTGCCCTCCATCATGTAGTCGTTGAACGACAGCGTCGCGCGCGGCGGCGCCGATCCGCTCTCCATGATGTATTGCAGCTTCGCCATGGTCAGCGCGGTGTCGGCCTGGCGCGCGACGCGATTCGGATCGTTCGGGTCCTTGGCCTCGAGCACGATCTCGAGCGTGTTGACCCCTGGGAATCGTGAGTTGATCTGGCGCACGGCTTCGTTGAACTCGGACACCGGCCACAACAGGCTCGAGCCTTCCACCGGATTGCCGATCTTGATCTGCAGCGCGGTGTAGACGGAGAACACGGCGAAGACGGCGACCACGGCCGTGGTGATGCGTGCCGGCTTGCCATAGGTGACGCGTGAGACGCCACGCAGCAGCGACTGCAGCATCCGCTGGAAGGGGCTCGCGAGCGCGCCGCGTCCGACCAGCTGGTCGACGTTGCGCGGCGCCGGCAGCGACGACAGCAGCAGCGAGATGAGCACGACGCCGGTCGGGATCAGCCACACCGCCCAGAAGCCGCAGAACAGCGCGAAGCGCTCCATCGCGGGAATCGGCGCGACCGCGATCAGGAAGATGCCGACGATGTCGGTGAAGATGCCGAGCACCGACGGCGCCATCATCACGCCCATCGTGATCTCGGCCGCCTTCACGCGATCGTGCACATGCGCGTAGATCTCGTAATAGCGCTCGGTGAACTGCACGCAATGCGAGAACGAGCGCGCGATCAGCAAGAGCGGCACCACCATCAGGAGCGGCTCGATCGGCGCCTTGAGCCAGCCGACGAAGCCGAAGCCCCAGATCGCCGCGACGGTGCTGGTCACGATCGGCGTCACCACGCCCACGACGTTGCGCATGTACAAGGCGAGCGCGAGGATCAGCGCGCCGATGGTCACCGCGAAGATCGTGTAGGTCTGCTTCTGGTACTTGTAGACCCAGCCGGTGAGCGCCGGCTGGCCCGCGAGATAGATCTCGTGGTCGGCGTCGCGATTCTTCTCGACCAGGTCCTGCACGAACTGGAAGGCCTCGCCGTAGTCGAGCTTCTGCTCGATGAAGGTGGCGTTGATCAGCGTCGCCGCGCTGTCGTTGGAGATGAGGAACGTGCGTGCCGCCGGCGACTTGTCGACGCGCGTCTTGAACTCGGTGATCTCGTCCGGAGTCTTCGGCACGCGATCTTCCATCAGCGGCCGCATGTCGATGCCGAACGGCGTCGCCTCTGCGTAGCGCGCCTTCTCGGTCGCGATCGACAGGATCTGGTCGTGGTCGACGCCGGGCGCGAGGTCGATGTCGCGCGTCATCTGCCAGACCTTCGACAGCGTCTCGAAGTTGTAGATGTCACCCTGCTTGCGCTTGACCATCACGGTGACGGTCAGCGGATTGCCGAAGTTCGGGTGATCCTTGAACACCTGCACGAACGGATCGTCGGCGGGCAGCAGATCGGAGAAGATCGTCTTGAGCTCGACGCCGCGCAGCCCGAGCGCGAAGACGCCGGTGATCAGCGCGAAGACGGCCCACGCGAGTCCGCGATGGGCCATGACCCAGCGAGCGATGCGGTAGCGCAGTGAATACATGCGCGGTCAGGCGTCGGACCAGGACGCGCTGGACGACGACTGCGCGTTGTCCTCGAACTGCTTCATGCAACCTCCTGTCGCCGCCACACCTTGAAGACCGTTCGGGTGTCCGGCGACGCGCGCCGTCCCGCGATCGAAGTTCTAGTTGCTGCGATTAGAGAATCCGGAGCCGCACGGCGCACTACACGAATGGGTAGTTTTGGCGCGCACCGGTGAAGTCAATGAATCAGCCCGAGTTTCCGGCCAGCATTGATCGCCTGCAGGCGACTGCCGACCGCGAGCTTCGAATAGATGTTCTTCAGGTGGAACTTGACCGTGTTCTCCGACACGAACAGCCGGCTCGCCATCTCCTTGTTGGAGACGCCGTTGGCGAGGAACACGAGGATCTCCTTCTCGCGATCGGTGAGCGGCTCGACCGGTCGGGCCTCGCGCGCATCGCCGCTGCGTGAAAGATCGGTGCCCGACGCCTGCAGCAGCTGCTCGACGAAGGCGCGCTTCACGCCGGGCGCGAGCTCGTCGTCCTCGGACTCGAGCAGGCGCTGATAGCTCTCGCGCAGCAGCTGCAGCACGCCTTCGCCCTCGTCGAGGAAGCAGCGCACGAAGCCTCCGGGCGCGGCGAGCTGCAACGCCTTCTTCAGGCAGCGCTGCGCGCCGTTGCTCTCTTCGCGACGCTGATGCAGCAGCGCCTCGAGCAGATTGAGCTTGATCTGGCGATAGACGCGCCCCCGCGAGCGCGCGTACTCGGCAGCGAGCATCGCGGTCGCGGCGCCGAGATCCATCCGATGGATCGCCAGGCGCAGACGGCCGAGCGCCTCGCCCTCGGCGTCCTCGGAGAACAGGATGCGATGGGGCGGCGCATCCGATGATCCCTCGAGCGCCGAGATCGCGATCGCGCGCTCGACACTGCCGGCGAGCAGCGCACGTCGCGCCCGCTCCCAGTTGATCACGCGGATCAGCCGCTCCCAGCCGTGGCCGTGGCCGATCGATTCGGCTTCGTCGAGCACTTCGAGCGCGCGCGCCGAGCGGCCGCGCGCATCGTGGATGCGCACGATCGCGAGGTAGGCGACGACGAAGAAATCGAGCAGCGCCGATTCGCTGATGATGTCGTGGTAGCGCCCGAACAGCGCTTCCGCCTGGTCGAGCTCGTTGGCTTCGTAGAGCACCCAGATGTAGCACGCGACCATCGCCGCCGATGCCACCGAGTTGTCCGCGTGCATGCGCGTCTGCGCCATCCCGGCGCGGAAGCTGTCGAGCGCCTCGCGCAGCTGTCCCTGCGCTAAGAGATGCATGCCGTGCATGCCGACGGTGTAGCCGCCGCTGAAGATCGCGCTGCCCCGCTCGTTGTGCGCGCGTGCGAGCGCCAGCAGCGATCGCGCCGTCTCGAACTCGCTTGCGCCGAGCGCGTGATAGGCCGCGAGGTTGGCGGCGGCGCCGAGCTCGAACGCCGCGAACGTCTCTGCTTGCTCCTTGCGCAGCGGCACGCGCTGCACCCAGCGCTCCGAGCCTGCGACGTCGTCTGCGGAGATCGCCGCCATCGACAGCACGATGTTGGCGTCGGCGTCGGACGTGGCGCGGCTCTCGAGCAGCTTGAGCAGCGGCTTCACCTTCTGCCGCCGATGCAGGAACACCAGCGCCCAGGCGCACTTGATGAGCAGCGACGGCCGCTTCGCGACCTCCTCGAACGGCAGCTGCTCGAACCACCGCTCGAGCGTGATGATCTGCGCGTCGGCGACCAGCTGCGAAGCCCACGTGTCGAGCGTGTCGGCGGCGAGCGTGAAATCCTTGCAGGCGATCGCATGCTCGACCGCGTCTTCGTAGTCGCCGCGCTCCAGATGCCAGCGCGCCGCGATGCGGTGCACTTCCTGCACCGTGTCCGGCGAGGTCTCCTGCAGTTGCTCGACCAGGAACGACGCGAACAGCGCGTGGTACTTGAACCAGCGCAGGTCGGTGTCGAGGCTGCGCACGAACAAGCCGGTGCGCTCGAGCTTGAGCAGGAGCTCCTGCGAGTCGACGCGCCCGGTCACCGCATGGCAGAGCGAAGCCGAAAGGCGTTGCAGCAGCGAGGTGCGCCGCAGGAAATCCTGGATGTCCGGCGCCTGCAGTGCGAGCACGTTGTCGGCGAGATATTCGGCAAGCTCGCGAGGACGATAGGTGGTGAGATCGCCGAGCGATTGGCGCACGCTCGGGCTCTTGAGCGACAGGCGGAACAGCTGGAGCGCGGCCGGCCAGCCTTCCGTGCGGCGATAGATCGCAGCGACTTCGTCGTTGCTCACGTCGCTGCCGGCGCCGCGGAAGAACTGCTCGACCTCGGAGGGCGAGAAGCGCAGATCGTCCGCGTGCAACACCAGCGCGCGCTGGTTGACCACCAGGCGCGTCAATCCCATTTCCGGCGTCGACCGCGTGCCGATCAGGAGCCGCGTGTTCGCGGGGATGCGCTCGAACAGCTCGCGGAAGAAGGCGAGCACGGTCTTGTTCGACAGCACCTGGAAATCGTCCAGCACCAGCACGACCGGGCTCGCCGCGGCTTGCAGGCGATCGATCAGCCAGTCGGAGCGCCGGCGGCCGCTGCCTTCGGCAGGTGGCGAGTCGATGACGTCGGCAACCATCGCCTGCACGTGCTGGTAGAACCGGCGGGTGTCGTTGTCACCCTCGTCGAGCGTCAGCCAGGCCGTGATGCAGCCCTGCTCGCTGCAGATGGACTGCAGCTGTTGCAACGCAGTGGACTTGCCGTGACCCGCGGGGCCTTGCAGCAGCACGACGCGCGCCGCGTCCGGATGCAGGACGCGCTCGATGATCGCGCTGCGCCGGATGGCGCCGGCTGGAGTGGTCGGCGCAAAGAACTTGTGCCGATGGACCTCCGCCGACTCGCGCGTCTCTGCGCTCTTGGATCCGCTCATTCCCTGCTCGCGTCACGGCTCCCCGGGAGCCTTCAGCTAGTGTGCCCGAGTGCCGCGAATAAGTGGCGACTCGGCTTCAGCGGACGCCGTCACGCCTGAACAACGGATAGAAGATCAGCACGTACCAGGGATCGGGCCCGGCCTTCGGATCGACCGCGACGCCGAATGCCGGCGGATACTTGCGCGTGATGCGCGCGGTGCCGAACAGCACGTCCCAGAAGAACAGCAGATTGCCGAAGTTGCCGTTGTAGTGGCCGATGCCGTCGCTCTCGTCGAGCGCGTGGTGCGCGAAGTGCGTCGCCGGCGTCGACACGGTGCGCTCGACGATCCACGCGATCGGATGCAGCGCCTGGTGGCGATAGAGCACTTCGTCCCAGCGCGTCGTGCTGTGCGCGCCCATGGTGATGAAGAGCTTGACCAGGTTGTACCAGAAGAACACTTCGCCGAAGCCGAGATACACGAGCACGCCCGCGAGCCAGATGTTCGGCATCAGCAAGTCGTAGAGGAAGCTGTTGCGCCAGATGATGCGCACGCCCATGTACTCCGGGGTGTGGTGGAACTTGTGCGCCGGCCACAGCCATGCGTACTTGTGGCTCGCGCGGTGATACCAGTACTGCACCATGTCCTCGCAGACGAGGAACGCGACGAGCTGCAGCCACCACGGCGCCGCCGACCACGCGCCCGCATGGCCCGGGAACAGGACGGTCTCGATCAACGCGGTGCCGTAGGCGATCAGCGGTCCGGCGAGGAACGTCGCCTGCGCGAATGCGGCGACGTCGAGCCAGTTGTTGCGCGAGGAGACGCCGCGGATCGGGAATCGCCCGATCGCGAATTCCACGACGATGAATGCGGTCAGCATCCCCGCAACCATCAGCACCCGCACCAGCGTGTCGTTCATGGCGATGAGCTTACTGCGGTGAATCGGCGACTGCTGACGGTCACGCCGTCCTCGCGCACGAGCTCCAGCGTCATCACCGGCACGCCCTCCACCACCGACGCGCGCACCAGCGAGAAGTGTCCGCGCCGCGACCAGTACTGCACGCCGGGCGTGGCGCCGAAGTTGAGCTCGAGATCCGGGTTGGTGATGCTCTGATCGTTCGGCAGCGGGATGTCGAGCGGACACGCGCGCTGCTCGATGAGCCCGTCGAGGTCGAGCAGCATCGTGAAGTGCGTGTCGCCGGTCAGGAAGATCGTCTGGCCTGACACGTGATCGCGGATGTGCGCGAGCAGCAGCTCGCGCTCCGCTTCGAAGTGCGCGCCCCAGTTCCCATCGCTGTGGTTCGGGTGGCCACTCGGAGACACGGAACACGGCGAGCAAATCACCTTGAACGGCGCGCTCGATGACGCGAGGCCTTGCAACAGCCAGTCGCGCTGCTGCAAACCGATCAGCGTCTTGTCGACCGTGTCCGGCAGCGACGGATCATCCTTCCACTTGCGTTGATCGAGCAGGAACACGTCGAGCGGACCGGCGCTGATCCGCTGGTAGGTGCGCGGATTCATCAGCGACTCCCAGGGCGCGATGCCCCACGGCGCGAGATGCGCCGCGTTGGAATCCTGAAAGCCATAGTCGTGATCGTCGCGCCCGGCAACGAAGAAACGCGAGGCGAGGATCGGTGCAATGCGCGGATTGGTGAGGAAGCAGCGCCAGATGCCGGCGTATCCGGCGAACGACTGCGCGAACGGCCCGTGCGTGTCGGGATAGTTGAGGTCGCCCTGCCACACGAAGAAGTCGAAATCGCGCGCGGCGATCTGATCGAAGATGCCATTGAACTGACTCGCGCACGCACCGTAGACGAAGCTCACTTCCTCGTGGCTGCCCGGCGATGGGAGCACGCGGAACATCCGCGTCGGGCTGATGCGCTCCTCGGCGTTGCGGCCCAGTCGCGCTCGCCAGAACACGGGTGTCCCCGGCGCGAGTCCATCGAGCTGCTGGGCGACACCACCGAAATCGTCGGTCCTTCCAGCATCGAGGATCGTCGACGCGGCGAAGTCCGCGCTGTTCGCATACTCGATCGACACGTCCGCATCGAGATCGCTCGCGACATGCACCATGGCGCCGCCATCCACGGGCGCGCCGGTCGTCGCGGCAATCACCGACGCGACGCTCTGCAGCGGGACTTCGTCCGACTCGATCTCGATGCGCGAGAACTTCACCGTCGATCGACGCCGGATGGTCTCGATGAATTGCTGCCCGACCGGCGTCTGGATGAATGCCTCGCCCTGCTGCACGCCGTACGGCAGCAGATGCAGATTTCCGAGCGCCGGCAACACGGGACTGCTGCTTGGCAACAGCGTGTCTGCATGGCTGAACACGCCGCCCTCGCCAGCCGACTGCAATTCGGCCGCGCCATCCATTGCGTTCAACTCGTACGGAATCCCGTCAGCACCAACGAGGCGCGCTCGCAGTGCTGTCGGATTTTTGCCGGCAGTCTCGAGCTCGAGCGTCGCCGGCAGGATCGAGGGCGACCGGATCGACGCGAGCGTCACGAGATCCGTGCCGCTTCTGCGCAGGATCTGCAGCGTGTGCGTGTCGCGATCAAACGCGGCTGCGTAATAAGCATCGGGCGCGGTCCTTCGCAGCACGACGCCGACTTCGCGGCCCGCTTCCGCGATCGTCGCGCGCACCGTGCCGTCGACGACGCGGCTGTCGATCGCAAACGCGAGCGGCCGCGGATCGTTGGGGAAGATGTCGGAGCCCGCTTCGAGCACGGCGACGCCGCCCTCGACGCGCAGATTCGCGACGCCGATGCTCGTCCAGCGCGCGCCCCAGCCATCGGCGTCCGGTTGCTGGGAGAACTCCGCGCGGATCGGCCACTCGCTCGAGGTCCCCTGCTCGGTCGACGACGAGGCGCATGCCGGCAGCAGCGCAGCTCCGCCGGCCGACCCCAGCAGCCGTAGCATCTGCCGGCGCGAGATGCCCTTCATCGGAATTCCATCCGCAGCGTCGCACCGAACGTGCGCGGATCGGCGGCTGCGGCGCCGTAGTCGCCGACGCCGTAGAGCGGATAGATGAACGCGATGTAGTCCTTGCCGAGCACGTTGCGCATCCAGAACGAAAGATCCCACAGCCGATCCGCCGAGCGCAGGCCCACGCGCAGGTTCCACAGGTCGTAGCCGTCGATGTAGCTCGCGCGGCCGTGCTCGACGGTGCCCCAGTAGCCGGAGCGATACGAATAGTCGATGCCGGCGAACGGCTGCGTGCCGTTATCGAGATAGTTGCTGAGCTCTGCGCCGGCGGTCGCCGTCCACTTCGGCGCGTTGTAGAGCGTCTCGCCGGAGAGATTCTTGTCGTTGGCGCGCGTGTCCTCGTTCGGCGCGTCCGGGAATTCGGTCGTCACTGCGCGAGAGAACGCAGCGCCGCCACGCAGCATCAGCCACGACGCCGCGTAGCCATAGCCCTCGAGCTCGACGCCGCGCAGGCGCACGCGACCGACGTTGAGCAGATTGATCTGCCGCGGATTCGGCAGCAGCGTGTTCTCGTTGTCGAAGGTCAGCGCCTGGTAGTCCTTGACGTCGGTCTGGTAGATCGCGGTCGACAGCGCGAGCGCGCGGAACAGCCGCGCCTTCGCGCCGATCTCGTACGACGTCGCCTGCTCCGGCCGGAAGGTCGGCTGGATCGACTCGCCGACGAAGCCGAGATTGATGCCGCCGCCTTTGTAGCCGCGCGCGATCGAGGCGTAAGCGAGCGCGTCGCGCGAGAGCTTGTACGAGAGCGCGAGCTGACCGGAGTAATTGCCTTCGCGGAAACGGTTCTCACGCGCGTACTCGCCGCCGGCGACGTCGTCGATGATCCCGTTGAAGCCCACGCTCTGGAAGTCCGTGCAGACGACGTCGGTGCCGCAGACCACCGGCTTGAACTGCGGAAACAACGCGTCGAGCACGGGCAGCACGGGATCGGCCGTGGACAACGGACTCGCGCTCGGATCACCGCCGTAGCGCGTGCGATGCACGTGTGCAGCCTTCCATTCGTAGGTGTAGCGCAAGCCGGTCGTGAGATCGATGCGCGGCGACAGGTGCCAGTTCGCCGACGCGAACGCCGCGGCGCTTTCGGTGCGCTGGAAGTACGCGGTGTCGACGGTGAGCCCGTCGAGCGCGCGCTTCGGGATCAGCGTGTAGAGGAGCAAGCCTGTGCTCGATTCGGTCGCGTTCGGCAATGCGCGCTTGCGGATCTCGCCGCCGAACACCCAGCCGGTGATGTCCTCGCCGAGGATGACGCGCTCGAGCCCGTCGAGCTGCTGATGCAACAAGTAGACGCCGGCGACACCGTCGACGAAGCCGTAATCCACGCTGACGCGCAGCTCCTGGCTGATCTGCTGATGCTGATTCAGCGTGCTCGTCGATGCGAGCTTGAGTGAAGTGCCGTCGTCGTTGAGCGGAACGAAATGCCAGTCGCGCCACGCGGTGACGCTGGTGAGCTTCTTGTTGTCGGCGAAGTCCCAGTTGAACTCCGCCGACACCGCTTTCTGCCGCATGTCGCTGCGCGTCGGCGCGTCGGAATCGGTTACGCGATCGGCGGCGTCGGTGCCGATGCGCGTGTATTCCATGTAGGCGTCGCGCTGCACGACGTTGTTGCTCACCGGCGCGCGCAGCGGGAACGCGCAGCACTCCTCGTCGGAGAAACCGTACTCGGCGATGAAGCGGCCGGTGAGATGCAGCGCCGGCGCCCACAGCAGCTGTCCGCGCAGGCCGCGCTTGCGACGGTCGTTGAGCAGCTTGTCGTTGTAGACGTCGTGGATCGTACCGTCGCGCTGCGTCCAGTAACCGGTCAGGCGGCCCGCGAGCACGCCGTTCAGGATCGGGCCGTTGATGCTCCCGCGCACCTGGCGCGCGTCGAGGCTGCCGAGCGTGCCTTCGACGCGCGACTCGCGATCGAACGACGGCGCCTTGGTGACGATGCTGATCGCGCCGGCCGTGGTGTTCTTGCCGAACAGCGTGCCTTGCGGTCCGCGCAGGATCTCCACGCGATCGAGATCGATGAGGTCGAAGATCGACAAGCCCTGGCGGCCGAGATACACGCCGTCGAGGAACAGCCCGACGCTCGACTCGATGCCGTCGTTCGCCGATGAAGAACCAAGTCCGCGGATCGTGTAGCTCGTGAGCCGCGCATTCGGCACCGAGACGACGAGACCGGGCGCGCGCTCCTGGATGTCGGTCGGCAGCGTGAGATTCGCTTCGGCGAGCGATTTCCCGTCGAGCACCGAGAGCGCGATCGGCACGTCCTGCGCGCGCTCCTGCTTCTTGCGCGCGGTGACCACGACCTCGCCGAGCACCGCCTCGCCGTTGGCATCCGGGGGCGGCGTCTCGTCGGCGCGCGCGGCCGCGAAGCCCGCGACCAGCACGCTGAACACGGCGACACGACGAAGGTCCAATCCCCAGGAGGTCGATGCGTCCATGAAACGGTTTTCAATCCCCATCGCGGCGATCCTTGCCGCGCTCGCAGCTTCGCCCGCTTCGGCGTCAGGCATGAAGTGCACGATGAGCTACACGCTATCCAGTTGGGCGGTGTTCTACAAGACGTCGAGCGGCGAAGGCACCGTGACGTGCCCGAATGGGCAGACGATGAAAGTCGAGCTCAGGTCCGAAGGCGGCGGCTTCACGTTCGGCAAGTCGACCATCGACGACGGCTACGGCGAGATCACCGGCGTGCGCGACATCCGCGACGTGCTCGGCGACTACGTTTCCGGCGGCGCGCACGCGGGCGCCGGCAATTCGTCGGCCGCCACCGGGATGACCAAAGGCGAAGTGTCGCTCTCGCTGACCGGCAAGGGTCGCGGCGTCGACGTCGGCGTGGACTTCGGCAAGTTCACCATCTCGCAGGCAAGCGAATCACCAGCGGATCGCGACTGATCCTCCGAACGCGCGCGGCTCCACGAAATTCGCGACGGTGAGATTCATGAACGCGCCCGGGCCGAAATCGATGAAGTTGTTCGCGGTCGCGTCGTCCGTGAG
>Ga0070741_10011025_pt1 | contig 16834 bp, 16 predicted proteins | sample Coa_R1_4_FD_66440 | JGI IMG/M metagenome (GOLD analysis project Ga0070741, IMG submission 66440) | Surface soil microbial communities from Centralia Pennsylvania, which are recovering from an underground coalmine fire - Coalmine... | ecosystem: Environmental > Terrestrial > Soil > Unclassified ...
CTCTCAGGCCGGGATCGGGCTGTGGTCAGAACCGTCGCGCCGACTTCGTGCAGCGCCCCGACAACGGCCTGCCCGACGCCCTTCGTGCCGCCCGTCACGAGGGCGCGCTTGCCCTCAAGCGCGAGATAGCCACTCACGACTTTATCTCCAGCGCGGCGATCTTGTCGCCTTGGAGCGTGAACACGAAGTCAAGCGTGATCGGACTGCGCGGAAAATTGCCCGTGAGCTTGGTGCTGACGACGGTCTTGCCGCCGCGCGCGGATGCGGTGATTGGCTCCAGCGTGTGCTGGTATTTCTTTGCAGTCTCTAACCGCCACGCCTTGATGGCTTTAAGGCCCTTCAACGTCTGGCCTTCGTCCTGCACCGTGGCGTCCGACGCGAAGCACTCTGCAAGCGCGTCAGCGTCGTGCGTGTTTTCAGACGACATGAAGACTTCAATTGGTTTGGGCAGCGGTACCGGCATGGCGATTTTCCTTTCGTTATCGGCTCCGTTCTCCGTTGTCGGTGTTGCCTGTAATTAATGATGGCGATACACTTACTAGATGGCAAGAACGCACAAAAAAGTAATGTACTCACCCAAGAGTAAGGGCAAGAAATACACCCCCGTCACCGCCGCGCAGGACGTGGAGCGGGCATTCAAAGTGCTCGAAGGACGATGGAAGCTCCTCATCCTCTTCCACCTCTTCGGCGGAAAGGTCCTTCGCTTCTCGGAGCTGGAGCGGGCTATTCCGGCGATTTCCCAGAAGATGCTGATCCAGCAGCTTCGCCAGATGGAAAACGATGGCATGGTTCGGCGGATCGTCCACCATCAGGTGCCGCCGAAAGTCGAATATGGATTAACCGACTGGGGTCAGGCTCTATGCCCGGCGCTAGACGCGTTGCTGAAATGGGCAGCGCTGCGCGAGGAAATGGCCGAAGGGGCCGACTCTGCGGGCAGTACGTGAAGGCTCTGCCTTCTCGGCCGCTGCGTAACATTGGGACGCAACGAAATTTGTGATGTACACCACAAAAAGTGGGCCCGGCAGGACTCGAACCTGCAACCAGACCGTTATGAGCGGCCGGCTCTAACCATTGAGCTACAGGCCCCGCAGCAATCATGCGGCGCCGCCACCGTTTACAGGGCAAGGCGCGTTCCGGCAATGCCAGCCTTCGCTCGCTTCGCGAGCTATGGCTTGGCAAGCCGAGCGTACTCCTCCGAAATGAGCGAAGGCTGCCGCGCCGGAGCAGTCAGGCGGAGGCGGGCCGCCCAATCATCCCGTTCACTCCTCAAACAGCCCGCCCCCTTCGAGGCGTCAAGGTCACTCGCCGTCGCGCGGCGTGATCGTCGCCTCCACGGCGACGATCTTCCGATTGGCGTCACGGACCCCTTTCACCGATATCTGCAGCCGGCGAGTCTCGCCATTCTTGTGGATCATCGGCGAGGTCGTGACTTCCGGCAGGGTGCTGACGCCGGTCTGCACGAAGCGGGCGAAGCCGGCGTGGCGCCGGGCACGCAGATGCGCGGGCATGATGAGCTCGACGGATTGCCCGAGCGCCTCCGCTTCGAACCAGCCGAGCAGCGCCTCGGCCCCGCGGCTCGAGGCGAGAATGATGCTTGACGTGTCCATGGTGAGAGTTGCCATCACACCGAGACCGGACGAACCGTATCGCGAAGCCAGCGCGCAATCGCGACGATGCGCGCATCCGCACCCGGTTGCCCCATCAGCTGGATGCCCATCGGCAACCCGCGCACCGAGGTCAGCGGCGAGGTCACCACGGGCGCGCCGAGCAGCGAGCTCGGATAGTTGAACACGGGGTCGCCGGTCGGCCGTGGCAGCAGCGGTTGACCGGGCACATCGCCCGGCCACAGCGGCGCCGGTCCCGGCGAGGCCGGCGCGATCATGGCATCGATGCGACCCGCGAGCCGGCCATGCACGTCACGAAGCGCCTCGCGCTTGCGCAGCCGCTCGCGATAGCCCTCGACGCCGACGCGCGCCGCGATATCGAGCACGCGCTTGCCGCGCGCGCTGACGCCATCGGGATTTTGCGCGACCAGGTTGCGCGTCAGCCAGTGATTTTCCCACGCCGTGATGTCGATGGCGAGTGCGCCCGCGCCGGCCAGCGCGCGCTCGAAGCTTTCGAGATCGGGATCGTCCGCGCGCCGGAGGATTTGCACGCCTGCGGCGGCGAGCTGCGCGACGATCTGCTCGAAGGCCGCGCGCGAAGCATCGTCGAGCGCGGACCAACCCTCGGTTTCCATCACGGCCAGCACGAGCGGCTTGTGCGCATCCGGCAGCGCGATCGGCCCCGTCAAGGGCTCGCGGCCGGGATCGCCGCCGGCGCGCAGCGCGATCTCGATGGCCGTCGCCCACATGTCCTCGAGACATCCCGCATGCGGCCCATGCGTGCTCATGCTGGTGGCCTGCCGTTCGCCGCGGTTGATGGCGCCCTGCGAAGGCTTCAGCGCGTAGTTGCCGCAAAAGCTCGCGGGGCGGATGATCGATCCGCCGACCTGCGTGCCGATAGCCGCCGGCACCATAAGAGCGCCGACGGCGGCGGCCGATCCCGACGACGAGCCGCCCGGCGTGTGTGCCGGGTCGAACGGATTGGTGGTCGGTCCAGGATGCGCGCCGCCGAGCTCCGACGTCACGGTCTTGCCGAGGATCACGCTGCCTGCCTCGCGCAGCGCCCAGACCGCGGCGTTGTCGCGCTTGGGAAAGTTTCCGGTGAAAGCCGCGCAACCGAGCTGCGTCGGCATGTCCTTTGTCTCCAGCAGATCCTTGATGCCGATGGGCATGCCGTCGATCTCTGACAACCGGCGGCCGCTTCGCCAGCGCTGCGTGCTCGCGTCGGCCTGCGCGCGCGCCCCGCTTTCGTTGAGCGCCACCCACGCATGGACCACGCTCTCGCGCGCGGCGATGGTTTCCAGGCAACGCTCGAGAAAAGCGCGCGGCGTGTCGTGGCCGGCTTCGAAGGCCGCGAGCTGAGTGTGGAATGTGAGAGGAGAATGGAGGTTCGGTTGGTAGCTTGCGCCCATCGGTCTTGCCTGCCCTGCTCCGGTTCTTTGTCGCCGGTGACCACAGACTAACCGGAAGGTCATGGCAGGCAATATCCTGCGCTCGCATAAAGAAAGCCCGCCGTTGGCGGCGGGCCCAAGTGTTTAGGGAGGAAACGCCGCCATGAGACGGCACCTTCTAGATAAGATGAGTCGCCCGTGCCGGAATGTGGGGTAGTTCACACAAAGCGAGGCCAACGGCCCCCGCTCAAGCGGATTTGACCGCCCTTGATCGCGCGTTATGATCCCCGAAAAGGGAGACCGTCATGGAGGAAACCGCAGCGCGCCGCGCCGCCGAGACGCTTGTTGCCGAACACAAGGCCGGCACGCAATTCAAGGCGCTTGCGGGCCTTTCGTCGATGCATGACGCCTACGACATCCAGGACAGATATGTGCCGCTGCTGCGTGCCGCCCATGGCGAAGCGATCGGCTACAAGGTCGGATTGACCTCGAAGGCGATGCAGACCTTCTGCGGCATCGATCACCCGATCGCGGGCGTGGTGTTGGCAAAGCGCGTGCATCGGTCCGGCGCCGGCGTCCGTCGCGCCGACTATGGCCGGCTCGGTCTCGAATTCGAGATCGCGGTGCGCATGAAGTCGGACATGCCTGCGAGCGCGAATACGCCGGCGGCGGTCGCGCCATATGTCGACGGCGTCGCCGCCGCGATCGAGATCGTCGACGACCGCGCCGCCGACTACGGCAATCTCGACGTGAAATCGCTGGTCGCCGACAATTCCTGGAACGCCGGCATCGTGCTGGCGCCGTTCGTCGCGAACTGGCCGGAGCTCGAGCCGCTGCTCGGCAAGGCCACGCAGAACGGCTTAGCCGTCGGCGAAGGTTATGGCCGCGACATCCTCGGCCATCCCTTCAATTCCGTGGCCTGGCTCAACGCACAATTGGCCTCGCGCGGCGGCGCCTTGCGCAAGGGCGACATCGTGATGACCGGCAGCGTGATGAAGACGGTGTTCCCGACCGAGCCTGGGCATTTCAGGTTCGATCTGCCGGGATTGGGTTCGGTCGAGGTCAAGGTCACCTGAAGCATTCGAATCGTCATTGCGAGGAGCGTTAGCGACGAAGCAATCCAGACTACCGTTGCGGAGGCAGCCTGGATTGCTTCGCTTCGCTCGCAATGACGACAGGTGGCCGTTCGTATACACTCGCCTCACAGCGCGCCGTGCGCCTCCACATAGTAGGCGTAGACCGAATGTGACGCCGCCATGTAGAGCCGGTTCCGCTTCGGCCCGCCGAAGGTGACGTTGGCGCAGCGCTCGGGCAGATGAATGTGGGCGAGCGGCTTACCTTCCGGGCTGAACACTTTCACCCCGTCGAGATCCTCCGACTTGCCACGGAGTTGATAAACCTTGCGGCCGCCCACGTCGGTCGGCTCCGATTGCAACAGGCCGTTGCTGCCCCAGCCGCACCAGAGATTGCCGTCCTGGTCGACACGGAAGCCGTCGGGCGCGCCCTCGTCGGAAGCTTCAATCAATTTGATCCTATTGCCGAGGCTGCCGTCGGCATTGACGTCGTAGCTCCAGATGCAGCGGTATGGCTGCGCCTTGGCCTCGACCACATAGAACTTCTTCTCGTCTGGCGAGAAGGCGAGCCCGTTTGGATTGCCGATGTCGGTGATGACGGCGGTCAGCTTGCCGTCGGTGCCGATCCTGAACACGTTGGTGTTGGCCTGCTCGGGCTTCGCCTTGAACCCTTCCCAGTCGCCGAGGATGCCGAACGGCGGATCGCTGAACCAGACCGTGTCGTCCGATTTCACCACGATGTCGTTCGGCGCGTTGAGGCGCTTGCCCTCGAAGCTGTCGGCCAGCACGGTGATCTTGCCGTCCTTCTCGGTGCGCGTGATGCGGCGCGTCACCGAATGCTCGCAAGTGACGAGTCGTCCCTGCCGGTCCCGGGTGTTGCCGTTGGCGAAATTGGACGGGCTGCGGAACACCGAGACGCTGCCGTCCTTTTCGTCGTACTTCATGATCCGGTTGTTGGGGATGTCGCTCCACAACAAATATGCGCCGTCCGGGAAGTAAGCCGGCCCTTCCGCCCAGCGCATGCCGGTCGCGATCTGCTCGACCGTGCTGCTGTAGATGCGATATTTCAGGAAGCTCGGATCGAGGATTTCGAGCGAAGGCTCCGGATAGCGCTGGTTCGGCTTGAACGCGAAGGATTGCGCCATTGCGCCTTGGCTTGCCGCCGTTGCCGCGAACGCACCGGCGCCTGCGAGAATGTCCCGACGTGAAATTCCCATCGTTGCCTCCCTGCTGTGATGGCCGGTTTGAAACCGGCTTTTGATGTTTATGTTCGGGCTCGCCTGCCCTGATACTCACGCGCAGCCTCTTCCATAGTGGTAAACACCGCGCCGCGCTCGATCAGCCCGGAGATCAACCGCTCCAGCATCATCATGCGATGGCCGCGGCCGATCACGTAGGGATGGCAGGTGTAGGTGAGCACGCCCCACGCCTCGTTGCGCGTCATATATTCGAAATCGTCGAGCCAGTTCGCCAGCACGCCGGAGGCCGCCATCAGGCCGGGGTTGCGCTGAAATTCGAAATGCGGGAAGTCGTCGAGCGACCAGGAGATCGGCATCTCGATGAGCGGGCTCTCCTTACCGAACTGCATCGGCTCGTCGGAAGAGATGACGTCGCCGAGCCGCACCTGATAGGGCGAATGGTCGTTGCCCATCATGCTGCTCTCGTAAGTAAAATCATGGCGGATCAGAAGCTCCGCGGTGGCGGGACTGAGATCCCATGCGGGGGAGCGATAGCCGCGCGGGTTTTGTCCCGAGAGGCGACGGATCGCCTCGCTGCCGCGGATCAGTCCGGCTTCCTCCTGGTCCGGCGTCATCTTGGCCGGCGGCACATGGGTCCAGCCGTGATGGCCGACTTCATGTCCATCAGCGACGATCTTTTCGCAAACCTGCGGATAGGTGCCGATCACCATGCCCGGAATGAAGAAGGTCGCCTTGATGCCGTATTTCGCCAACAGCGCGAGGATGCGCCCCACGCCGAGCGCGCCGAATTCACCGCGCGAGATCGGTGTCGGCGAGGTCAGCCCCCACGCGATCATGCCGCTCATGGCGTCGAAATCGAAGGTCAGGCATGCGATGTGCCGCGGCATTGGCACGCTCCCTTGATGTTTTCGGCAAATATGCCTTGAGTGGGAAAAGCAAGAAAGAACCAGAAAAGCGACGGGAGCCATGCACGACCAGTTCTCCAACAGCCAGATCATCCGCAAACCCGCTATTGCCAGCAAGGGCGGCATTGTTGCGGCGCAATCGCGGAAAGCGGCCGAGGTCGGCGCGGCCGTGCTCGCCGCCGGCGGCGATTGCATGGACGCGGTGGTCGCGACCGGCTTTGCGCTCGGCGTGGTCGAGCCCTGGATGAACGGCCCCGGCGGCGGCGGCGCGATGGTGCTCTATCGCGCGCGCGAGGAGCGCTACGAAGTGATCGACTATGGCATGCGCGCGCCGAACAGTTTGCGCGTCGAGGATTATCCGCTCACCGGCGGCGCTGCCTCCGATATCTTCCCATGGCCGCGCGTCAAAGACGACCGCAACATCCACGGACCCGGCTCGATCGCGGTGCCCGGCATGGTCGCCGGCATGAGCGAGTGTCATCGCCGCCACGGCCGGATGCCGTGGAAGGAGTTGCTCGCGCCGGCCGTCGAGTTTGCCGGCGAGGGCCTCTTGGTCGACTGGTGGACGACGCTGATGATCGCGAGCTGCGCGATCGATCTCAGGCGTTACCCTTCGAGCGCCGCGGCCTATCTGGTCGACGGCCTGCCGCCGGCGCCGCTGTGGGCGATCCGTGCCGAGGTCCGCCTGCCGCAGGACAAGTTCAAGGCCTCGCTGTCGTACCTTGCCGAGCAAGGCGCTGACGATTTCTATCGCGGCGATCTTGCGGGGAGCGTCGCCGCCGATGTGCAGGGCGCGGGCGGATCGCTGTCGGCGAGCGACCTCGCCGCCTATCGCGCGCATCTGCGCGAGCCCTTGAAGATTCCCTATCGCGGCGGCACGGTCTATGCGACGCCCGAGTTGACGGCAGGTCCAACGCTCGCGAACGCGCTGCGGATGTTGCAACAGGATCTGAAGCCGACGCGCGGCGGACCCGACGCCTCGGCCTATGCGAGCTATGCCAACGCCGTGCAAACCGCCTATCGCGAGCGGCTCAAGGACATGGGCGATGCCGACGGACGGCGCTCGCTCGGCGCCGAGCATCTGGCGCCGGCCTGCACCACGCATTATTCGGTGGTCGACCGCGACGGCAACATGGCCGCAGTGACGCAGACGCTGCTGTCGGGCTTCGGCTCGCGCTTCGTCACGCCGCAAAGCGGCATCACCATGAACAACGGCATCATGTGGTTCGACCCGACGCAGGGCGTGTCGAACTCGCTCGCGCCCGGCAAGCGCTGCCTGTGCAACTACACGCCCGTGGTGGCGAAGACGGCGAATGGCCAGCAGCTCGCGGTCGGCGCCTCCGGCGGCCGACGCATCATGCCGGCCGTGATGCAGCTGCTCTCCTTCGTGATGGATTACGGCATGGACCTCGACACCGCGATGCATCAGCCGCGGTTGGATGCCAGCGAAAGCGCGATCGTGATCGGCGACATGCGCATGGACAAGGACGTGCGTGAATCTTTGCGGTCGCGCTTCGACTACGAGGACGCGCGCATCCAGACCTTCCCCGGCAAATATGCCTGCCCGAGCGTGGTGCTGCGCCAGGCCGCCACCAATCACGGCGCGACCGACACGTTCCAGCCCTGGGCCGATGCGGTGGCGGAAGGTTGATTCGTCGCTCGAGGCTTCGCCAGGCGGCGTTGTCGCTGAAACCGCGACGATGTAACCTTCGTAGCTTCAGAAGCTGCCAACAGCCGCCGATGTCCGCATGCGCTTCGCCGCCCTGCTCGTTCTCGCTTTCCTCTGCTTCGCCGCGCCCGCTTGCGCCGATGACGTCGCCGCTGCGCAAGCCGCGATCCGCGCGCAGGAACAGGCGTTCGTGCGCAACGATGCGGCTGCGGCCTGGTCCTACGCTTCGCCTGCGATCAAGAAGCTGTTCCCGCGAGCCGATATCTTCATGTCGATGGTGCAGAACTCCTACGCGCCGGTCTGGCGCCACAAGAGTTTCGAGTTCGGCGAGGCGCGCAGCGAAGGCCATTGGGTGGCGCAGCGCGTGCACATCGTCGACGAAGACGGCGAGGCCTGGGAGGCCATGTACACCCTGGAGCAGGAGCCCGACGGCAGCTGGGAGATCACCGGCTGCTCGCTGTTGAAGGCCGGGCAATCGGCTTAGGGCTGTACTTATAAGAACGCGAGACTTCCGCTTTTGGGGCTATTCCGGAATTTTGCCTTTGACCCACAACAGACGTCTCGACCTCCGGATCACCGACTTCGGACTGCGTCAACTTCGTCCGTCGCAGGGACGGTATCGGATGGCGGGATGACCCGCCCTATGCCTTTCTCTTGGTCGACCGACCGTCTGATGGATCGACATGCCAATCGGGCTGAGAGAGGCGCTCGGTCAGAAACGACGATAGCGCCTCTACCTTGGCGCTGCGGGCGCGCGCTGTCGGTGTAACGAAATACAAGCCACCAAGGGCCATGCTCCAATCGGGTAGCAAGGCTTCCACCTGGCCCGTCCGCAGCAGGTCGAAGGCAGCGAACTCGGGCAGTTCGGCAATTGCGAAACCCGCAAGCAGCGTCGGAATGAGGGCGTCTACATTCGTGACCCGAAGTGGCCCGATCGGCGCGACAGTTGCAACTTCGCCAGCCTTGTTCTTGAAGCGCCAAACATCGCGCTTGGCCCGGAAGGCATAGCCGAGACAGTGATGAGCCGCGAGATCGTCCGGATGATGGGGGCGTCCACAGTGCGCGAGATAGGACGGCGCTGCGACGATGAAACGCCGTACAGGCGCCAATCTCTTGGCGACCAGAGAAGAGTCCTCCAGCACCCCGATGCGCAGAGCCGCATCGAAGCCGTCGCCGATCAGATCGACCTTCTCGTCGCTCAAATGCAGATCGACCGCAATGTCGGGATACTGACGAAAAAAATCGGGCAGAATTGGAGCCACCCAGCGCGTGCCGAATGACATCGGCACCGCAAACCGGACCACCCCGCGCGGGCGCCTCGCCGTCTCGAGCGCGATACATTCTATCTCTTGGGCCTCGGTATAGATGCGAGTGGCTCGTTCGGCGAAGTCACGGCCGAAATCGGTCAACGCCAGCCGTCTCGATGAACGATTGAACAGCCGGCCGCCAAGTCGATCCTCCAGGCGCGATATCGCGCGCGATACCGTGGCGACGGAGACGTCCATGTGACGTGCCGCACCGGCATAGGATTGCTCCTCCGCCACCTTGGCGAACATGGCCAGTCCTTCGAAATCCGGAAGCTTCGGCATTTTGCGATCCTGCAACGATGGCTTTCAGGATATTCTATTTTGAAACGATGTCAGCGACCACAGGTTTGTCTTACCCATCAGGAGACGGACCATGGCACGTCTAGTCGCTGGAAAAATCGCCGTCATTACTGGCGGCACGACAGGGATAGGCTTCGCCAGCGCGACGCTTCGTCGTCGTGAACGTGGGACGGATCTCGTCGCGTTGCACCTTTCTCGACCCAGCGGATGCATGACACGCCAGTGTCGAAACGCTCGACCTGCCGATCATGGAGACAAAAGATGAGCCGTCAACAGAACATCGCGATTGCACAGAATTTTCTGGAAAGGACTGGTGGTGGCAAGGACCCGGCCGAGATCGCAGCTCTGTTCGACGCAGATCTCGTATTTGAAATCCAGGGAGACGATGGCGTGCTTCCCTGGATTGGACGCAAGATCGGTCGCCAGGCGGTCGCCGATTTCATCAGCGATATTCGCGCGCTGGCCGAGCCCGTGACCTTCGAAGTCGAGGACATCCTCGCCAGCGACAGCCGCGCCGCGATCATCGGCGCACTCCAGACCCGTATCAAGACGACCGGCAAAGTCATCGCAACGCAATTCGCGATCATCCTGACAATCACGGACGAGGTCGTAACGCGCTTTCAGATGCTGGAGGACAGCTTCGGCGTCTCGAAGGCGGCGCGCACTTGAAACTGAAGTTCAACCGACAGACAAGAAGCTCAGATGGGCAACAGCGCAGAATCATGTGGAAGCCTGTGCGTGCCCTTCCGCGAGCATCTGCAATCTTGCAACGATGATTTGCAGGGATGTTCTGTTTCGGGGTGACACCACCAGCCACAGATTTGGCTCTCCATTAGGAGACAGGTCAAATGAATGACGAGGACAGAATCGAGCATAACGCCGCGAGCATGAGCCGGAGGTTCTTGCTGGGTGCAGGCTTAGGGGCAACCATTGTTGTGGGCGGCGCGGCCAGGGCCGAGGACTCCAGCGGCGGGTCCTCTGCACTCAACCACGGTGCCAACGATCCGCTGCCGCCTGCAGCGGAATCGCTGAACCGGTCGATGTTTCCGGGATTCCGGCAGACCTTCGTGCGCACGCGCGGCGTGATGGTCGACGGCAAAATCGCGGAAGGCGCGGTGATCAACACGTTGATCGGAGGCAAGGGACCTCCGCTGCTGCTGATCCATGGACATCCGGAAACGCACATCTGCTGGCACAAGGTCGCCCGCAAACTAGCGGAGCGTTTCACCGTGGTGCTGACCGATCTGCGTGGCTACGGGGACTCCAGCAAGCCCGGCGGCGGCAAGGAACAAATCAACTACGCCAAGCGCGCGATGGCCGCGGACCAGGTGCAAGTCATGCAGTCGCTCGGCTTCAATCGCTTTCAGGCGGTGGGCCATGACCGCGGCGGACGCGTGCTCCAATTCATGATGCTGGACCACCCGGAGGCGCTGGAGCGTGGCGTCGTGCTCGACATTGCGCCGACCGATCTCATGTACGCGCAAACCGACAAGAACTTCGCGACAAAGTATTTCTGGTGGTTCTTCCAGATCCAGGACGCGCCCTTGCCGGAACGCTTTATCGGCGCGCTACCGGACTACTACGTGGAAAGCCATCTTGCGATCCAGAGCAAGACGCCAGGTGCCGTGACCCCGGAAGCTCTTGCAGCCTATGTCCGCACCTACAGCGAGCCCGCCGCGGTCCATGCAGTTTGCGAGGACTACCGCGCCGCAGCCGGGATCGACACGCGTCTTCTTACGGCGGCTCGAACGGCCGGCCAGAAGATTAGCTCGCCTTTGCTCGCGATCTGGGGCGGCAAAGGTACGGTCGGGCAGGAGTTCGACGTAGTGGGGCTCTGGAAGCAGGAGGCTATGACGGTCTCGGGACATCCGCTTCCGTGCGGACACTTGATCCCGGAGGAGGATCCAGACGGCCTCGTTGCCTCGCTTGACGCATTTCTAACCCGCTAATCCGCAGAACACGAGGATACCCATCATGTCAGATACTTCACGACGTCGATCAAATCGCGCCTCCCGTCTTGCACGGGCTCTCGCGCTCAGCGGCACAAGCGGAAAGGTCTACCCCGCAGACCGAGCGACGGAGGTGCTCGAAGCACTCATCGAGCCAGGCGACCGCGTGACGATCGAAGGCGACAATCAGAAGCAGGCGGATTTTCTCGCCTCAGCCCTGGCGAAGGTCGATCCCGCGCGGGTGCACGATCTGCACATGGTGCAGTCTGTGTTGGCGCTTCCCGACCATCTTGCCGTATTCGAGCGTGGAATCGCAAACCGGCTGGATTTCGCTTACGCGGGACCGCAGAGCCGCAAGCTCGCCGAACTGGTCGCGAACGGGACGGTGAAAATCGGGGCGATTCATACCTACCTCGAACTCTATGCTCGCATGCTGGTCGACCTGACGCCGCAGGTGGCGCTGATCGTCGCCGACCAGGCGGATCGCAACGGAAACCTCTACACCGGCCCCAATACCGAAGACACGCCGACCATCGCCGAAGCCGCGGCGTTTCGCGGTGGCATCGTGGTCGCGCAGGTCAACGAGATCGTGGATCGGCTGCCGCGGGTCGACGTGCCCGGCGATTGGGTCGATGTCGTGGTGTCGAGCCCAAAGCCTTATCGGATCGATCCGTTGTTCACGCGCGATCCCGCCAAGATCAGGAACGAGAACGTCCTGATGGCAATGATGGCGATCACGGCAATCTACGAACCCTACCAGGTGCGGCGGCTCAATCACGGCATCGGTTATGCTACTGCGGCGATCGAATTGATCCTGCCAACCTACGCCGCCAAGCGCGGATTGAAGGGCAAGATCGCCAGGCATTTCGTACTGAACCCGCATCCGACCCTGATCCCCGCGATCCAAGCCGGCTTCGTCGACAGCGTCTATTGCTTCGGCTCCGAGTTGGGGATGGAACGCTACGTCTCGAACCGCGCCGATATCTTCCCGGTCGGCGCCGACGACCATCTGCGCTCCAACCGCACGCTCGCGCAGGTCGCCGGACAGTATGCCTGCGACCTGTTCGTCGGGGGCACGTTGCAGATCGACGCGCAGGGCAACAGCTCCACGGCAACAAAGGGCCGAATCACGGGCTTTGGCGGCGCGCCGAATATGGGCGCGGACCCGCGTGGCCGCCGCCACGATAGTCCAACCTGGCTGCGCGCCGGTCAGGAAGCCGGCGAGAGCCTGCGCGGGCGCAAGCTCGTGGTGCAGATGGTGCAGACCCACCAGCCGAACGGCGCGCCGAGTTTCGTCGAGCGGCTCGATGCTTTCGATCTCGCAGCCTCAGCAGGTTTTGCGCTGCCGCCAATCATGATCTACGGCGATGACGTCACCCACGTCATCACCGAGCAGGGAGTGGCAAACCTCCTGCTTTGCCGGTCGCCGCAGGAGCGCGAGGCTGCCTTGCGCGCCGTCGCGGGCGATACAGAGTTCGGTAGGCGACAGCCTTCCGAAACAAGCGACAGCCTGCGCCGCCGCGGCATCGTAATGTTCCCATCCGACCTCGGGATTGATGTCAACATGGCAACCCGCGACTGGCTCGCGGCCCAATCCATCGACGACCTTGTAACGGCGTCAGGCGGACTCTACGAGCCGCCGGCGAAATTCCGCCGCGCCGTCGTCACTCACCCTTGAGAAGGGAGATTAATAATGACCCTGGCCAGTCGGACTTCCAGCGACCCGTCCAACACGAAGGTGGCGCCCCTCGACCGCGCGAAGCAGCTCGCAGTAACGCTTCTGTCCGAACGCGGTGAGGCGTCGGGGGCGCAGGTCGCGCGCCAATTGCACGAGGTGCTGGACGCTCTTGACGCCGACGACCGGCACGGCTTCCACCGCTATCTTGCTACAGAGTTCGAGCCCGACAGAGCGGCGTTGCGCACAGCTGCGGAGCGCTATCTCGCCGACACCACGGCGGAAGCCGCGGCGGCGCTCGCGCGGGCCGCCGATCCGCCCCGGCAGGAGCTGTTGCGGCGCATGAACATGGCGCCCGACGGCACCGGCGCGCTGATTACGATGCGCAGTGAAATTGCCTCATGCCTGCGCAGCGAACCAAAACTGAAGCTACTCGACGCCGACCTCAAGCATCTGTTCGCGTCGTGGTTCAACCGCGGCTTCCTCGAGCTGCGGCGGATCGACTGGCAGACGCCGGCGGCGGTGCTGGAAAAGCTGATCGCGTACGAGGCTGTGCACGAGATCAAGGGTTGGGACGACCTGCGGCGACGGCTTGCGCCCGATCGCCGCTGCTTCGCATTCTTCCATCCCGCGCTTCCCGGCGAGCCGCTGATTTTCGTCGAAGTCGCGTTGGTGCAGGGACTGGCTACCGGCATGCCTGCGCTTCTCTCACAGGACACGGACGAGCGGGCCGCACGGGCGCAAGCTGCGCGAGCTGATACCGCGATCTTCTATTCGATCTCCAACTGCCAGGATGGCCTGCGCGGCATATCGTTCGGCAACTTCCTAATCAAGCAGGTGGTCGAGGAGCTGCAGACGGAGTTTCCGCAACTGAAGCGCTTCTCGACCCTGTCGCCGGTGCCGGGCTTTCGGCGCTGGCTCACGCAGCGGCTTGCGAAGGGAAGCGATCCCGACGCCGCGTTGTTATTAGAAATCGAGCGCGATGACTGGTGGCATGACCTGGCGCAGAGTGAGAAACTGCGTCCCGCCCTGATGCGGCTGTGCGCGCTCTATCTGACGCGGCAGCCCTCGATACGCATCGACCCCGTGGCGCGTTTTCACCTCGGCAACGGGGCGCGGCTTGAACGGATCAATTGGCTCGGCAATGCCGCGCCCCGTGCGATCCAGGAATCCTTCGGCATCATGGTCAACTATCTCTACGACCATGACAGCATCGAGGAAAACCACGAGGCCTTCGTGCGTGATTTGACCATTGTGCGATCGCCCGATGTCGACGCACTGCTCGAAAATGAGCCCATGCGGGACGCAACAGAAAGCGATGAACGCCGGCACGCCATCGAAACCCAGGATGTTGGGCGACGCACTGCGTCGCCCCCGCCGTACAACCAGGCATCCCACCCAACCCTGACGGAAGAGATATCATGACGATGAACAGACGCGCTTTTTCTACTGCCCTCGTAGCCGGTGCTGCAGCTTCGCTGATCTCCACGCGTGGCGTGGCCGCAACTCCAGCGAAGGCGAGCAATGTCGTGCTTGTGCACGGGCTATTCGCGGACGGATCGTCCTGGTCCGAAGTCATCCCACGATTGCAGGCGGCAGGACTCAATGTCACGTCTATACAAAACCCGCTGACGACGTTGCCCGAAGCGGTCGCCTCCGCCGAGCGGGTGCTGGCAAGGCAAGACGGCCGAACGGTGTTGGTCGGACACTCGTTCTCGGGGATGATCGTCACCGAAGCCGGTGTGCATCCGAGCGTCTCCGCGCTCGTCTATGTGGCGGCGCGCGCGCCGGATGCAGGCGAGGATTACGCAGCTTTGGCCAAAACCTATCCGACGCCGCCCGCGAGTGCCGGCATCGTGTTCGATGGCGATGAAGGACGCCTGTCGGAGGAAGCCTTCCTGCGCGATTTTGCCGGCGACCTGCCGCAAGCGAGGGCGAAGGTGCTCTACGCCGTGCAGGAGCCGTTCCAGAAGGCTTTGCTGGCGGGCAAGACAACGCATGCTGCCTGGCGTTCGAAGCCGAGCTACTACGCGGTTTCAACGGAAGACCGCACCATTAATCCCGACCTTGAGCGCTTCATGGCCAAGCGGATGGGCGCCAAGACCATCGAGGTAAAGGCCAGCCATCTCTCGCTCATCTCCCATCCCCACGAAATCACACAACTGATCCTGGAGGCTGCCGGCCAGCGCGCATGAGGCGAGAGGATCGAGGCGGGAAAGAAACGGGCGGCGACGCTAGCGAGGCATTCTTGATTGTCGCCCAACATCTCAACGCGAAGGCTCCGAGAGACGCAATGGAAGGCAAAGCAAGATTCATCTTTCCGGTCGTGATCACCGCCATGGTCGTTTTCGTCACAAGCGGGACGTTGACGTTGTTCGAGACCGGTTGGCGGAATGATTTTGTGATCCGATGGTGGTCGGCCTTCGCTATCGGCTGGCCGATCGCGGCCAGCATCGCCTTTCTCGCGATACCCCTCGCCCGCAGCCTCACCCGGCGCATCGTCGCCGCCATCGAACGGTTCGACCCGGCTGGCTGACACGGGGGCAAGGCGTACACCCTGGAGCAGGAGCCCGACGGCAGCTGGGAGATCACCGGCTGCTCGCTGTTGAAGGCCGGGCAATCCGTCTAAAGGATTAAGTCTTCGGGACCATCCTTCGCGCTTGCGAAGAATTCAAGCGGCAGCACTTCGCAGTTGCAATGACAGACCTGTTTGACAGCGCCGGATTGCCGTCCGTATTCTCTTTTACAAGTTTTACAACTACGCCTACAATTTTGACAATCGCGCCGTCTTGCGCGCTGCAGCGTCGCTCGCGCCCGATCAAGTCAGGACGACGCTGATGCGATGAACAACAACGAACAAAAAATGAGGAAACCCCCGATGTCGAAATTCAACATTCTCATTCTTGGCGCTTCCTACGGCTCGCTTCTCGCGTCGAAGATCCTGTTTGGCGGGCACTCGGTGAAGCTCGTCTGCTTGCCCGAGGAAGCGAACCTCATCAATTCCGAGGGTTTTCGCGTTCGCTTGCCCGTCCGCGGCCGCGCCGAGCCGGTCGAAATCGACTCTCGCCGCTTGCCGGGCAAGGTGTCGGCAGCAGGCGCCAACGAGGTCGATCCGCGCGACTACGATCTGATCGGGCTCGCGATGCAGGAGCCGCAATACGGCTCGCCCGGCGTTCGCGGACTGCTCGACGCCGTGGCGAAGTCGCGCGTCCCATGCATGTCGATCATGAACATGCCTCCGCTGGCCTATATGAGGCGGATTGCCGGTCTCAACCCGGAGCTACTCAAGCCGGCCTACACCGCGCCGGAGGTTTGGGACCACTTCGAGCCCGGCCGGATCACGCTCTGCAGTCCCGACCCGCAAGCCATTCGGCCGCCCGGCGAGAAAGTGAACGTGTTGCAGGTGACGTTGCCCACGAATTTCAAGGCCGCCCGTTTCGATGTCGAACGCGGCAACGAGATCGTCCGGCAATTGGAGAAGGAGATCGACGCCATCCGGTTCGATGCGGCTGAAGGCAAGCTCGAGCTGCCGGTCAAGCTGCGCTTCTACGATTCGATTTTCGTGCCGCTCGCGAAGTGGCCGATGCTGCTCGCGGGAAACTACCGCTGCATCACCGAAGACGGGATGCGCACGGCCAAGGAGGCCGTCCATACCGACCTGGAAGCCTCGCGCTCGATCTACGATTTCGTGATCGAGGTCTGCACCAGGATCGGTGCGTCGCGGGACGATCTGGTGCCGTTCGAGAAATATGCCGCCGCGGC
>Ga0070741_10011026_pt1 | contig 16833 bp, 21 predicted proteins | sample Coa_R1_4_FD_66440 | JGI IMG/M metagenome (GOLD analysis project Ga0070741, IMG submission 66440) | Surface soil microbial communities from Centralia Pennsylvania, which are recovering from an underground coalmine fire - Coalmine... | ecosystem: Environmental > Terrestrial > Soil > Unclassified ...
CGTTCGAAGACCTTGCGGCGCTGCCCCGGACGCGCCGCTGTCGGCGAGTCGCCCGTCTGGCGTCGCTTGCGAGCAGCCACTGCAACCCCCTCTCGAGCAGGACGGAATCGCAGCCCAGCTCGGAACCGCTGAGGACAGACTGCCACGGCAGTCTACGCGTCGGTGTGTCCCAGCGCCGGCCAGCTTCGGCAAGTACGTGGTAGCGTGTTCAGCGAACAGAACGAGTACCGGTTTGCGCTCGGCGCCTTCCTCTACGCGTTCGTGAGTGATCGAGGGGAGGTGTAGTCATGGCAACCGGAACCGTGAAGTGGTTCAACGATGCAAAGGGTTTCGGCTTCATCACGCCCGACGGCGGTGGAGAGGACCTGTTCGTCCACTTCAGCGCGATCGCCGGCAGCGGCTTCAAGTCGCTGAAGGAGGGCGACAAGGTCGAGTTCGAGGCGACGCAGGGCCCGAAGGGCCCGCAGGCCGCGAACGTCGCCGTCCTGACGTCGCACTAGGAGGAGCTGTCCGCGGCGTCTCGGCGCTGCGGGCAGCATCCCCGACCCCCCGAGCGAGGAGGTGAGATGAAGCAGCAAGAAGAGAAGATCGAGCTCGAGGGCGAGGTCGTCGAGGCGTTCCGAAGCGGCATGTTCAAGGTCCTGCTCGACAACGGGCACGAAACACTCGGCTACACCGCGGGCAAGATGCGCCGCTACCGGATCAAGATCTTCCCGGGCGACCGCGTCAAGCTAGAGGTCTCGGCCTACGATCTGACGCGGGGCCGGATCGTCTACCGGTACCGCTGAGCCGAGAAGAACTCGGCGTCGCTAGCGGCCGAGCAGCCGTTCCACCTCGGCGTCCAGAGCGGCGGGGTTGCCGAGGCCGATCGCGTGGACGTCGCCGCTCGAGTCGACGAGCACGTTCGTCGGGACACCCCTGATCCCGAGCAGGCGCGCGTAGTCGCCTGACTCGTCGAGGAGGACGGTCCCCTGGATGTCCCAGAGCTCGCAGTACGCGGAGACGTTCTCGCGAGTATCGGCCCCTTCCCAGACGCTGACGAGGATCACGTCGAGACCCGACCGGTCTCGCTCGCGGCGGCGCAGCTCCTCGAGGAGTGGCGCCTTCGCGTTGCAGGGACCTCACCAGCTGGCGAAGAAGTTGAGGATGTACTTCCGCTCGGCCCACTCGCGGCTCGTGCGGATCGCGCCCGTCCGGATGTCGCGGAGCGCGAACGGCGGCAGCTTCTGCCCGACCAACGGCTGTTTCGCCTCCTCGGAGCTGGCGGCCGGGCCGTTCAGGAGATCCTCGATCACCGTGATCGTGCTGCTACCGGCGTTTGCGACCAGCACGTGCCCGGTCGCGGGGTCGACGGTGCAGCCGCCGGGCCCTTCGCCGACCGGTATCCGCGCCCACTCCGCCCCGTCGCCCGTGCCGACCACGCTGACCGTGCCTCCGCCGCGGCAGCCGACGTAGAGGCGATCTCCGGCAGAAGAGACCGCAAGTCCGACCGGCGTCCGATCGACGGCGAAAGTGCCGGTCGCAGCCCGGGTGGCGAGGTCCATTCGGGTGACGGTGCCGGCAAACGCATTCACCACGTAGAGCTCGTCGCGCACCGGGTTGACGGCGACCGCACACGGCACCGCCCCGACCTCGATCCGTTCGACTGCCGCGGCCGTCGCTGCATCGATGACCGTCAGCGAGCCGTCGAGGAAGTTCGCGCAGTAGACGAGGTCGCGCGCCGTGTCGACCGCAACGGCGCCCGCGCCGGCCTCGGCAGGGGCCTTCGCGACCACCTCGAGCGTGTCCACGTCGATCTCCGCCACGGTGGACGACAGCGCGCAGCCGCAGAACAGCCGCCGCCGCCGTGCATCGAGGGCGAGCCCCGATGGATACGACCCGACCGGCAGCGACGTGACCACCTCGAGCGTCGCCGTGTCGATCACCGACACGGTCTCCGCACGCATGTCGGCGACGAACAGCCTGCCCGTGATCTCGTCGAAGGCCATGTCCATCGGCTCACGACCCACGTCGACCGAGCCGACGACCGCGGCTGCGTCGAGATCGATCACCGTGATCGTGTCGCCCCTGGCGCACGCGACGTAGGCGCGCCGCGCTTTGGGATCCACGGCGATCCCCTCCGGATCCGGGCCCGTACCGATCTCGGCGACGACGCGATAGCTCCGCTGCCCCTCGCGACCCGGCGTCGCGGCGCTCGTCGGGGGCTCGCGCATGTCGGTGATCTTCGCACGAGGCGCGGTCGGGCCGCTGCTGTTATGGCGCCGGAAGGGCGTGTACCCTGTCGGAGACGAGAACGAGTAACTGGTCTGCGCGCCGCGCCTTCCTCTACGCGTTCGTGAGTGATTCGAGGGAGGTGTTTTTATGGCAACCGGAACCGTCAAGTGGTTCAACGATGCGAAGGGGTACGGCTTCATCACCCCGGACGAGGGGTCGAAGGATCTCTTCGTGCATCACTCGAACATCGCGGGTAGCGGCTTCAAGTCGCTCGCCGAGGGCGCGCGCGTCTCGTACGAGCAGCGCGAGGGCGCGAAGGGGCCCGAGGCGACGAACGTCGAGCGGGCCGGGTAGCAAGAGCGAGCGTCCGCCGCGCTCGCGCGGCGGATGTCTTCCGGTCTGTGACCGAGCAACGACGACGGAGGTCGTGATCGCCCGAAGCGAAGAGAAGATCGAGAACGGGGGAGAACTCCCGGAGTCCCTGCAGCTAGGGCTCGCGGTCGGCGACGCGGTGGTGTACCCAGTCCACGGCGTCGGTCGCGTCGTCGCGCGCGAGCAGAGCGTGGTGGGCGGCAGCGAGCGCGACTGCATCGTTCTCGAGCTTCCGGCTGGGCTGCGCGTCACGCTGCCGCTCGACGTGGCGGCGGCGCGGCTACGCGGCGTAGTCGACGAGGTCGAGCTCGAGAAGGTGCAGCGGACGCTCGCGGCCGAGTCCAGCGGCAGAGATGGCCCGTGGACCCGGCGGATCAAGGAGAGCCGAGCGAAACTCACGAGCGGACGGGTCACGGATCTCGCCGAGCTCGTCCGAGACGGCGGTCGCTGCGGCTGGCCCGAGACCGGATCGAGCTTGTCGCCAGGCGAGCGGCGCGTCTATCTGCAGGCGCGGCAGCTCCTCGCGCGCGAGATCTCGTGCGCACGCGGCATGGAAACGGGTGAGGCCGACGCGTGGATCGAGGCGCAGATCGCGCTCCCCGTCGAGAGCGGAGGCTGAATGGCGAAGAAGAAGTCGCGTCAGACGTTCGAGAAGTCCAAGCGCGAGCAGGCCGTCAGGGAAAAGCGGGCGCGCAAGCAGGAGCGAAAGGAAGCCGCGCGGCTCGCCAAGGCGGCCGAAGCTGCCGGTGTCGAACCGGTGTCGGGCGAGGAAGAGTCGGATCTCGTAGCCGCCGAGGAAGAAGAGACGTCCGCCTCGGAGTCGGCTCCGACGAGCGAGGGCGTCGAATAGCCTGAGGCGCTGGGCGCAGGAGATTCTCAGGCGGTTCACAGGATTTCGTGGCAAGTTGATCCTGTTGTGACCGGCGACACGACGAACGGCGCGGGGAAGATCCTCGTCGTCGACGACGAGCCTTCGATCGTCGACGCCGTGGCCACGGCCCTTCGCTACGAGGGGTTCGAGGTGCGCGAGGAGGAGACGGGCCGCGGGGCTATCTCCGCCGTGGTCGAGTTCGAGCCCGACCTCGTCGTGCTGGACTGGATGCTCCCCGACCTCGAGGGCATCGAGGTCGGCAGGCGCCTCCGGGACCGCGGCTTCAAGACGGCCATCCTCTTCCTGACCGCGAAGGACGCGGTCGAGAACAAGGTCGACGCTCTCCGCGCCGGCGGCGACGACTACGTGACGAAGCCGTTCAGCCTGGCCGAGGTCGTCGCGCGCGTCCAGGCGATCCTCCGGCGAACCGCGGGCGAGCTTCCCGGCGACGTGCTCCGCTTCGCCGACGTCAAGCTCGACGAGGCCCGGCACGAGGTGTTCCGGGGGGAGGCCCGTGTCGAGCTGACCGCGACGGAGTTCTCGCTGCTGCGCTTCTTCCTCCTGAACCCGCGCCGCGTCCTCTCGAAGGGACAGATCCTCCAGAACGTGTGGCGGTACGACTTCGGCGGCAACGCGAACGTGGTCGAGACGTACGTCAGCTACCTGCGCAAGAAGCTGGACGCTCTCGGGCCGCCGCTCATCCGGACGATCAGGCAGGCCGGCTACATGCTCGAAGCAGAGGAGTAGTTGCTCGGCCGCCTGTCGCTGCGCGCCCGGTTGCTCGTCGGCGTCTTCGTCCTCGCCGCCGCAGGGCTCGCCGCTGCCGACGCCGCGACCTACACCTCGCTCCGCTCGTTCCTCCTCGACCGGGTCGACAAGACGCTCGAGGCCGGGCACGTCCAGATCGAGGGGATCGCATTCGGCGGGGCCTTCGGGCCGGAGTCCGAATCGCATGGCGGGGGAGGTCAGGAGCCACGGCCCGCGCGCGAGGCCGGCCCCCCGGCTCAGGGGATCGACTGGTACGAGGTTCGGACGCTGTCGGGAGCGGTCGTCAAGAGCGGCTTCCTCGTCGGCGGCGGGTCGCCGCCGAGGCTCGACGACCCGATCGAGATCCCGGCGAAGCCCTCGGGCGGGCCGGATCCCGAACGCGTCGCGTACTTCACGGTCTCCTCGACGAACGGGTCGACCACCTACCGCGTTCGCGCGTCGATCGAGCCTCAGCGTCCGAACGACGTCCTCGTGATCGCGACGTCACTCCACGACGTCTTCGCGACGCTGCACCGACTATTGCTGATCGAGCTCCTCGTGACGCTCGCCGTGCTGGGAGCGATAGCCGGTGTCGGGCTCTGGGTGGTGCGCGTCGGTCTACGCCCGCTGCGCGAGATCGAGGCCACCGCGGCCACCATCGCCGCCGGCGATCTCTCGCGGCGGGTCGAGCGCGCCGAGCCGAAGACGGAGGTCGGTCGGCTCGGACTGTCGCTGAACGCGATGCTCGCGCAGATCGAGGCGGCGTTCAGGGCGCGCGAGCGCTCGGAGCGGAGGCTGAGGCGCTTCGCCGCCGACGCGTCCCACGAGCTGCGGACGCCGCTCGCGGCAGTCCGCGCCTATGCGGAGCTGTTCGGACGCGGCGCGGCGAGTCGACCCGAAGATCTCGCCCGGTCGATGGCGGGGATCCGCCGAGAGGCCGAGCGGATGAGCCTCCTCGTCGAGGACCTGTTGCTCCTCGCCCGCCTCGACGAGGGGAGGCCCCTCGACCAGGCACCGGTGGACCTGGCCGCGGTCGTGGGGGAGGCCGTCGACGCCGCTCGCGTCGTCGACGGAGAGCGCCCGATCGAGGTCTCGGTCGAGCCGGCGACGGTCGTCGGCGACCGCGACCGCCTGCGCCAGGCCATCGACAACCTGTTCGCGAACGTCCGCTCGCACACGCCGGCCGGGACGCACGTCGCCGTCGGTCTCCATCGCGTCGACGGCCGCGTCGAGCTCAGCGTCAGCGACTCCGGTCCTGGCCTGACCGAGGAGGAGGCCGCGCAGGTGTTCGAGCGTTTCTACCGGGTCGACAGCTCGCGGACGCGCGCGAGCGGCGGCGTCGGTCTCGGCCTCTCGATCGTCGCCGCCGTCGCCGAGGCGCACGGCGGGACGGCGGAGGCGCGTCCGACGCCCGGCGGCGGGGCGACGTTCGTCGTCGCGCTCCCGCTCGCGCCGTAGAGCTCGTGCCTCACTGAGGGACTCCGAGCCGTTGCCGCGGCGTAGACGAGCCAATGGAGTGCTGGCCGCGGCGGGCTTCGGTGCGCTGGGCGCTCGTCGCCGGCCTCGCCGTCCCGCAGCTCGTATCGGCCGCTTCCCCGGCGAGCTCCGGCTACGTGTCCGCGGCGGTGACGTTGCGCCTGGGCCAGTCCCTTCCGCTGTACGTCCTCTCCGGCAGGCTGAGCGGACCGATCGGGACCTTCGTGGTCTCGTGCTCCGCACGCGGACAGCCGCACACGCGCTACGTCGTCACCAGGAGCGCCGCGGACACACTCGTCGCGATGGACGGTCGCGGAGCGTCGCGCGGCGCCGTCCTCGCGTCGGAGCGCCCGGCGCTCGACGGCGGAGCCGGGATCTCCGGTCTCGAGCACTGGATCGTCCGCATGGGGAGGGAACCGGAGGAAGTGACGCTCGACGCGACGCTCTACGCGGTCGCCACGGGGGCGAATCCGACGGCCGGCGCCCCGCCCGCGTTCTGCACCTTCGGGCTGGCCGGGACGGCCCGGGTCGTCGCGCACTAGGACGTGCCGGCGCGTGGGGGCGGCTCGAGACCGCGCGCGGCGCCGGCCTCGAGCAGCTCGGGCTCCGTCAGCGCGCCGCCGATCCCCGTCGGCGTCGTCACCGCGAGGCTCGCGTAGAGGACGCCCCAGCGGAGCCGGTCGGCGAGGTCGGCGCCGCGGAGGTCGGCCCAGGCGTACGCGGCCACGAGGAGATCGCCGGCGCCGGTGGTGTCGACAGGCTGCTCGACCCGCTCGGCCGGGGCTTCGAAAAGCTCGCCGCCGCTGCACGCGATCGCGCCGTCGGCGGCGAGCGTCACGACGACCGTCTCGGAGAGCTCGGCGAGAGAGCGAGCCGCGTCCTCCACGGAGTCTGCGCCGGTGAGGGCGATCGCCTCGCCGCGGTTCACGAAGAACGCCCTGGCGCCTCGGAGGTCGGCGGGAGGCCGCCCGGCGTATGCACGCGCCTCGTCCTCGCCGCAGGTCACGTAGGCGAATGAGCCATCAGGCACGACGTACAGCTGGTCCAGGTTCGCCGCCACGGCCCGAGGCGACCGGGCGGCGACGTCGGCCGCCGATGCGCGGGCGCCGGGGTCGACCGTGACCATCGCGCGGTCGCCGCCGACGGGCATGACGACCGTCGTCGGCGTTCGCGGCGCGGGGCGCGAGGCAATCAGCTCGACGCCTTCGTCGGCCAGCGCGGCGCGAACGAGTTCGCCGCCGACGTCGTCGCCGAGCGGCGCCGCGAGCGCGGTCATGACGCCGAGGCGCGCCGCACCGACCGCGGTGATCGCGCCGCCGCCGGGCGAACGCGTGACGTCTGCGGCGAAGCGCTCCTGGCCGAGCTCGGGCAGCGACTCGAGGCCGACGAAGGTCAGGTCGAGAAACGCGGGAGTCGCGACGACGAGCTCGATCACCGTAAACCGAGAATATTCACGCGCGCGGTGTGACGAGCGCGCGGACGGCATCGCCCGTCAGCTCCGCCTTCGCGATGAAGCCACGCCCGCCGGACTCGGCGATCAGCGGCCCGAAGTCCGCGCCGTCGCGGCTCGAGGTGAAGACGATGTCGCTCGTCGCGCCCGCGGTGCGCAACCGCTCCGCGACCTCGAACCCGTCCACGTCCGGAAGCGACACGTCGAGCAGGACGACGTCCGGAGCGAGCCGGAGCGCCTCGCGCACGGCCGACTCGCCGTCGGTCGCCGTGCCGAGAACGTCGAATCCCTCCGACTCGAGCAGGAAGCGCGCTGCGGCGAGGAAGGACGGGTGGTCGTCGACGATCAGGATCGACTGGGTCACGACGCGGGACGATATTCCGGCGCGACGCCGAAGATCGCCTCTGCGGCTTCGGAGCCCGCCGCCTCGTAGCGGTGCTCGACGCCGGCCGGGACGTAGAACGCGTCGTCCCGGCGGAGGGTCGCCTCGACCCCGCCGGCGACGACCTTCAGCGAACCGGAGGTGACGTAGACGAGCTCGTCGCCGGCGTGCGACTCCTCCACGCTCGCGGCGCCAGAGAGGACGCGGATCGTGCCGGCCGTCAGGTACTCGGTGCCGACGAGGACTCCGACGAGGACGCCGCTGTCCAGGCGCCACGCGGCATCCGCCGGGCGCACGAGACGGAGCGACGGCGTCGCGATCGGACCTGCCGTCGTGTACCGGCTCTCGCTCAGATACGGGCGCGTCCGCGCGTACGCGCCCGAGGCGCCGGTGGCAGGCGGTGGGGCGAAGAGCTCGAGCACGCGCAGCTCCTCTTCCCCGTACGAGAAACCGTGATGCCACGTGTCGCGGCGAAAGAAGACGCTCTCGCCCGGCTCGGCCCGCACGACCTCGCCGGTCTCGGGGTTGGCGAGGACGAGCGTTCCCCGGAGGACGTGGAGCAGCTCGTCGGCCGCGAAGACCGTCCGGAAGCTTTCCGAGTGGCGGAAGCCCTCGCCGGGCGAGAGCTCGAACACCAGCGCGTGGAGGAGTCCTGAGGAGACGTAGATCCGGTCCCGGACGAACCCCGACTCCTCGTCGCCCCAGACGTGGCGGACGGCGTCGTCCGCGCGGATCGCCGTCGGGCCCTCGAACGTGGGGCGCGGCGACGGCCTATAGCTCATCCGCGGTGCGCGGGTCGTGCACCGTCTGCGCGGCGGCGACCTCGGCCGGCTCGTCGTAGACGGGCGCGGGGAAGTCGCTCTCGATCGGACGCGCGACGCCGTCGGCGCCCGCGGCCTGCGCGGCGAGCATGATCTCGAGGGCGTGGTACGCCTGCTCGGGCCGCGTGATCGTGGGGCGGCCGCTCTCGACGCAGTCGACCAGGTGCCGCAGGCCGTCGGTCCAATGCCAGTGGGGGTCGCTCTCCCTGTAGACGCGCCAGCAGCGCTCCTCGTTCCGCCAGAGCTCCCAGCCCTCGGGCGCCCAGTCGTCGCCGAGCATCTGGACGGTGCCCTCGCTGCCGTAGACCTCGATCGGCGGCGACCGGTACTTCTGGATGATGAAACCGGTCGTGACGACGGCGAAGCGCGAGTCTCCGAAGTCGAGGAGGACGTGGGCGGTGTCGTCGGCCTCGACGCGGATCGTCCGCCCGTCGACGACGCGCTCGGGGACGGCGACGCCGGTCATCGCCGTCACGCGGCGCGCCGGGCCGAAGAGCGCGCACAGGGCGGTGACGTTGTAGATCCCGAGGTCGAACAGCGAGCCGCCGCCGGGTCGGTAGAACCACTCGCCCCACGACGGGCCCCGCCAGCCGTAGCGGGCGCGCGCGCTCAGGACGTCGCCGACCGCGCCCGCGCGGACGGCGTCGTGGATCGCCCGGAACGTCGGGCTGAGGACGATATGGGGCGCGCAGACGAGCAGGCCGGGGCTCGTGCGCGCGAGCTCGACGAGCTCGGCGGCCTCATCGAGCAAGGTCGCCATCGGTTTCTCGACCATGACGTGCTTGCCGGCCGCGAGTGCTTCGCGGGCGAGTGGGCCGTGCTCGTTCATGCTCGTCAGGACGAGGACGATCTCGACGTCGTCGAGGGCGAGCAGGGCATCGGGGCCGGCGAGCTCCGGGTCGACGCCGTAGCGGGCGGCGGCGGCGCGCCGCTTGTCCTCGTCGACGTCGTAGACGGCGGCGACGTGGACGCGGCCGCGCAGGCGCTCGATCATCTCCGCGTACGGGCCGGTGAAGACCCGGCCGCAGCCGAGCACGCCGACGCCGAGGCTCATCGGTTTGCCCTCGCGACGGCGTAGTAGGCGCCGGTCCATCCGGGCTCGTCCACGTCGAGGCCGCGCTCGAGGCCGAGCCGCACGGCGAGCGCCGCCGCGGCGGGAAACGTCGTGACGGCCGCGAGGCGCCGGTCTACGCCGGTGGGCGCGGGGGCGTGCAGCACGGTGGCGCCGCGGCTCCGGCAGATCTCCTCCGCCTCCGTGAGCAGCGGGTCGTCGCCCCCGGCAGGCAGGCTCAGGCCGAGGTGGCCGGGCTGCAGCGCCATCATCGCCGTGGTCGCGGCCTCACGGGTCTCGACTCCCTCGGCCGGGATGCCGGACACCTCCTTGAGCAGCAGCGCCGCCTCCAGCGCCGCGCCCCAGCCGGGGCCGCTGCCGAAGGTGACGGCGTAGGGGGCGTCGAGCAGGTCGGGCTCCCAGTGTTCCGCGGCGGCGATCGCCGCCGCCGTCGTCTCGGGGAGCCTGCGGAGCGCGCCGCCGAGAGCGTCGTCGCCCGTCACGTCCGCCAAGACGGAGAGCGCGGCGGCGACGGCACCGCAGAACGCCTGCGTGTGCGAGACCGCGCGCTGCTCGCGGACGGAGACGTGCGCGAGGACGCCCGCCTGCCGCCCGACCGTCGAGCCCGGCGTCGCAGTAACCGCCGCGTACGGCCGCGGCGCGCCGCCGTCGACCGCCTCGACGAGATCACGGAACTCCCCCGACGACGAGATCGCGAGGAACACGTCGCCGGGACGCCAGCGGAATGCGTCACGCGCCAGCAGACCGCTGGGCACCGCGAGAACCTCGGGGCCGTCGCCCTCCAGCGAGGCGAGCCAGAGCGCGACCGCGACGTAGTACGCGGCGCCGTTGCCGGACGCGACGACTCGTCGCGCGCCGCGGAGCAGGGCCGCGACCTCGCCGATCCCCTTACCGCGGTCGAGCGTCTCGGCGAGCGTCTCCGGCAACTCGGAGACGTCCCGCCAGAGGCCCGTTTCCCGCCACACGGGCGGCAACGTTAATCGAGTGCCGCCAGCGCGGCTCCGACGAGACCGGCATCGACGCCGAGCGTCGCACCAAGGATGTCGAGCGCGCGCGTCGGCGGATACTCGATCAGCGGGCGCGTCGCGGCCTCGACGCGCCCCCGGAACGACGGCTCGGAACCGAGGCCGCCGCCGATCACGACGAGCTCCGGGTCGAGCATGTTGCACAGGACGGCGAGCACGTGCCCGAGCGCCGAAGCCGCCTCGTCGACGAGTGCCGCGTGCGCCGGATCGGCGAGGACTGCCTCCGCGCTCTCGAGTCCGGCGCGGCGCGCGAGCGCGGCACCACTCGCGACCAGCTCGACGGGAGGCGCGCCGAGCGTGATCGCGTGACCGCGCGCTCCGCAGTACGGCATGCCGTCGATCATGAGGCAGGCGCTCGTGCCGGTCCCGACGGTGACGTAGAGGAACGGGGAGCGGCCGGCGCCCGCGCCGAACCTCGCCTCCGCCCGCGCCGCCGCGCGCACGTCCGACTCGAGCACGACCGCCGGCGCCTCGAACCCCGCGGCGACGTCGAGGCCCTGCCAGTCGATCGTGGCGGCGCTCTCCGCGCGGCCGGCGAGCCCGACGAGCTCGCAGAGCCCGACCCCGATCGGGAGCGTGCCGTCGCCGAGCTGCGCGGCGAGTGCCACGCAGTCCGCGAGTACCGACGCCCCGCCGCGCTCCGGCCGCGTCGGGATCGTCTCGCGCGCGAGGATCGAGCCGGTCGCCCCGTCGACGACCCCGGCCGCGATCTTCGTCCCGCCGACGTCGATACCCAGGGCCCGTCGCAAGGGGGCTTATAGTCTCATCGCCGGCACCGAGTCGAAGAGGGAGGTCAACGTGAAAGCGCGCTGGTCCGTCGGACTCGTGATCGCAGCCATCCCGCTCCTCGCGTTCTTCGCGGGGGGCGCGAGCGGCTCCCACAGGTCGACCACGACGCTGACCATGTGGTCGTACGACAACCAGGATCCGGGTCTCGAGCCCGTGCTCAAGCAGCTGAGCAAGGAGTTCGAGAAGGCGCACCCGGGCGTCAAGATCAACCTCGTCTTCAAGGACTTCAACAGCCTCGTCGGCACTGTGCCGCGCGCGCTCGCGTCCGGCAGCGGGCCCGACGTCACCGAGGGCAACCAGGGCTACCAGACGGACGCGCAACTCGTGAAGGCGAAGCTGATCCTGCCTCTCGACAAGTACATCAAGCGCTACCACTGGGATCGCCTCTACGCCCCGTCCACCTGGGGCATGTTCCGCTGGACGCCCGACGGCAAGTCGTTCGGCAAGGGCCCGATATGGGGCATCGCCCAGACGGGCCAGAACGTCGCCGTCTTCTTCAATCGGGCAAAGCTCCGCTCGATCGGCATCAATCCAGACGGCATCCCCACGACGTTCGCCGCTTTCGACAAGGCGCTCGCGCTGATCCGCTCGAGGCTCCCCAAGGGCGAGCCCGTGATCGAGGAGGGCAACAAGGAGGGATACGGCTTCATTCACCTCTTCGGCGGCATCTGGGGCGCCTACGAGAAGCCGCAGAACGTCCGCAACTGGATCTACCACGTCCCGGGGGCGCGCTTCGACACGCCGGGGACGATCAAGGCGCTCGCGAAGCTCCAGGCCTGGGCGAAGGCGGGTTACTTCAACTCCGACTACAACGCGATCACCTACGACACGTCGGCGGCCATCTTCGCCAAGGGCAAGGGAGTCCTCTGGATGGGCGGCGATTGGGACTCGACGATCATCCATACGGGGCTCGGCAAGAACGTCGGCGTAACGGTCGTTCCGCCGGGTCCGAGCGGCGTGTGGACTTCCATCGGCGGCCTCTCCGGCCCTTGGCACATCTCGTCGAAGACCAAGTACCCGGACCTCGGCGCTGCGTGGCTGAACTACGTGATCGCCTCACCGCATGCGCAGCAGCTGATGTTCGAGCAGCAGCAGCTCCCGTCGGACCGGCGCGCCAAGCCGCCGAAGAACGACGCGTACCTGACGCAGGTCTACAACGCCTTCACGAAGGTCGCGAACGACGACGGGCTCCTGCTCTACACGGACTGGGCCTCGCCGAGCATGTACACGACGCTGCAGACCCAGTTCCAGCTCCTGGTCGCCGGCCGCACGACCCCGCAGGGGATGGCGAAGGCCGTCCAGAGCGACTGGGAGAAGTTCGACAATACGCTGCACTGAGTAGCCAGTGACAGGGCTCCGCAAGGCGCGTGCTCCGCGCAGACGCGAGGAGCGCGCGCCGGGCGACCCGCGCAACATCGCCTGGCTCTACGTACTCCCGGGCCTGCTCTTCTACCTGCTGTTCACGCTCGCGCCCCTCGTCCACACCGTCTACTACTCGCTGTTCTCGTGGGACGGGCTGACGGGCAAGGTCTACATCGGCGCCAAGAACTACGGGGACGCTCTCGCGGACCACCAGCTCGCGTGGTCGTTCGTCCATTCCGGAATCCTGATCCTCTTTTACGCCGTCGTACCGATCGTGATCGGGCTCGCGCTGACGGCGGCGCTGACGCGGCACCCGGTCCGCGGCTTCCGCTTCTTCCGCACGGCGCTCTTCCTGCCGCAGCTCGTCGCCGGCGTCGTGATCGCGCAGGCGTGGACGTGGATCTACGACGAGAACGGGCCACTCAACAAGTTCCTGCGCCTGATCGGACTCGGCTCGGCCGTCCGGCCCTGGCTCGGCGACTTCGACTGGGCGCTCCCGTCGATCGGCGCGATCGGCACGTGGGTCACGTACGGCCTCTGCATGGTGCTGTTCGTCGCCGGCGTCCAGAAGATCCCGGACTCGCTCTACGACGCGGCGCGGGTGGACGGCGCGGGCGCGGTCCGCGAGTTCTTCGCCGTGACGTTCCCGGGGCTTCGCGGCGAGGTGGTCGTGGCGTTCGTGTTGACGACCATCAACGCGCTTCGGAGCTTCGACATCGTCTACAACACGACGTCCGGCGGCCCCGGGAACGAGACCGTCGTCCCCTCGCTGTACATGTACCAGAACGCCTTTCTGTTCAACAAGGTGGGGTACGCCGCTGCCGTCGCGACCATCCTCGCGCTGGCGATCTTCGTGCTCGCGGCGATCGTCCTGCGCGTCGGGGATCGGAGCGAGCAGGCGTGACCGCGGGGCGGCTCGAGCGGTACGGCGGCTACCTGATCCTGACCGCGTTCTCGGTCGCCGCGATCTATCCGATCCTGTCGATCCTCTTCCTCGCGCTGCACAAGAAGACGGACCTCGTCACCGGCTTCGCCTGGCCGACGCATCCGGATCTGTCCAGCTTCCGTGCCGCCTGGACGGAGGGCAGGTTCGGGACCGGGTTCAAGTCCAGCTTCATCGTCGCCGGGACCGTCACCGCCGTGTCGGCCGTGCTCTCGATCGGCACCGGCTACGCGTTCGGGACGATGCGCTTCTTCGGCGACCGGATCGTCTTCCCGATCATCCTGCTCGGGATCATCTTCCCGTACGAGGCGACGGTGATCCCGCTCTACTACGACTTCCAGAACGTCCCCCTCGTCCACCTGCACCTGCTGAACACCTACTGGGCGCTGATCCTGCCCCAGATCGGTCAGTCGGTCGCGTTCGGCACCTTCTGGATGCGCGCGTTCTTCCGGTCGACGCCGCGCTCCCTGATCGAGGCCGCGCGCATCGACGGCGCGTCGAGCTTCGGCGTCCTGCGCCGCGTCCTCGTCCCGCAGGCGCTGCCGGCGGTGTTGACGATGTCGGTGCTCGTCTTCACCTACACGTGGAACGAGTTCCTGCTCGCGCTCGTGCTCGTCTCGGGGAGCCAGTCGCACCAGACCGCGCCGCTCGGGCTGAGCTTCTTCGCGGGCGCGGCGCGTGCGGGCGACCCGACGAAGGTCGCGGCCGCAGCGGTTCTCGTCGCCGCTCCGATCCTGATCGTGTACCTGTTCCTGCAGCGGCACTTCGTCCGGGGGATGCTGGCGGGAGCGCTCAAGGAGTAGGGAATGGCAAGGATCAAGCTCGCGTACATCGGCGGCGGCTCGACGAGGGCCGCCGGGACGATGGCCTCGTTCATGGCGAACGGCGCCGACTTCGAGGGCTCCGAGGTCGTGCTCGTCGATCTTGACCCCGATCGGCTCGAGCTGATCCGGACGCTCGCGGAGAAGATGGCGCGTGCACGGGGGCACGACGTCTCGGTGTCGGCGACGACCGATCGCGCCGCCGCGCTGGAGGGCTGCGACGCCGTCCTCTCGTCGTTCCGCCCCGGCGGCTTCGCGGCGCGCGTCCAGGACGAGCGGATCCCGCTCGAGCACGGGACGATCGGCCAGGAGACGCAGGGCGCCGGCGGCTTCTTCATGGCGCTGCGCGCGATCAACGTGCTGAAGGACGTCTGCGCCGAGATGGAGCGCGCCTGTCCGGACGCCTGGATCTTCAACTACACGAATCCGGTCAACGTCGTCGCCGAGGCGATCACGCACCACTCGCCGATCAAGGTCGTCTCGCTCTGCGAGGGGCCGATCTACTTCGCGAACGAGATCGCGAGGTCGGCGGGACTCGAGCCGGAGAAGCTCGAGGCGACGATGGTCGGCCTCAACCACGCGTGCTGGAGCGTCGAGGCGAGCTACGACGGCGAGGATCCGTTCCCGCTCCTCGCCGAGGCGTGGGAGCGCCGGCGCGACGGTCCCTCGCTCGGGCCGCAGCAGCGCCGGCAGCTCGAGCTCGCGGTCCACATGGGCTCGATTCCGGCGGACTACTTCCAGTACTACTACTTCCGCGACGACGTCCTCGCCGAGCTGCGCGCGAAGCCGACGACGCGCGCCGAGGACATCCTGAGCTGGGCTTCGGGCTACTGGGAGCACTACGAGGAGCAGGCGCGGAGCGACGACCCGCAGCTCGACCCGTCCCTCTCGCGCGGTGGCATCCACGAGCTCGAGCTCGCGATCGACGTGATGGACGCGATCTTCAACGACAAGGACGAGGTGCACCCGGTGAACATGCCGAACGCCGGCGGGGCGCTCGCCGGGTTTCCGGAGGATCTCGTGGTCGAGGTGCTCGGGCGGTGCGATTCCGGGGGGATCGAGGTTCTGCCCGCGCCGCCGCTGGCGAGGCACGTCCGCGGGCTCGTCGAGATGCTCGGCGAGTACCAGGCGCTCGCGGCGGAGGCGGCGTGGAGCGGCACGCGCGAGGACGCCGTACGAGCGCTCTGCGCGAACCCGCTGGTGCTGAACGTCGAGCTGGCCGAACGCCTCTACGGCGCGCTCGCCGAGGCCCACCGCGAGTACCTGCCCGGGCGTCTGCTCTAGCGAGGTGTTGCTCGGCGTCGACGGCGGCAACACGAAGTGCGTCGCGCTCGTCGCGGCGCGCGAGGGGCGCATCGCCGGCGCGGCTCGGGGAGGGCCGTCCGACATCTACGGCGCCGACGGCGCCGAGGCGGCGCTGCGGGAGATCGAGCGGGCGACGACGAGCGCCCTTGCCGCCGCGGGCGCGTCGGCGGACGACGTCGAGGCCGCCGTCTTCAGCCTCGCCGGCGCGGACTGGCCCGAGGACCACGACTTCCTCCGCTCCGAGCTCTCGCGGCGCCTCGCGCTCGGGCGGCTCGAGGTCGTCAACGACGCGCTCGGCGCCCTCCGCGCAGGCACGAGCGACGGCATCGGCGTCGCCGTCGTCTGCGGCACCGGCGGCGCAGTCGGCGCCCGCTCGCCCGAGGGGAAGGCATGGCACTCCAGCTTCTGGACACCGAAGACGGGCGGCTGGGCGATCGGCAGCCGCGCGCTCGAGGCCGTCTACCGGGCCGAGCTCGGGATGGGCCCGGAGACGAGGCTCACCGACGCCGCGTTGGAGGTGTTCGAGGCGTCGTCGGTCGAGGAGCTTCTGCACTCGTTCACGCGCCACGACGGACGCCGCAGGCCGTTCGACTCGTCGCTCCTCGCACCCGCGGTGCTGCGCGAGGCCGCGCGCGGCGAGCGGATCGCGCGCGAGATCGTCCTCGAGCAAGGCCGGCTCCTCGGCGAGACGGCGGCCGCGGCGGTGCGGATCGTCGGCCTCGAAGGCCGGCCGTACCCCCTCGTGCTGCTCGGCGGCGTGCTGCGCGGCGACGGCGCCGACCTGCTCCGCTCGGAGATCACTGCCCGGCTGCCGGACGCGACCGAGGCGGAGACACGGTTCGAGCCTGCCGCCGGGGCGCTGCTCGCCGCGTTCGACGCGGCCGTCGTCGAGCCGGACGAGGACAGTCTCCGCGAGACGCTTCCCGGGCCGGAGTTCTTCGCCTCGTCCGCTGCTCGCTAGCTTCGCGGAGGCGCCGTCGAGTCACGGACGACGAGCCGCGTCGCGAGCTCGACGCTCGTCGCCTCGACGCGTTGGTGCTCGAGGAGGCGCAGAAGCAGGCTGACCGCCATCCGGCCCATCTCGGCGAGCGGCTGGCGGACGGTCGTCAGGGCGGGCGTCACGATCGCCGCCTGCTCCGAGTCGTCGAAGCCGGCGACGGAGAGGTCGGCGGGAACCCGGATG
>Ga0070741_10011027_pt1 | contig 16830 bp, 20 predicted proteins | sample Coa_R1_4_FD_66440 | JGI IMG/M metagenome (GOLD analysis project Ga0070741, IMG submission 66440) | Surface soil microbial communities from Centralia Pennsylvania, which are recovering from an underground coalmine fire - Coalmine... | ecosystem: Environmental > Terrestrial > Soil > Unclassified ...
TCCGGGATCGCATTCAGCTGCGCCGTCGAGATCTCTTTGGCCGCAACCGCATCGAGCCTGAGCGCCTTTCGCACCGCGGTATCGGCGAGATCAACCCGCGCGCGACGTCCGTCGTAAAGCAGGAACGTCGTCGGCTCCGACGGCCCACGGACCAGCGCGGCCCGGCCGTCACCCAACGGTTCGGTACCGGAAGCCAGTGGCCCGGCGAGCACCGTGGTGCCGCGGGCGTCGTCACAGACCGTCCACTGCACGTCGTCGTCCCCCAGTGGGGTGGGCAGAATCGCGGGCGCGCCCGGAATGCCGAGCAGGGCACCGCGTTTGGTGTTGCGAAGCTCGGATTCCCTGACGACGACCGGATCGGCCGGGGTGCCGGCGATCAATCGCGCCGAGGCGAGATTCAGCACGGGATGCAGCGCGTCACCGACGCGAACGTACAAGGCACCGGACTCCTTGGCCATCACGATCGGACCGTCGCCGACGTTGTGCTGAGGGCGTACGAAGGCGACAACGACGCATCCGGCCGCCGCGACAGCTGCCACCAAGCAGCCCGTCAACAGCGCGCGAAACTGCGCGCGCATCGGTTCGTCGATCATCCGCACGTCCCGGCGCAGCAGCGCATGTTCTGACCGGCGGACCAGAAAGCGCTGGCCGCTGACGGCCAGTCGAGTAGTTGGTTGCCGAGCCACCGATCCCCCCGAAGTCGCTCGGGTCAAGCCTAAGCGGCCCCGCGTGGTGCTCCGCTCACCAAACTGAAGAGCAAACGATTGGCAGCTGCTGACCCGTTCATGTGAGGATGTGCCGCGTGACTTCGTTCGAGATCTCGGCCCGCTCAGCCGCGGCCGGCGCCGCCTTGCTCTCCGCGGCTGCCGTGCTGGTGAGCGGGCCAGCGCCGTCGGCACACGCAGCACAATGTCCCGACGTCGACGTCGTATTCGCCCGCGGCACCGGGGAGCCGCCCGGTGCCGGCCGGGTGGGCGACGCGTTCATCAGCGCACTTCAGTCCCAGATTCCGAGCCAGACCGTGACGACGTATGCGGTCGACTACCCCGCGAGCTACGACTTCTTGGCCGCGGCCGACGGCGCCGTCGACGCGGAACAGCACATCCGTTCGCAGGCGCAAAAGTGCCCGGCCACGCGCATCGTGCTCGGCGGATACTCGCAGGGCGCGGCGGTCGTCGACATGCTGATCGGGATTCCGCCGCTGGGCAACAAGATCGGCGAGATGGGCTCGGCTGCACCGCTGCCCAGCGACCTGGCCAACTCCGTCGCCGCGATCGCGGTGTTCGGCAATCCGGCGACCAAGTTCGGCAACCCCGCGACCGGTGCCGCCCCGCCGTACGGCGGCCGAGCGATCGACCTGTGCAAGGACGGCGACCCGATCTGCTCTCGCGGCCGTAATCCTTTCGCCCATCACGGCTACGAAACCTCGGATTTCATGCCCCAGGCCGCAGGGTTTGTCGCTCCGCTCGTTTAGCAGGTCAAAGCGTTACTATGCGGCGTGACTTTTGATCTTGTTCGCCGTTCGACGATGACCGCCGCGGCGGTGCTGACGGCCTCAGCCGCGGTTGTCTTGCCCGCCCACCTCGGCACCATCGCGACGGCGTCGGCCGCCGACTGTCCCGACATCGAAGTCGTGTTCGCCCGCGGCACCACCGAGGCGCCGGGTCTGGGACGGGTCGGCGCCTCGTTCATCGACTCATTGCGCGGGTTGGTCGGCGGGCGCTCCGTCGGCACCTATGCCGTCAGCTACCCCGCCAGCTACGACTTCCTTGCCGCCGCCGATGGCGCCAACGACGCCAGTGCGCACATCCAGCAGATCGTCGGCGCATGCCCGGACACCCGGCTGGTCTTGGGCGGGTTCTCGCAGGGCGCTGCGGTGATCGACGTGATCAGCGCGGTCCCGATCCCCGTCGTCGGATTCAACAACCCGTTGCCGCCCGACGTGCCTGGTCACGTCGCGGCGATCGCGGTGTTCGGCAACCCGTCGGCCAAGCTGGGACTGCCGCTCACAGTGAGCCCGGTGTGGGGCGCACGGTCAATCGACCTGTGCAACGCCGGCGATCCCGTCTGTCAGACGGACGGCGAGAACATGGCCGCCCACAGCGCCTACCCCGGCGGACCGACCAGCCAGGCCGCAGGCTTCGCCGCCGGACTGCTGTAACCGCCGGCGAGGTTCAAGATCAAGTCCGGTCGCTGATCGGTAACATCGACCCATGCCCGATTTACCTTTCCGTCAATCCGCGGCTGTCGCGGTTACAGCGATTCTGACCGCCGCGGCGCTGATCTTGGCGCCCGCGGTGTTGCCTTCAGGTGCACCGGGATCGGCGCCGTCTGCGGCGGCCGCGAATTGCCCCGACGTGGAAGTGGTGTTCGCGCGCGGGCGTCTGGAGTCGCCGGGGACGGGGGTCCTCGGCAACGCGTTCATCAGTGCGCTGCGCTCCAAGGTGCACAGGAATATCGGTGTCTACGCCGTGAAGTATCCCGCCGACACCGAGGTCGACGTCGGCGCCAACGACATGAGCCAGCACATTCAGTACATGGCGAATAACTGCCCGAACACCCGGCTCGTGCTCGGCGGCTACTCACTGGGCGCGGCGGTCACCGACGTGGTGCTGGCGGCGCCGATCGCGGCCTTCGGGTTCAACAGCCCGCTGCCGCCGGGCATGGATCAGCACATCGCCGCGGTCGCGTTGTTCGGCAACGGAAGCGCGTGGGCGGGGCCGATCACCAACTTCAATCCGACCTACAGCGACCGGACGATCGAGTTGTGCCACGGCGCCGATCCGATCTGCAACCCGGCCGACCCGAACACCTGGAAAGACAATTGGCCGCAGCACCTCGCCAACGCTTACATCCAGGCGGGGATGGCGAACCAGGCCGCCGACTTCGTCGCCGGCAAGCTCTGAACCGGCACGCACACCTCCCGCGGAGCCCTACTCCAACACGCGCAGATCGCGGGTGACCGAGATGCGTTGGGCCAGTTGGTCGTCGGGCGGATAGTCAACGCCAACCAACGTCAGGCCGCGGGCCGGTGCGGCCGCGAACGAACTCGACCGGCGAGTGAGTTTCAACAGTCCCGAACACCATTCGGCACTGCGGCGGCCGTCGCCCACGGCCAGCAGCGCGCCCACCAATGACCGCACCATCGACCAGCAGAATGCGTCGGCGCTGACATACGCGCTGACCAAGTCGCCGTCGCGTTCCCACTCCAACCGCTGAAGATCGCGAATCGTGGTGGCGCCGGGCCGCTGCCGACAGAATGCGGCGAAATCGCGCAGTCCCAGAAGGCTTTTCGACGCCGCCGTCATCGCGTCGACGTCAAGCGTCCGCGGCCACGGCGTCACGTAGCGCGACATCTGGGGCTCAACGCCGTACGGAGCGGTCGACAGCCGGTACACGTAATGGCGGCGCAACGCGGAAAATCGCGCATCGAATCCCGCTGGTGCGCGGACGATTTCGCGAACCCGTACGTCGTGCGGCAGAAAGCGGGCGAGCCGCCGAACCAGCGGCAAGAATTCCGGCGCGCGGTGGCTGGCCCGACGTGGCCGCGCGTGCGACAGCGCGTCGGCCGGCACGTCGACGTGAGCGACCTGGCCGCTCGCATGCACGCCGGTATCGGTACGGCCGGCCGCGAACAGCCGCACCGGCGTCCGGAACACGGTCGTCAGCGCCTCGTCGAGTACGCCTGCGACCGTCCGCTGTTTGCCCTGAACGGCCCAGCCGGCGAAATCCGTTCCGTCGTAGGCGATGTCGAGGCGAAGACGAACGAGCCCGCCATCTGTTGCGATGGCGGGCTCGTCGCGCATGACGTCAGGACTTGTCGGCGTCGTCGCCCTCGTCGGCAGTTTCGTCAGAAGCCTCGTCGGCAGCTTCTGCGGTTTGCGCGTCCGCGATCGCCTCGTCCTCGGCCTTGATCTCCTCGACCGACTCTTCGCCCTCGGGGCCGACCGCAGCCTCAGGCTCAACCGCCGCCTGCGGTGCGGCCGCAGCGGCCACCGGAGCCGACTTGCGCGCCGCCGCCTTCGAAGCACTCCGACGGGCCCGCTCGGCCTCCGACGTGACCGTCTTCTCCCGCACCAACTCGATCACCGCCATGGGGGCGTTGTCGCCTTGGCGCGCTTCGACTTTGATGATGCGGGTGTAGCCGCCATTGCGGTCGGAGTAGAACGGACCGATCTCCGCGAACAGGCTGTGCACCACATCCTTGTCGCGAATCTTCTTGAGCACCTCACGCCGATTGTGCAGCGTGCCTTTCTTGGCGTGGGTGATCAACTTCTCGGCGTACGGCCGCAACGCCCGAGCCTTGGCCTCCGTGGTCTTGATGCGACCGTGCTCGAACAGCGACGTGGCCAGGTTGGCCAGCAGCGCCTTCTGATGCGAGGACGACCCGCCGAGGCGAGGGCCCTTGGTGGGCTTGGGCATTGCTCGTTATCTCCTTGCTACCAGCCGACTTACAGCTGCTCGGTCTCGGCGTAGTCCTGGTCGTTGTCGAGGTCGTACGAGGTGTCGCCGTGCCAGGTGCCGGTCGCGGCGTCGTAGCCCGCCACCTCCGACGGGTCGAAGCCGGCCGGGCTGTCCTTGAGCGACAGGCCCAGCTGGTGCAGCTTCACCTTGACCTCGTCGATCGACTTCTGGCCGAAGTTGCGGATGTCCAGCAGGTCGGACTCCGTGCGGGCGACCAGCTCGCCGACCGTGTGGATGCCTTCGCGCTTGAGGCAGTTGTACGACCGCACCGTCAGGTCAAGGTCGTCGATCGGAAGCGCAAACGACGCGATGTGGTCGGCTTCGGCCGGCGACGGCCCGATTTCGATACCCTCCGCCTCGACGTTGAGTTCGCGTGCCAGACCGAACAATTCGACCAGGGTCTTGCCCGCCGACGCCAACGCATCGCGGGGGCTGATCGAGTTCTTGGTCTCGACGTCGAGGATCAGCTTGTCGAAGTCGGTGCGCTGCTCGACACGGGTGGCCTCCACCTTGTAGGTGACCTTCAGCACCGGCGAGTAGATCGAATCGACTGGGATACGGCCGATCTCGGCGCCCGACGCCTTGTTCTGCACAGCGGGCACGTAACCGCGGCCGCGCTCGACGACGAGCTCGACCTCGAGCTTGCCCTTGTCGTTGAGGGTCGCGATGTGCATCGACGGGTTGTGCACGGTGACACCGGCCGGCGGCACGATGTCACCGGCGGTGACCGCGCCCGGCCCCTGCTTGCGCAGGTACATGGTCACGGGCTCGTCCTCCTCGGACGAGACGACGAGACCCTTCAGGTTCAAGATGATGTCGGTGACGTCTTCCTTGACCCCGGGCACGGTGGTGAACTCGTGCAGCACGCCGTCGATGCGGATGCTGGTGACAGCGGCGCCGGGAATCGACGACAAAAGTGTCCGGCGCAGCGAATTGCCAAGTGTGTAACCGAATCCCGGCTCGAGCGGCTCGATGATGAACCGCGACCGGTCGTCGGCGACGACTTCTTCGCTCAGTGTGGGTCGCTGAGAAATCAGCATGTGTTTTCTTCCTCCTTCACGGCATCCGCTATTTGATGCCGCGTGTCCCGAGCGTCATCCGGACGGCCGGGAAGCCTTTTACTTCGAGTAGTACTCGACGATGAGCTGCTCGGCGAGCGGCACGTCGATTTGCGCGCGGTCCGGCAGCTGGTGCACCAGGATGCGCTGGCGTTCGCCGACGATCTGCAGCCAGCCGGGAATTGGCCGCTCCCCGGCGGTCTCCCGGGCGATCTGGAACGGCACGGTGTTCAGCGACTTGTCGGTCACGTCGATGATGTCGTACTGCGCCACCCGATAGCTCGGGATGTTGACCTTCACGCCGTTGACGCTGAAGTGGCCGTGGCTGACCAGCTGACGGGCCATCCGACGAGTGCGCGCCAGCCCGGCGCGGTACACCACGTTGTCCAGCCGGCTTTCCAGGATGCGCAGCAGCTCCTCACCGGTCTTGCCGGCGGCGCGGTTGGCCTCTTCGTAGTAGCGACGGAACTGCTTTTCCATGACGCCGTAGGTGAAGCGCGCCTTCTGCTTCTCCTGCAGCTGCTGGCGGTACTCGCTGTCCTTGATCCGCGCGCGGCCGTGCTGGCCGGGCGGGTACGGCCGCTTTTCGAACGACTGGTCAGCGCCGACGAGGTCGGTGCCAAGCCGCCGCGACTTGCGCGTCATGGGTCCGGTGTATCGAGCCATTGGTTATCCCTCCCCTAGACCCGGCGCCGCTTCGGCGGACGGCAGCCGTTGTGCGGCTGCGGGGTGACGTCGGCGATCGCGCCCACCTCGAGGCCGGCGGCCTGCAGCGAGCGGATCGCGGTTTCACGGCCCGAGCCCGGGCCTTTGACGAACACGTCGACCTTGCGAACCCCGTGCTCCTGAGCCTTGCGGGCGGCGCTCTCGGCGGCCAGCTGCGCGGCGAACGGCGTGGACTTGCGCGAGCCCTTGAAGCCGACATGGCCCGACGACGCCCACGCGATCACATTGCCCTGCGGGTCGGTGATCGAGACGATCGTGTTGTTGAACGTGCTCTTGATGTGCGCGGCGCCGTGCGGGACGTTCTTCTTTTCCCGACGACGACCCTTCTGGCCCTTCTTGGCAGGGGCGGCCTTCTTGGCTGGTGGCATTTACTTACCTGGCCTTCTTCTTGCCGGCGATGGTGCGCTTGGGCCCCTTGCGGGTGCGCGCGTTGGTCTTGGTGCGCTGGCCGCGCACCGGAAGGCCGCGGCGGTGCCGCAGGCCCTGGTAGCAGCCGATCTCGATCTTCCGGCGGATGTCGGCCTGAACCTCACGACGCAGGTCGCCCTCGACCTTGAGGTTGGCCTCGATGTAGTCACGCAGCTGCGTGACCTGCTCGTCGGTGAGGTCTTTGGTCCGCATGTCGCGGTCGATGCCGGTGGCGGCCAGGATTTCGTTGGAACGGATACGGCCGATGCCGTAGATGTAGGTCAACGCGACCTCCATGCGCTTATCGCGCGGCAGGTCGACGCCCACGAGACGTGCCATCAGGCGGTGTCCTTCTTCTCATGCGGAGGTCTGTTCCCAGCCCGTCCCTGCTCTGCAGGGGCCCGGCCTCCGTTCCGGGCGTCGCGCGCGGCGAATCCGCTCGCTGGTGCTGGGAGGTCTGCATTCAGTTGTGTAGCCGGCAGCGGTAGTTAACCCTGCCGCTGCTTGTGGCGCGGATCGGAGCAGATGACCATGACCCGCCCATGCCGACGGATCACCCTGCACTTGTCGCAAATCGGCTTCACGCTGGGGTTGACCTTCACGGCTGTCGTCGATCCTGTTCTCTAGCTCGTCGTCTACTTGTACCGGTACACGATGCGGCCCCGGGTCAGGTCGTACGGAGACAACTCCACGACCACCCGGTCCTCGGGCAGGATGCGGATGTAGTGCTGCCGCATCTTGCCGCTGATGTGGGCGAGCACCTTGTGACCGTTCTCCAGCTCAATGCGGAACATCGCATTGGGCAGAGGCTCGACCACGCGGCCCTCGACCTCGATGGCGCCGTCTTTCTTTGCCATGACTCCTGACTTCCTGCACCGTGAGCGCAGCTTTTGCTCCGACTGCGAAACGTGGACTCGAATGAGAAAATTCCAGACACGCAAGAGTCGGCGCGAAGACCGCACCGTTGCCCCACGATACCCGTTTGCCCTGTCCAGGCCAAAATCGATGGCCCCGCGTCACGCGCGCATACTTGACCTCGATGACTGGTCCCACTCCCCAGCCCCACAAACCGGTAATCCTCACCGTCGACGACGATCCCGCCGTGTCCCGCGCCGTCGCCCGCGACCTGCGCCGTCACTACGGCGAGGCGTACCGGATCGTGCGCGCCGAATCGGGCCCCGACGCGTTGGAGACGCTCAACGAGCTGAAGCTGCGCGGCGACACAGTTGCGGTGTTCGTCGCCGACTACCGGATGCCGGAGATGAGCGGCATCGACTTCCTCGAAGAGGCGATGGACATCTATCCCGTCGCCCGCCGGGTGCTGCTGACCGCGTACGCCGACACCCACGCCGCGATCGAGGCCATCAACGTCGTCGACCTCGACCACTACTTGCTCAAACCGTGGGATCCGCCGGAGGAGAAGCTGTACCCCGTCATCGACGCGCTGCTCGACGCGTGGCGGGAAGCAGGCGATCACGCGATTCCGCACACCAAGATCATCGGACATCCGTGGGACCGCGGTTCGAACGATCTGCGGGAGTTTCTCGCGCGAAACAGGTTGGACTACAGGTGGTTTCACGCCGAGGAGCCCGAGGGCAGGCGACTTCTGGAAGCGGCGGGGCAAGACGGGTTGACGCTGCCGGTCGTGATCACCGAGCAGGGCGAGACTCTCGTCAAGCCGCCGAACTCGGAGCTGGCTGCGACGCTGGGTCTGACGACGACGCCGTCGAAGGACTTCTACGACCTCGTCGTCGTAGGCGGCGGCCCGGCCGGGCTCGCAGCAGCCGTGTACGGGGCCTCCGAAGGACTCAAGACGGTCTTGATCGAACGCACCGCCACCGGCGGGCAGGCCGGCCAGAGCTCACGCATCGAGAACTACCTCGGCTTCCCCGACGGCCTGTCGGGCAACCAGCTCGCCGAACGCGCCCGGCGGCAGGCCGAGAGGTTCGGCGCGGAACTGATCACGGCGCGCAAGGCCGTCGCACTTGAAGCCAACGGGTCGGCGCGCACGGTCCGGTTCGACGACGGCAGCTCGGTCGACTCGCGGGCAGTCATCCTGGCGACCGGGGTCTCCTACCGCCAGCACCCCGCGGCGGGCTGCCAGCGGCTGACCGGCGCCGGCGTTCACTATGGTGCCGCCGCCCACATGGCCCCTGAGTGCGACGGCCAGGAGATCTACATCGTCGGGGGCGCCAACTCGGCCGGGCAGGCCGCGGTGAACCTGGCGAAGCACGCCTCGTGCGTGACACTCGTCGTGCGAGGGCCGTCGCTGGCGTTGTCGATGTCGCACTACCTGGTCCAGCAGATCGAGGCGCTCGACAACATCACCGTCCGCACCTGCACGGAGGTGACGGAGGTGTGCGGCGACGACCACGTCGAACACCTGGTGCTCAAGGACCTGCGCGCCGGCGCCACCGAACACGTCCCGTGTGCGCGCATGTTTGTCTTCATCGGCGCCGAGCCGCGCACCGACTGGCTCGACGGGATGGTCGCACGCGACGACCACGGGTTCGTCCTGGCCGGTCCGGACCTGCGCAACGTGGTCGGCTGGACGCTGGACCGGCCCCCGCATCACCTGGAAACAAGCATGCCGGGTGTGTTTGTTGCAGGAGACGTGCGAGCGGAATCCGCGAAGCGTGTCGCTGCAGCCGTCGGGGAAGGCTCGATGGCCGTCATGCTGGTGCATCGGTACCTCGCGGAAGCCTAGGAGTTGTGATGGGTGAGACGTGTCTGCCCGACGAACTGCGCACGCTGTTCCTATTCGAGGCGTTGTCGGACGAACAGCTCGCGAGGCTGTGCAAGGACGGGCACATCGCGACCTATGAGCCCGGCCCAATCTGCACCGAGGGCGAGCCGGCCACCTGCTTCTACGTGCTGCTCGACGGCGAGCTGGTCATGTCCAAACGGTCCGCCGGTGTGGACATCGAAACCAACCGCACCTCGCAGCGCGGCGTGTACTGCGGCGCCTGGTCGGCATTCGACCCGGGCGCGCAGCAGCTCTACGAGGCATCGGTGCGGGTGACGAAGCCGTCGCGGTTCTTCGTGCTCGACGCCGAGGCGTTCGGCCGGTTCGTCCGCACCGAGTTCCCGATGGCCGTGCACCTGCTCGAGGGCCACAAGGTCGGCGGCATGCGCACGCGCCAGATCATCGGGCAGCGCGAGAAATTGCTGGCGCTCGGTCAGCTGTCGGCGGGGCTCACGCACCAGTTGAACAACCCGGCCGCCGCGACCGCGCGCGCTGTCGCGGACCTTCGTGACCGCGTGGGCAAGATGCGCAGCAAGCTGGCGTTTCTGGCCGACGGGCAGTTCCCGCCCCAGGGACTGCGCGTGCTGGTCCACATCCAGGACGAGGTCGCCGAGCAGGTCGCCAAGGCCAAGCCGCTGGAGCTCACCGCGATGGAGACGTCGGACCGCGAAGACCAGATCGGCGACTGGCTCGACGAGCACGGCATCGCAGGGGCGTGGGACTACGCGCCGACGTTCGTCGACGCGGGCCTCGACGTCGCGTGGCTGGAGCGGGTGGCGGCGTCGATCGACGACGTGGGTGCCGCATCGCTGTTGCCCGGCGCGATCGGCTGGCTGAAGTACACGATCGAGACCGAGCAGCTGATGAAGGAGATCACCGAGGCGAGCAAGCGGATCTCCGCGCTGCTGGCCGGCGCCCGCCAGTATTCGCAGATGGACCGCGCGCCGTATCAGTCGTCCGATGTTCACGAGCTGCTGCACAGCACGCTGATGATGTTCGGCGACAAGCTCGGCAAGGACAAGCCGATCAAACTGGCCAAGGAGTACGAGAAGTCGCTGCCTGAAATCCTTTGCTATCCAGGCGATCTCAACCAGGTGTGGACCAACATCATCGACAATGCGATCCAGGCGATGGACGGCTCCGGCACCTTGACCGTCCGCACGATGCGCGACGGCGACATGGTGCGCGTCGAGATCTGCGACGACGGGCCCGGGATTCCCGAGGATATCCAGGAGCGCATCTTCACGCCGTTCTTCACCACCAAACCGTTCGGCGAGGGCACCGGACTCGGCCTCGATTTGGCGTGGCGGATCGTCGTTGAAAAGCACCAGGGCAACATGCGTGTCGAATCCGAACCGGGCAACACACGGTTCATCATCACCTTGCCGCTCGCCGCGCCGGCGCCGGAGGCACTCTCCCCTTCGACTTCTGCGCCAGGGTCGTGATATCTAACGTGACCGCAGCCCTCCTGCACAGTTCGGCGCCGACGGAATAGGCGCCGACCTCTCACGGGTTGTCGCTGGCATGACAGAACTCAATCTCGGCAAGTTCGGATCATTCGGCCGCGGCGTCACCTCGGAGCAAGCCCGGGAGATCGAGGCGCTGGGCTACGGCGCCGTCTGGGTCGGCGGTTCACCGCCCGCGGAACTCGACTGGGTCGAGCCGATCCTCGAGAAGACCAGCACGCTGAAGGTGGCCACCGGGATCGTCAACATCTGGACCGCGGCGCCCGGTCCCGTCGCCGAGTCGTTCCACCGAATCGAAAAGGCTTATCCCGGAAGGTTTCTGCTCGGTATTGGCGTCGGCCACCCCGAAGCGCACACCGAGTACCGCAAGCCGATCGACGCGCTCACCGAATACCTCGACAAGCTAGACGAGTACGGCGTGCCGAAAAACCGTCGCGTGGTCGCCGCACTGGGGCCGAAGGTGCTCGAGCTGTCGGCAGAGCGCAGCGCCGGTGCGCATCCGTACTTGACAACGCCCGAGCACACGGCCCGCGCCCGCGAGCTGATCGGGCCGTCGGCGTTCTTGGCGCCCGAACACAAGGTCGTGCTGACCACCGACGCCGAGAAGGCCCGCGCGATCGGCCGCAAGGCGCTTGCGATGTATCTGAACCTGACCAATTACGTGAGCAACTGGAAACGGCTCGGCTTCACGAACGAGGACGTCACAGCACCCGGAAGCGACAAGCTCGTCGACGCCGTCGTCGCATACGGTACTTCCGACGATGTGGGCAGGCGACTCAACGAGCACATCGAGGCGGGCGCCAACCACGTGCCGATCCAGATTCTGGGTAACCAGGATCGACTGATCCCGACGCTCACCGAGCTGGCCGGGCCGCTGGGCCTGGCGACGTAGAAAGGCGACTATGACCGACCCCTCGCTGCTCAAGCCCGACGCTGGCCGGTACGGAGTGTGGGCGGGCGGAGCGCCCAAACCCGAGCAGGCAGCCGAGATCGAGAAGCTTGGCTACGGCGCGATCTGGGTCGGCGGGTCGCCGGCTGCGGAGCTGGAGTTCGCCGAGCCGATTCTCGAAGCGACAGAATCGCTGACGCTGGCGACGGGCATCGTCAACATCTGGACCGCACCGGCGGAGGCGATCGCCGACTCGTATCACCGCATCGAAAAGGCTTATCCCGGAAGGTTTCTGCTCGGTATTGGCGTCGGTCACCCGGAGGCCAACCAGGAGTACCGAAAGCCCTACGACGCACTTGTGGACTACCTCGACACCCTCGACAAGGCTTCGGTGCCGACGAGCCGGCGCGTGGTCGCCGCGCTGGGCCCTCGGGTCGCAAAGCTCGCGGCGCAGCGCAGCGCCGGCGTGCACCCCTACCTCACGACGCCAGAGCACACCGCGCAGATCCACAACCTCGTCGGGCCGTCGGTGTTCGTCGCGCCCGAGCACAAGGTGATCTTGACGACGAACGCGGACGAAGCCCGCGAGGTCGGCCGCAAGACCGTCGGGTTCTATCTCGATCTGACCAACTACGTGGCCAATTGGAAGCGCATCGGATTCACCGACGAGGACGTGGAGAAGCCGGGTAGCGACAAGCTGATCGACGCTGTCGTGGCGCACGGGACGGCGGAGCAGATCGCGGCGCGTCTTGGCGAGCATCTGGAGTCCGGGGCCGACCACGTCGCGATCCAGGTGCTGGGCGGCCGGGACCGGTTGATTCCGACCCTGACCGAACTCGCGAGGCCGTTGGGACTGAAGTCGGGCGACTGACGCTGCTTTCTTCTCTTCGCGCGAGCGCTCATCGCTAGATACTGTTTTGCCCATGCGGCTGTTGGTGACGGGCGGCGCCGGGTTCATCGGCGTCAACTTCGTCCGCAGCACGTTGCGCGATCGCCCGGACGTCGCCGTCACCGTGTTGGACGCGTTCACGTATGCCGGAAGCCGCGAATCGCTGGCGGGGCTCGACGGGGTGCGGATCGTGGAGGGCGACGTCACCGACAGCGGTGTGGTGTCGCAGTTGGTTGCCGACGCCGACGTCGTCGTGCATTTCGCGGCCGAGACGCACGTCGACAATGCGCTGGCGCACCCAGAGCCGTTTTTGCGCAGCAACGTGATTGGCACCTTCACGCTGCTGGAGGCGGTGCGGCAATACGGTGTGCGGCTGCACCACGTCTCGACTGACGAGGTGTACGGCGAGCTGTCCTTGGATTCGACGGCGCGATTCACCACAGAAACGCCGTACAACCCCTCAAGCCCGTACTCGGCGTCCAAGGCGTCCGCCGACATGCTGGTGCGCGCTTGGGTGCGGTCATACGGTGTGGCAGCGACGATCTCGAACTGCTCGAACAACTACGGCCCGTACCAACACGTCGAGAAGTTCATCCCGCGCCAGATCACCAACGTGCTCACCGGGCGGCGCCCGAAGCTCTACGGCAGCGGCGCCAACGTGCGCGACTGGATTCACGTCGACGACCACAACTCGGCGGTGTGGCGGATCATCGACGAGGGCCAGCCCGGCCGGACGTATCTGATCGGCGCCGACGGAGAGCGTGACAACTTGACGGTATTGCAGATGATTCTGCGTGAAATGGGCTGCGCTCCTGACGATTTCGATCACGTACCCGACCGCGTCGGCCATGACCTCCGGTACGCGATCGACCCGACCGTGCTGCAAGCTGAATTATCCTGGAAGCCAACGCATTCGGATTTTGCCGAGGGACTGCGCGCGACCATCGACTGGTACCGCCAGAACGAGTCGTGGTGGGGTCCGCTGAAGGAGAGCGTCGAGGCGCACTACTCGGAGCGCGGCCAATGACCGGACGTGAACTCGCAATTCCGGGCGCGTGGGAGATCAGCCCCCTGGTGCGCCCTGACGACCGCGGGCAGTTCTTCGAGTGGTTCACACAGCGGCAATTCGCCGAGATGACCGGGCACTGCTTCGACCTGCAGCAGGCGAACTTCTCGGTGTCGGCGGCGGGTGTGCTGCGCGGGTTGCACTTCGCGGAGCTGCCGCCGAGCCAGGCCAAGTTCGTCACATGTCTGCGTGGCGCGCTGTTCGACGTCGTCGTCGACATCCGGGTCGGCTCACCGACGTACGGGCGGTGGGTCTCGACGCGGCTCGACGACCGTAACCGCCGATCCGTCTACGTGTCCGAGGGGCTGGCCCACGGATTCCTTGCGCTAGAGGCTGATTCGACAGTAATGTACCTCTGCTCAGCGCCCTACACCCCCGAGCGCGAGCATGCCATCGCCCCGATGGACCCGCAGTTGGCGATCGACTGGCCGAGCGTCGGCGATATGCGCATGTCCGCGCGCGACCGCGATGCGCCGACGCTGGAGCAGGCGCGCGAAGCCGGCCTGCTGCCGAGCTGGGAGGACTGCCGAAAGTTCGTCGAAGGACTGCGGCGCGCCTAGCGATTTCGGTGCGTTTTCATGCGCTGAGCGCATGTTTACGCACCGAAATCGCAACCCAGACGCCCCACAGTGCGACCGTCACCGCCTCCGCGATCACGCTGATCGCCGCGTGCGGCGACGGTTGCCATCCTCGCTCGCTGAAGCCCATCAGACCCACGGTTCGCGACAGCACAAATGCCCCAAGCGATCCACCCGCCAACCCGGCCGCGAGCCAGCGCAGCCATCCGGGGCCGCCGACGACGAGTAGTACCGCGACCGCGAAGCACACGCTCGCCTGGAACAAGAATGCGGTCCCGATGTGCGGGATATAGCGATACCCATGCATGTAGAGGTAGGTGTGGCTGGCAGCGCTGACGGCCAGGCTGGCAGCGATCCCCAACCTCAACACAACATCGACGAGTCTCATTGCAGTTTAAGCTCTTTCAATGCGAGGGCCTGTTGGCCAGTGGTGTAGCTGACCTCACGGATTCCAAGGGCGTCGTGCAGCTGGCCGGCGGGAAGCGTGATCGGCTTCGGTGCCGGGCCGTCACCCGGATGTGGCAGCGGGTACGCCGTCGTCGTTCCGCTGTAGAACGTCACATTGCCTTCGACCTTCGAGAACAGTTGGTGCACATGGCCGTTCAGGCAGGTGACTGACGAGAATCGGCGTAGGTAGCTCAGCGCCTGCGCGGAGTCGTCGGTCCCCCACCCCCAGTTCGGGTACATCGCGAACAGCGGGATGTGGCTGAACACGATGATCGGGGTATCGCTGGACAAGCCTGCGATGTCCTTCTCGATGAACTCCAACTGGTCGGCGCCCAAGTGCCCCAAGTTCTTCAGGTTCAGCGTGTTGACCAGTGCGATGACGTGCACTCCCGCGATGTCGAAGCTGTACCAGCCGTCGCCGCGCGTTCCCGCGCCGAATGCCTGACGGTACTTCTGGCCGCCGTCGTCGACGGAGTCGTGTTCGCCCGGCACCGTGAAGACGTGCGGTGTGCGCAGGCCACCGAGCATTTGCTTCACCTGGTCGAACTGGGCCGGTGTGGCCAGGTGCGTGAGATCGCCGGTGTGGATGACGAAGTCGGGTGTGTAGCCGAGATTGTTGATCTGATCGATCGCATGTGTGAACGACCCAACGACGTCGGGGTTGGCGGTTCCGTTGAACCCGATGTGGCTGTCGCTGACTTGAGCGAAGCGCAGTGCCGGCCGCGCCGATGCCGAATGGCTTGCGGCACCGGCATTTCCGGCGGCATGCGAAATCAGTTCACCACCGACGACGGCCAGACCCACTGCCGCCCCGAACCATGCGCTGTGCCGGATCAGCTGGCGTCGGCTCATCCCCTGCGGATCGGTCACGCGGTCACCACCACGGTGCCATGCATGAACGGGTGGATCGAGCAGATGTAGTCAAAGGTGCCGGGCGCGTGGAACGTATAGCTGTAAGTGCCGTTCGCGTCGAGTCCGGGTGAATGGAACGAGTTGTCGTTGGCGACGACGGTGTGCGGCTCCTCGTCGTGGTTCGTCCACGTGACGGTGCTGCCTGCCTTCACAGTCAACGACGCCGGCGAGAACGCGAAATTGTCGATCGAGACGGCAGTGCCGGCCACCGGTGCGCTCGACGTGGCCGACGACGACCCGGACGTCGCCATCGGCGGCATCGAGCTCATCCCCGGCATGCCGGGTGTGCCCGACACCCCTGATCCGAACGTCACCGACGGCTGCGTCGGATGCGGCGACGACGAGGAACACCCGGCAGCCAGCAGGATGGCCGCCGCGGTGACGACAAGCATGTGCGAAGTTCTGATACCCACGCCCCTAGATAGGCGAGCGGGTTACACGGCCCGTCAGGTCGGCTGGTCGGGCTCGGGCGCCAGCACCTCGATCACGCCGTTGACCTCGCGAACCTGCAATGCCGGCAACGGCTTCGGCGCGATCGGCAATTGATGGGTGAGCACCTGGCCCGTCGGCGCGAACGACGTCGAGTGGCACGGGCAGCGCAGCCGATCGTCGGGTGCGTCGAACCAGAGCCGGCAGCCCTGGTGGGTGCACACGCCCGAGACGGCCTCCGGCTTGCCGTCCACGCGACGGACGAAGCCGATCACCGAGCCGAGGTCGAACGGATGCATGGCCCCGTCGGGCACGTCCGAACTCGCCGCCACGCGCTGCCAGGAGCCGTCGTTGGGAGTCAGCTCCCCATCGGCGGTCGTCTCGGGGGCCGATCCGTGTCCCTGCACGACGAGCCTGTCGACGGACACCGCCGCGACCGCCGCGGCCGCCGCAGCCGAGGTGCCGACGATGACCTGCCTGCGCGTCGTCGAACCCGTTCGCGCCGTGCGTGGTTCGTCGTCGAACTGCTCCGAGAGTCGCTGGTGCAGATCGGTGAGGAACTCGGGCCGCGGCGCGTCCGCGCCGGGTCGAGCAGCCTGTAGGTCGATCGCAGTGCGGATCTGTGCAGCCTCGAAGTCGTCGGGACGAAACGCCCGCGGCCGGCGTCCGTGCAGCAGGTCGTCGATGTAGTTCCGCAACTTGCGTGGAGTCATGACACGTCCCCCTCGCTGCCTTCTGCTCTTCGCGCAAGC
>Ga0070741_10011029_pt1 | contig 16828 bp, 19 predicted proteins | sample Coa_R1_4_FD_66440 | JGI IMG/M metagenome (GOLD analysis project Ga0070741, IMG submission 66440) | Surface soil microbial communities from Centralia Pennsylvania, which are recovering from an underground coalmine fire - Coalmine... | ecosystem: Environmental > Terrestrial > Soil > Unclassified ...
TTCGCGCGGGAAGAAATGCGCGCCGCGCTCGAGGCCGCGCGCGGCGCCGACGAGGCGCAGTTCAAGCGCGCGCTGCGCGAGCTGCGCACGCGCGTGCTCCTTCGCACGATGGCGCGCGACCTTGCGGGGCGTGCAAGCCTGCCGGAAGTCTGCGAGGCGATGAGCGCGCTCGCCGAGCTCGAGATCCAGGCGGCGCTCGAGTGGATCGGCGAGCCGGGCCTGGTGGTGGTCGGCATGGGCAAGCTCGGCGGCGGCGAGCTGAACGTCTCCTCCGACGTCGACCTCGTGTTCCTCTTCCAGGGCTCGATGGACGAGCAGGCGCGCTACGAGCGCGCCGGGCGCACGCTCATCCGCCTGCTCTCGGAGCCGACCGCCGAGGGCTTCGCGTTCCGCGTCGACATGCGGCTGCGGCCCTACGGCGAGTCGGGGCCGCTCGCCTGCAGCTTCGACGCGCTCGAGGTCTACTTCGTCGCGCAGGGGCGCGAGTGGGAGCGCTACGCCTGGATCAAGGCGCGCGCCCTCACCGGCAGCGCCGCGGCGCGCGAGGAGCTGGAGCGCATCGTGCGCCCGTTCGTGTTCCGCAAGTACCTCGACTACGCCACGCTCGGCGCCATGCGCGCGCTGCACGCAGAGGTGCGCCGCGAGGTCGAGCGCCGCGAGCTCGCCGAGCACGTCAAGCTCGGGCCCGGCGGCATCCGCGAAGTGGAGTTCGTCGCGCAGGCGCTGCAGCTCGTGCGCGGCGGCCGCGACCCGGAGCTCACGGTGCGCCCGACGCTCGAAGTCCTCTCGCGCCTGGCAAAGAAGAATCTCCTGCCGGGAAAGGCGGCGCAGGAGCTCGCCGCGGCGTACGTCTTCCTGCGAAACGTCGAGCACCGCCTGCAGTACCTCGACGATGCGCAGCGCCACGACCTGCCGCGCGACGCCGAGGACCGCCGGCGCATCGCCGAGATGTCCGGATTCCGCTCCTGGGACGCGTTCGCCGCGCGCCTCGCGGAGGAGCGCGCGCGCGTGTCGCGCCATTTCGCCGATGTCCTCGCCGATCCCGGAGCGGAGCAGGCGTACGCGCCGTGGCCCGAGCACCCGCGCCTCGCCGCGTTCCGCGCGAGCCAGCGCTACGCCGCGCTGCCCGCCGAATCGAAGCGCCGGCTCGACGCGCTGATTCCCGCGCTCGCGAAGGCGTGCGCCTCGGAGGCCACGCTCGCGCGCGCGCTCGACCTCGTCGAGGCGATCGCCGGGCGCGCCGCGTATCTCGCGCTGCTCGCCGAGCATCCGGAGGCGCTCGAGCGCGTGGCGCGCCTCGTCGGCGCCTCGAGCTGGGCGGCGGAGTTCCTCACGCGCCACCCGCTGCTCCTCGACGAGCTGCTCGACGATCGCGAGCTTTATGCCGAAGTCGACTGGGGATTCTTCAAGGACAGCCTGGCAAAGCAGCTCGCGAGCGCGGGCGACGACGTCGAGCGGCGCATGAACGTCGTGCGCGAGGCGCACCAGGCGCAGGTGTTCCGCTTCCTCGCGCAGGACCTCGCCGGGCTGCTGACCGTCGAGCGGCTCGCCGATCACCTCTCGGCGCTCGCCGACCTCGTGCTCCAGGTCGCGCTGGAAGAAGCCTGGGCGAGCCTGCCGCGGCGCCTCGAGGGCCCGCCCCGGTTCGCGGTGATCGCCTACGGCAAGCTCGGCGGCAAGGAGCTCGGCTACGCCTCCGACCTCGACCTCATCTTTCTCTACGACGACGCGCGCGAGGCGGCGGGCGAGGCCTACGCGCGCCTCGCGGCGCGCTTCAACAACTGGCTCACGAGCCGCACCTCCTCCGGCGCGCTCTTCGAGACCGACCTGCGCCTGCGCCCAAGCGGCGCCTCCGGCCTGCTCGTCTCCGCGCTCGACGCGTTCGAGCGCTACCAGGAGGAGTCGGCCTGGGTCTGGGAGCACCAGGCGCTCACGCGCGCGCGCCATTCGGCCGGCGACGCCGCGGTCGGCGCGAGATTCGAGGCGATCCGGGAGCGGATCCTCAAGAAGCAAAGGAACCTCGAAGAGCTGAGGCGCGAGATCCTCGCGATGCGGGAAAAGATGCACGCCGCGCATCCCAACCGCTCGGAGCTCTTCGACCTCAAGCACGACCGCGGCGGGATGATCGACATCGAGTTCTGCGTCCAGTACCTCGTGCTCGGGCACGCCCGCGAGTTCCCGGAGCTGACGAAGAACCTCGGCAACATCGCCCTGCTCAAGATCGCTGCGGATTACGGCCTGGTAGAGGCCGCCGCCGCCGAAGCCTGCCGGGCCGCCTACCGCGAGTTCCGGCGCCGGCAGCACGCGCTGCGCCTGAACGGCGCGCCCTACGCGCGCGTGCCGCGCGAGGAAGTGGCGGCGCACGCCGACGCCGTCAGGCGTCTCTGGGAGCGGCTCCTTCCGGCTTGAGGTCGGGCGCGCCGGTGTCGATGCGCCCGGCGCGCAGGCGCTCGCGCGCCGCGGCCGCGAGGCCCTCGTAGCGCTTCAGGTAGGCCTCGAGCTCCTCCTCCTCGAGATGCTCGAGGTCGAGGATCGCGTTGTGCGCGCCCTGCGTCGCGCGGATCAGCTCGTCGAGCTTGATCTGGATCGCGGCGGTGTCGCGGTTCTGCGTGTTCTGGATCACGAATACCATCAGGAAGGTGATGATCGTGGTCGAGGTGTTGATGATGAGCTGCCAGGTGTCGCTGTAGCCGAAAAGCGGCCCGCTCAGCGCCCAGAGCACGATGCACAGGCAGGCGGCGAAGAACGTCCCGGGCCGGCCGGCAAGCGCCGCGAGCCGGCGCGCGAAGCGCGAGAAGCGCACGGTCTTGACCGTGCCGGGCTGGACGTCCTCGAACCCCGCGTTCATCAGCCCCGCGGTTGCAAGTTAAATGCCTACAGGGCCTCGCGCTTCAGCCGGGGCTGCGCCGGCACCGAGAAGCCGGCGGCGAAGGCGCTGAGCGCGTCCATCAGCGTGTCGCGCACCAGGCTGTAGAGCACGCGCTGGCCGTGGCGGCGGCTCGCCGCGAGGCCGGCGTTCTCCAGCACCGACAGGTGGCGCGACATGGCGGGCGCGCTGATGCCGGCGCGCTCGGCGAGCTCCGCGGTGGTGAGCTCGCCCTGCGAGAGCCAGGCGAGCACGCGCCGCCGCGGCGCGGAGGACAGGGCGTCGAAGATGCGGTCGAGGTCCATCGCCGGCAAGTCTAGCAGGGACACTGTTAACATGTTCGTTAATAGGTTAATTGGCATTGCCGCAGGTAGACTGCGCGCTCCACAAGGGAAACAAGCGCAAGGGAGGCCGGCATGGCGCAAGGCAAGAAAGGACCGCGGGGCCCGCTCTCGATGGCCGACCGCGACGGCTGGATCTGGTACGACGGCAAGCTGGTGCCGTGGCGCAGCGCGACGACGCACGTCCTCACGCATTCGCTGCACTACGGGCTCGCGGTGTTCGAGGGCGTGCGCGCCTACAAGACGCAGATCGGCACCGCGATCTTCCGCCTGAAGGAGCACACCGACCGCCTCTTCAGCTCGGCGCACATCTACATGATGAAGATCCCGTTCGCGCGCGAGCGCCTGATGGAGGCGCAGCGCGAGGTGGTGCGCGCCAACGGCCACGAGGCGTGCTACATCCGGCCGATCTGCTTCTACGGCTCGGAGAAGATGGGCGTGTCGCCGATCGGCGCGAAGGTGCACGTCGCCATCGCCGCCTGGCCCTGGGGCGCCTACCTCGGGCCCGATGCGCTCGAGAAGGGCATCCGCGTGAAGACCTCCTCCTATGCGCGCCACCACATCAACGTCACGATGGCGCGCGCGAAGATGTCGGGCACCTACCCGAACTCGGTGCTCGCCACGCTCGAGGCGACGCAGCACGGCTACGACGAGGGCCTGCTCCTCGACGTGGACGGCTTCGTGGCCGAGGGCGCGGGCGAGAACGTGTTCGTGATCAAGGACGGCGTGATCTGGGAGCCCGAGCTCACCTCGGCGCTCACCGGCATCACGCGCAGCTCGGTGATCGAGCTCGCCAAGGGCCTGGGCTACGAGGTGCGCGCGAAGCGCCTCACGCGCGACGACATCTACATCGCCGACGAGTGCTTCTTCACCGGCACCGCGGCCGAAGTGACGCCCATCCGCGAGCTCGACGGGCGCACCATCGGCGCCGGCAAGGCCGGCCCCATCACGAAAGCGCTGCAGAAGGCGTTCTTCGACGTGGTGACCGGCAAGGACCGCAAGCACCGCGGCTGGCTGACGCCGGTCCATAATAAGAAGACGAGCAAATGAGCGCGCCCGATACCGCCCGCCTGGTCGAAGTGACGGCCAAGGACCTGCCGCTGCACTGCCCGCTGCCGGGCGCGCCGCTCTGGGCGCGCCATCCGCGCGTCTTCCTCGACGTCGCCGGAGCCGGGGAGATGCTCTGCCCTTACTGCGGCACCCGGTACGTCTATAAGGGCGAGCCCCCGAAAGGGCACTGATTAGCCGCAAGATCCTCGTCGTCGCGCCTAACTGGATCGGCGACGCGCTGATGGCGCAGCCGCTGCTCGCGCGGCTGCGCGAGAAGCTGCCCGGGGCGCAGATCGACGTCGTGGCGCCGCCGTGGGTGGCGCCGGTCGTGCGCCGCATGCCCGAGGTGCGCGAGGTCATCGAGGCGCCTTTCCAGCACGGCAAGCTGCAGCTGCGCGCGCGCTGGCGCCTCGGCCGCTCGCTCGCGAGGCGCCGCTACGACCAGGCGATCGTGCTGCCGAACACGTGGAAGGCGGCGCTCGTGCCCTTCTTCGCCGACGTGCCCCTGCGCTCGGGCTACGTCGGCGAGTCGCGCTACGGGCTGCTCAATCTCCTCTACAGGAAGAAGCCCGGCACGGCGATGCCCGCGCACTACGCCGCGCTCGCCGAAGCCCCCGGCAAGGAGGCGAAGGCGCCGCTGCCCGCGCCGCGCCTCCTCGTGAGCGCGCACGAGCAGCGCAAGGCGCAGGAGAAGTTCGGCATCGCGCCGCCCTACGCGGTGCTCTGCCCCGGCGCGGAGTACGGCCCGGCAAAGCGCTGGCCCTACTTCGCCGGGCTCGCAGCCGAGCTTTCCCTCCCCGTCGTCGTGCTCGGCGGACCGGGGGACCGGGAGGCTTCGCAAGGCATCGGCGGAAAGAACCTGACCGGCGAGACCACGCTCGAGGAGGCGCTGGCGCTCCTCGCCGGCGCCGCCTGCGTGGTCACGAACGACTCCGGCCTGATGCACGCCGCCGCGGCGCTCGGCCGGCCGCAGGTCGCGCTCTTCGGCTCCTCGAGCCCCGAGCACACGCCGCCCCTCTCGGAGGCGGCGCGGGTGCTGTGGCTGCGGCCGGAGTGCAGCCCGTGCTTCGAGCGCGAGTGCCCGCTCGGGCACTTTCGCTGCATGCGCGAGCTCACGGTCGACAAGGTGCTCGCGGAAATCCACAATCTCGCGTCGTGAGCGGGAGGATCTTTCCGACGGCGCAGGATGCCGAGAGCGCCTTCTACGAGGCGCTCGAGCGCGGCGACCTGGAGGCGATGATGGCGGTGTGGGCGGAGGACGAGGAGATCGTCTGCGTGCATCCCGCCGGCCAGCGCCTGACCGGGCACGACGAGATCCGCAAGAGCTGGGCGCAGATCTTCTCCGGCCCGCAGCGGGTGCGCGTCACGGTGAGCCAGCAGGTGCACATCGCGGCGATGATGATCGCGGTCCACAGCGTGCAGGAGAATTTCGCGCTCGAAGGCGCGGGCCAGCGCGACGTGCAGCCCGCGCCGGTCGTGGCGACCAACGTGTACCTGCGCACCGGCGCCGGCTGGCGCATGATCGTGCACCACGCCTCGCCCGCCCCCGCGCCGGCGCAGGGCAAGCCCGCTCCGCGCGAAGCGCCCCCGAAGACGCTGCACTGAGCGCTGCATTGACCCCTTACTCGTCGCCCTGGTGGCTGCCGGGCGGCCACCTGCAGACCATCGTCGCCGCGCTGCGGCCGCCGGCGCGCCCGGCGCTTGCGCGCGAGCGCTGGGACACGCCCGACGGCGACTTCATCGACGTGGATTTCTGCGGCCCGCCCGAAGCGCGGCGGGTAGTTTTTTTCCACGGCCTGGAAGGCGGCTCCGACAGCCACTACGCGCGCGCCTTCGCCGCCGCGGCCGCCGCGGCGGGCTGGCGGGTGGCGATCCCGCACTGGCGCGGCTGCTCCGGCGAGCCGAACCGGCTTGCGCGCTTCTACCATTCCGGGGACTCGCAGGAGATTCACTGGATCCTGGAGCGATTTTGCGCGCAGAAAAGACCGCTTTGCGCGGTCGGCGTCTCGCTCGGCGGTAACGCGCTGCTGAAGTGGCTCGGCGAGCAAGGCGAGGCGGCATCCTCGCTCGTGCGGCGCGCGGCCGCGGTGTCGGCGCCGATCGACATCGCCGCCGCCGGCGCCGCGCTCGATCGCGGCCTGAACCGCGCGCTCTATACGCGAATGTTCCTCTCGACGCTCAAGCCGAAGTCGCTCGCCAAGCTGGAAGCGTTTCCCGGCCTCTACGACCGCGAGCGGGTGCGCGCGGCGTGCACGTTCCGCGAGTTCGACGACGTGGTCACCGCGCCGCTGCACGGCTTCCGCGACGTGGACCACTATTGGGCGAGCGCCTCGAGCGGCCCGCATCTCGAGCGCGTCCGCGTGCCCACCCTGCTGCTCAGCGCGCGCAACGACCCGTTCCTTCCGGAGCGCGCGCTCCTCGCCGCCTCGCGAAATGCCGCGCGCAGCGTGGTGCTAGAATTTCCACGCACCGGCGGCCATGCGGGCTTCCTCACCGGCCCGTTCCCCGGCCGCCACGGCTGGCTGCCGCAACGCCTCCTGAGCTTTCTCGAAACGTGACCCTGCCCGCAGAAATCTTCCGCACCTACGATATCCGCGGCGTCGTCGGCCGCACGCTCACGCCCGCGATCGTGCGCGACATCGGCAAGGCGCTCGGCACGCTCGCGCAGGAGCGCGCCGCGCCGACCTTCGCCGTGGGCCGCGACGGGCGCCTCTCCGGCCCCGAGCTCTCCGCGGCGCTGATCGAGGGCCTGCTCGCCTCGGGAGCGAACGCCATCGACATCGGCATGGCGCCGACGCCCGTCACCTACTTCGCCGCGCACCACCTGCGCTGCGGCAGCTGCGTCTCGGTCACCGGCAGCCACAACCCGCCCGACTACAACGGCCTGAAGCTCGTCATCGGCGGCGACACGCTCTACGGCGAGGACATCCAGGAAATTCGCAGGCGCATCGAATCCGGAAAGCTCGCCAGCGGGAGGGGCGAGCGCAGCGCGGCATCGGTCCTCGACGCGTACGTCGAGCGGATCGCGGGCGACGTCAGGCTCGCGCGCCCGTTCTGCATCGCCATCGACTGCGGCAACGGCGTCGCCGGCATGCTCGCGCCGAAGCTCTACCGGCGCCTGGGCTGCGAGGTCGAGGAGCTCTACTGCGAAGTGGACGGGCATTTTCCGAACCACCATCCGGATCCGTCGCAGCCCACGAACTTGAAAGAGCTGATCGAAAGATTGAAAACGGGGAAAAGCGAGCTGGGAATTGCCTTCGACGGCGACGGCGACCGCCTCGGCCTCGTCACCAAGGACGGCGAGGTGATCTTCGCCGACCGGCAGCTGATGCTGCTCGCGAAGGACGTGCTCTCGCGCAACCCGGGCGCCGAGATCATCTACGACGTGAAGAGCACCCGCCTGCTCGCGCCGTGGATCGAGCGCCACGGCGGCAAGCCGACCATCTGGAAGACCGGCCACTCGCTCATCAAGGCGAAGCTGAAGGAGACCGGCGCGCTCCTCGCGGGCGAGATGTCGGGCCACACGTTCTTCAAGGAGCGCTGGTACGGTTTCGACGATGCCCTGTACGGAGGCGCCCGCCTGCTCGAGGTGCTTTCCCGGGAAAAGAATGCCAACCAGGTGCTGAAGGACCTGCCGAACGCCCCTTCCACGCCCGAGCTGCACTGGTCCCTCGAGGAGGGCGAGCCGCACAAGCTGGTCGAGAAGCTGCAGAAAGCGAACGCCTTCCCCGGCGCCGAGCGCGTGGTCACGATCGACGGCGTGCGCGCCGAGTACGCCGACGGCTTCGGCCTCGCGCGCGCCTCGAACACCACGCCGGTGATCGTGCTACGCTTCGAGGCCGATTCGCCGCAAGCCCTGGAACGGATCAAGAGCGATTTCCGCACCGCCCTCCAGCCCCTCAAGCCGAATGCGCCTCTTCCTTACTAGCCTGCTCTTCCTCTTCTGCGCGAGCGCCATGGCCGCCTGCCCCTCGCTTCTCGACCGCCGCGTGCAGACCATCGACGACAAGGAGCGCTCGCTCTGCGAATACAGCGGCAAGGTGCTGCTCGTCGTGAACACCGCGAGCCATTGCGGCTACACGCCGCAATACGAGGGCCTCGAGGCGCTCTACCGCAAGTACCGCGGCCGCGGCCTGGTGGTGCTCGGCTTTCCGTCGAACGACTTCGGCAGCCAGGAGCCGGGCAGCAACAAGGAGATCGCGAGCTTCTGCGTCAACCAGTACGCGGTCGACTTCCCGGTGTTCGCCAAGACCGAGCTAAAGACGAACCCGCTCTATGGCGAGCTCGTGAAGTCGAGCGGCCGCGCGCCGCAGTGGAACTTCCACAAGTACCTGATCGACCGCGACGGCCGCAAGGTGCAGTCCTTCGACTCCGCGGTCGAGCCGTCCGATCCGAAGCTCATCGCCGCCCTCGAACGCCTTCTCTAGGAGGAAATCCATGAAGCTCCTGTTCGCTGCCGTCGCATTCGCATTCCTCGCGCAGCCCGCGCTCGCCCAGGACAAGAAGGGCCCGAGCGAGGCGCAGAAGGCCCAGCAGCAGCGCATGAAGGACTGCAACGCCAAGGCGAAGGGCATGAAGGGCGACGAGCGCAAGGACTTCATGAAAGGCTGCCTGTCGGGAAAAGAGGGCGCGGAGAAGATGACGTCGCAGCAAAGCAGGATGAAGGACTGCAACGCCAAGGCGAAAGGCATGAAGGGCGACGAGCGCAAGAAGTTCATGAGCTCGTGCCTGAAAGGCTAGCCTAGGAAAAGGCGGGGCCGATTGCCTCGAGCGCATCGGTCACGAGGCAGTCGACGCCCCACGAGAGCAGCTCGCGCGCCCGCGCGGGCTCGTTGACCGTCCAGCACAGCACCCCGTAGCCGGCGTTCCTGATCTCGGCGACGTCGGCTCGCGCGATTTTTTTCTGATTGCAGTGCACTGAAACGCAGCCCAGCCGGGCCGCGGTCGCTTTCCAGTCCTGCGGCAGGTCATCGACCAGGAATCCCAGCGCGGCTTCGCCATCGGCGGCGCGCGCCGCCTCCAGAGCGGCGATCGAGAACGACGAGAGCACCGGCCGCGGCGCCGCGCCGGCGAACAATTCCCGCGCCAGCCTGGCAACGGCCGCGCCGGTGGCGACTTCGTGCCCCTTCGCCGGCTTGATCTCGACGTTGGCCCAGAGGCCGAGCTTGCGGCAGAGCCGCGCCGCCTCGTCGAACGACGGGATGCCGATTTTCCGCAGAAAAGAAAAATCGCTGTGGGGGACCGACGCCTCGACCCCGGTGGTCCGCGTGGTGGTCTCGTCGTGGATCAGAACCGCGGTGGCGTCGCCGGCGAGCATGACGTCGAACTCGACGCCGCGGAAGCCGAGCGCGGCGCCGCGCTCGAGCGCGGCGAGCGTGTTCTCCGGGGCGAGCGCGCCGCCGCCGCGGTGCGCGACGATCCTGGGATAGGGCCAGCCCATGCCGGCCTGAAGTTTAGTCCGGCTTGGCGCCGGCTAGCGGGCGAGGAGCGCGTTGCCGCGCGCGACCATGCTGTTCAGCGCCTCGAGCGGCGTCTTCTTGTTCTTCCACACCAGCTCGAGCTCCTCGTCGATGATGGTGCGGATGGCGCGCAGGTGCAGCAGGCGGATGCCGCGCGTGTCGCCGTTCGGCTGCTTGAGGATCAGCTGGTGCACCGCGACCTCGTAGGCCGGGTACTTGGCGTAGAAGCCCTGCTGGCGCGAGAGCTCGTAGGCCGCCATGGTCGCCGGCACGAAGCCCGTCTTCTGCGTCCACTCGGCCTGCCGCTCAGGCTTCGCGAGGAAGGCGAGGAATTTCGCGATGCCGTGGTAGTCCGGCTTCGGCTTCCCGCCCATCACCCAGAGCGCGGCGCCGCCGGTCAGCGTGTTGTGCGGCGCGCCGCCGATGTCGTCGTAGTACGGAAGCTGCGCCACGCCGAGGTCGAACTTCGCATTCTCGCGGAGCTCGCCGTAGCTCGCCGACGAGGACGTGAGCACCGCGCATTCGCCGGAGACGAAGCGCGCCTCGCCCTCGGCGGCGCGCCCCGAGTATTCGAAGTAGCCGGCCTTCATCCACGACGAGAGCATCGAGATCCAGCGCACCATCAGGCGGCCGTTGAAGCTGAGCCGCGCGCCGTGGCCGTCCATGCCGTTGTGGTGGGTGGCGAATTCCTCGTTGTGCCACGCCGTCATGTTCTCGAAGAGCACCCACGAAGGCCATGCCGTCGTCATCGGGCAGGAGACGCCCGACTCGCGCAGCGCGCCGAGCGTCTTCGGAATCTCGTACCAGGTCTTCGGCGCCTTGTCGGGATCGAGCTGCGCGCGCTTGAACGCATCGCGGTTGTAGTAGAGCACGGGCGTGGCGGTGCTGAGCGGCAGCGCGAGCAGCCGGCCTTTCTCGTCGGAGTAGTAGCCCGCCACCGCGGGTAGGTACTTCGCGTCCACCGCGTGCCCGGACTCGGACATCACCTGCCAGAGCGGCCGCACGACGTCCTTGCCCGCCATCAGGTCCGCCGTGCCGGCGTCATAGACCTGCAGGAGGTCCGGTCCCTTGCCCGCCTTGTGCGCCGCGAGAGCGGCGGCGAGCGTCTCCTCGTAGCTGCCCTTGTACGTCGCCACTACGCGGAATTCGGACTGGCTGGCGTTGAACTGCTCGACCAGCCGTCCCATCTCGTCCGCGGACGGCCCGCGCATGGCGTGCCAGAGCTCCAGCTCCTTCGCCGCCAGAGCCGGCGATGCAGCGCACAAGAAAGCGACCGCGAGGAGAACTTTTTTCAGCATCGGCGGCGAGTATATAGTCCGCCTTCGATGCCCGCTATTCACGAATTCACGGCGGAGCAACTCTTTTCGGCCTACAAGTCGCGCGAGCTGTCGCCGGTGGACGTCACCCGGGCGCTGCTGCAGCGCATCGCATCGTGGGAGCCGAAGATCAACGCGATGTACCGCATCGATGCCGACGGCGCGCTCGCGCAGGCGCTCGACGCGGAAGCGCGCTGGCGCGCCGGTGCGCCGCGCTCGCCGCTCGACGGCGTGCCGATCACCATCAAGGAGAACCTCCATACGAAAGGCGATCCGGCGCCGATCGGCACGCGCGCGAACCTCGATGCGCCTGCCGAAAGCCGCGATGCGCCGCCGGCGGCGCGCGCGCGCGAGGCGGGCTGCGTGATCCTCGGCAAGACCACCATGCCCGACTACGGCATGCTCTCCTCGGGCGTCTCGAGCTTCCACGGCATCACGCGCAATCCCTGGCGGCTCGACCGCAACCCTTCGGGATCGAGCTCCGGCGCCGCCGCGGCCGCCGTCGCCGGCTATGCGCCGCTTCATCTCGGCACCGACATCGGCGGCTCGGTGCGCCTGCCGGCGACGCATTGCGGCCTCTTCGGCCTCAAGCCTTCGCTCGGGCGCGTGCCGCTCTATCCGCCTTATATGGGACGCATCGCGGGCCCGCTCACCCGCACCGTGGCCGACGCCGCGCTCCTCATGGACGTGGTGAGCCGGCCGGACGCGCGCGACTTCATGAGCCTGCCGGCGACGAGCGAGGCGTTTTTCCCGACAAGAGCCGTCGAGGCGAAAAAGCTGCGCGTCGGCCTTCTTCTCGGCATGAATGCAGGGCTTCCTGTGCACCCGGAAGTCCGCACGGCCTGCGAAGATGCCGCGCGCGCGCTCGCCGACGCGGGCGCGGCAGTCGAGCCGATGGACTCCTTCCTGACGGAGGAAATGCTCGACGGCATGTGCCGCTTCTTCGAGGCGCGCTCGTACAACGACTTGATGGCGCTTCCCGAGCGCCGCCGCGGGCAGGTGCTGCCCTTCATCGCCGAGTGGTGCACCTGGCGCGCGGCGCGCTTTTCCGGACGCGACGTCATGCAGGCGTACGGCGAGGTGATGGCGATGCGCGAGGCGGCCGTCGCGGCCACCGGGCGCTTCGATTTCGTCCTCTCGCCGACCTCGCCGATCCTGCCGTACGAGGCGGAGCTGCCGGCGCCGGGCAACGATCCGCACAATGCGCTGCCGCACATCGCCTTCACCGTCCCGTACAACATGTCCGAGCAGCCCGCGGCGTCGATCAACTGGCGCGCGAGCCGCGACGGGCTGCCGCTCGGCGTGCAGATCGTCGGCCGGCGCTTCGACGACGCCGGCGTCCTCGGCGTCGCCGCTCTGCTGGAGAAGCTGCGGCCCGCGCAGCGGCCCTGGCCGGACTAGCTAGCGCAGGAGCTTCGCGCCGCGCTCGGCGAGAAGCCGGCGCAGGATGGAGCGATGGCAGCGCGCCTCGTTCTCGCAATAGCAGCCGACCGAGAAGTTCGCGCTGCGCGAAAGAAGTGCGAGCACCTCGAGCAGGCGCGCCGGCCCGGGGCGGGCCATCTCCGCGCGGTAGCGCTTCTCGAAGCGGCGCCAGCTCGCGTCGCTCGGCTGCCCGAGCACGCTGCGCACCAGCGCCGCGCTCGGGGCGAGATCGGGAAGCCACGCGTCGTAGAAGTCGCGCCGCGCATAGTCGGCCTTGCGCACGCCGCGCGGCGGGCGCCGCACCGTGCCGAGGCGCGGGCCTTCGGAGGGAGCGCGCGGGGTGCCGAGGCGGACGATGCGGAGGGCCACTCGCGCCTAGGATAAACCGTAAACTATGCGGCGCATGGATGTCCTGGACGCCTCGCAGATCGCGCTCCGCGGAGTCGACGTGCGCGTGCTCGAGCGCTGCACGTCCACCAACTCGCTGCTGCTCGAGAGCGCCGTGCGCCGGCCGGCGCTGCTCGCCTGCGAGGCGCAGACCGCGGGGCGCGGGCGCCGCGGGCGGCGCTGGCACAGCGTCCCGGGCCGCAGCATCACCTTCTCGCTCGCCTGCGCGGTGCGCCGCGCGCCGCGCGAGCTGGCCGCGCTCTCACTCGTGGCGGGAGTGGCCTGCGTGCGCGCGCTCAGGCGGCTCGGCGCCGCCGGCGTCTCTCTCAAGTGGCCGAACGACCTCCTGGCCGGCGGCGCGAAGCTCGGCGGCATCCTGGTCGAAACGCGCTCTCAGGCGGGCGCCACGCACGCCGTGATCGGCGTCGGCCTCAACTTCGCGCCGAGCCGCGCGCTCGCCCGGCGCGTGCGCCGGCGCATCGCCTACGTCGCGGACCACGTGAAGGCCGGCCGCAACGAGGTGATCCGCGCGCTCGGCGGCGAGATCCTCGATGCGCTCGCCGCTTTCGAGGCGCACGGGCTGCCGGCGCTGCGCGAGGAATGGGAAGCGATGGACGCGCATGCCGGGCAGCGCCTGCGCGTGCGCCTCGCCGACGGCCGCGTGGTGAGCGGCGTCGCGGCGGGACTCGCTGCGGACGGCGCCCTGCGCCTTCGCACCCGCGCCGGGCTGCGCGCCGTGACGAGCGGGCGCGTCGTCTCCTCGAGGGCGGCATGATCCTCGCCATCGACGCCGGCAACTCGCGCGTCAAGTGGGGCTGGCTCGAGCCGGACGGCTCCGGCTGGGCAAGCATCTCCACCGTCTCGCTCATCGAGTTCGCCGCCTCGAGCGACCACGTCAATCCGTTCTCCGTGACGCACGAGGATCCGGAGCGCATCGTCATCTCGAACGTCGCGGGCGAAGGCGCGCACCAGCTGCTCGTCAACTGGACCAGCATCTTCGACGCCGAGCCGCTGTGGCTGCGGGCCGAAAAGGAGCGCTGCGGCGTGGTGAACGGCTACGAGCGCCCCGAGCTGCTCGGCCCGGACCGCTGGGCGGCGCTCATCGCGGCGCGCGGGCTGCACAACGGCGCCTGCCTCGTGGTCAATGCCGGGACCGCGACCACGGTCGACATGCTCGGCGCCGACGGCCGCTTCCTCGGCGGCGTCATCCTGCCGGGGGTCGAGCTGATGCGCTTCGTGCTGCACGAGCACACCGGTCGGCTGCCCCTGCAGGAGGGCCGCTACACGGAGACCCCGCGCAACACGCTCGACGCGATCGAGACCGGCTGCCGGCACGCCCAGGCGGGCGCCATCGAGCGCATGTACCGCGCGTTCCGCGAGCTCGACGGCACGCCGCTCTGCATCCTCGCGGGCGGCGCCGGGCGGCCGCTCATGGACCAGCTCTCGGTGCCGCGCCGCTACGTCGAGAACCTGGTGCTCGACGGGCTCGCGCGCATCGCCCTCGAGGAGCGGATGCCGGCAAAATGAGGGCCGCATGAGAGCGCTGTTCCTTTTCCTGGTGCTCGCGAACGTCGCGTTCTTCGCCTGGTCGCGCTACTTCTCGCCCGGCGACGCGGGCGCCGACCCGCTGCCGCTCACGCGCCAGATCGAGCCCGAGCAGCTCCACATCCTTTCCGCCGGCGAGCCGCCGCCGGCGGTTCCGAAGCCGGCGGCGCAGGCGCCCGCCCCTGCCGCGGCAGCCACCCCGGCACCCGCGCCCGCCGCGGCGGTTTCCGGAAATTGCCTGGAATGGGGCAGCTTCACGCTGGTCGACGCGCCGAAGATGGAGAAGGCGCTCGAGCCGCTCGCGCTCGGCGGCCGGCTCGCGCAGCGGCGCACCGAGGAGCTCGCCGGCTGGTGGGTGTTCATCCCGCCGCAGGCCAACCGCCAGGGCGCGCTCAAGAAGGCCGCGGAGCTGAAGGCGCGCGGCGTCGAGGACTACTTCGTGGTCGCGGACGACAACCAGTACCGCTGGGCGGTGTCCCTCGGCGTGTTCCGCAGCGAGGATGCTGCGCAGGCGCGCCTCAACGCGCTGCGCGCCAAGGGCGTGCGCAGCGCGCAGGTCGGTCCGCGCGAGACGATGGTGCCAAAGGTCTGGCTGCAGGTGCGCGGCGCGGATGGTGCCCTCGAGGCGCGCCTCAGGGACATCGCGCGCCAGGTCGAAGGCAGCGACCTGAAGGCATGCAGCGCCGAAAAAGTGTAGACGCCGCAGCCCGGCTCTAGCCGATCGGCACCGCGCCGCCCGGCACGTGCTGCGCGACGAGCGTGAGGAGCCGGTCGGCGCGCACCGGCTTCGTCAGATAGCCCACCGCGCCGAGCTCCTTGCTGCGGTGGTCGCCTTCCTCCACCGACGTGAGGAAGATCACCGGGATGGCCGGCAGCGTCTTGTCCGAGCGCAGCGCCTTCACGAACTGGAAGCCGTCCATGTGCGGCATGTTGACGTCGGTGATGATGAGGTCGGGCGCGCCGCGCAGCACCGCGTAGCCGCCCGCGATCGCGTCCTCGGCCACGGTGACGTCGTAGCCGGCGGAGGTCAGGTGCAGGCGCAAGAGCTGGCGGATGCTCTCGTCGTCGTCGACGATCAGGATGCGGGCGGCCATGGGGAAGGGCTCTGGGAAGGAAGCTAGTTTACCCGCAGCAGGGCGCGGCGCTGCTCCAGCTCCGTGCGCATGCGCGCGGCGAGCGCCCGGGGGCTGCTTGCGACCGGCTCGAGGTCGAGCTCCGCGAGGCGCTCGCGAGACTTCGGCTCGGTGAGGATCTTCCTCACCTCGGCGTTCAGCTTTGTAACGACCGCGGAGGGCATGCCGGCCGGGCCGACGAGCGCGACCCACGGCGTCGCATCGAAATCCTTGAAGCCCGCCTCGGCCATCGTCGGCACGTCGGGCAGCGCCGGCAGGCGCCTGGGCGAGGCGACCGCGAGGGCGCGCAGCCCGCCGTTCTTCACGAGCGGCATGACGTCGGCCAGATAGCCGAAGGTGAACGCCGCCTGTCCCTGCGCCACGGCGCGCACGGCGCCCGTCCCGGAGGGAAGGAATTCGGCGTTGGGCTGCAGCTGCGCGCGGACGCCGAAGAGCACGCCCGCGACGAATTGAGAGGTGCCTTCGCCGGCCGAGGTGAAGGCGAAGCCCCCGGGCCGCTGGCGCGCGAAGGCGATGAGCTCGGGCACGCTGCGCAGGTCTCCTGCGCCGTTCACGACCAGGACATTCGCGGACTGGGCAAGAAGCGAAATGGGCGTGAAGTCGCGCAGCGGCTCGTAGGGAAAATCGGCATAGCGGGCCGGCAGCCCGGTGAGCGCCGTCTCGGTGGTGCACAGGAGCACATAGCCGTCGGCGGGCTGCTTCGCCACGCGCGCCGCGGCGACCGAGCCGAGCGTGCCCTCGATCCGCTGCACCTGCACCGACATCCGCCAGGTCTCGGTGAGCCGCTCGCCGAGCAGGCCGGCGACGGTCCCGGCGAGCGAGCGCGGAAAGGCGTCGATCACGAGGGTCACCGGGCGGGCCGGGTATTGCTTCGCCTGCGCGAGGGCGGCCCCGCAGGCGGAAAGCAGCGCGGCAACGAGCCAGAAGCGGCGGGCGGCGGTGGACCAGAACATTTGTTTATATTTTGAGCGATCCCGGCGCCTCGCGGGGGATCGGTGCTGGTGGCCCGACTCGAACGGGCGACCTACTGATTACGAATTTGCACCGCAGTTAATGCTGGTATTTTAGATCAGTTACTTGCGACGCTTGCTAGCTTCAGACTCAAGCACGACCATGGCACAACCAAGCCCAAAATGGCTTACCGCGGCACAAATCCGTCACAGACGTTAGCCCTAGGCGCCATAAGCCGTAGCCGTATGCTTTCTCGCGAGGCCGTCGCGGCGCTCGGCCGCTCTCGTGCGCCCGTTTTTGCATTGCGGGCACCAGGCGCCTTTGTTTTTTATCGTTTTCGATGTAGCGCGCCAAGCAT
>Ga0070741_10011030_pt1 | contig 16826 bp, 21 predicted proteins | sample Coa_R1_4_FD_66440 | JGI IMG/M metagenome (GOLD analysis project Ga0070741, IMG submission 66440) | Surface soil microbial communities from Centralia Pennsylvania, which are recovering from an underground coalmine fire - Coalmine... | ecosystem: Environmental > Terrestrial > Soil > Unclassified ...
ATGTTGGCCACGTCCTGCTCGTGCGTCTTCAACGTCGTGTTGATCGAGTCGATCTGTGCTTGCACGGCCGCGCCCCCTTGTTTCTCGGCCGCCCAGAGCGACTGGATCTTGGCATTTGCCTGATCCGCCGTCATTCCGGTGTCGACAAGCGATTTTTGGATACCCTGCCAGCCGCCCATCGCTTTTTCGAACTGCGCCTCAGCGTCGCGTCCCTGCAGTTCCGTCTGACTCGGTCCGCCGATGTGCATCAGCATGCCGAGGGCGGAGGAAATCAATCCGCCGAGCCCAGGCAGGATCGATCCGGCGAGGCCGCCAATGATGCCGCTCGCGGTCTTGCCGAGCCCGCTGAACGCGTCCGACACGAACCCGCTGACCGCGTTCGTCACGCCATGCAACGCACCATCCTTCCCAAACAGCGAATTCGAGATCTCGTTCGAAACGCCTTTGAGTGCGCCGGCGAGGTTCCCGCCGCCAGTGAAGGCGTCGGTCAACAACGTCGGAAACTTCGCGAAGGCCGACGCCAGCGAGTTGACTACGCCGTTACCGAGGACGTCCTTCATGTGTGCTTTCGCCGGTTCCGACAAATCTGGGATAGCTAGCACCGTTTGATTCAATGCGTCGGTCAGCGTTTTTCCCATGTCCTGCGCCGGCGCGTTGACGGTGATGCCCGGCAATCGCAGGTTTCCCTCGGCCGTGGCCATGTCGCGCAGGATCTGCTGCGGTCCGACCAGCACGCTCGCCATCGCCTTGACCATGAGCGCTTCGGACGCAGCGATATTTTTCAGACGCTCGTCGAGTGCCTTGGCCGCATTTTCACCGGTCACGAGATCTTCCCCAACGCCGCCGATCGCCGCGTGACTGACTGCGGCAAAGTCGCTGATGCGCTTTTTCGCATCATCGAAGGCCGACCCAAAGTTCTGTTTCAGGTCGGCGACACCAGTGTGCAGCGCGTTGAAGAGCGTCGCGTGTTTGCCGGCCGCGTCGATCGCGCCGTCGCTCTCGTCATGGAGGCCTTTGGCGAATCCATCGAGCCAGGTGCGTGTGTCCTTCAGCGCGTCTCGAACGCCGAGAAATTGCGCGCCGACCAGCGGCGTTTTGCTCGCGAGATCCGCTCCCATCTCGAGCAAGTGCACGAACGCGGTTGTCAGATCCACCACCTTCGCCGTCACGTCGAAGAACATCGCCTTGACGCCTTGGAAGGCGTTGTCGATGAACTGCGCGATGGAGACGCCGATGTCGGCCCAGCGCAGCAACGTCTCGATGCCGCTCTTCACGACGGCATCCATGTCGCCGAGCGACAGCGTGCCGCCGCGCACGGCCGCCTGAAATTCCCTCGACAGCAGAGACTCGACCGCGACCAATGAAGGCAGGACAGAATCGGCGATCTGCATCGCCGCCGCCTCGAGCTGCATGGAAAACGATTGCCAGCCAACTTCAGCGGCGTGCGCGGCAGACGCCTGGTCAGTCGTCATGACGAGACCGAGTTCGTTTGCTTCGTCGATCAACTTGCGAATGTCCTCGGTCGCGAGCTGGGCCATCTCCTTCCAGCCCTTACCGAAAATCGCGGCGCCGACTGCGGCTTGGTCCATCCGGTTCGGCAACTTTTCGAGCGCCGACAAGATGTCGATGAACGCCTGATCAGGTCGCTCGTTTTTCAGCGTGTTCAGATCGAGATGCAGTAGATCGAGGTGCTTCTGGAGTTCGTCGGCCTTCGCCCCGCTCGAACCGAGCGCTTGCTCCATTTTGAACAGCGTGTTGCCGAACCCAGCGAAGTCGATGCCGGTCTGTGAGGCCACGTACCGCAGCGCAGACAGATTCTCGACCGACGCTCCGGTCTTTAGGCTCATGTCGTAGAGCTGATTCCCAAGTTCGATCGTGTGCTCCACGATCTGCGGCAGCGCTTCCGCGACCTTGAGGAATCCCTCGCCGATTTTTTCAGCCAGGTGCTCGAACATCTCGCCGAGCGACACGCCCGTCGTGATGCTTTTCGTCATCGACTTTTCCGCATCGTCGACGACTTTCGACACGTTCGCCATCGAACGCTCAATCGATGTGGTGTTGGCTTCGATGTTGTAGATCATCGACGCGATCGTGGCCATCTCGTCTCCTACAGGTAGCGCGATCCGATGTTCGTGACGGTGTCGATCGTCGCCCGTTGCGCCGCGCGCATCCGTGAGTCGAGCGGCGTCTTCTGGCCTTCAAACGCCGGCCGCATGAACGGATGCGCCGACATCTTGACGGTTCCGTACTCGACCATGTGCGCGTAGTACGACGCTCGCAGCGGCCGACCGTCGATGACGACCGTGCCGGCTTCGATGCCGACGCGAGCGCGTGCGTACGTCGGTGAAAAACTGAATTTGATGTGATTGCGAAGCGTGCCGGTCCTCACCGGGACCGACATCTTGGCGTTCCGGACAACTTCCGACGCTGTCACCCGTATCGCTTCTCCGAGTTCAGCGCGTACCGTGTCAGGCATCGCCGCGAGCGTCGCCTTGATGGCGGCTTTCCCCTTGACGGATCCGGAAATCGGCACTGGGTTTACGACTCCGCTTCGCTCTTCGCGAGTTCCTGCAGGTCTGCAGTCACGAAACCCGATAACCGTTGGGCGACCGTACAGACGCGGTCCATGACGTCCGCGCGGAGGCCTCCCAGGACGACGACGTCTTCATCGGTGAAGAGACGTTGACCCGCGCCGTCGACGAGGCACCTCACTGCGAGACGCGCGCGAACGTTCTCGAGCGTCATACGCCGGCGCCGCGCATTCATCAATTCGCCTTCGAACGCATCTCGATCGTGAGCCGACATCCCTCGGACGATCACGGATCCACCGAGCTCCGGTACGTCGATCTGTTGGATCGGGAGTGCGACCGCCTGCGCGGCCGCGAGCAGTTGTTCTCGTGTCAACACATCCATGTGGACCGCCTCATCTCCCGTCGGTTGCGAGCGTCAGTCGACTGTGCTCGATCGCGCGTAAACGCGTCGACAGCAACGCCTCAATGTCTGGTAATTGCGCGTGCGCGCGAGCCAGATCATCGATCGACGCCGTGATCGCGGCACGCTCGTCATCGGTCAACGGTTCACCCGACAGCAGCCGCGCCGATCGTTTCTCCAATTCCGCGAGCGCCGCGGCGTGATCCGCAACTAGTTTCAGCGCGTTCTGCGTCGCCTCTTCCGCCACCAACATCGCTGCCGCGGCGGTGTCCCGGTACTTTTTCGCTCGCTGTCTCAGTCCGTCCATCGACTTTCCTTGTAAATCCAAAAATATGCCTAGGCCGGCTTCAGGAGGACGCGGTGGAAGTCCGCGTTGGCGGCCGACCGGCCTAGGCGTGCCCTGACGGGCGTGGCCGCCACTCTTACGAGGTCGATCCCGACGATCGACCAATAAGCGCCCGCGGATTCTGATCCGGCGTCGGCGCGTAGTTGTATTGCGTCTTGCGGAACCCACAGCGAGACGATGCCGGTTGCCACGACGGCAGCGCCACGCCGAACTCGAGCGCGGCCTCTTCGAGCCGTCGCGCGCGATCAGCATCGGTCAACGTCGTCAACTGCGGCATCGACCGCCGCGTCACCACCACACCGAACTCGAGCGCGGCCTGTTCGAGCCGTCGCGCGCGCTCAGCATCGGTCAACATCGTCGGCTGCGGCATCGACCGCCGCGTCACCACCGGTGACGATTGCGACTCTGGCGCGTGCACGGTCGTCGCGCGCCCGCGGTTGTCGTATGTCACAGTGAGTCGACCGCGAAAGCCGGTTCGCGACCGGTACTCTTGTATTGCCGTAAATGTGTTCAGCGGCACAACGGCCGCCGTGTCGACATGCTGCGCGGCGAATTCAATGGTCCGCATGTTCGATCTCCTCACTCCTTCGGTTTCCAACCACGTTCCATCGCGCACTCGAGGAACCACCGGCCATCCGACCGCTCGTCGTCGGCATTGAGCGCGGTCATCGCGAACAGCGACGAATCGTTCGACCAAGCCAGCAGCCGCCGGTATCTAGTCATTGCTGCCATCGCGTGAAAGAGTGCCGTCGCGGCCTCGTTCAGCGCGCGCGGCAGCTCACGCTCGATCTGCTGGTCACGACGATCGTTGATCTCGGCTTCGCGGACGGCGATCCGACCATCGATGTCGCGAAGCTGTGCTTCCGCGGATCCGAGCGCCTCGCGTTCGCGGTGGAGCGCTCCGCGTGTGCGTTCGAACTTGTCGGCCGCGATCTTCCGCTCGGCGTCCGTCGCCAGGCCCAAACCGTGACGGTGATCGAGGTCCAACGCGTCGAGCCGATCGCGCTCGAACACCGCTTCAATGTCGGCGATCCGACGCGTGTGCTCGCCAACGCTCACCGCGACGGCTTCTCGCCGGTGTCGAAGTTCCTGTAGCTGCGGATCGCTCGCGAAATCCGGAAGCTGAAACGCTGCTACCGGAATACTCGGTCCGTACGGGCGTGAATCGATCAGCGTTCGTACGCGAGCCTCCCGCTGTTTAAGCAGCGACGTTCGCTCGCCTTCGAGTTCCGACTTTCGCGCCGCGAGTTTGATTCGTGCGCGATCGTATTCGAACTCAGCAATGTCTGCTTGTCCGCGGTTGGAAAAACGGCGCGCGTCGCCATCGGAATCTCCCCAGATGCGAACGTACTCAGCGCGCAGCTGTTCGAGTTCTCGATCGATGGTCGGCAATTCCCGATCGATGGCGGCGATTTGGTCATCGAAATTCTTAACGACGGCCTTGATGTCGTCTTCGAGTTGTCGCTGTGCCGGCGTGATGACAGCTGACTTCATGATCGCCCTCGCTCTTCCGCTTCACCGCGCACCAGGCGAGCGGCCATCCCTTCGCGGATCCACACGTCAGCGAGCGCCGCGTCGAGATCGACGATCTGGCCGATCGCGTACGCCGGCGTCCCTGCCACATTCACGAGCATCTTGACTTTCACGGTCTTCATCCTTTTTTCCTCCTGCCGACGCGTGCACGAAGTGCGATGACGTTGTCTCGACGGCGGTAACGCCGCGCTTCGTCCAGCATTATGTCGATGTGCTGCAGATCTCGTTCGATAGAGAGCCAGCGCCGGCCGGCCTTCGCGACGTTGGTCAACCATTCGTACCGGCATCGATCGCAGCGCCGATGCAGGTGCGCGATCGCCGCCTCACCGCAGGCGCGCGTGCAGAATCGCAGCTGCGCACCGGACCAGCCGCACGCGCGACAGCGCGACACCGGCGACCACCGCTCGATGTGACGCAGCGGTTTACGCGCCGCCAAAGAACCGCTCCTTCGCCGGATTCGTCGACTTCTTCACCTCGTCGGCGACCAGAATCGGTTTTCCCATCGGAGCCAGGCTGAACCTCGCGAGCTCGGCATCGATTCGCTGTATCAGACCGCGATGGTTCGAGCCGCCGGCATCCGTGACTGAACCCGCGTAGCGGCGCTCGAGCACTACGTTTCGGCACAGCACCACGAACGCGAATGCGGTGACCGGAGTCAGCGTCTGAGCCTTGAACGCGTGCGGCGCGAGCTGCAACCACACGGCGCGCTCGTCTGGCGTCAGCTCCTTGGGCGGATCAAACGTTTCTGGCGCCGGTGCTGCTACATCACTGGGATAGATCTTCCGCCGGCGATGGCTCGCCCCGCCGTCGAGCGCGCGCAACACGATGCTCTTTGGCTTCCTGCCAGAACCCGGTCTGCTGCCTCCGCTACCGATGCCGCCCATCGCTCACCCGTGCAAAAAGAGAAATCAAAAGCATGAAATCAAAAACATCCACACCGAACTTACGGAATGAGGCCGCGGCGTGCGAATTTGTCGCGCAGTCCCGCGACCATTCGAAGATAAGGAATTGCACCCCCTAGTAGCTGTCATGTTGACCTCGTGCGCGTTCGCGCTGCCGTTTCACTTGGTGACAGGTGAGGCAGAGCGCTTGATGATTCGACCGGTCAAAGAAGCGAGGATCGTCCGGCCCGGTCACTGGCAGGATGTGGTCGGTCACACGCGATGCAACGGTTCGCCGATCTCGCTTGCACGCGCTGTCACCTGTATCTGGTGCTTCTTCAGGCTTGTCGCCGCACAGAGGAAATTCCTTGCGAAACGCGACACTGTAGAGATCCCAACGGCGCGTGTACCCTTTCGCTCTCGGGCGGTCAGATGGCTGACTATTACGACATGCGTTACATAGCCCTGATCGCACCAGGTTACGCTCGCACCGTGCACACGGCCGCTGGAGGGCAGCAGCCATCTAGTTCACCGCGCCTTCAGCCGGCCCGAACACCTGCGCCAGGGCAATCGCTGCCGCTTGCGTGATCGGCAACTTGCTGGCGTCGTACTGAAGGGCGACAACCGCATCGACCGTCGTGTTCACACCGGCGCGAATGACCGCGCAGCGCACGTATCGCTGCGCGGGCCGCTGCACATCGACGACGAGAATCTTCTGGCCAGCCGCTTTCGTCCCGAGCAGGTCCTGCGCGCCGCTCATGTCCGCGGTTGCCGCTTCCTGGCCTTTCGCGAAATTGCCAGAATCTGAGGTCCCGAGCTTCACGACCCACAGCACCGCATTGAACCCCGCCATGTCCAGCACCGTGGAATCGAATTCAGTTCCGGCGGCCGCCTGCGCGTCGTCGACCGTGATCTTCATGCTGTCGCTGATAAAACCAACCGCTTCCATACCTCACTGCTCCTGTTCAAATTCGAACAGATCGCGCTCGTCGCGCGGCTGTCGTTGTTCTAAGTCCCGCGTTAACGTCCGCTGGGACTCTGCTCGCTTCAGTCGTCGCTCCCGCATTTCCAGCTCGAAGCTCGCGCCGAACGAGGCGAGGCCGAGCCAGATCCAAACGAGCGGCGCGTATATTTGCTGCAGCCCGATTCCAATCAGGACGACGGCGATGATTTCAACGACATTCGGAAGCGGAACGCGCGGTACATCAGCCATCACGACACTTGCCCCTGTGGTAGAGCCAGCAACTCGCGTTCGGCGGTCGCATCGCGTTTCCATCTTCCATTTCTGGCCGCGCCGTTCGATTTACCGTTCATGCTGTCGCTCTCGTTTGCGTTGACGACGAACGGCTCTTCAATGCGATCTCGATCGCCTCGCCGAGCAGCTCGAGATCACACACTCCGCGAGACCAAGATCTGCGACGGATGTCGTCGCTCGCCGCATCAAGCAGCGGTTCACCGCCCAGCTCCGGGTCTTTTTCAAGACAACTTTCAACGTGGGCCACGTATAACGTCAGCAGCCCTTCAGATGAGACCGCAGCACGTCTCTGGCGTGCTGACTGATTAAGTGACTTGTAAGAAGATGAGCGCGAGTCTGAGGATTTGACCACCTTCGAGCGAAGGTTTTGACCACCTAGGTGGTCTACCCAGCAGACCACCCTCAACTGGTAATAATGAGTTGGCTGGAATCCGCCTCGTCGCCGGCGATCCTTCACGCGGTCCCGATCGACGTGACCGCGACTCAACATTGCAAGCTCGCCTGCTTGCACCAGCGCGCGAATTGAATCGATGACCGTCTGCCTCGTCAGCCGCGCACGTTTCGAGATAGCACGTAGACTCGGATAACAAAGACCCTGCTCGTCGGCGAACGATGCGAGCGCGAGCAGCACGATCAACTGGGCATGCCGCGCCTTCGATGCTTTCAGCGCGCGGAACATTGCGTCACCGCCCATTTACGATGGCCGCGCGCTGTTTTTCGTTCTTTTGAATGCCGCGATCAGCAGCTGCGAGAGTCGCACAGCTATCTGTTCGTCGCGATCGTCAGCTGGTGAAGTCACCGCCGCTGACTCCGCGATTCCATTTGCGCGCGCAGCGACTCAGGTGTAGGTTCGTCTGCAAACGCTTTCTCGGCGTGTACCCGGACGATGTCAGCCAAAGCCAAGACGCGCTTATCGCCAGACTGGACCGGGTAGGCACCTGTCAGCCATCCAGACAACGTAGCTGGATGAACACCGATGGCGCGGGCAAGAACGTACTGCTTAAGACCAGAGCGCTTTATCGCGTCGCGGAGTTCGTCAGATATGGCCATCGCAAATTAATTTGCGATGGTAGCGGCCTATTGAAAATTGGTAATACGTGACAGGTTTAAGTCTTTGTCTGCGTTGGTCTTCCTCGCTGACATTTTCTTAGCTTCAATCGGATCAAGCCGGCAATGGCGATACAAGCGCGCCTGATCGTCTGAACGTCGGCGCCTGACTGCGTCCACGTCCACGGCTGATATTTGGACGTTTGCGCCGGCGTTGGAACGAACCGTGTCGGCGTTCGCGCGATTCCTGAAAAGGTCTCACCAGATTGATACCGCGCTAACCAAACCAGGTGAGCCGGCGACAGTGTTCTGCGTGGCGAATGGTGCCGCCGATGGCCCCGTGGAGGCACGATCTCGCCGACGACGTCGTCTCTGTCCGACCAGACGTGTGACGCCGCGCTGTAAACCAACCAGGCACGAACACTTCCTCGCGCGTACGCGCGCGGCCAATTATCGAATCGTTCCGTGCTCACCAAACCGTATCGCTCGCACCATTCTTGGACCTGTGCCGCGTCGTACACGAGCGCCGGATTCGACCGTAATTCATTGATCGCTGCTGGAGCCACCGACGTGATTGTTTCGAGGTAAAGCCAACGAGCGTGTTCGCAAAGATCCTCAGGCGTCTGGCTGACGAAGCGTCTGAGATGGTGCGGAATGTGAAAACCGAGCCGGTGTGGCGAATGACGACCGCGGTGCGGCACTTTGGTCGTCATTGTCATCGACGACGACTTGAGGTTATTCGCTGTCACCATCGCCTCGAAACGCGCATCCGTGGATCGTCGCCTCACGAAGTTCTAGGTATCCTCGTTCCGCCCCTCTCGTGTTGTTCTTCTTCATCTGTTGGTGCAGCCGCCACACGACCCAGCGGCAGTTCTTCGCGAGCTTCTTGTCGCGGCTGCGCGCGCGTTTATCGCCATTCACTACAGCATGTCCGGCCGGACAGTCGTCGAGCGGTTGGCGTACTACACCAAGTCCGATCTCGCGTACGAATGAGACCTGAATCGCCGCGACCTTGAACCCGTCGTGGTTGTTCAGAATCGATTGTAGGGCCTGTTGTCTCTGACGCGATGAAGACCCGACATTGGCCCGTCTTCGTCGTCACGAAATGCGTCTGAGCTCGGACGACTGCTGAGCTTTCGCAAAATGTTCTCCTTTCGCCGTTTCCGGACGAAGAAAGGCACCTTCACGCTGCTTCAATCATCGTCCTGTAAACATGTCGCAAGTTATGATCGAATCCCGGTGGGGACGCCAGATCCTTACAGCGTGAATCCGCGGCGTTGGACCCGTCCCTTGCTATCCCAGACTTCGAACAGATAGGACTTTCCGCGCGTGAGCGAGAACGTCGGAGTTTTCGGCGCCGATGCGTTGAACTGCTGACGGCCCGCGGCAAATGACGCAGGATTCGACCCAGCTTTGAGCGTGAGATTCCAGCAGCCGTTCCAGCACACACGGAGTGCTCTCGTTGGCTTCACGTCCCACACGGTCGCGCCGGATGCTAACTCGCTGATACGAATCCGTGCGATATTAGGAGGCACGCCGCCCATTAGATCCATGTGCGCGATCACCTGGCCATCGTGTGGTGCCTCGAAATCGAGCGGCGGCCCTCCGGTCGCAGCCCAGAGTGCCACTTCCGCCGGTGGCACAGCGCGAGGTCCGACAAGGAGACCGATTAACACGAACGACACCACGCCAAGCCCGAGCAACGCGTGCCTGATGATTCGTCGTCCGCGAGCACCGGCTGGCGCCACGATGATCTCGCCGATCACGGCGGCGATGCCGCCAAAAAACATCGACGTCACGAGCAGGACGAAACCGGCGCTGATCATCGCGGCGATGTCGTCCCAGGACATCGCGCGCGGAAACGTCGCGATTCCCCAGACCGGCAGCAATACCCACTCGACCGCAGAGACGGTGAGCGCGGCCATCAATCCACCCTGCCATCGCTCCGCGCGCCAACTTCCGTACGCCGTCGCGAGCCCAACGACGCCAACGAGCGCAAAGGGCGAGAGCGGCGAGAGCACGGCGACCACGATTGTCGGCAGGCCGTCGAGATAGAACGCACCCGACGGCGCGCGGAACGTGTTGAACACAGCGCGACCGGCCTGAAGGAGGATCGCGGACATGACGAGCCACCAGTTCGCGCGTAGCCACATGCCACTGACTTGTCGCCAGTACCACAGGTCCGCCCGAAACTCGCCACCCGCAGGGACACGGGATTCGCGGTACTCCTCCAGCAGATCGCCGGACACGGTCTCGCCCATGTCGAGAGGGAGCAGTCCGCGCAGAATCAGTTCAGCGATGCGAGGCGGATCCGGCATTCGTCAGCTTCTCGCTTTCAGCGGCCGGGCAAAGCCGCGCCAGATGGTGTCGTGCGTCTCCCGCGCCTCGTCCAGCGCGCGCAACCCCTCGGAGAGCACGGTATAGAACCGCCGCGCGCGGCCATCACGGATCGGTGTGCCACTCCCGACTTTCGAACGAACGAGGCCCTTGCGCTCGAGGCGCTCCAATGTCGCCTGGACGGCGCCCGCGGCGACGTCGCGCTCGAGACGCACCTGGACCTCCTTCAGAATGGCGCGCCCGTAGGCGCCGCTCTCGAGCCGGACGATGGCGAGCAGCACCGCCTGCTCGAATGACCCCAGGATGTCCGCCACAGCAACTACATTGTAGTCACAACCTCGCTCATGCGAGAAGCGATTTGTAGTAGGGTGAAGCCGTGCCGACCGACTACGTCATCGACACCGAACACCGGGCCGTGTTCACGCTGGCGATCGGCGCGCTGTCGATCCTCGATCTGCTCGACAGCATGACGCGGCTGCTGGGGGACGCGCGGTTCTCTCCGGACTTTTGCCACGTCGCCGACTTTCGCCTCGTCGACATCACCGCGCCGCAACTGTCAACGGCCGACATTCGCAGCTTGGCCGCCCGGCCGGTCTTCGACCCGAGCGCCCGCCGCGCCTTCATCATCGGGTCAGGGTCCGCATTCGGCCTGGCGCGGATGTATGCGGCCGAGCGCGACGCGGGCGGCGAGAGCAACATCCAGACATTCCAGGATCTCGAGACGGCGGCTGCGTGGGCCGGGATCGACCTCGACGCGGCGACCAGAGCGTTCGCGGAGCTGTCAGACCGCCTGGCGCCTGACACGTAGCGCGAGCAGCCGCACGCGGATCAGCTCGCGACGGTCTCCGGTAAACTCAACACATGGCGTTTTGTGACCACTGTCAGGGGCAACGGTTCGACCGCGCCCAGGTGCTTCGTATGCTGCGCGCGAGCCGGCGTCAGTTCCGCCGGGCGACGCGCAACGAATCGGTCGACGAGGCGCTCGCGGAGATCATTCGGAAGGTGGCGTCACTCGACATCGTCCACTTCGAAGTCGAAGACGAATCCGAACCGACCGACTGGGTGCACTGACGTTACGTGGTGGATCGTCGAAGCAGCTTTTCGGCGAGCGTCTGGATATCGGTGATGCCGAGCGGCTTGTAGGCGAGCTCGGCGTTCAGGCTCGCGATCTCCTGCACCGTCGTGTCGTCGAGATTCGTCACGCCGGTGACGAGGGCGACCGGCAGCGTCGGCTTCATCGCGCGCAACCGATAGAGGAAGCCGAGGCCGTTGACAAACGGCATCTTCAAATCGAGCAGGATCGCGTCGGGCGGCGCCGTCTGGATCAGTTCCATCGCCGCCGTCGCGCTGTTCGCGATGACCGGCTCGTAGTTCGCAATTTCGAGCGCCCGCGCGTAAATGCGCAGCACTTCCGGTTGATCGTCCACGATCAGAATCCGCCGTTTGTCCATTAGGTAATCGCCCCTGCCGACCGGAGTTTGTCGATCTCGTCCTCGCTGAACCCGAGTTCGGCCAGCACCGTGTTGGTGTGCTCGCCGAGCAGCGGAGCGCGGCGCCGCGGGTTCGTCGGCGTCGCGCTCATCTTCAATGCCGAGCCCAGCGCCTGCATCGGTCCGAGCACCGGGTGATCGATGTCCACGGACATCTCGCGTGCGGCCAGGTGCGGATCGCTGAAAACCTGCGCGTAGTCGTTAATCGGCCCGCACGGGATGTCGTTCGCGTCGAACAACGCGATCCATTCCCGAGCCGGCCTCGTGGCCGTGACCGATTCGATCTCGGCCGCGAGCGCCGCCTGGTTCGCGACGCGCGTCGGATTATCTGCGAAACGCGGATCGGTCGCCCATTCGGCGTGGTCCAAAAGTTCACAAAATCGCGTGAACAATCGATCGTTGGCGGTGCCGAGAGTCATAAATCCGTCTGCGCAGCGGATCGCCTGGTAGGGCGCGAACATCCGGTGCGCCGAGGCCATCGGTTGCGGCGACACGCCGGTATGAAAATACTCGGTCGCTTCCCACACCGACAAGGCGACGCCCGCTTCGACCAGTGACGTATCGACGTGCTGCCCGCGATCGGTGTGATGACGATATTCCACAGCCGCGAGGATCCCCACGAGCGCGAACAGACCGGCGCCGAGATCGGTTAACGGCACGCCTGCCTTCATCGGCGGTCCGCCACGTTCGCCGGTGATCGACATGATTCCCGAGACGCCCTGCGCGACCAGATCGAATCCGCCTTTGTCGCGGTCCGGCCCCGTCTGCCCGTAGCCGGAGATCGATGCGTAGATCAGGCGCGGGTTGATCGCGGACACCGCTGCGTATCCAAGTCCGAGCCCGTCCAGCACGCCGGGACGATAGTTCTCGATCAGAATGTCGCTGACGGCGGCCATGCGCGTGACCGCGTCCTGCCCGGCGCGCGTTTTAAGGTTGACGATCACGCTCCGCTTGCCGCGATTGACGGCGTTGAAACTCGGGCTCTCGGTGCCGACGCGCCCCGGCATCTGGCGCGTGGAATCGCCCGACGGCGGCTCGATCTTGATGACATCGGCGCCGAGGTCGGCGAGCACCATGCCGCAGAACGGACCCGCCATCACCTGCGTGATGTCCAGGACCCGCAGACCGGTGAGTGCCCCGCGTGTAAGATCCATGTCGCTCGGCTGAAGCCTTCGCGCTACGTTTTACTGTGACGGGGGAGAGTTTGTCCAACACAACAGAGACGCTGTTCGAGATTCAGGGCTCGATCGCGATCCTGACGTTCAATCGTCCGGAGGCGCGCAACGCCATGACGTGGGCGATGTACGAGTCGCTCGTCGAGACGTGCGACCGCGTCGACGCCGATTCGGACCTGAAGCTGTTGATGCTGCGCGGGGCCGGCGGCAAAGCGTTCGTTGCCGGCACCGACATCGCGCAGTTTCAATCGTTCGGCGCCCGCGAAGACGGCGTGAAATACGAGGCGCGGCTCGACGCCGTGCTCGATCGGCTCGAACGGGTCACGAAGCCGACGATCGCGCAGGTGCAGGGCGTCGCGGTCGGCGGCGGCTGCGCGATCGCGCTGGTGTGCGATCTGCGCGTTGCGACGCCAGAGTCGACCTTCGGCGTCCCCATCGCGCGCACGCTCGGGAACACGCTGTCCGCGGCCACGTGCGGCCGGATGCTCGCGCTGATGGGACCGTCACGCTTCAAAGAATTGATGTTCACCGGCCGTCTGATGACGGCGGCCGAACTCCACACGGCCGGCCTCGTCAATCGGCTCGCGGCCGCGAGCGACATCGACAGCGAGACCATGGCCCTGGCGACGGAGATCGCCGCCAACGCGCCGCTGACGATCAGGTCGATCAAAGAAATGACCCGGCGGCTGCTCGAAAAGCAGCGGCTGTCCTCGGACGAAGAACGCGATCTGATCGAGCTCTGCTACACCAGCGCCGACTTCCGCGAAGGCGTCGCGGCGTTCCTCGAGAAGCGCAAGCCGCTATGGCGCGGTCGGTAACGCTCAACTCTCAACGCTCAACTCTCAACTCTCAACTCTCAACTCTGAAATCTGCAATGGTTTTTCGGGGTGCATCGTGAAGGCGAGCGCGGCGCCGAGGAGCAGCAGCGCCGCCGACCCGATGAACGGTAAGTGCCAGTCGCCGGTGACGTCCGCGATGTAGCCGAACGCGAGCGGTGAGAGGATCGCCGCGAGCGCCGAGCCTGAATTCATGATCCCGCTCGCCGTGCCGGAATACTTTGGCGCGATGTCCATCGGAATCGCCCAGATGGGTCCAATCACGAGCTCCGCGAAAAAGAATGCGCCGGCCAGGCACAGCACGATCGTCGTCAGATCGCGCGTCGCGAAGATCCCGAGGAGGCACAGGAACGACCCGCTGAAGCCGCTGACGATCACCGTGAGGCGCGCGCGACGGACGCTCTGCGTGCGTCGCAGCACCGCGTCGCTGAACGTGCCGCCGAGCAGGTCTCCACCCACGCCGGCGAAGAACACGGCGGACGCAAAAATCGCCGAGTGTGCGATGTCGAGTTTGTATTCGTGCAGGAAAAACGTTGGCAGCCAGTTCAGGTACAGCCACAGCGTCCAGCCGTAGCAGAAGTACACGACGGTGACCGGCAGCATCCGTGCGAGGAGCGGACGCCACGGTACCTGCGGACGCTGACCGCGCGCGAGCGTCGGCAATTGCGCCAGCTCCTGCGTCGTGATGGCCGGATGCTCCGCGGGATTGTCGCGGTAATAGAGCACCCAGGTCACGACCCACGCGAGGCTCAGGCAGCCAAGCGCGACGAACGAGCCGCGCCACGAGATCAGCGCGATCAGCCACGCGACGATCGGCGGCGTCACCGCGTTGCCGAAGCGTGCGAACGCGTGCGTGATGCCTTGCGCGAACCCGCGCTTGCCGCTCGGTGTCCAGGTCTGCATCGCGCGCGTCGCGACGGGGAACGTCGCCCCCTCGCCGATGCCGACCATCACCCGCACCAGAAACAGTGTCGTCAGGCTCCCGACCGCGCCGGTTGCAATCGTGGCGATCGCCCACACGATGCCGCAGACGAACAGCGTCCGCCGCGGTCCGACGCGATCGCCGATCCACCCGCCGAAGATCTGAAAGAGCAGGTACGGATAGCCGAACGCCGACAGCGCGAAACCAAGCCGCGTGTTCGAAAGGCCGAGTTCGTGCTGAATCGATCCCGCCGCGGTCGCGATGTTGACACGGTCGACGTACGTAATCAGATACATCACGCACAGCAAGCCCAGCACAGTGGTGGTCGCTCGGGGTTTCATCGGAGGCGCTTATGGTACGCGAATTGATGACGCTCGCCCCATGGACACCAAAGAAGCAACACCCACGGTTGAGCAGTCGTTAACGATGCTGAGCGAGGCGGTCGGGAAGGCGTCGGTCGATCTCCTCGCCGTGCGCGGCGCCCTGGATCGCGCACGCGACGACATCGCGACCCGCAACACGTCGGTCACGCGCGACATCGTCCGCGAATCGGAACGGGTGATCGAGCATCTGCGCAAGGCCGACGAGTGCCTGCGCGATGTCCTCAAGGATCTAACGGATCGTTAGAACCTGAATAGCGGACGGCCGTACGGCAGGCCGGGCCACGGCATGCCGACGAGCATCAGCACCGTCGCGAGGCCGAAGAAGATCATCCGGCGCTTGCCGGCGGCTTCGGCGTTCGCCGCTTTCCGCGCCATCACGTTGCCGACGTGCGCGAGGATGATCGCGACGAACATCGCCGTCAGGTGTTCGACGGCCCAGAACCGCAACTGCGCGTTCTGCATCGCCTCGCCGAAGTGTGCGCGGATTTCGGCCATGTTCGGCGACACGACCAGATAGAGCAGCAGGCCGAGCAGCATCTGCAGATCGAGCGCGATCATCGTGAAGAGCGCCGACCGCTCCTTGCGACTGATCGTCGTTCCGATCCCGCCCGCCAGCGCGATCCAGCGCAGCCACGAATGGAGCATCAAAATGATGGAGTACATAACGGTTTCGTAACTTTAACTTTAAATGCCCATGCCGGTCTAAGTGGGCATGATCGATCACCTGCTCCGCCGTGCGGGGTTTGGCGCCAGCGCTGACGAACTCGCCGCCTACGATCGGTTGTCATACGCCGAGGCGGTGGACCGGCTCGTCAACTACGACGCGATGCCGGACACGGTCGATTCGAACATCGGCAAGCCCGGCTACGTCGGCACGACCTCCAACGGCCCCTTTTCTCCTGACACGGTCATCGGCGACGCGCGGCAGCGGTGGTTGTTCCGGATGGTCCATTCCGACCGTCCGCTGCAGGAGAAGATGACCCTGTTCTGGCACAACTACTTCGCGACGGCGTACTCGAAAGTCCAGGCCACCGCGAAAGACACCAACGGCACGAAATTGATGAACGGCCAGATGGAGTTCCTTCGCGCGAACGCGCTCGGGTCGCTGCGCGATCTGTTGCTGGGCATCGCCAAGGATCCTGCGATGCTGATTTGGCTGGACGGCGACACGAACACAAAGGCGAAACCGCAGGAGAACTTCGGCCGCGAGTTGATGGAACTGTTTTCGCGCGGCTACGGCTACTACACCGAAGACGATGTGTATGCCGCGGCCCGGGTGTTCACGGGGTGGAATCTCGATCGCACCGCCCTGACCTTCGCCTACAACGCCACCCAGCACGAAACGTCGGCGAAGACGTTCAGTTTTCCGATTTACAGCGACGGCGGCCACACGATTCCGTCGCGCGCGGCGTCGGCCGGCATGCAGGACGGCGTCGATCTGATCAACGCGCTCGCGATGCACCAGGAGACGGCGACCCGCGTCGTCACGAAGCTGTTCGGATTCCTGGTCAGCGAGACGGTCGCGCCGGATCCGAACTTCATCAACGACCTCGCCACGACGTATCTCCGAAACGGCAGCGCGATCAAACCGGTGGTGCAGCAGATCCTCGAGTCGCCACAGTTTCAGGACCCGAACGTGGCGTTCACACGCTACTCGTGGCCGGTCGAATTCGTCGTCCGCGCAATCAAA
>Ga0070741_10011031_pt1 | contig 16824 bp, 15 predicted proteins | sample Coa_R1_4_FD_66440 | JGI IMG/M metagenome (GOLD analysis project Ga0070741, IMG submission 66440) | Surface soil microbial communities from Centralia Pennsylvania, which are recovering from an underground coalmine fire - Coalmine... | ecosystem: Environmental > Terrestrial > Soil > Unclassified ...
GGCGCCGACGACGACGAACGGTACCGGATCACCGCGACCGCAGACGGCGGCGTGTGGGTCATGCACACCCCCTACCCCGAGCCGCTGTGCCGGCTCGCCGGGACGCGCCGGGTCCTGGAGACCGCCCGTCACCTGATCGGCGCCGGGTGGGGGGATGAGGGCACCACCCGTGAGCAGCACGCCTGGATCGCTGACCCGGACATCATCCGCCGCCTCACCACCGGGCAGGCGTGCTATATCCGCCACGGCGCGGCGACCTTCGTGCAGGTCGCCCGGCCGCGCCCGTCCCCGTTGACCCTGACCGCCGCGCCCCGCCCGGCCGTGCCCGAGCCGTCCCCGCCGACGCTGCCGCCGCCCCGGCCCGCCCCGCCCGAGGGACGGGCACCGGACCTGGCCGACATGCTAGGCCCCGAGGCCGCGCCATGACCCCCGCCCCGGACCCGTTCGCGGCGCTGGGGTTGCCGGCCCGCCCGGACCTGACTGATGAGCAGGTCCGGCAGGCGTGGCGGAAGACCGCCGCGGCGACCCATCCCGACCGCAAGGACGGCGGCGACACCGCCCGTTACACCGCCGCCGTGGCCGCCTACGCCCAGCTCCGCACCCGGTGGGGACGCAGCGAGGCATACGCCGACCTGGCCGCCGCCCGCGCCGTCACCGACCCGGCCGCGCCCCCCGATGACGACGAGCACCAGGGCGCGGCAGCCGTCCGGCCCGGCACCCGCGCCGCCGCCTTGGTCTCCTCGGCCCGCTTGCTGCCCGCCCGCATCCGCCATGGCCGCCCGCTGCGGGTGGCCGCACGCGCTGTCACCGCCGCCGTGGCCTGCCTGCTCGTGCTGCACATCATCGGCGGGCATCCGGCCGCGCCCGCGCTCGTCGCCGGGATCACGCTGTGGTGGCTGCTCACCGCCCGCGCCGACCTGGCTCCCCTCCCCGGACGGTAAAGACACAGCGATGACCGCCACCCGCCCGCGCCGCGCAGGCCGCGTACAGTGCCCGCACAGCGGCACGAACCCGTGTGCGGGCACTGTGCGCCCCTGCCGGGGCGTGAGGTGCCCGCCGGCCAGCGCAAACCCGCCTGCTCCATGCCGGCGCCGCGCGCCTGACCTCACCCCCACAACCCGAGGGCGAGGTCAGGCGCGCGGCGCCGGCACTCCACAGGCACAACCGCACTGGCCGGCGGTCACCTCACCCAAGATCAAGGTCAAGGTCAAAAGCAAAACCAGTGCACATGACCGTGGAAGGTGCATGGCGGGCGTGGTCCCGGGCTGGGATGGCCGCTGCGCGGCCCCTCCGTCGCATCCCGAAGGCTCCGGGAACGCGGAAGGTGCACAGGAGGCCGCTGCGCGGCCCCTCCGTCGCATCCGCAGTCACCAGCAGACGCGGAAGGCGCACCGCTGCGCAGGCCGCTGCGCGGCCCCTCCGCCGCCTTCGGCCGTCGCCGGCAAATGCGGAAGGTGCAGCACCATGGCTGAACCCTGCGCCGGTACAGGCGGAAGGTGCACGGCAGCCAGGGCCGGCGTATCGCGCGGGTACGCGGGGAAGCCGCCAGCACCACGGCCAGAGCATTCCGCGCCCTCCGGGCACTCTTCTTTTGGGCGGCGCGAAGACCGCGCGCCGCAAGAGCGCGCCTCCGGCGGGGCCTCGGGCTCCAGGATGGACGTTTCCGGCAAACCGGACAGAAGGGTTGTGGCTGAGGTGATGGCTGTCCCATCCCGACGCCATCGGCCAGGGCCAGCCGAGCAGGCCGGCCCCGCCCCGTCAAGCCAAACCCGCTTGACGGGGCAGGGCCGGCCCGCTCCCCGGAGGGTGGCCGACGGCGACGGGATGGGACACCCGCCCGGAATATGGCGCGTCCGCGCCCGCAAGAACCAGGCCCGCCGCGCCCCGCGACGCGCAGCAGGAAATGCGCGCAGCGCGAATTCGGTGCACAGCTACGGGGGATAAATGGACGGTAATAAATCACCGGAAAAGACCGGGAATGGCGACGCTATTTCACCCGGGATTATCGACCCGGGGCGCGTTATCAGCTATAATCTGAGTGAAGGGGAAAGGCCGGGCGGCATAAAAGTCCGGTACAAGATCAGGATAGCGGCCGGCCGGCGCGCGAAAGTGATTGACGCGCGGCAGGCCGAGATCATCAGGGAGGTACTGGAATGGTCACGCCAGCACAGGCAGCGCAGAACCCGGTAACAGGCCCCGCCGAGCCGGTACCGGTCGCCGTCCTCACCCGGACATCGACCCGCGACATGCAGGACCCGGTAGCGTCCTACCGCCGCCAGGTCCGGTCATGCCAGCAGTGGCTGCCCGCAGGCTGGCACATCGTCGCCGTCTACAGCGACGTGGCCTCCGGCGGCACCGACCTTGAGGACCGCAGCCAGGCCAGCGCCCATGACGCGATCACCCGCGCCGGGCTGCCGCGTGACGGCGGTATCGCGGACCTGCTGGCCGAAGCCGCCAGCCCCGCCCCGAGATTCGCGGTCGTGGTCTGCGAAGACATCGAACGGGCCGGCCGCGACACGTACAACGCGCTGAAACTCGAAAAGGAACTGTCGCGCAACGGGATAGCTATTTTCGCTACCGACGAGCCCGCCGATATCGCCGGCGTCAGCGCCACCGCTATTCTCGTCCGCCGCGTCAAGCAAGGCGTAGCGGAATGGTACCGGCTCAAGCTCAAAGGCGATATCTGGAAAGGGCTAGTCGAGCATTCCGCCGAAGGATGGAACATCGGCACCCCGCCCTACGGGTACGCCGCCGAGCGCGTCACCCACCCCAACCCGCTCAAGGCAAGCCAGGGACACACCAAGACCCGCCTTATCCTCGACCCCGCCGCCGCGCCCGTAGTCGCCCAGATCTTCACGTGGCGCGTCGTTCACAAGCTCGGCCTGCCCGCCATCGCGAAACGGCTGAACGCGGACACCGCCCTCTACCCGCCGCCCGGCGCAGCCGCCGCATGGACCCAGTCCACCGTCTACACGATCTTGAAGAACCCCAAGTACACCGGCCACATGGTGTTCGGCCGGCGCCGCAGCGACGGCAACGGCCACAAGATCCACGTCCCCGCCGGCCAGTGGCTATGGTCACCCGAACCCACCCACCCCGCCATCGTGGACCCCGGCACCTGGCAGGAAGCGCAGGGCATCGGGGCCTTGCACGGCACCAGCCGCGACGATGACGAGAGCGCCGCGCCGTTCACCACCACCCGCAGCTACGCCTACCGTGCCCGTGTCCTGTGCCGCGACTGCCGCCGCCGCATGGCCGGCACCGCCAAAGGCAGCACCGCCCAGCACGTCTACTACCGGTGCCCGCACGACCCCGCCAACCCCCGCCACGCCGCCGCCCAGCCCGACCACCCCCGCACCGTGCAGGCCCCCCAGAACCGGCTAGACGCCATCGTCGGCCGGTTCCTCACCGATCACATCTTCGGACCCCAGCGCGCCGCCAACCTCGCCGCCCAGCTCCCCGCCACCGACGCCGACGCCCAGACGCGCCGCGACGCCGACACAGCCGCGCTCACCGCCCGCATCAAGCAACTCGACACCGCCCAGAACGCCCAGATCAAAGCACTGGAAGCCATCCCCGCCGACCCGGACAGTCCCGCAGCCGCCGCCATGCGCGCCCGCATCCGCGACCGGTTCGCCGAACTCCACGACCAGCGCCAGCAAGCCGAAACCCAGCTAGCCGCCCTCACCACCGCCACCCCCAAAGCCGCCGACCCCGACCTGATCGACGAACTTCCCTACCTCGGTGACGTCCTCCCCGACCTCCCCGACCACCTCAAGGCCCGGCTATTCGCCGCGTTCGACCTCACCATCTTGTGGAACAAGACCATGGGACAGGCAACGGTCAACGTCGAAATCACAGACGCCACCCTCCAAGCCCTCCCCGCCATCATTGACCCCAGCCAGGACGGCTACCACGACACCGCTGCCAGCACCCCAGCCAGCCCCGCACCAGTGGGGGATTTGAGCGAGCCCACTAGAGCGTGTCAAACCGCAGCCGAGCGGGGTGAGTTAAGGTACAGGCGTGTCGATCATCCTCATTACCGGCGCGGCCGGCATCGTCGGGAGCATGCTCCGGCCGCGGCTGGCCAGGCCGGACCGCACCCTGCGGCTGCTGGACGTCGCGCCGATGACCGCGGGTCCGGGGGAGGAGGTCATCCAGGCTTCGGCGACCGACCTGGCCGCGATGACCGAGGCGTGCCGCGGCGCGGACGCGGTCATCCACCTGGCGGGCATCTCCGGCGAGGCGTCCTGGGCGGAGATCCGCGACCTCAACATCGAGGGCGGTTACGTGGCGTTCGAGGCCGCCCGGCGCGCCAGCGTGACCCGGGTGATCTTCGCGTCGTCCAACCACGCGGTCGGCTACACGCCACGGGCCGACTTCCCGGTCGAGGACTACAGGTTCCCCGCGCCGGACACCTACTACGGCGTCTCCAAGGTCGCGACCGAAGGGCTGGCCGCCCTCTACCACCACCGGTACGGACTCGACACGATCTGCATCCGCATCCTGACCTGCTTCCCCAAGCCGCCGGACCGCCGCTCGCTGTCCACCTGGCTGTCGCCGGACGACGCGGGCCGCCTGTTCGAGGCGTGCCTGACCGCGCCGGACCCCGGGTTCCGCGTGGTGTTCGGCGTGTCCGCGAACACGCGCGGCGGCTTCGTCAGCCTGGACGAGGCTCGCGCGCTCGGCTACGAGCCGAAGGACGACGCCGAGGTCTACGCCGCCGAGATCCTCGCCGCGGACCCCGGCCGCGACACGCCCGACGCGGACGTCCCGGAACTCCGCTTCCTCGGCGGCAGTTTCGCCCTCCCCGGCTACGACGCCCCGCTCAGCTAGCCCGCCAGGATTATTGCGGACACTTACCTACCCAGTTTGGGGGGGTAACTGTCCGCAATGATGCGAGGCTCCTGCGCCATATCCGGATATATCCGGATTTATCCGGATATGCGATCGAGCGGGGGCGCGGGGCGGGGCCGCGCCGGGCACGGGGCGGGGCGCGCGGCGGGGCGCGGGGCGGGGTGCTGTGCGGCTGGCGGGCTAGCGGCGCTGGGCCTCCTCCTCGGCGTGGATCCGGTCCAGGCAGATGGCGATCGCGATGATCAGCGCGTCGTTCTCGCCGGGCGCGATATCGACTCCGTACGTGTCGCGGATCCGGAACCACTTCCGCGATATCCGCGCGACGACCGTGTCGCCGTAGCGGATCTCGAAGTCCTTGTCGATCAGGTTGCCGATCGCCTCGAGCCGCCCGCCGCCGTCGGCGTCGGCTAGGTCGATGAACGCCTTGTGGTGCAGCGGCGAGAACACCGCCTTGTGCACCTTGGCCGCCACACGGCCGTCGTGCTTGATCTCCATGGCGTCGGTGAACGTCAGCAGCTTGTGCTCGATCGTGGCCAGATTGCGGCCAGAAGCGTCCTCCAGGACCAAGGTGTGATGCAGCGAGATGAACTTCGCGTTGACGTAGAAGACCCGGTCGCCCCGCTCGTCGGTGACCCAGAAATCATCCTTGATGTCGAAAAGCCGCTCGCGGACCAGATAGCGCATGACTGACAAGCTACCCAGAACCGTCCCGATACTCCTCCCGCCGCCTGATCAAAGCCTGATCAAACCCGCGGGGACCGGGACCTAGCCATATTTGTCCCATACCTCCTGGGTGTGTACGGTCGGATGGGTGAGTAGCGAATCCGGCGACGGCTGGTCTTCGGGGCCGTGGTATGCGTCAGAGCCGTCGACGTCGGAGTTCCCGGCTTACGGCTCCCAGGAGGAAGAGGAGCGGCCCCGCAAGTCCGGGTCGTACCGGTCGCCCGGCCACCGAGGCGGCGGCCGCGGTGGTCACGGGGGCGGCGGGCGCAGGCGGAACCTCCTCGTCATCGTGATCGCGGGAGGCCTCGCGATCGTCGCGGCGATAGCGGTGGGCGTCGTGATGCTGACCGGAAACAGCGGCAAGCCGGTCACCGGGTTCGTGCCGACGGGCAGCTCGCCGGAACAAGATGGCCAGCAGATCACCACCGCGTTCCTCCAGGCGTGGACGGCGGGCAACTTCAGCGAGGCCGCGCATTACACCGACCAGCCCGCCGCGGCGCAGGCGGCGCTCGCCAGCTACCAGAAGGACCTCCACCTGCGGAAGTTCACCGGATCCACGCAGAGCGCGACGGCGCTGGCCGCGAACGCGACGAGCCAGACCCGGGTGAGCACGCAGTACGCGATCACCGCCAAGGTCGCCTCGTCCGACCTCGCCGACGCGATATCCGGCGACTGGAAGTATCACGCGACGCTGACCGCCTATCAGCAGAAGAACTCCCCGGCGTGGTACATCGCCTGGACGCCGTCGGTCCTGGCGCCGAACCTGACCGCGACTCAGCACCTGGCCGCCGTCGAGGTCGCCCCGCAGGTCACCGCCGTGAGCGACGCCAGCGGGAACGACCTCGCCTCCTATCGCGACGCCGGGCTGACGAACATCGCCAACCTGCTGGAGAAGCAGGCGCCGCCCGGACAGGGCAGCCCGGGCCTCAACGTCGAGATCCAGACGGCCGCCGGCAAGCCGGTCACGAACAGCCAGGCGGCGATCATCGCGCCGAACAACATCACCCAGCTGAGCACGACCATCAACTCCCGTGCCGAGTCGGCCGCCCGGTCCGCGGTCGGCATGCGCAACAAGAGCGCGATGGTCGTCATCCAGCCGTCGACCGGCCACATCCTCGCCATCGCCAACAACGCGGGCTTCAACGACTTCGCGCTCACCGCCGCGGTCGCGCCGGGCTCGACGATGAAGGTCATCACGTCAACGGCGCTGATCAGCTCCGGCGTCCTGTCCGCGCAGAGCCCGGTCGCCTGTCCCTCGGCGTTCACCATTCAGGGCATCACCTACCACAACGACCAGGGCGAATCCGAGCCCGCCGGTACGCCGTTCATCACCGACTTCGCGCAGTCCTGCAACAACGCGTTCACCACCCAGTGGTCGCACCTGCAAGGCGGCGGCCTGGCGCACGCCGCCAAGCAGTACTACGGCCTCAACCAGCGCTGGAACATCGGCCTCAGCGGCGTGTCGGCGAGCTATTTCAACGCCCCGGCCAGTGCCAGCGGCTCCGAGCTGGCGCAGGAGGCGTTCGGCGAGGGGTCGCTGGTGGCGTCCCCGATCGCGATGGCGTCCGTGGCCGCCACGGTCGACACCGGAACGTTCCATCAGCCGATCCTGGTGCCCGGCACCAAGCAGGTCACCGCCACCCCGCTGCCGTCCAGCACCGACTCCCAGCTGCACCAGATGATGCAGGCCGTGGTGACCAGCGGCACCGCCGCCGGCATCGGCTTCGGCCCGGGCGTCTACGCCAAGACCGGCACCGCGGACATCCACGGTCAGGAGCAGCCCAACAGCTGGATGATCGCCTTCGACCCGTCGAAGGACGTCGCGGTGGCCTGCCTGGTCGTCAACGCCGGTTATGGCGCCCAGTTCGCCGGTCCCGAGGTGAAGACCTTCCTGGATAACTTCTAAGAAACCCCGAGAGCGGCCACATCGCCGGATTCGTCCGGGTAAGCTTCGGCGTGCTTTGCCTAGTGTGACCGGGGATTATCCAGATAATGCGTTGAGGAGCGGTGCAGTGCGCAGTTTCCCAGTCGGCCTGAAGCGACCCGCGGCGGGGTCGCCGCTCATGCGCACAGCGGTTGCAGGGGCCGTGGCCTGCGCGGCGATCGTGGGTGGCCTCAGTGCGTGCAGCAGCGGGGGATCCGGCGACCCGCTGGGCGGGATGGACGCCAACCAGATCACGATGAAGGCGTTCTCCGACCTCAACACCGCGTCTTCGGTGCACGTGACCGGGCCGTCCAACGGCGGCGGCACGGACTACAACCTCGACGTCACGCTCAGCAAGTCGGACTGCCAGGGCACCTACGCCACCGCCTCGAAGGGCACGTTCCACGTGCTGACCCTGAACGGCACGACGTACTTCAGCGCGAACCAGCTCTACTGGAAGTCGACCGGCGCCACCGGCTCCAACCTCTCGCTGCTGACCAGCCACTACATCAAGGTCGGGCCGAACTCGCAGACGCTGGCCGCGCTGAACACCCTGTGCCATCCGAGCCAGCTGGCCAAGTCATTCACCGGCCAGGTCAGCGGCATGATCGACCGCGGCTGGACCACGATCAACGGCCAGAAGGTCATGCACATCACCGACTCAGGGGACGCGTCCGGCATCTACGTGTCGGACTCCGCGACCCCCGAGGTGATCCGGCTCAACTCCGGCAGCAGCCTCGACCTGGTGTTCAGCGACTACAACTCGCCGTTGAACCTGACCGCGCCGCCCGCCAGCCAGGTCCTCGACGGCAAGAAGATGGGCTTCTAGCCGCCGCTCATTGCGGGTGGATGGTCTCGTGCGCGGCGAGCATCGTGACGAACTTCGCGATCCGCTGCGCACGCGTCTCCGGTCGCTTGGCCTCGTTCGTCCGGTACAGGATCGCGTACCTGTTGGCGCTGCTCAGCGTCTTGAAGAACGCCTCCGCTTCGGGGTTGGCGGCCAGCGCCGCCGCTAGGTCCGGCGGGACCTCGCTCGTGCGCTGCCCCGCGTAGGCGGCTTCCCAGCGTCCGTCCTGCTGCGCGGCGGTCACCTCGCGCAGCCCGGCCGGCCGCATCCGCCCGCTCTCGATCAGCGCCATCGCCTTGTCGCGGTTGATCCTGGACCACTTCGATCGCGCCCGGCGCGGGGTAAAGCGCTGGAGCCAGTGCGTGTCGTCCAGCGCCCCCTTCTGCCCGTCGATCCAGCCGAAGCACAGCGCCACGTCCAGCGCCTCGGCGTAGTTAACCGTGGGCGTGTCCGCGGCCTTCTTGGCGATCTTCAGCCACACCCCCGACGACGCCGAGTGGTTGGCGGCCAGCCAGCTTTCCCACTCCGCGGCGGATCCGAATGAAACGACCGGTAGCTCCATACCGGTAGTAAATCAGCAGGACACAGTAAACACTGCGCAAGATCGCATTTTGGATACTGTCGCCTATATACTCGGCTCGTGGATACCCAGGTGATCAGGCCGGTGCAGCGGCCGGTGCCGTTGCGCCAGTCGGTTTACGACGCGCTGATCGACCTGATCGTCGGTGGCGAGCTGCCGCCTGGCCAGCACCTGGTGGAGACCGACATCGCCCGCCAGCTCGGGGTGAGCCGCCAGCCGATCCGCGAGGCACTGCATCGCATGGAGGCCGAGGGGTGGGTCGACCTGCGCCCCAGCCAGGGTGCGTTCGTGCACATCCCGACCGACTCCGAGGTCGACGAGCTGCTCGACGTGCGCGCGCTGCTCGAGGCCGAGATCGCGCGGCTGGCGGCACGCAACGCCGCCGCCGGGCAGATATCCGCACTTCGTGAGCTCTGCAAGCGGGGAACGGTGGCCGCCGAGGCAGGGGACCTGGCCGCCGCGGTGGTGTTCAACACCGAGTTCCACGCGCAGGTTGCCACGCTGGCTGGCAACAGCGTGCTGGCCGACCTGGCCGGCTCGGTGAGCCGCCGCGTCCGCTGGTATTACCGTCTCGTCGCCCCTGCCCGCGGTCACGGCTCCTGGTCCGAGCACGCCGAGCTCATCGACGCGATCGAGGCGCACGACGAAGACCGCGCTCAGCTGCTGGCCCGCGGGCACACGGAGCGGACCCGCTCCGCATATCACCAAGCATCTTCATAACGACCTAGCAGCTTCCCGTCCGCACCCCTCATTCGCTTGTTAAATTGTGCGCATCTACTGGGGGTTTGTTAGGGGAGAAGCGCATATGCCAAAAGTGCCTAGGCGCGCACTAAAAGTCCTATCTGCCGGCCTGGCCGGCGCGGCCGTACTGGGGATCGCCACTGCCACCGTCCCTGCCTTCGCGGCACCGGCGCCCAAGCCGCACGTCGCGCTGACCGCGAATCAGATCATGAAGAAGGCGAACGCCGATTACAAGGCCGCCTCGTCCTTCTCCGTTTACTCCAAGCTCTCGATGCAGGGCGTCACGATCGTCAGCACGGTACAGGTTGCCCCGCAGGGCTGCCTGCTCACCGGCAACGGCGGTAGCGGGCTCTGGGCGCAGAACCTGATCGTCGGCTCGTCGGAATGGATCCGGCTCAGCAACCAGACCTGGCAGGCGCTCGGGTACACCGGCACGGACCTCGGATACGTCGAGGGCAAGTGGGTCACGATCGCCGCCTATCTCCAGGTGTTCGGGCTCGGCAACGTGCCCATCGGCAAGCCCGATTGCCACGCCCACCAGGCCAGCGGCCTGCCGTCGGCCGGCTGGGCGCTGAGCAAGAAGATGATCAAGGTGTCCGGCCAGCGCGCCTGGCAGCTCAGCATCAAGGAACGCGAGTTCGGCCGTGTGACGGTGGCCGTGTCGGACACCCGCACGCCCGAGTACCTCGCCCTCACGGTGCAGGGCATGACCGAGTATCTGAGCCACTACAACGCGCCGGTGACGCTCGCCGCACCGCCGGCCGCCGACGTGCTCACGTCGCTTCCGCCGCTGCCCCCAGGCAGCATCCCCGCCGCGGACCGTCTCGTGCGCGTGGACCGTCTCGTCCCTGGCCTGGGCCTGATGCCCGGATTCCCCCTGGAGGTATTGAAATGAGCGTCGTGCGTTACGCCCGTCTGCTCGGCGCCGCGGTCGCCATCGGCGCGGCCGCCGTGGCCGGGACCGCCCTGCCAGCCGTCGCCGCGCCAGCGAGTAACCCTCTAGCCGGCCTGACCGCGAATCAGATCGCCGTCCGGGCGCTCCACGACCTGACGTCCGTGTCGTCCGTGCGTTTCGCGGTGTCGGGCAAGGAGCACGGCATCAAGGTCTCGGCCACCATCACGCTGACCCGCACGGCCTGCGACGGCAACATATCGGTCACCGGCTTCGGCAACTTCGGCTTCATCCAGGTCGGCAAGACGGGCTGGACGCTGCTGACCAAGCAGTTCCTGCAGCAGTTCGGCTACTCCCAGGCGCAGATCAACGCCTACGCCGGAAAGTGGCTGAAGAACGACCAGATGACCGGTTCCGACACCAGTCAGCTCTGCAGCATCAAGCAGTTCTCCCAGGGCTTCCCCGCGAAGGGGTGGACCTTGGGCCGGGTCACCACCCTGTCCGGGCATCGCGTGGTCGGAATCTTCAACAAGAAGCAGAAGGTGACCGTCTACGTCACGGACTCCGCCAAGCCTGAGTTCGTCAAGTTCACCGGCGGCGGGGCGTCGGCCACGTTCTCCGGCTACAACGCCCGGGTGAAGATCTCACCGCCGCCGGCCAGCAAGGTGGTCGACTCGCTGCCGCCCCCGCCCGGGTTGTAAGCCGGGCTCACGGCAGGCGGACCACGCTCACCGGGTCGGCGGCATAGGGGTTGCCGGCGTTGTCGATCAGTTCGATCTCGCCGCGATCCGAGAGGATGTGAAACGAGCCGTCGGCCCGGTAGCAGCGGATGATCACCGTGGTGCCGTCCGCGTGCCGGTAGCACTCCTCGGTGTATCCGTCGGTGGCGTGCTTGGCCGCGTCCACGGCCGGCTCGTCCCGCCATTCGAAGCGGTACGGCGCAAGCGGTAGCTTCAGCTCGTACATGTCGCTCACCTCCCCGCACCCTGCGGACCGCTCCACCCCGCAGGGTACAGAACTCCGCGAACGTCAGGCGATGGCGGGTTTGGGCGCCGCGGCCTTGTCCGGCGACAGCCGGACGGCTTCCTCCATTTCCTGCTCTGACGGCCGAGTCACCCAGAATCTGAGGATCAGCATGGCGATGAGCCCGAGCGCCGCGCCGAAGAAGAACCCGAATACCCAGTGGAAATGGCTGGTCCCGTACAGCGTGCCGGTCATGACCAGGGCGGCGAGCCCGCCGGCGAAGCTACCGCCGAGCGCCTTCCAGGCGTAGATCGATCCGTAGTTGACCGCGTTGTTGGTTTCGCCCCAGTAGTCGGCGACGAGCGCGGCCGTCATCGGGAAGTTGGCGCCGGACAGGCCGCCGGAGACAACCGCGCAGACGGCGAACAACGGGGCGTTATGCAGCTCGCCCATCCAGAGCGCGAGCAGCTGGAACACCACGTTGCCGGAATACGCGTAGATCATCACCCGCCGCCGGCCGATGAATTCTGACGCCCAGCCGTAGAACGGCCGGAAGATTCCGTCGGTGAGGGAGAAGCCCGCCACACCCGATACCGCGGCCACGGTGCCGAGGCCCATCGCCTTGGCGAACGGGAAGTAGTAGGCGACACCGAACAGCGAGCAGCCGACATAACAGGCGTATTGCAGCCCTACCCACTTGGCCGCCTTGGTCCGCCACATCTGCTGCAACGTGTAGTGCCGCAACGCGGGCGGGTTGTTCCGCAGATCGCGCGTGCTGTGCTTGTGCCAGTTGAGCGGGTCGACCTCGGTCGGCCACCAGTTCTTCGGCGGGTCCTTCATGAACCAGCCGGCGATGCCGATGCCGACGGTCATGATGATGCCCTGGGTGATGATGAAGACCTTCACCGTGTGCGGGCTCAGGTCACCGACACCGCCGCCGGCGGTGAATCCGCCGACCGCGGCGATGAACGGTACCGAACCGTACGCCCAGCCGCCGTTCACGAAGCCGGTACGCCAGCCCTTCCGGTCCGGGTACCACTTGGCCACGATGTTGATGCAGCTCGAGTACACCATGCCGGAGCCGATTCCGCCGAGCGCGGCGTAGCCGAGGTATGCCTGCCAGATATTGGTGGATACGGCGAGGATGCCGTATCCGACGATGCCGCAGATGACGCCGCCGATGATCACCGCCCACCGCACGGGCAGGAGACCTCGGTTACGCAGGTAGCCCGTGCCGATCTGGACGAACGACTCGAAGATCACGTAGAAGGAGAACAGCCAGTACGTGGGGGCGTTGCCCCAGTTGTGCGCCGCCTGTAGCGAGCCGGACAGCGCGCCCCAGGTGTATTCGAGCAGGCCGGCCAAGCACATCGCGAGCCAGGCCGCCATTATCACGACCCATCGGTTGTAGCCGAGGATCTGCCGAGGGGTCTCACCGATCCGGAAAATCCGGCCGGTCGAGTTGATTACCTCCCGATAGGGGAGGGCTGCTTCTGCTGTTGCCATGAGTTGCCACCTATGCCTCCGTCGTCGGGTTTCGCCTCGCTGAAGCCCGCGGTGGTGGCGGCCCCCGGGCTCGACGAACCTTCATGGTGTCCTCGGCTAGGTGTCACACAGTCCCAGCGCGGTCAGCAGGGCGTCCTGGGCGGGGCCCGGGCTGGCGGCTTCGACGAGCTCGTCAAGCCCCCAGCCGGCCTCGTCGAGAACGTCCCTGGCCTGATCGAACAGCGGCAGCCGCCGCGACGGCGGCACCGTCTCGAGCACCAGGTGGCCGACCACCTGGATAACGGCCGCGCGCAGCGCGACACGGCGATCGCCTGCTCCGCGCGCGATCCCCGGCATCAGCGGGATGATCTTTCCCTCCGGCAGTTCCCAGGGGGGTCCGGGGGGCCGGCCTTCCCCCCGGTTAAGGGCGGTCACCGTCAAGCTCCTCCCGCAGCCGGCCGATCTCCCCGGGCTTAGCGAGATCGATGACCTCGACAAGCTCGAACCGGCGTCCGCCGGGGGAGCCGTCCGGCAGCAGCAGCGGCTCGCCCTCCGCGAACACCTCGAACCGCGTGCTCGCGGCGCGCGGCCCGATCGTCAGCACGTACCGCAGCACGGCCTGGCGATCGGCCAGGTACCGCTGCTGGTGTCCGCCGTCGAAAGAAACCTGCCATTCCGACACGGACCTAGGCTCCAACGCCTCGGTTCAGTGGCATCGAGTACTCCTCGTCGCGCAGCCGCTGGTGCCGCTCGGGATCCTCGAGTTCGCGCAGCGCCTTCGGCACCTCCATGCCGATGGCCTCCCAGTTCCGGTTCGCGCCGACCTGCATGGTGGCGACGTGTTCCGGGAGCATGTGCCCGAACCTGCCCTGCATGGCCAGGTAATCGGTGACCGGCCGCTGCACCGGGGGGTGGAAGTAGTGGTACTCGCGCTCCGCCGGCAGGTACTCCCACATCGGCCACAGGCCGGACTCCACCACCCGGCGGCCGAGTTCGACGGTCATCGAGGTCTGGTAGACCCAGCCCTTCTGGCAGGGGGTGTAGCAGTGCAGGAACGCGGCGCCCTCGTGGTTGAGGCCCTTGCGGGTCTTGTTCATCAGGTCGACCGGGTAACCGACCGTGGTGGTGGCCACGTAGCAGTGCGGGTGGCCTTCGGCCATCATCTTGGCGAGGTTCTTCGGCGGCAGCTTCTTGCCCTCCGGTATCGCCTTGCCGAACGGCGTGAACGTCGTCATGCCGGCGTACGGCGTGGTCGGCGACGTCTGGATGCCGGTGTTCGCGTAGCACTCGTTGTCGTAGCAGATGAACAGCGCGTCGTGGTTGCGGTACAGCGCGCCGGATATCGAGCCCAGCCCGATGTCTGACGAGCTGCCGTCCCCGGCCATCACCAAGATGTTCGGGTAGGGCCCCGGGTAGCGGCCCTTGCGGATCATCGCCTCGTACGCGGCCGCCATTCCGGAGGTGAACGAGCCACCGGACGCGATCGGCGTATGCGCCCACGGCACGGTATAGGGGGTGCACAGGTACGTGGAGTTGGCCACGTACATGCAGCCGGTCGGCCCGGCGACCACGGTGTCGTTGCCGGCCGCCTTGAGCACCCACCGGTACTGGATGGCCGGCCCGCAGCCGGCGCAGGTGCGGTGCCCGGCCGCGTACGGGTCTTCCTCCGGCAGGTCGGGCAGGTAGTGCAGATCCCGCCCGTGCTCGTCGTCGGTCGCCGCCGCCCGGCCGTCCTCCTCGAACAACGGCAGCTGCTGCCGGATGACTTCATGCGCCATCGATAACACTCCAAATCCTGAAATATCCGGGAAAGTCCAGAGTCATCCGGCGCCCCAGGCCCCGATCGCGCCACCGAACGCCGCCCACCGGATCACGTGGTTGTGGCAACCATGCGCATAGAACCGCGTGGTTGCCACAACCACGCGGCCGAAATGGCCAATGGCCGGGGGCCGCCGCGGTCGTGGTGGGCGGGCCGGGCTTGGGCGGGCCGGAAGCGTGGGCATGTCAGTTCTCGAAGCCGACCCAGTGGGTGGCCTTCTCGACCGCGCCGCGGTCGATTGCCTGGCCGAGCTTGCCGGCCATCCAGTCGAATTCGGCGATCGGCACGGTCTCGCCGCCCAAGCCGGCCATGAACGAGGTGACAAGCGGCCGTTCGGCGGGCTGGTGGTACAGCGCGGTCGTCACATCCAGCGACAGGATGCCGCCGTAGCTCGCGCCGCCGAGGCCCAGGTTGGTCTCCACGACGCCGACCGCCTTCACCCCGCGAAGCGCCTCGCGCAGGTCCTCTGATGGGAACGGCCTTATCCACAGCAGCCGCGCCATCCCGACCTTGATGCCCCGCTCCCGCAGCCGGTTCACCGCCGCGCGGCATGTCACCGAGTGCCCGCCGGAGATCACCAGCGCGATCTCCGCGTCCTCCAGCCCGTACGACTCGACGAAGTGCGGGTACTGGCGGCCGAAGACTCGGGCGAACTCGTCGGTCTTCTCCCTGATCACCGGGATCGCGTCCTCCATCGCGCGGGCCCGCTCCAGTTGCAGCGGCGGCCCCTGCTCCGGATGGATCTGCGGCCCGTGCGACACCGGCCGCCGCGGGTCCAGCGGGAACGGCAGCACGTACGGCGGCAGGAACTCTTCCACCTGCGCGATGGACGGCATCGCCACCTCGCCGGCGATGTGCGAGACGAAGTAGCCGTCCTGGGCGATCATCTGCGGCAGCAGCACCCGGGGGTCCTCGCCGATCGCGTATCCGAGCAGGGACTTGTCGAACACCTCCTGCGGCGTCGCGGCCCAGCCGAGCAGCCAGCCCATGTCCCTGGTGCACAGTGCGTCGGTGTGCTCGGAGCCGAAGTCGCCGGGCGGGTCGAGGGTCCGGTCCGCGATGGCCATCTGAATGGGAATGCGCGCGCCGGAGATAATCGAGTACATCTCGTATCCGTACGTGATGCCCACGCCCGACGACCCGGTGAATGCCCGCGCCCCGCACGAACCGGCGCCGAACGCGGCGGAGAACTGCGAATGCTCCCCGTCGGAGTGAATGTATTCGGCATCGAGGATTCCGTCGGCGATAAATTGCGCGAGGTTCATCATGATCGCGGTATAGGGCCGGATCGGATACGCGGCGACGACGTCCACATTGGCGTACAGCGCCGCGTACGCCGCGGCGGCGCAGCCGTTCTGGCGTATCCGGGTGCCCGCGATGCCGTTCAGGAACCGCTCCCCGTCCGGGGTCCGCAGGGCGGGCCCGGGGCGGATCGGCAGCCCTCCCTCCAGATGCACGGTTGTCATTGAGAAGCACCCCTGCCGTTATGAGCATGGTCGTATTCTGCGATCGCTTCCTCGATCAGCTGCCGCGTGAATGGCGCCTGTTCCGCGTGAGCACCGTCGTACGGTGCGAACGCGGTTTCCATCCGGACCACCGCGTCCGGTTCGTCGAAGTCCATTTCCGGCACCTTTTCCAGGCAGCCGGTCGGGCATTCCTGGACACAGACAAGGCAGCCCTTGCAGTAGTGCGTGCGGATTGAGTAGCGGCCGTTCTCCCTGGCGTCGCGCAGCACGCTGACGTCCGGGCAGACGATGTAGCAGTTGTCGCAGCCGTTGCACACGCCGCAGGACATGCAGCGGTCGGCCTCCTTGACGGCCTCCTCGCGCGAGTAGGCGAGGGTGACTTCGGTGACCTGGCTCGTTCGTCGCGTGTCGGCCGGGGTTTCGGGGATCGGCACCCGGTTCGCGTGCCGGAAGTAGGCGGTGTTGAGCTTCTCATACGGCATGACTTCGGGGTCGGGGTCGTGCTCGAGGGCGCGCGCGGTGAGCAC
>Ga0070741_10011032_pt1 | contig 16824 bp, 35 predicted proteins | sample Coa_R1_4_FD_66440 | JGI IMG/M metagenome (GOLD analysis project Ga0070741, IMG submission 66440) | Surface soil microbial communities from Centralia Pennsylvania, which are recovering from an underground coalmine fire - Coalmine... | ecosystem: Environmental > Terrestrial > Soil > Unclassified ...
CAAGGACGCCGTCGCCCGGGCGGAGCGGGCCGAGGCCGCCCGCCGCATCGCCGAGGCCGACGCCCAGGCGGCCCGGGCCAAGGTCGCCGAGCTGGAGGCGATGGTCCGCACGATGGAGTCCAACATGAAGATGCTCCAGGCGCAGCTCGACAAGCCGGCGGTGCGGGCCGGCGACACGATCCGGGAGCGGCTGAGCGCCAGGGAAAGGAAGGACCTGGATCAGCTCATGCGGGCTCTTCCGACCGTGCGGGGCTAGACGCTACGGTGGCGCTAGGCCGGGGGCACCCGGGCAGGAGGATGGCACCCTCCGCCCGGGGTGCCATCCCGGCCGGGCACAGGCTACCTATCGGCGGCTCTCACCAAACACTTAGCTTTCACAGGGAACTGTTACTTAACCCTCGTGGCACTGGTGCCGAGAACGTAGGTAAGCCCCGTCGAACCGAATGGGCGGGGACGAGAGAGAGGGATGGCACCCCTTGCCTTACGACACTGACCTGATTCCGATGATCCTGCCCGGCGTCACCGCCGGCCTGGTCACCGTGGCCGGCTGCCTGCTGACCTGCGGTGACCAGCCCTCCGAGTACTGCCGCTGCCCCGCCGGCGTGTGCCTGCTCGCCATGGTCAGGGAGTCGCCCTCTCCGAACTGACGAACCCGCACCCCCACCCTCCGAGCCCCCGGCCCTCGTGCCGGGGGCTTCGTCGTTCCCGGGCAAACCGGGATTAACTGGGACGGTATGGGGCAGAGCTGCTGCCAAGGGGACGCCCAACGGTTGTAACTGTCACTGGTGCCGTGTATGGTGTCCTCAGTGGCCCCGAGACCCCGGGTCCCGAGTCCCTAGAGGAGGGACATGCACCCCACCACGAGCCCGGAGGTGCTGATGGCCGAGGCTATCGGCGCCCTGGACGAGGCGTTCTCCCTGCTGTGCAAGCTGCGCAACGTGGCCGAGGACCCCGTCCTCTCGGTCGTCATGCGCCGCACCTTGAAGTCCATCGAGTCCCTTGAGGAGGTGTCGCTGTGACCGAGCACGAGCGGCAGCGGCTGGACGCTGCCGTCAAGCACCCGAGCCCCGAGAACATCGAGGCCGTCCACGTCGCCGGCCGCAGCGGCCCCCCGCTGCCGTCGGCGCCCAAGGGCCACCGGTGGATGAGCGTCCGCACCGACGGGCGCATCACCGGCTGGCGCCTGTCCACCGCCGGCGAGGAGCACCGCTTCGCCCGCATCGCCGCCTACGCCTGGGACCAGTCCGACTTCGAGACCAACGTCACCAACGACGCCGACATCGAGGAGGCGTTCCGCCGGTGAGCGAGATCCTCACGACCCGGGCCCCTGAGCCTGTGGCGTACCACGACCCCAGAGCGGAGAACCCCTGTCCCCCGCTGACGGCGGCCGAGCGGGACGAGCTGAAGCGGTCCCTGTCCGAGGGCTACCTCGCCGGCTGGCCGGTGGTCCGCAGCGCCGGCCCCTTCGCCGAGGGCGCCATCATCGACGGCTTCCACCGCACCGAGCTGTGCGAGGAGCTGGGCATCGAGCCCGTCGTCCAGCTCATCCCCGTCGAGTCCGAGACCCGGCTCCGCATCTACCGCATCCGGGCCAACCTGACCCGCCGCAACATGACCACCGGGCAGCGGGGCATCCTCGCCGTCGAGCTGAAGTCCCTGTACGAGGCCGAGGCCAAGGAGGCGCAGCGCCTCGCCGGCCAGGAGTACGGCCGGGGGATGGGAAAGGTTCCTCCGCCGGCGGAGGAAGCTGAGGACACGAAGTCCCTTGCCCGGGAGTCGCTGGCCCGGGCGGCGAAGGACGCCGGCCTCGGCCGCACCGCCGCCTACCAGGCGCAGGCGCTGGTCGAAGCGGCCGAGGACTCGGACGAGGCGGCCGAGCTGCTGGCCGCCGTCAAGTCCGGGGACCTGGCCCTGAAGACGGCGTACAAGCGGATCCACCCGCAGCAGGAGGACATCGACCGGTCGATCAAGTCCGAGGCCCAGGCGGCCCGGGAGATCGAGGAGACAGTCGCCCTGATGACGCCGGCCGAGCGGGCCGAGACCGACGACACCGCCCGGCAGCGGGCGCTCGGCAACGTGGTCCGCATCGTCACCGAGCTGGACCAGGTGCTGCGTGGCCTCACCGACCAGGACCTGCTCGACTACCGGTTCCGGCCGCACACCTTCACCGGCACCGCCCGGCGGGTGGCCGACTGGCTGGACCTGGCGGCCACGGCGCTGGAGCTGAACCGATGAGCCGGCGCCCCATGCCCATGTCCGGGTGGTGCGAGTCCGGCAACCACCACATCTGCCCGCACCTGCTGCGGGAGGAGCGGACCACGCCGAAGGGCGCCCTGCTCCGAGAGCTGGTCTGCCCCTGCCGCTGCCACCCGAAGGAGGCCCGTCGTGCCTGAGTCCCGCTTCGCCCGCTACCCCACCGTGTTCCGACCCAGCCGCCGCTACCGGCGCCAGTTCGCCGGCCGGCCGTGCCCAGCGTGCGGCAACCGGGTGGACCCGGCCGACCTGATGGCGTTCGCCCCCGGCACCGGCCACACCTTCTACCTGCACCTGAGCTGCGTCGACATCGCCACCGAGCTGGCCGCAACGGAAGCGGCCTCGGCTCAACCGGTGGAGGAGGAGACACCGGGAGCCGAGGCCACTATCACTGAGGTTACCATGTCCTCAGAGGAGGCGTGATGTTCTGGATCGCTGTGCTGTTCGTCGCCTGGCTCGTGGTGTCGGTGCCGACCGCCCTGCTGCTCGGCGCCCTGATCCGAGAGGTGGAGGTGGAGCACCGTGGCAAGTAGCTGGAACCTGCCGCCCTACGAGGGCGACGAGCCGACCGCCCTGGCGTACACGCCGGACCGCCGGTGGAACCCGACGCCGATGCCGCAGGCGTGGCTCGACGCCTTCGACGCTGACACCCGAGAGGACACCATCGCCCTTGCCGTGGAGTCCGCCCGGCGCTGGGCCCGACGCACCGACCTGTCACCTGAGCTGCGGCTGCGCCGCATCTGGCAAGTGATCACCACCGCACTGGAGACGACGTGAACGACGCCGAGAAATTCGCCCCCGCCCTGGCCGCCGCCCTACGAGAGGCCATCACCCGGAACCCCGGCCTGTTCCCCGAGCACTGGAAGCGGTACGACGATCTGCTGGCCGAGTACACCACGGCGGCCGGCAAGTGACCGAGGAACTGAAGAAGGCCCTGGACCGGTTCGACGCCGCCCGCAAGAAGCTCACGCTGCAGGGCAAGGGCAAGAGCGGCAACGCCGGCGGCGAGACCGAGTATGCGGACGCCTATAAGGCACTGACGAAGCTGGACCCGATCCGCTACCGGCCCCTGAGAGGAAAGCGCAAGTGACCTACGACTACCCGATCCTCGACGCCTCGGACAAGCTGCGCCACCTGCAGCGCTGGGGCATGGAGCCCGCTGCCCCTACGCCGGAGCCGGCCGAGTCGTTCTCCCCCCCGGCGGATTCCCACCCCTCGAGCCGCCGCTTCTACGCCGTCCTGGCCGAGGCCGCCAAGCTGCACGACAAGAAGCAGCGGGACTACGGCTCCGACGTGGACCCCTTCGCCAACGTGAAGGCGTCCGAGGACTTCGGCATCCCCGGCTGGCTGGGCTGCATCGTCCGGGGTAACGACAAGGTGCGCCGCATCATGGCTTTCGCCACCCGTGGCGAGCTGGCGAACGAGAGCATCGAGGACGCCCTCATCGACCTCCTCGTCTACTCGGGTATCGCCCTGGTGCTGTACCGGGAGCAGGAGTCCAAGTGACCTGGAGCACCATGCTGCCCTGGGTGACGACGGCCACCGGCGCCAGCATCATGTTCCTCGCCGGCCGGGCACGCACCAGGCGGGCGGCGTGGATTCTCGGCATCGTCAACCAGGTGCCGTGGATCACCTACGCAATCGTCGCCGGCGCTTGGGGCTTCATCCCCGGGTCGCTGCTCTACGGCACTGTCTACGCCCGCAACCTGACCCGAGGTGACCGGTGATCTACTTGATCGGCAGCTTGCGCAACCCGGCGGTGCCCCATGTCGCCGAGGCGATGCGGGACTGCGGCCTCGATGTCTTCGATGCCTGGTGGTCCGCCGGCCCGGAGGCCGACGACTGCTGGCAGCGCCACGAGCACCTGCGGGGACACACCTTCCGGCAGGCGCTGCAGAGCCCGCATGCCAAGAACGTCTTCAGCTTCGACCACTGCTACCTGGACGAGTCCGACGCCGCCGTGCTGTTGGCCCCCGCCGGGAAGAGCGCTCACCTGGAGCTGGGCTGGATGCTCGGCCAGGGGAAGCCCGGCTACGTGCTGCTCGACGGCGAGCCCGACCGCTTCGACGTCATGTACCTGTTCGCCACCGGCGTCTTCACCGACCTGGACGCCCTGATCGAGGAGCTGACCTAGGTGCCGAAGTACCTGTACATCTGCACCGGCTGCGGCACCGTGATCGAGCTGCCGCAGCGGGGACCGACCGACCCTGACTCGCCGCTGCGGCACCTGACCGACGACGGCGTCTGCGGCGTGCTGCGCCGCGACTGGAAAGCCGAGGCCGTAAACATGAATCGAGTCCCGGGAGGTGGCCGTGAGCACAGCAGCTAGTCATCCGATGCTGACCCTCATTGACCGGTACCTCGCCGACCTGCCGGCGTCCCGTGATCTGGTGCAGGCCCAGGCGGTGCGTGACTTGCTCCTGGACATTCGCCTCACGTTCATGGTGGCGGGCGACGAGGAGCCGGCGCTGGAGTCCCGGGTCCACCAGCACCGCTTCGGTGGCATGGTGCCGCCGGGCATCGACGGCGGTACGCCGTGACGCACTCCGCCGATTATGAAGCACCCCGGACGCTCACCGTCGGGTCCCTGTTCAGCGGGATCGGGGGCATCGACCTCGGCCTCGAGCGGGCCGGGATGCGGGTCATCTGGCAGAGCGAGATCGACCCCTACGCCTCGAAGATCCTGGCCAAGCACTGGCCCGAAGTGCCCAATCTCGGGGACATCAAGAAAATCGAATGGAGCGAAGTTGAGCGACCCGATGTTGTGGCCGGAGGATTCCCCTGCCAGCCCGTCTCTGCGGCTGGTCACCAGCGAGCCCAAGAAGACCCGAGGTGGCTCTGGCCCGAGTTCGCCCGTTGCCTTCGCGAGCTTCGACCCCGCTTCGCAATCCTGGAAAACGTGCCCGCCCTCCTCACTGTTGCCAGCGGAGCAGCGGCGCAAGAGGTCTTCGGGGACCTGGCCCTACTGGGGTATGACACAGAGTGGGATCGCTTATCAGCGGCCGAAGTCGGAGCCCCTCACCTCCGCAACCGGATCTTCGTTGTTGCCTACCCCGTCGGCTTCGGGGCACTGGTCGAACCGGGGCGGGGCGGATGCGAACGACCCGAGGGGCTACTCCCGCAACGGGAAGATCCGCTACTCGCTGGAGGGCATGGCGAGGACCGGGCTCTGGCCTACGCCGGAAGCGAGCGACGGCTCGGGCGGCCGGGTGGCGAAGGAGCTCGGGGTCAAGCGGCCCTCGGGAGCGAAGCGGGCGATCACCCTGGCGACGGCGGTGAATCACGAGGGCCCGGAGGTTGGGCCCCTGAACCCGACGTGGGTCGAGTGGCTGATGGGGTTCCCTCTCGGGTGGACCGACTGCGCTGCCTAGGTAACGCCGTGGTGCCCCAGGTCGCCGAGCACGTCGGCCGCCGACTCTTGCTATTGATCGACGGCCAGGAGGCAGGGTGATGGGGGTGTTCGATGACGCCGTGCAGTCCGAGGTTGATCGCCTTTACCCGAGTCTGCGTACGTACCTCCCCGCGTCCCTCGACGTGACTGACACCCTGCTCAAGCTCTGCGAGCGACACCCGCCCGCTGAGGTTCTGGAGTACGTCAAGAACTGGGTGGCGTTCATGGAGAAGTGCATCGCCCTGGGCGCTCATATCGACGGTGACGCATGAGGATCGAGAACCTGCGGTTCCTGAAGCTGCGCCCGTCGTGGCGATGCCGCCATCGGTGGGAACGGGTCGGGCGCGACGGGCGCGTCCTCTACGAAATCTGCTGGCGGTGCATGAAGGAGCGGAGCGTCTCTGGGGGAGCCGTCCGTGGCCTCGGGTCGCACCCGGAGGGTTCGGGTAGCGGCTCCCCCACGGACGCTCATATCGACGGTTCAACGTGAGCCGCGTCGTCAGCTTCGGCTACAAGTTCCAGGTACCGGAGCGCACGGCGGGGCACACGCTGTGGCTCGACGCCCGCTGCGTCACCAACCCCTACAAGCACGGCGAGTCCGACGAGTCGATGCGGGCCCGGGTGCTCGATGACCCGGGCGCCCGGCGGCTGGTGGAGCGGGGCGTCCAGTACCTGACCGACGTGCCCGACGCCGCTGTGTTCGTCGGCTGCAGCTACGGCCGGCACCGCAGCGTCGCCATCGCCGACGAGATCGCCCGCCGCCTCGGCATCGAGGCCGAGCACACCAGCACCGGATCGAACGGAGTCAAGCGTGTCTAAGCAGCGAGCTAAAGGAACCTCATTCGAGACGGCCGTCGTCCGGTACCTGCACGAGCACGGGGTCAACGCCGGGCGCCTCCCCCTGGCGGGCAACAAGGACCAGGGCGACATCCGTGCCTGGACCGAGGACGCCGGCTTCTGGCACCTCGAAGCGAAGAACTGCAGAACCATCACCCTGGCGCAGTGGGTCGCCGAGGCCGACGCCGAGGCGGTCAACGCCGAGTGCCCTGTGGCCGTGGTTGCGAAGCGGGTCGGGAAGAGCGACCCGGGCGAAGCCTACGTCGTCATGCCCCTTAGGGTCTTCGTGGCACAGGTGCTCCGGGCGCTAGGTGCTACGATGGAACTTGAGGCGAGGAGGGAAGAAACGTGATGCTGCCTGCAGGTATTGAGATCCGTTCGGTCCTGGGCGCCGACGCCATCAGCTTCTCCGAGCTGGGGACGCTGGCCCGTTGCGAGCAGGCATGGGTCTACGGCTACACCGGCGTGCGGGAGCGGTCGCAGCCCTCGAAGGCGCAGGCGCTGGGCACCGAGATCCACCGCCTGTGGGGCGCCTTCTGGCGGGACGGCGTCCTGCTGGACAGCGAGAACGAGGTGGCCGCCCGGGTCATGGACCGCTACGCCCGGCACTACGGACAGGACGGCACCCTGACCTGCATCGGCATCGAGGTGCCGGCCGCCGCCCGCCTACCTTGGGGCCCGTACTTCTTCGGCTTCATCGACGGCCTCTTCGATGTCGAGGGGCTCGACGTGCCCGACGGCCTCTACGTCGGCGAGGCCAAGAGCGCCGACAAGCTGGCGTCGGCCACCCACCTGGTGCAGTCGCCGCAGACGCCGCTGTACGTCTGGACCCTGCGCCAGATGGGGCTGCCGGTGGTCGGCGCCTTCATCGACATCCTGCGGACCAGCAACGCCGCCCCGAAGGTGGAGACCAAGGCGCAGGCGTACAAGCGGCTGCGGTCCGCCGGCGTGAGCGTGGCCGAGGCGACCGAGCGCAGCGCCACCGAGCGGTTGGAGCTGGGCGAGGCGCCACTTGAGGAATCGTTCGATAGGCGCTGGCTGCTCGGTCCCGAGCTGCTCGACATCCCCCGGGCCATCGCCCAGGCCCGCCGGGCCAGCGGCGTCCGCCGGCAGCTCCTCGACGGGGAGCCGCCCCTGCGGGCCGTCGGCCCCTCCTGCTCCTGGTGCTTCGCCCAGGCCACCTGCTTCGGCCTCGAAGTGGAGCTGGCGGACGAGGCCGAGGATCTCCAACCGTTCTAGTGCCACAATGGACCTAGACACCGACACAAGAAACGAGGAACGAATGAGCAACGTCAGCGACATCGCCAAGGGCCGGGCCAAGCGGCCGCTCGGTGCCAAGCCCAGCGGCGACGCCCCCGCCGGCGACTTCCCGCCCCTGCTGAAGCTTGACCAGGGCGAGCGCCTGATCGGCACCCTGGAGTCGTCCCGCACCCAGCCGTCCACCTACAAGAAGCCGGACGGCTCCCCGCAGCCGGACGTGAACTACTACACCTTCGTCGTCGCCGCCGACACCGGCCTGACCCGTCCCGTCAAGAACGACACCGGCAAGATCGTCGGCATCGAGCCCGTCGCCGTCGGCGACAAGGTGACCCTGCGGGGCATCGGCGACCTGCCCGACTACATGGCCGACGCCGAGGTCGGGATGCTGCTGGAGGTGGAGTTCTTCGGGACCCACCCCACGAAGTCCGGCTTCAACTTCTCGAACTTCGGCGTGTCGGTGTTCGAGGACGAGGACGCCTAGTCCCATGGAGAAGCGGCCGCTCAGCAAGCCCGAGGCTCCCACCGGCGAGCACGTCGCCCTGTGCGTCGCCGCCGTGCGGGAGACCTCGGCTGCTGGGAACCGCATGGTGGTCTGGACGTTCGAGCTGCCTGGCGGGCAACGGGTGCGGCACTACACCGTTGTCCGCCGGGTGGAGACCGGCCTGACTGCCCAGGCGCTCGGCCTGCCGCTGAAGCCGCTCCGCCTCTCTGAGGCCGGCGGCCGGCAGTGCCGAGTCACGGTCGCCAAGGACGGCGACTGGCTGAAGGTGAGCGGCGTCAGGCCGCTCTGAGCTAGTCCCGCCGAGCTGATCCCTGCCCCGCAGTCTGGGGCACATCCCTCGGGGGCGGGCGGAGGACAGCCCCGCAAGCCAGGGACGCCTGGCACTGTCCCCCATCTCTGTGCTTGAGGAGGCACCTGTGGACCTGCTCCACCACCTGGCGACGCTTCGCCCTGAGGACACCGTGGCTGTCGACACTGAGACAACGGGCCTGCGCCCGTTCTGCGGCGACGTGATCCGGGGCCTGAGCGTGGCGTTCCGCACCGCCGGCGGGGACCTGTGGTCGCAGTACTGGCCGCTGTCCCACCCCGACTCCCCCAACGTGGACCCGGGCCCGGTCGCCGAGGCGCTCCGCCGCTGCCCGGCGATGTGGGTCACCCACAACGGGAAGTTCGACTTCAAGTTCCTGGCCCAGATCGGCGTGCCCGTCCCGTCCCGCTGGTACGACACGAAGGTCGTGTCGTTCCTGCTGGACGAGAACGAGAACCACAGCCTGAAGCCGAGCGCCAAGCGCATCTGGCCCGCCGAGGATCTCGACGCCGAGCAGCGCCACCTCAAGGAGCTGATGCAGGACGAGACCAAGGGCGCCTGCTACAAGCGGCTCCGAGCGGAGCTGGCCGCCGCCGGAGTGAAGGAGCCGGCCGCCGCCACCCGGGCCCGGGTCGAGGCCGAGCGCCGCCGGGGCAAGACCTGGGCGACCCTGACCTACGACGACATCAAGGACTACGCCGCCCTCGACGCCGAGCTGACCCTGCGCCTCTGGGAGTGGCAGACCAGCAGCGACGAGTACCAGCGGATCCAGCCGGCGGTCGACCGGTACCTGCGCTTCGAGCTGCTGCTGCACCGGATGGAGTGCGCCGGCGTGGCCGTGAACCGCAGCTACGTCGAGCAGCTCGTGGCCGAGGCCGAGGACGAGATCGAGGCCATCGCCGGCGAGTTCCCCGGCGTGGACCTTAACTCGGCGCCGCAGCTCGTCGGCCTGATCTACGGGACGTGGGGCCGGGAGCCGGCGGCGTTCACCGGCAAGGGGAACCCGTCCACCAGCCGGGAGGCGCTGGAGCTGCTGGAGGGGCAGCACCCCGGGCTCGACCGGATCCTCCGGTACCGCAAGGTGTCGAAGATGCTCAACGGCTTCCTGGCCCAGCTACTCAAGGAGCTGGGCGCCGACGGCCGGGTCCACCCGTCCTTCAACGCCAGCAGCCGGGACCGGAAGAAGGCGGCCCAGGCCGAGAGCGACACGGTCACCGGCCGGCTCACCTGCTCCGGTCCGAACCTGCAGCAGCGGCCCCGGGACCTGCCCGGCGGTGTCTGGACGGCGCCCGCCGGCTACGAGCTGTGGTCCTACGACATGAGCCAGGCGGAGCTGCGCCTCGCCGCCAACATCGCCGAGGAGCCGGCGATGATCGAGGAGTTCCTCGCCGGGCGGGACATCTACATGCGCACGGCCACCGAGCTGGACATCGACCGGCCCAAGTCGAAGGTGGTCATGCTCTCGTCGCAGTACGGCATCGGGGCCCGGAAGCTGGCCCGGTCCCTGCTCAAGGGGACGGGCCGGGCGCCGAAGGAGTGCCGGTACTGGCTGACCGACTGGGAGGACCGGCGGGCGCTGCACCTTCGGAAGTGCGGGAAGTGCGACTCCTGCGAGGCCCGGGACCTGCTCGACAACTTCTGGTCCTCGGTGCCGGAGCTGGCCGCCGCCAACCGGAACCTGATCCAGTACGCCGAGACCTACCGGGAGGTGCCGCTCCACGTGCCCGGCCGGTTCCGGCGCTACCCGCACCCCTGGGAGTGCCAGCGCCGGGGACTGTCGGCGCCGTGGCCCCGGCCCTACACGGCCCTGAACTCGGTGATCCAGGGCGGCTGCGCCGAGCTGCTGAAGGACTGGCTGCTCAACGCCGAGGCGCCGTTGGCGGAGATCGGGGCCCGCATCGTCTGCACCATCCACGACTCGGTCACCGTCGAGGTGCCGGTCGGCCGGCACGAGGAGGCGCTGGTCATCCTCCAGGCGGCCCTAGACGCCGCCGGCCTCCCCGGCTGGCTGCAGATCCCGCTCGACCCGAAGCAGGGGATCTGAGGACATGTCGTCCTCTACAATGGTACCCATGGGCACTGTCGCTGACGCACTCCGCATTGCCGCCTCCCAGATCGGCACCACCGAGAACCCCGCCGGCAGCAACCGGCAGCAGTACTCGACCGCCCTGGGCCGCCCGGCGGAGTCGTGGTGCGCCGACTTCGCCGAGTGGGTGCTCCGCCAGGTGGGCATCACGGCGCCGGTCCAGACCTGGGGCAACGCCTCGACGCTGGTCCGGTGCTGGGGCCCGATCCAGCAGATGCCGCAGCCCGGCGACCTGGTCGGCTACCACTTCGACGGCGAGGCCGCCGGCATCGGCCACGTCGGCATCGTGGAGTCGGTGGACCTGGCGGCCCGCACGGTGACCAGCATCGAGGGCAACACCACGGCTGGCGACGCCGGGGTGCAGTCCAACGGCGGCGGCGTCTACCGCCGCACCCGTCCGTTCTCCCAGGTGGTCGGGTTCGGCCGACCCCCGTACTCAGCTCCCAAGGAGGCCCCTGTGCCCGACCCCACCCCCGACTACGCCGTGAACGCCGCCCCCGTCAGCATCGCCGTGCTGGCCGACGGCTCCGGCTACATCATCCTCTGCGCCGACGGCGGCGTCTTCACCTTCGGCACGGCGAGGTACCTCGGCCGGGTCCACAAGTCCTAGTGCCGTGCCGTACATCATCGCCGCCTGCATCGCCTCAGTGCCCGCCAGTGTCTCGGCCCTCGCCGCCTGGCGCAGCAGCAAGAGGCTCCGCAGCGACATGCACACGAACCACGGTAAGCGCCCCGGCGAGTACCTGGAGCTGACCGCCGACATCCACAAGCTGCTGGTCGACCACATCACCGACAACAGCCGGCACCTCAACTAGATGCGCCGCCTCGGCTGGTTCCTGGCCGGCGTGATCACTGGCCTCGTCGCCGCCTACTACGGCGCCTGGGTCCTCCTGTACCGCCACCTGACCCGAGGAGTGAGATGAAGACGTGCCGCACCTGTGACCGCCAGGCGGCCAAGGGACGCAAGGAGTGCCTGTCCTGCCACGGCAAGCGCCGGCGGGGTACCGCCGTGGACCGGAAGATCCTGCCCGGCGGGCCCCGGGTGCTGCTGCTGGACATCGAGACCTCCTTGCAGCTCAGCTACCACTTCGGCCAGTGGGGCGTGAACATTAATCCTGAGCTGACCGTCGAGCCGACCCGGATGCTGTGCATCGCCGCCAAGTGGCTGGGCGAGCCGGAGACCCTGTTCTTCTCCGAGTGGCAGCACGGCCCGGAGGGCATGGTCGCCAACGCCTGGCTTCTGCTGGACGAGGCCGACGTGGTCGTTCACTACTACGGCAGCCGCTTCGACGTGCCCCACCTGAACCGGGAGTTCTTCCTCCAGGGCTACACGCCGCCGTCGCCGTACCGCCAGGTCGACCTGAAGCTGGCCGTGGCGAAACAGTTCAAGTTCGACAGCAACAAGCTGGAGTTCATCTCCCGGGCCTGCGGCCTAGACGGCAAGCTGAAGCACGAGGGCGCCATGCTGTGGCGCAAGGTGCAGGAGGGCGACACCGCCGCCCGGGCCCGGATGGAGAAGTACAACCGCCGGGACACCGAGCTGCTGGAGGAGTGCTACGAGCGGCTCCTGCCCTGGATCCCCAACCCGCCGCACCGTCACCTGTACTCCCTCGCCGGCGGGTGCCCTAACTGCGGCCACGACGGCGTCGAGCCCGACGGCCTGTACCGCACGGCGCTGAGCGTCTACGAGCGGTTCACGTGCCACGACTGCGGCTCCTGGTTCCGGGGCTCCAAGCGCCTTGATGGCGCCAAGATCCAGCCGGCGGTGATCTCATGACCATGTGGGTGACGGTGAAGCTGGACGACGGCAGCATCGAGCAGGGCGAGTTCGTCGGCGACACCGACGACGCCGTGATCCTGCTGGACAAGGACGGCACCGTCTTCACCGTCGAGCGGGCCCGGGTCGTGGTCGCCGCCATCAGCATCCGGGCGACCCGGCCATGAGGCACCTCGTGGTCGCCTGGGACCCCGACGAGGGAACCGTGGTGCTCGACACCCGGGGCCTGACCCCGTTCGACGTGGTCGGGATCCTGGCCGGCGCCCTCCAGATCGCCAGGGACGAGATCCCGGCATTCAGCTTCCTCGAAGACGAGGAGGAGCAGGAAGACCCCGGCCTCGAAGAGGCCGACGACGAAGAAGAGGAGTAGCCCAATGTCCATCGTGTCCGCTATCGAGCGCCTCGCCGAGCGTGAGGCCAAGAACCCCGTTGTCGTCCGCACCTTCCACACCGCCTGGGAGGCCGCCCTCGGCGCCGGCGTCGCCGCCGTCAGCACCACCCACGGCGACGTTCGGGAGATCATCGCCGTGGCCGTGGCCGCCGGCCTCGCTGCGCTGAAGACCGCCATCGTCCGGGCCGTCGAGTCCAAGGCCGCCGTGCCTGCGCTCATCGTGTCCACTGAGCCGGCGCCCGTCGTCGTCACCCAGGTCGACACCCCGAGCACGCCGGCGTCGCCCTCGGTCGGGCAGCCGGTCGGCCTCGACTCCCCCGTCACCCCTCCCCCGGCCCAGTGACCAAGGCGCTCCACGCCTTCTACCCCTGCTTCCGCTTCGACGCCGAGACCTGCGAAGACCCCTGCGACGACTGCGGCTGGCTCCGAGAGGACCACGATGAGCGAACGGATTCAGAAGCAGAAGCCGGCCCCGCAGGAGCGTGAGGCCCAGGCGCCTCACAGCTCCGGCGGGGAGCAGGCTGACCTGTCGGCCACCGATGACCTGCTGGACGAGATCGACTCGATCCTCGAAGAGCAGGACGTTCTGATCAATTACAGACAAAAGGGCGGCCAGTGAGCGGCGTGCGGGTCTGGCTCGACCGAGTCCCGATGCACGACGCCTACGCCCTGTACGTCACCCGCCGGGGGCTCGGCGACAGCGGCGACGTGCTGCGGTCGGACGGCGAGTGGCAGGAATACCTGTACACCGTGCCCGTCACGCCGACGCTGCAGGTCCCCGGGCTGGTCTGGCGGGAGATGAAGCCCGAGCTGATCAAGGCCCTGGGTGCGCTGCCCCCGGCGGCGTCCGAGGCCGAGGCCAAGGTGCTGCGGGAGTGGCTCGCCGTCGAGCGGGCCCGGGTGGACCGGGCGTTCGACCGATGAGCTACGTCGCTCCCGCCTACGGCTGGACGCCGGGGGCCGGTCGTGACAAGTGCGACCGGCACCCCGGCGTGAAGTGGAGCGGCGACGTGCCCTGCTTCGTGTGTCACCCGACGCAGGAGGCCGAGGGCACGCACGACTACCCCGACTCCATCGTGCCCGACCCGTACGCCGAGTACCGCCCGGCGGTCAACCGGTGCGAGGTGCTCCGTACCGAGAGCGATAACGCCAGGTGCGGTCGCCCGGGCAGCGGGCGCACGGTCCTCGGCTTCGCCATCTGCGACGAGTGCCACGAAGCGGTGCGAATCTGAACCGCAGGTGACACCACGTCCCTTGACTCTCTAGGGACGCCATGCCTCATCATGTCCCTAGGACCCCGCACCATCCCCACCCAGAAAGGAAGTCCCTTGTTTCGACGTGCCCTGAAGCACGCCGCCCTCGCTGCGGCGCTGCTCCTCCCGACCCTGGCGGGGGTCGTCATCCAAGCGCCCGCCGCCCACGCCTCCGGCACTGCGTCGGCCTACCCGACCGGCAGCGGCCAGGAGCCTGGCGAGGCTTCGCTGGTCGAGACCCACAGCTCCAGCACCTGCGGGACGGGTGCCTACACCCGGTACTACACCGTCAGCGCCGACCCTGAGGCCCTCGACGGGCACAGCACCCGCAACGGTGGCATCGACTACCACTCGATGCCGGGCAAGGCGGTCGGGTTCGACCTCACCTGGAACACCGTCGGCACCGACTGTCCCGCCGACGACGCCTACGACACGAACGTCACCCTGTACCACTGGAACGGCAGCAGCTTCGACAACATCAGCACCTGCGAGGAGGTCGGCACCACCAACGGTACCGCCAGCGGTAGCGACCTCGGTAACGAGCTGGACAACTACTGCCTCGACGGCTTCTACAACGAGTGGGGCATCGGCGGGGGCGGCGACAGCTCCGGCACCCCGCTCGCCGGGCAGTGGTACGTCGGCATCTCCCTCGCCGATTCGGTCGGCACCTCCGCCCCCGAGTCTGGGGCCAGCACCGAGGGCGGCCTCCCCGCCGGTTCCAACGTGACCAGCTCCTACACGAAGGGCATGTTCTCCACCGGCTACATGAGCGGCTTCGGGGACGCTCGGGGCTACAGCGCCTACAACGCCATCGACTCTGCGGTCGGCAAGGACATGTCGCTCGTCCGCATCTTCGGCGGCAACTGGAGCAAGCCCGGCACCGTCGGGGACAACGGCGACATCGACAAGAACGCCGCTGCCCACCGGGGGATCATCTGGTCGATCAACCCGACCGGCTCGAACTTCACCGTTGACGGTACCGACTCCCGCTGGAAGACGGTGGCCGACGGCGACATGGACTCGGGCACGTTCGGGCTCACCACGATCCTCTCGCAGCTTGACGCCTTCGGCGCCCACTACAACGTGCCGATCCTGTTCGCCATCCGGCACGAGCCGCACGCCAAGGCCAGCGACTGGGCTAGCTGCGGGACGAGCTGCGAGGGCACCTCGACCGAGTACAAGAACATGTACGCTCACCTGCGGTCGCTGATGGGTGCCGGTGACGTGAACTACCCGCACGTCAAGCTCATCTACATCGCCGTTGACACGAACATGAACGCCAACAAGATCCACAACACGAGCACGAGCTGCGGCGACTCCGGCTGCGGCGACAGCCTCCGCCCGGCGGACACCGACTACGACGTGCTCGGCCCGGACCTCTACAACTACTTCAAGTGGGTCTCGGGCTGCTCCGACCCCCTCGGCGGGACCACCTGCACCAGCACCAGCGGTGCGTGGCTCATGCCGACCAGCGACGGCACCGGGTCTAGCCGGGTGAACACCACGGCGAAGATCGGGCTGACCACGACGAAGGGCGACATCGTCGTCGCCAAGGACCACAACAAGCACATCATCTTCCCCGAGCTGGGTACCCACCCGGGCTGCCCCGGGAGCGGCACCGACGACACCTCCGGGAACGTGGGTCACTGCGCCACTGGCGACCCGTCGTACCAGAAGGACGCCTGGTTCCGGGACCTCGCCACCGGGCTCACCAGCAACGCCGACTACGAGAAGTGGATCGAGGGTTGGGCGTACTTCAACAACAACCACTCGACCTCTAGCGGCACGATCTACGACTGGCAGTTCGTGGACCGTAGCGGCAACTCGAACAACAGCGAGTCGGCGTGCCCGAGCGGCGTGCCCTGCTGGACCGGACTCACCGGCTACCAGGACCTCGTCGTGAACAGCGACACGTACAACAACTCCCACCCGGACTGGGTGGTCGGTAGCTCGGCCGCTGCCGCCACGTTCCAGCCGTAACCTCAGACACGACGAAGCCCCCGGCCCGAAAGGACCGGGGGCTTCTTCGTTGCCTGGGGTCAGACCTGGCAGTCCTCGACGGGGCCGGGCCCGTCGCACCAGGGGCCGGTCATCAGCCGGGCGCCTCTCGGCGGGCTGACGATGGGGCCGAGGTGCAGCTTGGTCCCGGGCCACAGGTCCTTCTCGCCGCACTGGTCCCCGCCGGGGGAGCACGACTCCAGGCCCAGGTACTGGTGGCCGCAGCGGTTGTCGGCCCAGGCGTCCACGACGGTGCCGGCCCGCCACTTGTAGGTGAGGGTGGCGGACTTGCGGCCGGCGCACCGCAGCGTCTGGTGGGTCCAGGTGGTGCGGGTGCTGGCGCCGGCGGGTACCGCCAGGGCGGCCAGGCTGGCGGGGACGAGGAGGAGGGCGGCGAGGGGCTTCTTCAACGGGTGCCTCCGTTGTCGGGGAGTGGTGGGATCGTGCTTCGACCCATGCTTCGTCCGACCCTGCCCGATGTCACATATTGCCCTGGCGGCATTCCCCGACCCCACAGTACCTAACTACGGCACTTGGGGAGACCCGTTGTGCCATAAGGGGTTTCCGCCGCAGGGCCAAATGGCCGAGCATCTAACTTGCCCGATTCGACCGGTTCTCGGGCCCCCCTGCGGCCATCATGGCACTACGTGTCCCCAAAGCAGGTGCGCTACCACTGCGCCACTCCCCGGTCCGGACCGGCCCCGAGAGGCCCGCCGGAAACCAGGGTACCTGCGGACCGGCCGGCGCCCCATCTCGGTCACCCGCCGGC
>Ga0070741_10011033_pt1 | contig 16821 bp, 11 predicted proteins | sample Coa_R1_4_FD_66440 | JGI IMG/M metagenome (GOLD analysis project Ga0070741, IMG submission 66440) | Surface soil microbial communities from Centralia Pennsylvania, which are recovering from an underground coalmine fire - Coalmine... | ecosystem: Environmental > Terrestrial > Soil > Unclassified ...
AAGAAGGCCGCCAAGAAAGCTCCGGCCAAGAAGAAGGCGGCGAAGAAAGCTGCCAAGAAGGGCGGCGCAAAGAAGGCCGCCAAGAAAGCTCCGGCCAAGAAGAAAGCGGCGAAGAAAGCTGCCAAGAAGGGCGGCGCAAAGAAAGCGGCCAAGAAAGGCCGCCGGCGCTAACGGCCAAAGGCTTCGAACATGTGAAACTATGCCCCCACTCCGGGATTGATGCGGAGTGGGGTTTTCTTATGCAGCCGACGGCAGAGTTGCTCCCTCTAAAGCGGGCTTTTAAGTAAAGAGGAGCCGCCGTATCGCGGCGCTGAAGCGCCGCACTACCCGGTAGTGGCCAAGCCAGGGACTCACGTCGTGGGCTACGATTGTGCCGCCCTCCGGGCCACGCATTCTCCCAGCGTCGGAAATCGGGTTCGCACGCACTTACCGAGGGCCAGCACTAGCCGAACGGCTCCCCCCAGGAGTTTTTCAGCAAACTGTGAAGGCAGCTTCGGTAACGCAATTTTGCGCGTCCCACCTCGCCCCCGTACACTACTGAGGTGAGGATTGCGCTCGGGCAGATCAATACCACAGTCGGCGATTTCGCCGGCAACTCCGCCAAAATTGTCGATTACGCGCAGCGCGCTCGCCGCAACGGCGCCGAACTGGTGCTGTTTCCCGAGCTCTCCATCTGCGGCTATCCGCCGCGCGATCTGGTGGAGCGGCCATGGTTCGTGCAGCGCAATTGGGAGACGGCGCAAGCCATCGCGCGCCAGACGACTGGCATTGCTGTCATCTGCGGGCTGGTGACGCCGGCCCATGCCGCCACCGGCAAGTCCGTGATGAACTCGGCCGTCCTGCTGCGCGATGGCGAGATCGCGTTCGTGCAATCCAAACGGCTGCTGCCCACCTACGACGTCTTCGACGAGATGCGCAACTTCGCTCCCGCCGACAAGCAGGACCTGATCGCGGTGGGGGGCATGCCGGTCGCGCTTACCATTTGCGAAGATGCGTGGAACGATAAGCACTTCTGGGACCGGCGCCTGTATGGTGTCGATCCCGTCGAAGACCTGATCGGCGCGGGCGGCAAGGTGCTGCTGAACGCCTCGGCGTCGCCGTTTTTCATGCGCAAGCGCGAGCTGCGACGCGACATGCTAGCCGCCATCGCACGCAACTACCGCGTGCCCGTCGCCATGGTCAACCAGATCGGCGGCAACGACAGCCTGGTCTTCGATGGCTCCAGCTTCGCGCTGGGCCCCGATGGCGAGGTGATCGCGCAGGCCAACTCGTTTGAGGAAGACCTGGTGTGCTTCGATACGGAGTCGCTGACGGGAGAGATTCATCCGTGCGAAGAGGGCGAGGAGGCCAGCGCCTACGCGGCGCTGGTGCTGGGTACGCGCGATTACGTGCACAAGTGCGGCTTCCGGCGCGTGGTGCTGGGCCTCAGCGGCGGCATCGATTCGGCGCTCACCGCCTGCATTGCCGTCGATGCGCTGGGACCCGAAAACGTGATCGGCGTGGGCATGCCCGGGCCGTACTCTTCCAAGGGCAGCATTGACGATGCGGCTGAGCTGGCGCGCAACCTGGGCATTCGTTTTGAGATGGTGCCCATCGGCGACATCTTTGGCGCCTATGGCAAGGCGCTGGAGCCGGCCTTTGCCGGCAAGAAGCCGGACATTACGGAAGAGAACCTTCAGGCGCGCATACGCGGCGCGATCGTCATGGCTATGTCCAACAAGTTCGGATGCCTGGTGCTGACTACCGGCAACAAGTCTGAGGTAGCCGTGGGCTACTGCACGTTGTACGGCGACATGTGCGGCGGACTGGCGGTGATTTCCGATGTGCCCAAAACGCTGGTCTATCGCCTGTCAGACTATGTGAATTCGCGCGCGCCGCTGATTCCGAAGTCGACCATCGAGAAGCCCCCGTCGGCGGAGCTGGCGCCGGGACAAAAGGACAGCGACTCGTTGCCGGCTTATGAGACGCTCGATACCGTTCTGGAAGAGTACGTAGAAGACAATCGTCCGCCGGAAGCCATCGCCGCGGCGAACGGGTATCCGATCGAGCTGGTGCGCAAGGTGAGCTGCATGGTCGATAAGAGCGAGTACAAGCGCCAGCAGGCGGCGCCCGGACTGAAGATTTCGGAGAAAGCGTTCGGCTTTGGAAGGCGATATCCGATTGCCGCAAAGCTGGACGCGTGCGGGGAAAGCAGCAGCTAGCAGCTAGCGGCTAGCGACTAGCAATTAGCGACCAGCGACTAGCGACTGAGCGATTAGGGATAGCTTTTGGACGATTGTGACTAAGATTCTTAGCCCTGCAATTCTCGAGCTGCGAAGCAGCGGCTATGATTTCAGCCCCGGGCGCGAGCCCGGGGTGAGCGGTAAATTTGAGGACCACATTGCCGCGTAGCGGCCTTCGGATCTAGAAAGGTTCTCAGGCCGCTACGCGGCCCGGGGTACCTTCGCGTGGAATGTACCCCGGGCTTGCGCCCGGGGCTAACATCGCAGCCGCTGCTTCGCAGCTCGATTAATGCCGGAAGCGTGACTCAATCAGGTTGTGGAACATACCCCGGGCTTGCGCCCTGGGCTAAGATCGCAGCCGCTGCTTCGCAGCTCGATTAATGCCGGCAGCATGACTTAATCAGGGGGTGAAACGTACCCCGGGCTTGCGCCCGGGGCTAACACCGCAGCCGCTTCTTCGCAGCTCGGATTAATGCCGGGAGCATGACGTAATCAGAATTTTGTATTGCCCTGAAAGGAACTATGAATCGACCGAAATTTCTTCTCGTGATTGCTTGCTTGTGCTTTGCAAGCGCAATGTCCGTTGCTCAAAGCACCGCCAAATCACCCGCTCCCGCTAAATCGGCCACGACCGCTTCTGCCTCGCTGCCCAGCGAAGCCACGGTCAATTCATTCCTGAAGAAAATGTTTGGCTGGAACCAGGAGCTCACCTGGAAGGTGGCCGAGATCAAGCCGTCGGAAGCGCCCGGCATCTCGCAGGCCACGGTGGTGTTCAACACGCCGAAGGGCTCCTCCACCACGCGCATCTACATCACCCCCGACCAGAAGTACGCCTTCACCGGCGAGCTGGTGCCCTTCGGCTCCGATCCTTTCGCCAGCACTCGCGAGGAATTGAAGGGCGCGAACGGCCCGGTGCATGGGCCCAAGGACGCCTCCATCACCATCGTCGAGTTCGGCGACCTGGAGTGCCCGGCGTGCAAGGCGGCGCAACCGAACATCACCAAGCTGCTGCAGGACGAGCCGAAGGCCAAGCTGATCTTCCAGAACTATCCGCTGGAGTCGATCCACAAGTGGGCCATGACCGGAGCGAAGTACCTGGATTGCCTGGCGCGCGACAACAATGACGTTGCCTGGAAGTTCATCGCTACGGTTTACGAGCACCAGGCCGAGGTCAATGACCAGAACGTCGAGCAGATGCTGAAGGGCTATGTGAAAGATTCCGGCGGCAATCCCGACCAGGTGGCCGCATGCGCCGCCAAGCCCGAGACGGAGAAACGCGTACGCGACTCGATGACGCTGGCCGAAAAGCTCGACGTCACCAGCACGCCGACCTTCTTCATCAACGGCCGCAGGCTGGTTGGCTTCTCGACCACCAACGTCCCTTATGAAGCGGTGAAGGCGATGGTGGACTACGACCAGACAGGCGGCAAATAACAGGGGCCAGGGGTCAGGGGTCAGAGAATAGGGGCCAGAGGACGGGCGCAGGGCTCAGACAGGGGCCAGGGAACCGTGTCCGATGTTGCGCAGCTACAGCGCGTCGTCAAACCAACCCGGACCTCGACCCGTGACCCTGTTCCCTGATCTCTGACCCCTGACCACTGACCCCTGATCTTAACTACACCCGCTCCAACACCATGGCGATGCCCTGGCCGACGCCGATGCACATGGTGCATAGCGCATAGCGGCCGCCGGTGCGCTGCAACTGGAGCACGGCTGCGGTGACCAGGCGCGCGCCGCTGGCGCCCAGCGGATGACCAAGCGCGATGGCGCCGCCATTGGGATTTACGTGGGGCGCGTCGTCGGGCAAGCCCAGATCGCGCACGACGGCAAGCGCTTGCGAGGCGAAGGCCTCGTTCAGCTCAATGACATCCATGTCGCCGATATCGAGCCCGGTAATTGACAGCACCTTGCGCGTGGCCGGCAGCGGGCCCACCCCCATGATGCGCGGCGCGACCCCTGCCACAGCTGTGGCCAGCACGCGCGCCTTCGGCTTCAGGCCGTAGCGTTGGGCAACTTCGTCCGATGCGAGCAGTACCGCGCAGGCGCCATCGTTCACTCCCGACGCATTGCCGGCAGTGATCGTGCCGTTCGCTTTCATGATCGGCTTTAGCGCGGCCAGGCCTTCGAGGGTTGTGTCGGCACGCGGGTGCTCGTCTTGGTCGATGACTACCGGTGGCCCCTTCTTCGGCGTGATGGTGACCGGCGTGAGTTCTTCCGACAGCCGGCAGTTCTTCATGGCGGCCGCGGTGCGCTGCTGGCTGCGGAAGGCGAAAGCGTCCTGGTCCTGGCGCGAAATCTTGAATTCTTCCGCGACATTCTCGCCGGTTTCGGCCATCGATTCGGTGCCGTACAACTGCTTCATCGCCGGATTCACCAGGCGCCAGCCAAGTGTGGTGTCCTCCAGCTTCATGGCGCGCGAGAAGGGCGTCTCCGGCTTGGCCATTACGAATGGCGAGCGCGACATGCTCTCGACCCCTCCGGCAATCACCAGCGAAGCCTCGCCGGTCTTAATGGCGCGGGCGGCCATGGAGATAGCGTCGAGGCTGGAGCCGCAGAGCCGGTTCACCGTGGTGCCCGGCACCGTCAACGGCATACCTGCAAGAAGCAGGGCCATGCGGGCGACGTTGCGATTGTCTTCGCCGGCCTGATTGGCGCAGCCGAAGATCACGTCATCGATGAGACTGGGGTCGAGCGATGGATTACGCTCGAGCAGCGTCTTGATCGGGATGGCGGCCAGGTCGTCGGTGCGCACCCCCGCCAGCGCGCCGCCGTATCGGCCAAACGGGGTGCGAATTACATCGCAGATGAAAGCGTCAGAAATTGCGTCCTGTTCGTAGATCAAATTTCACCATGGAGAGCACGGAATTTGGATGATTTGTTACCGTTGTGGACTCAGCGCGTGCGCAGTGGGAAAGGCTCCCGCCGAATGCCTCTTGTAATGATACCCAGATTGAGGCGGCGGGCGCGGGGCGCCTACCTGGTCAGGTGAACGACGAGGAGTGCAACCGCGGTCCAGAAGGGAGTGACCAGCAGACAGGAAAACATCAGGCCGTGGGCGAATTGCAGGCCGGCAGCGACTTCGGACGTGTCCCACGGCTCACCCGCATGGTATGCCCGATGAAATTCCCCAAGTCGCGTAAGAGCCCACATAAGCCAGCTACTATACGCTAAGAGTAAGGCCCGGCACGGCGGGTTGGCTCGCTCAGTCGGCTGCTCCCGCCAGCAGCTCGGAGGCGTAGCGTCCCGTTCCCTGGGCAATCTCAAAGCGGCGCATTTTGTTGTACATCGTCCGGAACTTGTACATGGTGAATGGGCGGCCCGCCTGGCCTACGCGCTCCTGCCGGAACAATACCGGCCCGGATGAGGTGCGCTTCACGAGCAAGGTGATCACCGCTCCCAGGGGCGTGAACAGAAGAAGAAGCAGGCCGGCGATGGTCAGATCTAACGCGCGTTTGCCGATTTCATAGATGCTGCGCGTTTCGGTATGCGAGAAGCGCGCCAGCATGATGCCGTCCAGATCGGCGAAGTCGACCCAGAAATTGGGCGCAAGGAATTCTTCGGCGGCGATGTAAGTGGTCACGCCGGCGGCGGCGGATTCGCTTACCATCGCCAGCATCTGCTCCTGGTCCAGCACCGGGTCAGCCACCACTAGGACCGAGACGCCAAGGCGGCGAAACAGCGCCGGCTCAAGAGGACCATAGAGCACGCGGGCCGAGTGTGTCCGGCGATAGCCGCATTCGTAGATCTCGGTGGCGGGACCGTCGGCATCCTGTTCCAGAAAGGCAACCGGCTCGACGCCGAACTTGGGTGAGGCGACCAGCGAGCTGTAAATGCGCCGCGCTGCGCTGCCGGTGCCCAGGATGATGGCGCGCCGCGTCCCGTATCCCTTGCTGCGCAGCTTCGAGAGTAGCCTGCGCGCCTCCCATTTCTCCAACGTGAGCAGCAGGGGCACCAGCACCACGGCCACGCCGGCGCTCAGCCGCGATGTGCCGGCATGAGCCAGATAGGCGGCGACCAGCGCGATCGAAAAGCTTTGCAGCGTGACGCGGAGGACCCGCTCGGTCTCGCGAATGGCCAACAGGCTGAGGCACGGGCGATAGCCGCCGTGGCGCTCCAGCAGAAAGACGAAGAGCATTGCGAAGCCGCCCGCAGAGAACAGCAGGACGGAGGGAGTTCGCCACTCCGGCGCGCCGGGCCGCAGCCGGTGGGTGATCGCGTCAGTCGCATAAATGGCGGTCACGACGGTGGCGAAATCGAACAGCTTCTCGCTGCCGGCAAGCGCGCGCGCAAGATAGCCGGTCCACTCGCGTGGCGATGCAGCCACGAATTCGGTTGTCGCAGTGCCCAGCCGGGCAGGAGTCGCCATAGATATCGAGGTTGTGGATCGGTTTAGCGCAGCGCGGCTCGATTCCTCAGCCGCCGGTTGCCGCAGTTTGATTGATGCTGGAGCCGGGATGGCCCTCAGTTAACCGGCTCGACGTCGGCGCCATCGATGTTCACCGCGACGGCCTTCATGATCTGCTCGATGGTGATGACCAGGCGGCGCGAGTTCTGCTTTTCCACCAGCGTTCCTTCCCAACCGGCGAAGGGGCCGTGCTGGACGCGTACGCGGCGCCCTATCTTGAGATAGGGATGCGGCTCGATGTTGTGCGACTGCAGGCAGCACGCGCGCAATTGCGCGACCTCTTCCGTCGATAGCGGCACCGCCTTGCCGGCGCGTGAGACCAGGCTGACAACGCCGGCGGTCTCCAGCACGCGCACGCGCTCAGCGTCGGAGACGCGGACGAAGACGTAGCCGGGGAATAACGGCGCACGCGATCGCTTCACGCGATCGGACCAGCGCGCCAGACGCTCATAGGTCGGCAGCAGGTGCTCGACGCTTTTCTGCTCCAGTTGTTCCGATACCCGCTGCTCGTGATGCGAGCGGGTGTAGGCCGCGAGCCAGTACCGCGAGGCAGCGAGCTCGGTCGCGATTGCGCTTTCGCGCGCAGGTGTGCAGGGTTGTTCTGAAGTAAGCATGGCTTCGCCATTCTCAGTCCCATAGCGCTTGTCCCGTCGGAGCGCCGAAGGGCATCGCCGGTTTCGCTTAGAAATGCAGCGTCGCGGGGAGTAACTGAGATCGATATCTGCGATAGGTGCAAATCGACGGCCAGAGTGGAGAGTCCGCGGGTCAGGAGTATAACTTCTTACGGAACAGTTGCTTAGAGAGACGCCGGATCTCTCCGCCAGGCGCTTGCCCGCGGCAAGGGTGTACAGAAGCTGTGCGCGACCGACCAAAACTTGGACGCGCCAGAGCCCCGGCTCATCCGGCTCATCCCATCAGAATGCCGCCGTTAACGTTGAGCACGTGGCCCGTGATATAGCCGGCTTCTTCGGAGGCGAGGAATCGCACTGCGTGCGCGACATCGGCTTCGCTTCCCGGCCGCGCCAAAGGAATGTTCTTCAGGATGTTCTCTTTAAACTCGGCGGGAAGCACTTCGGTCATGGCGGTCTCAATGAATCCGGGAGCGACCGCGTTGGCGGTAATGTTGCGCGAGGCGACCTCGCGCGCGACGGCCATGGTCAAGCCGATCAGTCCGGCCTTCGATGACGCGTAGTTCGCCTGGCCGGCTTGCCCGATCTGCCCGAAGATGCTGGTGATGTTGACGATGCGTCCCCAGCGCTGCTTGAGCATGGAGCCGATCGCGGCCTGCGTCAGCAGAAAGGGCGCAGTCAGGTTGGTGGCGATCACGTCGTCCCAGTCGGCGCGCTTCATGCGCAGAATGAGCTGATCGCGGGTGATGCCGGCGTTGTTGACCAGAATGTCGAGCTTGCCGAAGCGCGCGACGACTGCCTTGACCGTCGCTTTGATGGCATCTTCCTTGCCGACGTCGAGCGGAAACGCCTCGCCCTCGCCGCCCTTGGCTTTGATCTCGCCGGCGAGATGTTCAAGCTTTTCCTGGTTGCGGGCGCACAGCGCCAGCTTTGCGCCGGATTCCGCCAGCAGTAGCGCGCAGGCCCGCCCGATGCCTTGCGACGCTCCCGTGACCAGCGCGACGCGGCCTTCCACTCCCGGCATGTATGCCTCCCTGGTGAGGTAAGGCAGGATTATAAAGAAGCGACTAGCTACTAGCGACTAGCAATTAGCCACGGTAGCGCCTCTTTAAGCTGCTGGGTGGAGCACGCCTTTGAGGCGTGCAAATGCAGCCCTGATGGGCACGCGCTTTCGCGCCTGAGGTAAATCAAACCCTTACCTCAGCGGCTAAAGCGGTGAAGCTTTAGAGTCGAGTATCAATGCACGCCTCAAGGCGTGCGCCACGAAGATCTGGTCCAAGGCGAATTCAAATTGAGCCACTACCGTTAGCGACTAGGTACTAGCGACTAGCAGCTAGCGGGAGCGTCGTGGCCGTTGCGCCCTGATGCACAAATCCATTTTGATTTTCGTTGCAGCGATCCCATGAAAGCCGCGGCATGAATCCTCCGCGATAGCTCTGAAGCCTGGGTGGGGTAGTGGCGCCGTTTGATATCGCACGTTTGATATCGAACGGTGGAAGCGCCGGGCTTCAGCCCGGCGGAACAATGCGCCCATGCCGGCGGCTTTACAGTTTGCTGGAAAGCTCCTTGCGGGATGTCTGTCGCCGGCTGAAGCCGGCTCGGAAGCATCAACAAGACGGTCTAGACGCTGGCCTGAAGTGTCTGCGTGAGAACCCTGTCGCATCTACGGGACTCTGTCGTGAGGAGCCGTTCGGGTAGAGCCGGCCTTCAGGCCGGCGTCTGACGCGCGCTTCGAGGTTTCTCGGAGTCGGCTTTCAGCCGACGGCAGAGTGTCGCCCGCTAAAGCGGGCTCTCAGAAAATGGGGACTGGCGTAACGCGGCGCTGAAGCGCCGCACTACCCGTAGTGCGCCCCATCACCCGTAGTACGCCCCATCACCCGTAGTGCGCCCCATCACCCGTAGTGCGCCCCATCGCCCGTAGTACGCCCCATCACCCGTAGTGCGCCCCATTACCCGTAGTACGCCGCACTGCCCGGTGGTGGCCAGGCTAGGGGTAGAGTTGGTGTGGAAGGCCGGCTCTACTCGAACGGCAGGTCGCACCGAGCGTTCCAGCAAACTGGGTAGCCGCGGCAACCGGGGCTGAAGCCCCTGTTCCATTGTCGTGCGTTCGGCACGGCTGAAGCCGTGCCCTTTCACCGGCGAAATTTCAAACTGAGCCAGTACCCAGGATCGGCGGCGGTTGCCCGTTGTACCGCGTCGGTGTGCCAGTTGCCGGTCGCTAGCAGCTAGCAGCCAGTCGCTAGTAGCTAGAAGCTAATCGCTAATCGCTAGCAGCTAGCAGCGTCTTCACCCCATCTGCACCCGCTCTTCTTCCGGCTCAATGAGCACGGGATTTGCGGGCATCTCGTCGCGGAACAGGTAGCGAAGCAAGGGTGGCGGCAGCAGCGTGGTAACGCCGGTCATGAAGATGAGGATGGCGTAGGCGCGTTGCGACACCATGTTCATCTGCAATCCAATGAGGGCAATGATCAGCGCAACCTCCCCGCGCGGTGTCATGCCGACCCCGACTTTCAGGGCACTGCGCCAGCCGTCCCTCAGCATCGGCAGGCCGCAACCGATGATTTTGCTGATCACGGCCAGCAGTGAGATGATCACCGCGACGACAAACACTCCTCCCTTGAAGACGCGGAGATCCAGGCGCGCGCCCATGGTGAAGAAGAAAAATGGCGCGAGAAATTCGTTGATCCCATACACGCGAGGGCGGATTCCCCACTCCGGCGAGTAGTCGGCAAAGATCAGCCCGGCGAAGAAGGCGCCGATGATAGCGGCCATGCCGATCCTGGCGGCCGCAGCCGACAGCAGCAGGCAGGTGGCCAGCGCCAGCATCAGGGGCGCATCGCGAGTGGAGAGCTGCTGCAGCCCGGGCCGCATCCGGCCGACGACGCCCGGCCCAAGATAGATCATGAACAGGGCAAAACCGACGGCCTCGGCGATCACCGCGCCAAGGTGCAGCCAGTGCACTCCGTTGCCGGAGGAGATGCTGACGACGATGGCCAGCAGTACCATGCCCAGAATATCGTCGAAGATTGCGGCCCCCAGGATGATCTGCGCCGCCCGGTTCTTCAGCACCTGCATATCCTGCAGAATGCGGGCAGTGATGCCCACGCTGGTAGCCACCATGGCGGCGGCCACAAATACCGCCTCGTGGGTCGGCTCATTGCGCAGCTTCAGATAAAGCAGGCCGCAGACGAAGGGCAGCACGATGCCGGCAATGGCGACGTTCAACGAGCGGCCGCCGATGCGGATCAGTTCATGCGGGCTGGTTTCCAGGCCGACGGTGAAGAGCAGGAAGATGGCGCCGATTTCGGCGAGTGAAACGATGGTGTCGCTGGGGGCGATGATGTTGGCGGCATAAGGGCCGAGGGCGATTCCCGCCAGGATCTCGCCTAACACCGCCGGCAGCGAGAGCCGCTCAAATACTTCGCCGCAGATCTTCGCGCATACGAAGATGGTGAACAACTGCAGTAGGAGCGTATCGGTGCCGTGCGGCATACCATGGGACAGCAATGAGTCAGAAGCCCGAAAAAATTCAATCGTTGCTCAAATCCAGATCAGACGCGAGCGAATTCGAGAGTAGCTGCCGGTTGCGAGCAGGCGGATTCAGCTTGCGAATTTTGCGGCATAGCTCTGGATTCGCGCGATTATGGAGTCAACCGGCATAAAACTGGGTTCAATTGTTAGGGCAAATGCGCAGATTGATCGCACAATTGTCGCAGCCTGCCTTGGGCATCGCGCTGACGATGGCCGTTGCTTTTATGGCGGCTCGCCTGTTTGCAGGGTCCCGGGTCAGCAGCGTGCTGCCGCTCGTTTTTATCGGCATACTGTTCGCGCTGGGAAGACGCTATGGCAGCGGGGTGGCCGTGCTCGGTTCAGTGCTGAGCGCCTTTGTGTTTGCACACTCGCTGTTCGATCCGCTGGGGCACTGGCATGTCCAGGACGCAATCGCGCGCCGAAATCTGCTGTGGATGGTGATGGGCACGGTGGCGCTTTCCTACTTGTTCCTGCCGTCCAGTTCGCACAAACACTTCTGAGGAGCGCCTCAGATCAGCCGCTCCCGGGCCCAAACAGTAGCTTCAGCTGCCGCCATTGCTCAAATCCAGATTAGACGCGAGCAGCTTAGACGCGAGCGAATTCGTGAGCAGCCTCTCGATTCCAACAACTCGCAAGGTTGTACATCCGATCTCCGGATGGCCGCATGCGCCGGCCCGCCGCTGAAGTAGCGCAGGCCGGCGCCGGATGGGTGTGACGAGCGGAAGGTCGTCGGGCTGGAAGATGCAATCGGCGCTTTACTGCTGGTCCTTCTTCTCAATGGACAGCAGCTCCACTTCAAAGATCAGCGTCGCATTTGGCCCGATATCGCCGTCCGCGCCGCGAGCACCGTAGGCCAAGTCGGACGGGACGAACAGTTGCCATTTCGATCCCGTGGGCATCAGCTGCAAAGCCTCAGTCCAGCCTTTAATGACGCCATTGACGGGAAAGGTCTGCGGGCCGCCGTGCTTATCGGAGCTGTCGAATTCCGTGCCGTTGATGAGCGTGCCGCGATAGTTGCATTTCACTTTGTCGGTCGCGGCGGGCTTGGGTCCGGTACCCTCTTTCAAGACCTTGTATTGCAATCCGCTGGGCAGAGCGACGACGCCGGGTTTGGTCTTGTTGGCCGCCAGAAAATCTTCGCCTTCTTTTTTATTGGTTTCCCCGGCCTGCGCCCGCTGCGCTTCCATCTTCTGCTGCAGCTGGGCCCGCAGTTGCACGATGGTTGTCTGTGCCTGCTCGCTGGTCAGCAGAGTCGGGCCACCCGCCAGGGCGTCCTTCAATCCGCGCAGCAACATGTTGGGATCGACGTCGACGGCGTCGCGATGCAAGCCTCCGCCGACCATCATTCCGATGGCGTAGCTGAGCTTGTCTTTGTCGGTCGGCAAGGCTGTGTCGCTCGCAGTTGCCGCCGCGGACGGCTGTTGCGAAGGAGCGGCGGGAGCGGCTGACTTGGCAGGGGGCTGCTGCGCCATTGCGCTTCCAAGCAGGATGAAGCCGGCCGCCAGGATATAGGCTGGGGTGAACGTTTCTCTCATACGGGCATTATTACATCAAGATATTTCACGGACCGCTGTTTGCCCCTGCCCTGATAGCGGAACACTAACCGACGACAAACCCCGATCCGGCGACGCGTCGGAGGCGAGCGGCGGGTCAGGATAGGTTGCGCTATCGCTGTTTCGTCACCTATGTCACGGCAGTACAATCACGCTGTGAGGTTTGGGGTTGGTTGCTGGCATCGGCGGTGTGGCTTGCGCTTGTATTAGCGGCAAGCGGCGATTTCGCAGTTACAGTCACACCGGGCAGATTCATCTCACCTCGGATTGCGATGGGATTGGCGGCTTCGCTGGTGTACCTCACACTCTTCGGGTGGATTATCCCGCTGAGTGTTGGCTTGTGGAGATTGGGTCTTAGGTTTCGGGATAACTATGATCGGAAGCATGCTCGAGGAGCACGTGGAGAGTAGTGCAACTATGATCCAGGTTTATTGTGTGCTTTTTACGTGTCAAGGTTGCAAATCGCAACAATAAGCCGCAAGTCGATGAATCAATGCCGGATATAAAGTTGGCATAGGTCGGAACGCGCGGGTCCGCGATGTGCTAACGTGAAATTAGAGTCAGATGAGCGAAGCGCTCGTCTGGCTCTTTGTGCTTTGAGCAGGAGGGTGCCGCCGCTGCCGCGGCTCGCGCAGTCAGGGTGGGCCATGGTCCCAGCGCTTCCGCGCTGGGCTAATTACTTTCGCCTCTGCGAGGCTGTCGCCGCGAGTCTCGAGGGCCGCCGAGTACCAAGAGCTAACAGCACACAGCGAAAAGCTGAAAGCCGAGAGCAAAAGCCAAAAGCTAAAAGCAAAGTGAAAAGCCAAGAGCGAAAAGCCAGAGCTAAGAGCCAATAGCAAAACGCAAAACGCAAATTGCTAGTTGCCGCTAGTTGCCAATTGCTAGTTGCTAGTTGCCAGTTGCCAATTGCCAATTGCCAATTGCCAATTGCCAATGCCAATTGCCAATTGCTAGTTGCTAGTTGCTGATCGCTTCCTCGCGAAGTACCCATACACCGGCACGCCGGCGGCAATCACCGCTAATCCCCAGGCGGAGTTGCGCAGGTTGGCGGTGAATGTGTAGTAGAGCAGCACGGCCGCGGCCGCGATGAACAGCGCGGGCACCAGCGGATATCCCCAGGCGCGATATGGACGATGCGTATCCGGCTCGTGCTGGCGGAGCACGAAGACGGTGCTGGCCGCGACCATGTAGAACAACCACTCGGCGAAAATAGCGAGCGAGAACAGCTGGCGGAAGCTGCCGGCAAACAATAGGAGCGCCACCGACAGCACAAGCTGCACAATCAGCGCTGCCGATGGCGTGCGAAATCGCGGATGCACTTCCGCCAATGCGCGAAAGAAGTGCCCATCGCGCGACATGGCGAAGGGCACGCGCGCGCCGCTCATAACGGTGCCGTTCAGCGTGACCAACATGGAGAGCGCCATTCCCGCCGAAACCACGGCCGCGCCCCACGCGCCGACAGCGACAATCGTCGCTTGCGACATGGGGCGTTCCGAGGCGGCGATCTGCGCGGCCGGCAGAACGTATTGCACGGCGGCGTTGGTGACCATGTAGAGCGCGGCAACCACGGCGACACCGACGATCAGCGCGATGGGGATGGCGCGTGCGGGATTGCGGATTTCGCCGCTCACCATGTTCAGGTCGTTCCATCCGTCGTAGGCCCACAGGGCGGCGACCAGCGCGGCCATGAAGCCGGCGAGACCGCCCGCCGACCCGCCGAAGCTGGTCGCGAAGTTCCGCCAGCTGCCGCTGGAGGCGGTGAAGGCCAGCAGTGCGACGGCAACGATGATGGCGATCTTCAGCACGGTGAAGATGACCTGAAAGTCGCCGGCGCGCTTGATGCCGATGTAATTCAGGGCAGTGATCAGCACGGCGGCAGCGATGGCGACAAGTTGTCCGCAGGTGATGGTGAACGGAAAGGAAAGGAGGGTGCGGTTAACGAAATCGAATGCGGCAAATGTGCCGAGGATGCGCACGAGTCCGGTGACAATGGTGGCGATTGACGCGGGTTTGGCGATGATGAACCACGTCCAGCCGTAGAGGAAGGCGGGCAGCGGTCCGTAGGCGTCGCGAATGTAGACGTACTCGCCGCCGGCCTCGGGCTTCATGGCGCCGAGTTCGGCGTAGGTGACGGCGCCGGCCAGCGAAAGCGCGCCGCCGACGATCCAGGCGAGGTAAACCAGCCGTGGCGAGCCGGCCGCCTGCATCATCTCCGATGGGACGAGGAAGATGCCGCTGCCGATGATGGTGCCGACGACGATGGCGGCGGCGTGGCGCACGCCGAGGTCGCGGGAGAGGGAGCTTTGCTGGGGCACCGATTTGGCTGTCTGTGGCACCGGAAAGGGCGTCGCAAAACAGCAACTATAAACTGCCGGGTGGAGCACCGCTTTCATCGGTGCATTCAGAGAGAGGTAGGATTGCCGGCTTTTAGCCGCTGCGGTACGTTGTCGGGCCGGGAATTACCTCAGCGGGTAAAGCTGGAATCAATCGGGAGGCATGTAATGCACTGCTGAAGCAGTGCTCCACCCTAGAACTCCGTGCGCCCGCGGTAATTCGTCAAGCTGGAAATCACGTTGCCCGATTTCCCTCAGCGGCTGAAGCCGTAATCAGTCAGGGAGATGTGATGCACTGCTGAAGCAGTGCGCCACCCGGGGAGGCCGGTACCCCAGGGCAGGCTCCGGACACCAGCAGGCTCTTCACCAAAAACACACTTACCCAATCCGGGTCACCTTGGCGACCATGCGTTCGTAGCGTCGCCACGGCAGCAGCGCGCGAAACACGAGCGAGGTTTTGGCATCGGGGCCGATGAGGTAGCGCAGCTTCGGATTCGGGTGCCGGGCGATGCGAACGATGAGGCGCGCCACCTCGCGCGGGTCGCGGCGCTTGGGTGCGCGCGACTTCACGAATTCTACGAAGCGCTCGCTGCGCTGCCGGTTGGGCGAGTTGGGGTCGAGCGCCTGTTCGGCGATCTTGACGTTGCGGTCCCAGATGTCGGTGTCGTAGTCCCCGGGCTCGACCAGCGCGACGCGAATGCCGAGCGAGTGCACCTCGATGCGCAGCGCCTCGCTCCAGCCTTCGAGGGCAAACTTGGATGCTGCGTAGGCGCCGAGCAACGGTGCGGCCATGCGGCCGGCGACGGAGGTGATCTGGATGATGTGTCCCGAACGCTGCTCGCGCATGACGGGCAGCACGGCTTTCGTCATGGCGACGTTGCCGAAGAAGTTGGTCTCCATCTGCCGGCGCAGTTCGGCGAGCGACATGTCTTCGGAGAAGCCGCCGGTGCCGAAGCCGGCGTTGTTGACCAGCAAATCGATCCGGCCATGATCGCGGCGGATGGCAGCGATGGTCTCGGGGAGAGAGTCGATCTCGGTGATGTCGATGCGGCGCAGGCCGAGCCGTTCGCCAACGCCGGCCTTCTGGGCGGCGTCTTCCAGGCGGCCGGCGCGGCCCAGGTCGCGCATGGTGGCGATAACGCGATATCCGTTCAACGCCAGCTCGAGCGTGGTCACCAGGCCGATGCCGCTGGAGCTGCCGGTGACGACCGCAATTTTGTCGTTTACCATGCTTGCCGCCAAATCCCTCAGATCGCATCACAGCGATGAATCTGCACGCTTCAAGCCTCAATCATTGCAGAGCAGTCTTACGATACGAGAAGATAATAAGTTTGCAGCTTACACAATTACGTTCACCACGGAAGCACGGAAGACACGGAATTTTTTGAGGTTTGTGTTTCGCCCCCGGAGATTTCTATCGTGCACATTTGTGCCTTCTTTGCTGGCGTACTCCGGCAACGTTCCGTGCTTCCGTGGTGAACCAGAGGAACGGACTAATTCATGCCAACTGATAAGACTAAGTCCGGGGCGAACGAAATCGCACCGGCAAAAGGCAAGCTGGGGATCATGATTCCCGGCATGGGTGCGGTCGCGACCACATTTGTCGCGGGCGTGGAAGCTGTGCGCAAGGGGATCTCGGCCCCTATCGGCTCACTGACGCAGATGGGGACGGTCCGCCTCGGCAAGCGCACCGAAGGGCGGTCGCCCAAGATCAAAGATTTCGTCCCGCTGGCCGCGCTCGATGACCTGGTCTTTACCGGCTGGGACATATTCGAGGACGACATGTATTCGGCGGCGGGCAAGGCCGGCGTGCTCGACCGGTCGCTGCTGGAGCAGGTGAAGCCATTCCTGTCGTCCATCAAGCCGCGCACGGCGGTCTTCGATAAGAATTACGTGAAGAAGCTCGACGGCCCGAACGTGAAGAAGGGCAAGAACAAGATGGAACTGGCCGAGCAGGTGCGCGAGGACATCCGCGAGTTCAAGCAGTCGAGCGGGGCCGAGCGGCTGGTGATGATCTGGTGCGGCTCGACGGAGACGTTCATCGAGCATGGTGCGGCGCACAAGAGCGTCGACGCGCTGGAGAAGGCGATGCACGCCAACGATGAGAGCATCGCGCCCTCGATGGTGTACGCGTACGCGGCGCTGAAG
>Ga0070741_10011034_pt1 | contig 16821 bp, 12 predicted proteins | sample Coa_R1_4_FD_66440 | JGI IMG/M metagenome (GOLD analysis project Ga0070741, IMG submission 66440) | Surface soil microbial communities from Centralia Pennsylvania, which are recovering from an underground coalmine fire - Coalmine... | ecosystem: Environmental > Terrestrial > Soil > Unclassified ...
GTGCAGGCGATGGGCGAGGAAGGATTAAAGAAGCTGACCGAGCTCGAGGCGGCCTCGGTCGAATCGCGTGAAAGAAACCTTTTCGTGTTCAATCCGCGGATGAGCTATGCGCCACCGGATTGGGTGAAGGCAGATCCTGACTTCTGGCAGCCGAAGGCGACGAAAACCGCCGCGGCTGGAAGCAAGAAGTCGGCAGCAGGAGCGAAGCCGACTACCGCACCGTAATCGTGGCTGAGAAGGATTGCTGCTGTATTGCTGGGAACAACAAAAAGGCCGCCCGTCGGGGGCGGCCTCATTCTTGCACAATGCACTGCTATTGCTTGGCGGCGGCCGAAGTTGCGGGCTTAACCGGCGTTCCTGCCGGAGGCGTCGCCGAACCCACCGGCTTGCCCGTGGTTGCTCCGGGAGCGCCCGCGGGCTTGGGGGCGGCCGGCGGCGGTGCCACACCGGATTGTGCGTTGTAGGCATCGACGATGGTCTTTGTCAGGTCGACGCCGGAGGTCGCCCAGAGAAGCGGACCCTGAGGCCACGGGTTCGAGGAGTCGAACAGGAGGCCATAGCCGTTTGCCTTGGCGTACTTGTCGATGACTGGTGCCATTTTCTGCAGGATGCGTTGCGCGATCTCGTTCTGCTGCTGCTGGTACTCGTTCTGCGCGTCTTCTACCGAACGTTGCAGGCTCTTTTGCTTGGTCTCGATCGACTTGACGAGGGTGTTGCGCGCTTCCTCGTTCATCTTGTCGCCCTGCGTCTGGAGCTGCTTCTTCAGATTCTCGACCTCGGTGTTCTGGCCGGCCAGCTCATTCTTCTTAGGCTCGAACTTTTTCTGCAGCGCTTCGAAATCGCGAGCGCCTTCATTGGTGGCGACGATGGCCTGCTGAATGTCGATGATGCCGACCTTGATGCTGCTGGCGGGAGTCGCTGCGGCAGAGGTGGTGCTATTAGCCGTGGCCGGTGCGGCGGCGGGGGCGGATTGCGCCATACCCGCGGTTGCCATAACCAGGACGAGCGCGGCTGTGCCTACGAACGTGCGCTTCATTGGGTTGGTGTTACTCCTTGAACTGCTCCGGGAATTCTTCAGGTGTTCCAGCGGTAACGGCGGTATCACTTGCCTCTTTCTGGACTGCCGGGCAATCGCGCTCGGTACAGACCTCGCCCAAACGCCTCCCGACCGGAAAATTCGGCGGTGCGGATTCATCGATTATAGGTAAATCAGCTTCTCAGCGTCAAACACGAAAGCCGCTATTCGCCGTTCGCCGGAGTGGCCGATCAGGATTTCCGCTTCTGGCGAAGAGTACGCAGCAAAGAGCGACTCTCCTCAGAAGGTTGTCGCCACCGTGAAACGGAAGGTGCGCAGCGGCTCCGCCAGCTGATACTTGGGCTGATAGGTGGAGATCGCCTGCGCGTAAGTGAAATCACCGGCCGCACCCGCCGGGAACATGCTACGCGTGATGGGATTGGGCGAGTTCACCTGCTCATCGATGCGCAGCGGATTGTAGGCCCAGTAAACGCGGAAAGGCGCGTTCACCACCGGCACCACGACCTGCAACTCGATACCCGTCGACATGCGGGGCTGATAGTTGGTTCCGGGTACCGTGCCCAGCTGCGGATTGAAGTTAATGTTGGTGCCGCCCACGCACTGGAAGGCGGCATTGAGGGCGGGGCAGCCAAACGAGGTGGTCTGCAACGTATTGAATTGCGTTCCGGCGACGCGCAGCTGCGAAGGCTCAGAGACGAAATCCATGCCGGTATCGATAAATGGCGCGATTGTCACAGGCCCAACGATAGGAACGCGGTACTCGAGGTTAGTGACCAGGTTGGTATCGCCGCCGGGAAAGATGATCTGTTCGACCGGGATGTTGATGTTGTAGGTGCCTTGCCGCGGGTTCGCCGGATTCAATGGAACGGTGGTCCCGTCCGGGTTCTGCAGCGGAATCGTTACCACGGTGGGGAAGAACGAGATCGGCGAGATAGCGCGGATATCGAAGCCGCGGATATCCGTGTCGCCGCCCAGGTAGAAGCGGTCAAACGGCGGCGCGACCTGGCCTGAGTAGCCGCTGATCCAGGAACCCAGCACGCGGAAGCCTAAGGTGTTGCGGCCCTTGTTAACCGGCAGGTACTTTTTGTACTCGGCTACCGGTTTCACATATTTGGTGTTACCGCCCAGTCCCGCAAACTCCGTAGCGAAGTAGAAGCTCTGGCCGCTGTGTGGCCGCTGCGGATTATCAATCCGGGTAAAGGAGAAATTCGGGACGATCTTGCTGGTGATGATTCCGTTCAAGGCGTTTGGGCCGGAGATGCCGCGAAACGCCAGCGCCTCAAAATAATCGGTTGAAGCGGCGCTGAAGGTCTGCACCGAAGAGTTATCCAAGGCGTAGGTAATACCGAGGCGCTTGAACGAGCGCTTGATGGGATAGCTGAGCGAAGAGGTGAACCCGGTGCTCGTCTGCGTAAAGTTCTGCAGCAGCGCCTGATAGCTGGCGGGCAGGTTCACGGTTTGGTTGAGCTGGATCTGTGTGAGGGCCGCCTGATTGTAGTTGTAGCTATTGTGATAGACCGACCAGCCGAACTGCAGCGGGCGATCGAACAGGTAAGGCTGGGTAAACGACAACACCTCGTTGCGCTGATATTGGCCGACCTGGAAGGTCAGCGTCAGGCTCTCGCCTTTGCCAAACAGATTGTTCGTCGTGTAATTGATGCCGATGAAGGCCCCAGACAGGCCGCTGACTCCGCCCGTCAAGCCGATGCTGTTCTTGCCCTTCTCTTTGACCTTCAGCGTGATATCGACAGTGCTGTCCTGTACGTTCTGCTTAATCTCTGAATCCTGCTCGGGCTTGAGCTGGTCGAAGTATTGCAGCTGATTCAGACGCAGCAGACTCAGCTCCCAGAGATTGCCGTTGTAGACCTGGCCTTCTTCCAGCGCCAATTCGCGCCGAATGACCTTGTCACGTGTGGTGGTATTACCCTGGAACTCGATACGGCGGACAAAAAACTGCTTGCCTTCGTCGAGGTCGATTCGCAGGCTGATCAGCCGCTTCTCGTCATCGGCATCGGTGTTGGGAACGGGCGTGAAATTGATATATCCCAGCGCGGCATAGGCCTTGCGTAGCTGCTCGAGGCCTTTGCGGATCGCTTCCGTGTCGAAGATCTCGCCATCTTTGATCTTGAACAAGGCCCGTAGCCCGGCGGTATTCTTCACCGCCTTGTTGCCGGTAAACGTGATCTCTTTCAGCCGGTAACGCTGGCCCTCTTCCACCGGAATGGTGATATCGACGGCTTTGCCCGGCGACGACTTGAACGGGAAATACCAGCGCACGCCACCGGTGTCGTGGATCTGCGTCTTGGGGTCACCAACCAGGGCCTTGAAATAGCCCTTGGTCTGGTAGTAATAACGCACGCGCTCGGCATCTTCACTCAGCTTGGTGGAGTCGTAAGTGCGCGCGAACAGGTTCTCCAGGAAGATGGAGTGCGGGATACCGATGGGCTTCAGGTTCTTCATCGCGCTCTGCAGCTCGCGGTTCTTCAGCGCGTGATTCCCCTCGAACTTGATCTTGCCGACCTTAACGTGCGGGCCTTCTTTCACGACGAAGGTGAGAGATACGGCGGCGGGTGGAATCGGCCGCACCTCCGAACGAACGGTAGCGAACTGGCGCCCGTGCGCGGCCAGCAGTTGCTTGATAACGACCTCGGCATGCTTCACCTTGGTCGGATCGTACTGGCTCTCCTGCGTCAGTCCGACTTTTTGCTCTTTGAACTTGTCGAGCACGTCACTCTGCGAAACCGAACTGAGGCCGACGTACTTGATCTCGCGGATGGTGGGCTTCTCTTTGACGTAAACGTGGATGATCCAGCCTTTGGAAGACTGTTCGCGTTCGATGCGGAGATCGTCGAAGTAGCCGGTATTCCACAGGGAGTTGAAGTCGCGCTCCAACGCGCCTTGGTCATAGACGTCTCCGGCTTTGGTAAACATGCGCGCGCGGATTGTGTCCGCAGGAATGCGCCGATTGCCATGAATGACAATCTCGGAGATCACCTCCTGCTGCGCGGCGCATGTGAGGGCAAGGAGAAGCAGTGCCAGAACAACACCAACCGCGGTGGCGCAACCGCGGGCCCCGCGCACCCATAGCGTCGCGGGCCTTACCTGAACCGGGCAAGAAATGACGCAAACCTCGTTCTGAGTGTTAATGAAAGCGCAATTATACGGTACAGCTGCTCGGGTTCGAAACCAGAGCTGCACCAACGGCTACGCTAACCCATGCGGAGCAGGGAAGTTGCGAAACGCAGTGGCCAATGGCGAGTGGTCAGTGGCCAGTTTTGCATGAGTCATGACATAGCCCGCTCGACCTCTACCAGCACCGAGTAAAACGTTGCGCCACCGGCAAGATCGGTGAGGCGTGCCGAAGTCAACACGTTGATGTTGTTTCCGTGCGGCGACTGCTTCGCCCACCCGAGGCGGGCGCTCACCAAACCGGCGCGCACGATCCCGTCAACCCTGGCGCGCAGGAAAATCTCACCGCGATCATTGAATACGCGCACTCGGTCGCCATCGGCAATGCCGCGGGCGTTCGCATCCTCGGCTGACATCTCCAGCGCATCCTGGTGCGGCTCCATCTTCTGGTGTGAGGGCAGGTTTACGAACGTGGAGTTGAGGAAGTTATCGGCCTTACGCGCCAGCAACTCGAGAGGATGACGCTGCGCCGCCGCTGTATGCCGCGACTCATCGGGCGCGACAAAGGAGGCCACCGGGTCCATACCGTGCTGAATCAGGTCCCCATCATAAAGCCGTGCTTTGCCGGTTTGTGTCGGAAAACCCTGCGCAAACGGCAGCCATGGGCGGCCGCCTTCTTGGAGGAGATTGAGGCGCACGCGCGGATCGCTCTCAAGCCGCTGGCGCGTTATTCCCTCAAGCTGCGGGGCGCCCGAAGAGAGTGCGGCGTCGATCATGGCGTCGACGCTGTCACGGAAACAATCTTCGTCGAAGCCCATGCGGAGGGCGAGTTCGCGGAAGAGCTCTACGTTGGACTTGCACTCGCCCAGCGGTTCAATGGCCTGATGCGATACCTGCAGGAAATAGTGTCCGTAAGACGACACTAGGTCCTTTTGCTCGAAAAACGTTGTCGCCGGCAGCACGATGTCGGCGTAGTCGGTGGTATCGGTGAAGAACTGCTCGTGAACAACGGTGAACAGGTCCTCGCGTTTCAGCCCGCGGCGAACGAGGTGCTGATCGGGACAGACGGCCGCGGGATTCGAGTTGTAAACCACCAGGGCCTTCACCGGTGGATCATCTAGCTCGGTGAGCGCCTTGCCCAACTCAACCATGTTCACGGTGCGGGCTGGGCGCTGCAGCGGGCTCTTCAACATGAGTTCGGGCATCTCCATGGCGCTTTTGTTGAGCTGATATCCACCGCTGGTGGAGAGCTGCAGGCCGCCACCAACTTCCCGCCACGAACCCGTAATCACCGGCAGCATGCAGACGGCCCGCACCGCCGCTCCGCCGTTCTGCACACGCTGGATGCCGTAGTTCAGGCGGATAGCTGCCGGGCGCGTCAAGGCATACTCGCGTGCCAGCCGTTCAACCTCTTCCGCCGTCATGCCGGTCAATTGCGCGACGCGCTGCGGCGTGTAGTCGGGAAGGCGCTTCTGCAACTCGTCGAAGCCCTCGGCGTAGCGGGCAATGTAGTCGGCATCATGCCAGCCTTCGCGCACAATGACGTGCATCATGCCGAGCGCCAGCGCGACATCGGTGCCGGGGTTGATCGCGATATGCCAGTCCGCGGCGCGGGCAGTGCGCGTGCGATAGGGATCGATGACCACCAGTTTCGCGCCCTGGCGTCGCGCCTCTTCGATGAAAGGCCACAGATGAATATTGTTGCCGTGAATGTTGGCGCCCCAGGCAATGATGTACTTCGCCTGGCGGAACTGCTCCGGCTCGGTGCCCAGCTTGCGGCCGTAAATCGAGATCATGGCCTGCCCGCCGGCCTCGGAGCAGATGCTGCGATGCAGTTGCGACGCGCCCATGCGATGGAAGAAGCGCCGGTCCATCGAGCCGCCATTGAGCACGCCGAGATTCCCGCCGTAGGAGTAGGGCAGCACCGCCTCCGGCCCGAACTCCGCGCTGACCCTCTTCAATCTCGCAACAACCTCGTCGAGCGCCTCGTCCCAGGTGATGCGGTCGAAGGCGCCGTCGCCGTGCGTGCCCTTGGAGGTGACGCGCCGCATGGGATACAGCACTCGCTCGGGTGAGTACACACGATCAAGGTACTTGGCGACCTTGCCACAGAGAAATCCGCGGGTGATGGGGTGCTCAGGATCGCCCTGGATGCGGGTGGCGCGCCCATCCTCGATGGTGATGAGCACTGCACAGGCGTCGGGACAATCGTGCGGGCAGGCGGCGTGGACGGTCTGTTTCATCGCTGAGTTTGATTATCCCACGATCATTTTGTGAGCGGAGCGGCCCGCAGCAGTGAGATGTCACTGTTTTGTCAGCACTGCTGTGACCAACTGCTTTCCTGGCGTGGCGGACCGCACTTTGGCGCGTTGACGCTTGGCATTTGCCGCTTGCTATTGGTCCCACAACTCGGAGTATGATTAGCAAATCTGCTCAGGCCGACACGCCGCTTCTGAGGAGAAGGCTTTATGGCTCGCAGAAAATCCGCAACTCTGTTGATCCTGGTATTGGCGCTCTCGATTGCGAGCGCGGCAAAGCTACGCAATCTTCCCACACCGGAAGCCTGCGAACGCGCGCGCGTGGTCGACTACACGCACAGCCTGGAAGATCATCCGCTCGCCAAAGACAACCTGCAGAAGCGAATGTGGCTGACGGAATGGATCGTCAATACTTCGGCGATCACTTTACCTCCGTGCTGCCAAGAGTTGAGCTCGCTGGACCAGGTCAACAATACCTATTCCCAGCAATTGCGCATGCAGGCCGTCTACTCGCAGGCCGCGTTTCAGTTGGAGCACCCGAACGTGAAAGACCCCGCCGCAATCGAGGCCGCCGGACTGGCGGGAACCCTGCGTGCCTATCGCGCAATCCAGCGGTTCGATCCCTCGGCCAAGTATCCGTTGCTCGACGACCTGATGTCGCTGGAGCGCAAAGGCAAGCTGCAAAAGTATGTCGAGCGGCGCAACCGGTGCATTGAAGACTGAAGCAGTTGTCAGGCATCCGTGTCCATTGTCAATGACGGGCCGTAGCCGCTCCGGCCGACAGCTGCTACAACTGACAAGTGAATGCCCTACGATCAGATCGCGATTCCGCAGCAGGATGTGCCGCGCTCCGTTGACCCCCTTTTTCAGTACCTGCTCGATACCTACGCTAGCGAAACCAACAAGACTATCTCCACGTGGCGGGGTTTTGCCCGCGAGGACCTGGGTTTCCGCCCGCATCCCAGGTCGTCGAGTGTTGAGGAGATTCTGAAGCACCAGCTACTCTCGGAGCGACGCTTCTTTGGCGAGTTTGTCGGCACGCCCGAACCCCGGCAGCGGAGGTCCTGCCCAAAGCCATGGAACTCACCGCATACATCAAGCGCATGGAGGAGCTGGCTCGTCCGCGGCTCGCCTTCTTTGCCGCGCAGCGTGCGCCGTGGTGGATGGAAGAGGTCCCATTCTTCGAGGTGCAACGCCAGCGCATCTGGGTTTTCTGGAGGCGCGTGCTGCACTCCTGCCATCATCGAACGCAGCTCACGGTTTACCTGCGTCTGCTGGACAGACCCGTTCCGTCGGTCTACGGTCCTACGGCCGATCAGAGTTGGGAAGGCGCCGATCCGACGACGTCGGTCGCGGCGGCAGAGAGAAAAAATAGTGGGTAGGTTGTCAGTTCTTCGAAATCACATCACAACCCGGCAACGCAAACTATTCACGACCACCCGGCACTGGGTTCGAACTTCAGTCTTGAATGTCCTGCGACGGCCGATTGGCCGGGTTTAGCTGCTCCTGATAACGCTGCTGTTGCTGTTGCATCTCCTGCAACTCCTGCATCAGCTGCTCGGGGGTCTTCCCGCCATTCTCCTGCTGCTGTTCGGCGGAAAAGCCGTTCTGCTGTTCCGGCGGCGGTGGCTGGACCGGCAGCCCCGGCCGGCGGAAGCCTCCCGGAGGCATGGGCGCTCGGCCATTCGGGTACTGATTATTCTGATAATCGGGTTCATTTTCTGCGACCGGCGCCTCTTCTGAATCCGCGTCGGGTTGTGGTGTGGGATTGGCCTGTGCCGTGGTGGTCGCTGTCGGACCGCTCTGCCGGGGAGTGAGAATGACCTTTTGCACCGCGCCGGGACTTCCCATTACCCCCAAGATCACGTAATCGAAGTGAGAGCCGTTCAACAGCGTGCTCAGCACATCGCGAGGCTGGCCCGGCCCGATCTGCGCCACCACGCGCTCACTGCCGGCACTCGACGGAATGTCTATCGACGCCCCGGTCTGGGACTGCACAGCGTGCAGGACTTGCGACAGGGTTGAGTTATGCGCGTCGATCGTCAGCTGGCCACTCTGAAAGCGCACTTGCGGAGGTGTGGGCGGCAGTTGCTCCGGAGTTGGCGGTGGCGGAGGCGGCTGTGGAACCTCAGCGACTGCAGCTTTCTTGGATCGCGCCCCCTTCTTGTGCGTCGGGGCCACCGCCTGGTCTTGCACGGGCTTCGCGGAAGCTGCCACCTGAGCTGTTCCCGGCGCTTGCCCAACAGCAGGCGCGCCCGCCGGAGCCGAAGCAGGTATCGCCGGTTGCACCCCATTTTTCCCGTCGAGGCGCCAGTGCATTGGCTCACCCGAGCTCGCCGGAGAGGTAGCAGGTCCCGGCGTCGACGACTGCGCATAGCCGAGCGCTGCCCCCGCCAGCAATACCGCTGATAACAGCAGAGGGCACGCAAATTTCATATTCAGGCGTACCATAACAAGTTGGACGGCGAGACAGGCTTATGGTTTCGACCGCTGCCCTATTCTAAACCTCGATCGGCGTAGTAGTTCGTCCCAAATGGAGTTTTCCTCTTGGCAGGGGAACGCTGGCTGCTCTGGTTCGGCATCTTACATACAAAAAGTAGGTGAGCAAAAATCCGGGGTAATACGATGAGTCTTATCATTCGCAGTTGTGCCCGCCCTCTCCTGATGACGCTATTGCTGATCATGGCTGTCTCACCCTCGCTGTTCGGGCAGACTTGCTCTTCGGGTGCCGATCTGGATGCTGCCACCAAGAGCGCTATCGATTCTGCGGCCCAGCGTTATCTCGACATGTCCAAAAATGGTGACGTCGCCGGACTGAAGTCCAATGCTATTCCCGCCATCGCCGGCGACTTCAGCGCCATCGAGCAGGCGGTGGTCACCAATAAGCCGTTTCTGGCGGAAGGTAACGCGAGTATCACCGGGACTTACCTGCTGGATGCGTCCCAAGCCAAAGCGGCGCTGCCGCGTGCCGACTTCTATTGCGGCATCTACAACTCGCCGGACCGGACATCGTTTTCGATTCCCAATTTGCCGCCAGGCAAATATGCGCTCGTCGTCCAAAAGGTTAACGGCAAGGACCCGATTACTCTGAGCCTGATCCTGGAGAATGTTGGCGGCGCCTGGAAATTGGCGGGTTATTATCCCCGGCTGAACGCCATCGGCGGTCACGACGGCCAGTGGTTTCTCACTAAGGCGCGACAATACAAAACCCAAGGTAAAGCGCACGATGCCTGGTTCTATTACTTGACCGCTTGGGAGCTTACCGCGCCGGTAAACTTCATGAGCAGCCAGTCGCTGGACCAACTCGCGGACGAGATGCAGAAGGCGCGTCCCGCCGATCTGCCCAGCAGCGATGCGCCGTTGACCCTTTCTGCCAATGGCAAAACCTTTCGCGTTACCGAATTGACGGCCGTGCCGGTGGACAACAACCTCGACCTGCGGGTCGTCTATCAGAACGCCGAGGCAGGCAATTCGGGGCTCGCCTTTCAGGACAACATGGCGGTGATTAAGGCGATTGTGGCCAAGTACCCCGAAGTACGCGAGGCGTTCGATTCTGTGATTGCCCGAGCGGTCGATGGCAGCGGGCACGAGTATGGTTCGCTGCTGCCTGTAAAGGAGATCAAGTAGAGCTGGTCGCGATTACGTCTCTTCGCGATCGCATTACAATAGCGCGGTGGCGATACGCTTTCTGATCTCGCGCGCGGTAGCGCCCCTGCTGCTGGCTGTATTCCTGTTCGCTACTCTCTCGGACCTTCCCGCGCAAGACACCGCCAAGCATCCCACACCCGAAGAAAAACCCACAGCCTGGACAGATGGGGCGAAAGCCCAAATGGCCGAGCGAGTGCGCGACGACTTCCTCCATGCCTGGAGCGGCTACCGGCATTACGCCTGGGGTCACGATGAGTTGAAGCCGCTCTCGAAGAGCTATCACGACTGGTATGGCGTTTCGCTGCTTATGACTCCGGTCGACGCGCTGGACACGATGGTGCTCATGGGCCTGAATGATGAGGCCAAGGTCGACCGCGAGCTCATTGACAAGCAGCTCTCCTTCGACAAAGACATCTACGTTAAGAATTTCGAGATCACCATTCGGCTACTGGGAGGCCTGCTCAGCGGTTATCAGCTTACCGGCGACAAACGGTTGCTGGCGCTGGCCGACGATCTCGGCACCCGGCTGCTGCCCTCTTTCAACTCCCCGACCGGGATGCCGTATGTCTTCGTCAACCTGAAAACCGGAGCAGTGCGCGGCGTGGAGAGTAATCCGGCGGAGATCGGGTCACTGCTGATCGAGTTCGGTACACTCAGCAAGCTGACGAACAAGCCGGTGTACTACGAGAAGGCGAAACGCGCACTGGTAGCGGTGTACGACCGCCGCTCGCCGATCGGGCTGGTCGGATCGAGCATCAACATCGAGACGGGCAAATGGACCGATCCGGTCAGCCACATCAGTGGCGGCATCGATTCCTACTACGAGTATCTTCTGAAGTGTTCGATCCTCTTCGGCGACAAGGACTGTGAGCGCATGGCGAAGGAGAGCTTCGCAGCCCTGAACAAATACGTCGCCGATGAGACGCCCAACGGGCTGTGGTACGCCCAGGTCAATATGAATACCGGCGCGCGAGTGGGAACGCACTACGGCGCATTGGATGCGTTCTTTCCGGCGGAGCTGGCGCTTTCTGGCGATCTCCAGCGTGCCGAGCAGCTTCAGGAGTCGAGCTACAAAATGTGGACGACGTTTGGTGTGGAACCGGAAGAGATCGACTACACCACGATGAAGATCGTCTCTCCGGGATATGAGCTGCGGCCCGAGATCATCGAGTCTACCTACTATCTTTATTACTTCACGGGTAAGCCGCACTACCTCGACATGGGACGGACGTTCGCGGATAGCCTCGAAAAGTATTGCAGGACAGACGCCGGCTTCGCCGCGTTGCGCAACGTGGAAACGAAAGAGAAACGCGACGATATGGAGAGCTTCTTCCTGGCGGAAACGCTGAAGTACTTGTATCTGCTCTATGCGCCGCGCTCTACGCTCGATTTACATAAAGTAGTGTTTAATACCGAGGCGCATCCGATACGTAGAACCTGGTGATATTCAATGCAGAAATGCCATGAAATGATCGGTGAAAGAATCCGAGGACGCATGAAGTACAAGATTGTCATCACGGGTGAAGCGAGGGATCTGCTGTCCTTCCGAGTGACGAAAAGCAGGTCCCTCGCTTCGCTCGTGATGACAATCTTCTGCCTTGGCCGGTCTGTACTATTTTGCAGCACTATTTCGCAGGATTGTCCAGATTCGTGGGGACGCCTCTCGCGATAACAATCTTGCGGTTCGGGCGGCGCGGGCGTCGAACCGTCATCTAACTTTTCAAGGTACGCATGGCACTGGGAACGCAGCAGAACACGAGCACAACAACGACGGGGCCCGCAGGCGGGGAACGCAGCTATCGCGGACCGCTCGCGATGGTGACCACCCTGTTTTTTATGTGGGGATTTCTCACCTGCCTGAACGACATCCTGATTCCCCACTTGAAGTCGATCTTTGATCTGAACTACGCGGAAGTCATCCTCGTGCAGTTCTGCTTCTTCTCGGCATACGCCGTGTTTTCGATTCCGTCGGGAAAGATCATCGAGCGGATCGGCTATCACAAGATGATGGTCGCGGGGCTGCTGACTATGGGATTGGGGGCGCTCCTGTTTGTGCCAGCCGCCGCTGCCCCCTCATTTGTGCTCTTCCTTACCGCGTTGATCGTGCTCGCCGCTGGGATCACTGCTTTGCAGGTGGCGGCGAATCCCTATGTGGCGGTCTTGGGGCCGGCACGCACCGCTTCCAGCCGCCTTAACCTGACACAGGCCTTCAATTCGTTGGGCACCACGGTAGCGCCGTACTTCGGAGGGCTGCTTATTCTGGGCGCCGCTGCCGCTCCCAAGAGCGGCCCCGAGTTGCTCACCATGTCGCCGGCGGCGCTGCATGCGTATCGCCTGGAGGAAGCTTCATCGGTGAAGCTCCCGTACATTGGAATCGCATTGGCGCTCATCGTTCTTGGTGTGGTGATCGCGAAGTTTAATCTGCCGCATATTCCCGAAGCGGAGGGCGGCCATGCGGTGGCCAATGACAGCGTGTGGGTGCACCGCAACCTCGTCCTGGGAGCCGTTGCGATCTTTACTTACGTAGGTGCAGAGGTGGCGATCGGCAGCTTCCTGGTCAATTACATGAACCTGCCGGAGATCGGGAACCTGCGCCCCGAGGTTGCCGCGAAGTACCTGACGTTTTACTGGGGCGGCGCCATGATAGGCCGCTTCATCGGCTCGGCGGTGCTGCAGAAGATCCCGACCCGGGTGGTGCTGGCTTGTAATGCTGTGGTTGCGGCCGTGCTGGTATGTCTGTCGATGCTCAGCTTCGGACATCTCGCGATGTGGGCCCTGCTGATTGTCGGCTTATTTAACTCGATCATGTTCCCCAGCATTTTTACGCTGGGTATCGAGGGTCTAGGCCCGCTAACCGGAGAAGCGTCGGGTGTTCTGGTGATGGCGATCGTGGGCGGCGCGATCATTCCCGAGCTGCAGGGTTTACTTGCTGATCGAGTTGGTCTGCACCATGCATTTGTTCTTCCGGTGCTGTGCTACCTGTACATTTTGTTTTTTGCCGCCAAGGGACAGCCGCGACGCTCAACGAGTGTGGCGCGCCTTTCAGGCGTGCATTAGACAAGATCGCGGAGGAGCCGGTTCCCGACTCTCCGCGATCTGTATCAACACTGTCCTTACGCGACCTTATCTTTGTCTTTCTGCGTGCCGCAACTGCGGCAACTGGCAGTGATGTCCACGCGATTGCGGCGCAGGTGGTCTTCGAACGCTGCCCAACGGGCGTGACGTCCCCGCTCCGAGACATAGATGTTGTCTGGCTTCGTCAGATGATCGCGCTGTCCCTGAACCGGATTTGTTGCCGCGCGTTGTTCCGCTTCTTCTTCCGCCAAGGTTGGTTTATCTTCCGGAGCGAAGGTGCCTGGCAGGCGCGAGTCTTCAGCCCTGGCAGCCAGACCCGACGGCCGCATGCGCAGCTTGCCGGGATCTTGGCTTGCCGGGGGAAATTTTCCTGCGAGACGATCCGGCTCATACGCCTGATCGTCAACACCGGAGCCAGAACCAGCCGGCAACTCGCTGGGCTCCGGCGTAATGGTGTGGGAGCTGCCTGCCTTCTGGAGCAGCGGCCCGCTCTCCCAAGCCCCGCGATATCGCGTGTCGTAGTCGTTCCATGCTGCGTCCGTGCTCACGGCATTTTCGTCGTACGGGGGCAGCGCTTCAATCTCCTGTTTGGTGGCATTGATGCCGAAATCGTCCTGGTTTTTTGCGTCGGGATGAATGCGGTCGGCAGGTACCAGAAACTTCTTGCTGCTGAGCCAGCCGCCGGTGTCCACGACAGCGTACTGGATAGTGCCGGTTGCGTGATCGAAGATCACGTCGTCGATCTTGCCCAACTTGTCATGGTCGGGGCCGTAGAGACTTGCGCCTCGGATATCATCCACATCGTCGGAGAAACGGTAGTCGCGCAGCATTCCATGGTGGGACATGAGAACTCCTTCACTGCTGTACTCGCTTGCAGCTCTTTCTCTCTGATGCGGCCAAACAATCCCTTGCCGCCTTGGCGAAAGTTGGTGGTCGGAGATCGTTGCAAGGTATGCAAGCGAGTTCTCAGCAGCCACACTAACCAGGCGTTATCGCCAGCATGGGCAGCTTAAATCTGTCCGAAGATGTCCTTGAAATCGTAGAAGCCCTTTTTGCCGACGATCCACTCCGCCGCCAACACCGCGCCCTCGGCAAAGGTGCGGCGAGACTTCACGTCGTGCGTCAGAACAATGCGGTCGCCGGCGGACTCCAGCTCCAGGATATGTATGCCGGGCACTTCGCCTTCACGTTCTGAGGTGATTTCCAGTCGTGTGCCCGCTGCTTCCTCGAGAATGCGTTGCATGCTCATCGCGGTCCCCGAGGGTGCATCTTTCTTGTGCACGTGATGGATTTCGTTGATGAATCCCGAGTAACCGTGCGTCAAGGCGGGAGCGGCAGCGCGCACGATGTGGAAGAACAGATTCACGCCGTAGGAGAAATTCGCAGCGAAGACGAAGCCCGTCCCCGCCTGCTCGACCGCGCCGCGAACCCGCTCCATCTGGCCGTACCAGCCCGTGGTGCCGACCACCATTGCCTTGCCGGCGGCCACGCAGCGTTCGATGTTTGTCAGGACGGCTTGCGGCCCTGTGAAGTCGATTACAACATCAACTTCGGACAGGTGTTCCGGCGTAAGCCAGCCGCCATCGGCATTCACGTCGGCATCGATGCTCTCCACCTGGTGCCCGCGTTCGAGCGCGACCTCGGCGACGACGGAGCCAGTCTTTCCCGGGCCCAGCACGAGAATTCTTAAAGTCTTCATAGCGGACGTTTGCAAGAAATCACCGATCGCCGGCTAAAGCTTGGGTCACAAGCCAGGAATTAGCAGTGGAGATGCCGGCTAAAAGACCGGCTCTATCCTTGCTCAATCGAACACCTCGGGATCGACGTCGGCAAAGAAGCGGGCGTGCAGCCGCCGCACCGCTTCGGGCACATGCTCCTCGTCGATGACGAACGTGAGGTTGATCTCCGACGCTCCCTGAGAGATCATGCGCACGTTAATATCGCGAATGGCATCGAATATCTGCGCCGCCACGCCGGGAGTATCGCGCAGGTTCTCGCCCACCAGGCAAACGATCGCCTTGCGCCCGGAGTATTTCACGAATGCCAGCTTCTCCAGTTCGGCGGCAATCTGAGGGATTGCCTCATTGGAATCCACCGTCAGCGAGATGCTGACCTCCGAGGTGGAGACTACGTCGACGGCGCAGCGATGGCGCGCGAAAACCTCGAAGACTTTGGCGAGAAATCCGTGGGCCATCAGCATGCGCGCGGCGACAATGTCGATGACCGTGATACGGGTCTTGGCCGCAATCGCCTTGAACAATGAATGCGAGCGCGGCGTGCGCGCCAGAATACGGGTGCCTGCATTGCAGGGGTTGCGCGAGTTCAGCACCAGCACGGGAATGTTTTTCTCGACCGCCGGCAGCACGGTTGCCGGATGCAGCACCTTAGCTCCGAAATAAGCCAGTTCCGCGGCTTCTTCGAAGCTGATGACCTTGATGCGACGCGCGCTGGGACAGAGCCGCGGGTCAGTGGTCTTCATCCCGTCGACGTCAGTCCAGATTTCGATGCGCTCGGCATTGAGGCCGGCGCCTACCAGAGCCGCCGAAAAATCGGAGCCGCCGCGGCCGATGGTGGTGGTCACTCCATCTCGGGTCGCGCCCACAAAGCCGCCCATGATGGGGACGCGTCCTTGCTCCAGCAGCGGCTTCACGGAATCCTGCAGGCGGTCGTTCGTCTCCTGCAGCTGCGGCACGGCCCGGCTGTGCTGTGCGTCGGTGACAATCACCTGCCGGGGATCGACGTAGCTGGCAGGCAGATCGCGCGCTAGGAAGCCCGCCGTCGCAATCATGCTGGAGAGGCGCTCGCCGTAACAGACCACGTAATCGCAAGTACGTGGCGTGAGTTCGCCCACGGCAGAGATGCCGCGCAGCAACTCGTCGAGAGAATCGAACTCCGAACCCAGCGCCTGGTGCAGCTCGGTATGCAGACCGGTGCCCAGTAATTCGCCGGCGGTCAGGTAATGGCGTTCGCGCAATGCGCGGCAGATATCAAGCGATTGGGTCCGCTCGCCTCGCCCGGCGGAGGCAGCCATGGCCAGCAACTGGTCGGTGACCTTCGCCATGGCGCTGACGACAACGAAAGGACGCTCGTGCAGCCGCGATTTCACGATATCGGCGACACGATCGATGGCAGCGGCATCCTCGACCGAGGTGCCGCCGAATTTCATCACGATCACGGTAGGACACCCGCCCGCTCCGCGTAAGAAGGACGCGAATCGGGGGCCCCGGGCAGCAGGCCCTGGACCTTGAGAAGCTCAGCATTCAGCAGCGCTGCGCCGGCGGCTCCGCGAATTGTATTGTGCGAGAGGACCGTGAATTTGTAGTCGAGCACGCCACAAGGCCGAAGACGACCGACACTGGCGGTCATGCCGTTGCCGCGGTCCACGTCAAAGCGTGGCTGCGGCCGGTCCGGCGCTGGGTCGTACACCACCGGATGTTCCGGCGCCGATGGCAGCTTCAGTTCCTGCGGTGTCGACCGGAATTCGTTGAGCGCCGCGATCATCTCCTCCGCCGAAGCTCGCCGCTTGAGCTTCACAGAAACCGACTCGGTGTGGCCGTCTTCGACAGGGACGCGGTTGCAGTGTGCCGTCATAGGGAAATCGGCGGGCCGCACGCGATCGCCATCGAGGCTGCCGAGGAGCTTGCGCGTCTCCTCCTCCATCTTCTCCTCTTCCTT
>Ga0070741_10011035_pt1 | contig 16820 bp, 5 predicted proteins | sample Coa_R1_4_FD_66440 | JGI IMG/M metagenome (GOLD analysis project Ga0070741, IMG submission 66440) | Surface soil microbial communities from Centralia Pennsylvania, which are recovering from an underground coalmine fire - Coalmine... | ecosystem: Environmental > Terrestrial > Soil > Unclassified ...
ACGGCGGTGGATGAAGTGGATGGGCACGTCGTCGAGCACGACGCGGTAGTGCTCGAAGCGGTTCATCGCCGCTTCCTGGGCGCGCCAGTCATAGCCGTCGGCCCAGTACTCGACGAGCTCCTCGAGCCAGGCGCGGTTGGTGCCGTAGCGCCAGTCGTCGTTGCCCGGGTCGAGCGGCCACCGGGCGTTGCGGAGGCGGGCGCGGAGGTCGTCGAGGACGGCCTCCGGGATGTCGACGGTGAAGCGTTCCGGCGTCACACGATCCCGCGCCGCTGCGACGCGCCGAACATGTCGATCGGGCTGTACAGGCTGAGGCCGCCGTCGGCCATGATCACCTGGCCCGTGACCCAGTCGAGCATCATGAGCGCCGTCATCGCTTCGGCGATGTCCTCGGCCTCGCCCAGGCGGCCGAGCGGGGTGCGCCCGACGACCTCGGTCGTCATCCCTGTCTCGGGCGCCCGGCCGAGCATCGGGGTGCGGGTGACGCCCGGGCCCACAGCGTTGACGCGGATGCCGTCGGCCGACCACTCGTAGGCGGCGACCTTGACGAGCATCTCGAGGCCGGCCTTGGACGCGCAGTAGGCGCCCATGCCGCGGTCGACGAGGCGGGCGCTGACGCTGGTGACCACGCTCATGGCGCCGCCGTACCCGGCCTCCTCCATGGCGCGGGCGAGGGCGCGCATGGACAGCCACGCCCCCTTCAGGTTGACGGCCATCACCTGGTCCCACTCGCCGACGGGGACGTCGGAGAGCAGCCCGGAATGCCCGATCCCGGCGCAAATGGCGGCCAGCGTGGGGACACCGGTGAGCTCGATCGTGCGGCGGACGGCGTCGTCGACGCTGGCCGGGTCGGAGACGTCGCACACGACCTCGGCCGACGGGTTGACGTCCCACACGACGGGCCGGGCGCCGAGGTGCTTCAGCCGCTCGGTGACGGCCGCGCCGATGCCCGACGCGCCGCCCGTGACCACCGCGACCCGGTCCCGTAGTTCCATGGCTCCCCCTTCCCCTCGGCCCGAACGCTACCGGCGCGGCCGTCGCCGTCGCCCACCGTCAACCTTCAGTTGAGGCTGACGCCGTCCCACCCGGCGAGCATGGCGTCGAGCACCCGCCGGCAGGCCAGCCCGTCCTCGAACGACGGGGCCACCTGCTGCTTCGACCGCACGGCGTCGGCGATCACGTGGGCCCAAACAGACAGCGCCCCGGCATGAGGATCGCCGGTGCGGCCCGGGAGCTCGATCTCCTCCTTCGTGCCGTCGGTCCGGCGCAGCACGATGCGCTGGTCGTTGGTCACGTCGATCGTCCCCTCGGACCCGAGGAACACGACCCGTGTAGGGAGAGTCGAGGTGGCGACGAACGAGGTGTCGATCCCGACCGTGGCGCCGCCTTCGACGGTCATCCAGGCCGTGAAGGCGTCCTCCGCGGTGCACGTCTGCATGGTCCCGTCACGGTCGGGGCGATCCATAATAGTGACGCGGTTATGGGCGCCGGCGGCCGTCACCTCGCCGAGCAACCACCGGACGGCGTCGATGGCGTGGGACCCCCAGGCACCGAGCCAGCCGCCACCGAGCGAGCGGTCGAACAGCCAGCCGTAGCGGCGGAGGGGCACGCGGGAGCCTGACGTCAGGGCACTCCACTGGAGGTGCTCGGGCGTGCCGATGGCGCCGTCGTCGAGCATCTGCTTGACGCGGACGCGGGCGGGCTCGTGGCGGAACTCGAAGTTGAGCAGGTTGAGCAAACCCGACTCGCGCGCGGCGTCGACCATGCCCTTCGCTTCGTCGACGTTGCGCCCAAAAGGCTTATCGCACAGCACTGCATGGCCCGCGTCGAGCGCCCACTGGACGTGCGTGGCGTGCATGAACGGCGGTGAGTGGACGGCGACGAGGTCGATGTCGCTCCGCTTGCAGAGCGCTGCAACGGCCGCGTCGTCGCGTGGGGTGACCACGTCGACGACGTCGAGCCCGGCCTCCGAGAAGGTCGGCGCCACCACCCTGGCGCCGAACCCCGTGCCGATGATCCCTACGCGCGCCCCAGCCATGGCCGGTCAGTATGTCGGGCCCCGCTGGCCCGTGACAGGTTGGTGACGATCCGTTGAACCCGCTTGGAACGGCCCTCGCCGGTCCGGTGGCACGGACGGCGGGTTGCACTTTCGTGACAGGTTCTTGAGCTTCCTGGCTGCGGGATAGGTGCCGTCACTATCTGTGGCACCCGTGACGCAGAACGGTCGCCGGCCGATGGCTGGCGCTTCATGCCAGCTGGACGGATGAGGGAGAACATGCACGCTCGTCTTCTACGCGCCCGCTTCTCGGTCGTGTCGCTCTGCCTGGCGCTCATCGCCGGCGTGGCACTGCCGACGGCCAGCCTCTTCACGGCGGCGGCGTCGGCGGCGCCACCGCCGCCACCGCCGCTGTTCAGCGCGCTCAAGCTCAGTGTGACCCCGGCGCGCCCAAGCTCGGCCAAGAACTGGCCGGACGCGGTCGGGCAGCAGCTCAAGGGCGGCTACAAGTGGCTGATCCAGCAGGACAACACGGGCGACCCGAACCAGCCGTCGGGGCCAATCGCGTCGAACGACGGCACGATCACGCCGATGGGCGGCACGAACGCGACCCTCCACTCACCAAGCGCGCCGTTCGTTCCTGCCGATGCGGGCGTCGGGCTCAGCGGCACTGGTCTCTCCGGTGCGACGATCAGCACGGTCGTCGACGCGCAGGACGTCACCCTGTCCGGCTACACGGGGCCGACCGTCACCGGCACGTACCTCTTCACCATCCTCCGCGCCGACCCCTGCCACCCGATCACGCCCAACACGCCCCAGGGTGACCCGAACTTCCCGCAGAACTGCCACTGGCCCTCGATCATCGCCGCGCAACACCCGCCCGTCGTCACCCAGGGAAACCAGGACGACTGGGGCCTGTCGCAACCGCTGTCGGGTGTGCTTGCACACGACCAGGGCGGTCACAAGGCAGGCACGCGCTGCGACCTCGGCGCACCAGACCCGAAGTCCAACTGCCAGCTCCCCGCACTGCCTGATGGCAAGTACTTCGTGTCCGTGAGCGCAGACGGCTATGAGATCGGCGGCGTCGGCTTCACCATCCCAAGCACGTCCGACACCGTCAAGGTGCTCCTGAACCCGGGCCCGCTGACGCTCGGGACGATGAAGATCCTCGTCTTCGACGACATGGCCTCGACGGCCGGCGCCTACGAGGCGACGACCGACTCGGGGATGTCGGGCTTCAGCGCGTTCATCACCGACTTCACGGGCGCACCGGTCAACCAGGACTACTTCGGCAACCCGCTGTGCACGCAGTACAAGACCGATGCCAACGGCAACGTCCTGCTAAAGGACGACGGCACACCGCAGCAGATCACCAAGATCGGCGGGTCGTGCGAGAGCGCCCCGGCTCCGCTCGGGACCCTGCTCAACAGCCCAGGGACAGCTGGGACGACCCTCAACATCAAGCTCCTTCCCGGTGTGACCGATTCGCACCTACCGGTGCCCGGCGTCGGCGAGTGGACACCGTTCAACATCCAGATCGGTTCCGAGATCATGACCGTCACCGGCGTGTGCCTGCAGGCAAGTGCGGGAGGCCGGGCCGCGTCAAGCCCGGTTGCCGGATGCCGGTTCCCCAACCCAGTTCCCGCTGCCGGGACAGTGAGGTTCATCGTCCAGCGCCACATCAACGGCACCACGGCCACCAACCTCCTCGCGAACATCTCGACGGTCCCTGACCCCTCGGACCAGCCGCAGACCGACGGCATCATCACCATCCCGAACCTGGCACCCGGTCGCTACGGCGCCAACGTGGTGCCGCCCGATCCCGCGTGGATCGAGACGACCACCCTCGAAGGCGGTCACGACTTCGACGTGTGGGTGATGGGCAACGACAGCGGTCTCGACACCGAGCTCACGTCCGCCGGCGAGCCGGTCCCGTTCGTCGACTTCGGCTTCGCCCGCGCCGCGATGGTCAACCTCAACGGTCCCGTCGTCGGCTCGCTTTGCACCTTTGACCCCAAGGCCGGCCGCAACTGCCCGGCACCGTTGACAACCGCGAAGAACGAGGTCGTGCCTTCTCCGGAGCAGGGCAAGACGCTGCTCCAGACGCTGCAGGACCCTGCTGCCTGGTCGTCAATCAAGGACCCTGAGCTGCCGGTCATCGAGACCGACCCGGGGACCACTCCCACCACGGGCGCGTTCGCCACCGCCGGCTGCCAGGTGGTGCCGCCAACCGACGCCGATGGCAACCTCCCGACGGGCGACATTCGCGCAGAACTGACGGCCGCCATGCAGCCGTGCGCCGGCACGAACCTCCGGCCGCGTATCGAGCCGGGCCTTCCCGGGCAGAACCCGACTGAGGACGGCTCGCTCGAGGCCGACTCGTGGACCTATCCGTGGTACAACGATGCCGTCTACCACCGGGGTAGCGACCCCAACAACACGGCGAAGGCGCCGTTGGGCGAGCTCAAGGGCCGCATCGCCGGTGAAGAGCCCTACGTGCCGGGTATCGGTGGCCTCAACGGCACCGGTGGTGCCAACGGCCAGGCAGGCGAGCAGGTGTCCAACATCCCGATCTCCGACGGATGGGCGGCGCTCGCCGACCTCAACAACGGCGACCTGACGACCATGGTCGCGCCGGCCAACGACGACGGGTACTTCGACATCAAGAACATCCCCGACGGCACCTACAACGTCGCCTGGTGGGATTGGGACCAGGACTACGCGTTCGACCAGTACCAGATCGTCATCCAGAACGGCCAGCTGGTCGACACGGGGACGCTGCCGCTGTCGGGCTGGTTCACCAAGATCTCCGGCCACGTCTTCGTGGACACGAACGCCAACGGCAAGCGCGACCCGGGCGAGAAGGGCGTGCCCGACTTCCTGATGCAGTTGCTCAACCGGACGAACAACGCATGGGAAGGTGGCCAGAACACCGCCACCACCAATGACTCGGGCTACTACGAGTTCAAGGAGGCGTACCCGCTCGGCAACGACATGATCCTGCAGTTCTACAACCCTCGGTACAGGACGACTGGCGTCACGTGCCAGCCGGACAACGACCCGCAGGCCCATACGACCGTTACGCCTGCCGTCGACCTGACGACGCTCAACATCATCGGCCTCAACGGCTACTGCGACATCGGGATCCAGCCGTACAGCACCGACCCGACCGCGGGTGACAACGGGGGCATCGTCGCCACAGCGATGTACCACTCGTTCCGCCCCGGGCTGTCGGAGGAGCAGGAGATCACCGAGCCGTTCGACACGGGCCAACCCGGCGTGCGCTTCGAGCTGTGGAAGCCGCGCCCGCTCCCGGCGAGCGCAGACAAGGCGCACGTTGACGCCAACAAGGGCAACAAGTACCTCACCTGCACGCCCGAGAATGTCGCCATCGGCAACATCGCGGCAAACGACCCTGGCTGCGCCGTGTGGAGCTACGACAGCACGAGCACCACGCCTGACAGCTACCGGCTCGACGGCGGGCTGGTGCGTGATCCCGTCCCCATGACCCGCACGGACAACGGTGTGACGGGGCAGTCGGGCCCTGACCCGGTCGGCACGCTCCACGACACCAAGATCTTGGCGACCGACAGCGGCCTGTCGGTGTTCGGGAGCGGCCTCCCGACCGGCGCCACCGTCGGCGATGTCACGCAGGGGACCAGCTTCGTGCTCCTCGACGGCAACGGCGCCCCGTTCGACACCACCGGGTTCAGTGGCCCGATCACTATCGCCAACCCCAACGTCGTCGACATCTACTACTCGGAGCACTTCCAGCGAGGCGGCGCCAACGCCTACTCCCAGCCTGGGTGCGTGCCGCGGGGCGCGGACGGCCAGGTGCTCGACTGGCGGGTGCAGGACGCTGTCCAGATCGGTGGCGACTGCATCGAGTCCGCCCTCCAGGGCACCAGCTTCAGCTTCGGCAGCGACGCCAACCCGGTCGACCCCAAGCTGTACGACAAGGGCGTGCCGGCGACGGACCCGTTGTCGCTCGACCCTGGGCTCGCCAAGGGCAACTACACCAACGGCGGTGACCCGTACCCCGGACTGAACAACGCCTGCGGCCTCCTCAACGGCGGCGCAAACAGCCTGGACCCCTCGGTCGTGAACGGTGGGCAGTGCGGCCTGCACGGCGTCCAGGTCGTCGACGGCAACTACGGCCTTACGCCGCCGGCGCCCGGCGACTACATCGTGCACCCGATCGTCCCGAACGACATGTTCGGCAAGCCGCTGTACAAGTTCGCCACCGAGGCTGACGTCAACATCTACGACGGGCCTGGGTGGGTCCCGCAGAACGCCGCCAACAAGACGGACTGGACCCAGCTCCACCCCGGCGGGCCGCAGGCGTCGACCAAGGCTCCTGGCTTCTCGATTAGCCCAGGAACGGCCTCACCGGCGCCCGACGCGCAGTGCGTCGGCGGCCAGATCCTCATCAACAACACCGACCCGAACGGCGACAACTACACGTCCAACCCGAGCTTCGTGGCGGCCTACAAGGGCACACCGCCCTTCGAGCACCAGATGCGTGCCAAGTGCGACGCCAAGCTCATCCACGTCCAGAACGGCCAGTCGGTCGCACCGAACTTCCTGCTCTACACCGACGTGCCGATCGCGTCCGTCTTCGGCGGCTACGCCACTGACGACATCAGCGTGTCGACCAACAAGCTGAGCACCGGCCTCGGTGAGGTCCAGCCGATCCCCAACCTGCCCATCGGTATCTACGACTGGACCGGGCGGCAGGTCAACGAGGTCAACACCGACTACAACGGCCAGTGGCTGGTCATGCTGCCGTCGACCAACACGATGAACTGCAACACGGTCGCCGGTCCGTGCCCGTCGGTCTACCGGTTCGTCGGCAACGACCCCGGCCAGCCCTCGAGCCCCAACCTGAACTGGAGCCCGGCGTACCAGACGATTGCCGCCCAGTTCCAGGCGTGGCCCGGTGAATACATGCCGTCGGACGTCGCCCCCACGCGCACCGTCGCAGCCTTCGAAGGCGGAGGTTCGCAGTTCTCCGCAGCGGCGATCTGTGCCCCACGGGCGAGCGATCCGCAGCTGTTCGCCGTGAGCCATCCCTTCTTCAAGGTCGGCCGCAAGGATACGTACCAGCTCGTGATCAAGGGCCTCGGGTTCGGCGACACCAAGCCCGACGACTCGAACTCGATGAACGGCGTCACGCTGCGGTCGCTTGACAACAGCCTCCTCGACACCGGTGGGGTCCACCACATCCCGGCGGTGGACATCACGAAGTGGACCGATACCGAGATCGACGTCACCCTGGCGGACAGCAACAGCAACGCCCTCGTCGGCCTCGCCGGCATCCAGGCGGCGCCCTACGAGCTCGTCATCACCAACACCTCGCTCCTGGCCACGTCGAGTGCGATCACGTTCCACGTCATGGGCACCGGGTACAACCCGCACCTCGAGGAGGTGGGGGACTACAACAGCGGCCTGCTGAAGGCTGACGGGACGCCAGCGGGCAATCCGATCCTTGACAACGGCTGGAACGACGTGAACATGCCGAGGTCCGCGGGTCCCGTCCAGGACCTGGTCGACAGCACCTCGGGCGGGTTCAACCCGTACAACGCGAACTTCCTGCCGCAGGGTGACACGACTGGGCAGAGCACCGGCACCGGGCTCGCTCCGACGAACAACGGCAGGTCGCACGGCAACCCTGGCGACGAGTTCGTGAAGGGTGCCATCCAGCGCTCGTTGGAGGCCGCCTACCACTACTGGCAGTCGAACGTCGGCACGCTTGCCGGCACGTTCAACAGCAACGCCAGCACGACGACATTCACCCTCAATGCGGCGCCGGGCGTTTCCGCACAGGACTTCCCGGTGGGGTCGATCCTGTCCCTGGCGGGCACGGGTGGTTCCGAGACCGTCACCGTGACGAGCGCGACGGACTCCTCTATCGGGCGGGTGTCGATCCACGTGACGCGCGGCAACCCCAGGCGGACGCACGGCGGCGGCTCGACGGTGACCAAGTCCGTCACCGCGAACGCCAACGGGACGAAGCCCGACCAGAACCTGATCGTCATCTACCCCAACTTCGTCCAGGACCCCGTCACAAAGCAGTGGGGTGGCGAAGCGTGGGACCCGCTGTCGGCCTACTTCGAGAACATCGTCGTCCACTCGCCCGTCATGCTCCAGGGCGTCGGCCCAGGCGGTCTGTACAAGGACATCAACGGCAACACGATCACGACCCCTGGGTCGACGATCGACGGCCGCTTCTTCAACGCCAATACTGTGGACCCCGCCGCCACGGCCAACGACGCCGTGCCCGGGAGCGAGCCGTGGGCGTGGGACCTTGAGTGGCTGATCGGCGACGGCAACCAGAACGCAGACGGGATCTGGACGACGCAGCCGTACTACAACCTCGACTCCGAGGGTGAAGGTGCCGTCGTCACCGTGCTCGGCGACCCGCCGGGCAACGGCCATGGAGGCTGGTACACCAACGACTCCAACGGGTACCGCCCCTCGATCGACGGCCTGGGCCTCACCGGTGGCGACCAGAAGGGCTTCGCTGACAACATCAGTGAGACGGGCGGTGGCGCCGGTGTGCAGCGTGCACCGGACGAGGACTTCACGATCGAGGTCCAAGGCGGAGCCATCTTCATGCCCGCCGGCGACACCAACTTCCAGATCTCCAACAACCTGGTGCAGTGGAACAGCGGCGCCTACGGCACCATCCGCATCGGGTCCCCGGAGGAGAACCCGACCGAGGGTGACCCCAACGCCCACAACAGCAACCTGCATATCCACCACAACCGGATCATCGCCAACGGCGGGACCAACCTGGCCGGGGCCATCGGCATCTTCCACGGCGCCGACGGCTACCGGATCAACGACAACGTGATCTGCGGCAACCTCTCGGCCGAGTACGGCGCCGGCATCAGCCACTTCGGCTACAGCCCCGGCGGGCAGATCGACCACAACAAGATCATGTTGAACCAGGCCATCGACGAGGGCGGCGGCATCATGATCGCCGGCGAGCCGCGGCTCGACTTCAACACGAGCACGCCCAACCCCAACCTGCTGTCCATCGGGGCTGGCAACGTCACGGTCCACGACAACATCATCAGCACCAACCTCGCCTACGACGACGGTGGCGGGCTCCGCTTCCTGCAGGCCAACACGTACCCGTTCGACGTGACGAACAACATCATCACGGACAACGTGTCGGCCCATGAAGGCGGCGGGGTCTCCATCGACGACGCCCCGAACGTCCGGCTCGTCAACGACACCATCGCCAACAACATCACCACGGCGACCGCGGTGACGAGCACCGGTGACCCGGCTCCCGCCGGCGTTTCCACGGCCGGCAACAGCGGGCAGCTGGCGTCGTACCTGAACTCGGGCACGATCCCGGTCGACAATGGGACGCTGTACCCGATCGGCTTCCTCGGCGACACGTCGCCGCCGACGACGACGACCAACCGGTCGTGCAGCTCGCTACTGAGCAGTGGTGCGTGCAACGCGCTCAAGGCGATCCCGTTCAGTGACCCGGTGGTCCAGAACGACATCCTGTGGGACAACCTGGCGGGTACGTGGGACAGCATCCACTCCACGGTGCTCGGCGTGGCGCTGCCCCAGAACCTGCAGTTCAGCGCCCCGACCGCGAACGGTGACCCGGTCCCGAACGTGAGCGCCTGCCCGTCGAACAACACCCATGGCGTCGCCCCCTGCTTGGCAGCGTCGTGGGACTCGACCATCAACCCATGGGATGTCGGCGTCGCCGACGCCGCCGATAACGGTCCGACCAAGATCACCCCGGTCAACTCGGTGCTCACCTCGACGACGGACGCTGTCACGACCGGAGACACGATCGGGTACCAGAACCTGCTCCCGTGGAACACAGGCCCGACCGTGAACGACCCGAAGTTCGTCGACCCCTACGTGGTCGCCGTGCAGTCGGACCCGTACCGGCTCAACGCCCGGTTCCGTCCGAGCACCCTCATCACGATCAACCTTCCCGGGAACCTGATCGGCGACTACCACATCCAGTCGGCGTCCTCGGCGCTCGACATCGGGGCGACCTCGTACACGCCGCTCGGCGGCTCGCCCATCGGTGTCCCCGGCACCGACATCGACCACCAGACACGGCCTGCACCGAAGGCGGCCCCGCCCGCGTGTACGCCGCTCCCGGTGACCGCCAAGCCCGATGCCGGTGCTGACGAGTGCTACACGGCGCCGTCAACCGTCGCCACCTTCACCGCTGTGCCCGGGCCGTCATCCGGCCCGGGCCCCGGGGCGGGACCCGGGCCGGCGGGGTCCAACGGTGGCGCAGCCGTCGCGCAGGGCGCGACCAAGGTGCCTCACCCCGTACTGGACGCCGCGGTGTCCGGATCGCCGACCGCCTCCCCGGCGAGCTCCGGATCGGGGACCGTCAGCCACACGGGCAAGGGCAACCGGGCGCACTACGTCGCCCCTCCCGCACAGCCCACGCCGGGAGCGTTCGGCAGTTCGACGCCCGCGACGCAGGCAAACTCCTTCGGCATCGCGCCGGCGGCCACACCTGCGGGCAGCGTGGTCAACGTCGCATCCGTCGGTACGCCTAATGCGGCGGGCAACAGCTCGGCCGTGGCCTACCCCGGCCTCAAGGTGTCGGCAGACGGTACGCCGGTGGTCACCCCCAAGGCGACGAACCTGCAACCTGCCCCGGTCCCCGGTGGCGCCAACGGCGGCGGCCAGTTCATGCACCACAACTACCACCGCGGCTCTGGCTCCGACGTGCCGATGCGTGTCGCGGCGTGGCTCCTGGCGATCGCCGGTATCGGCGTGGCGATCTTCGCCGCACGCCGTCAGCGCGGCGGGCGTTCCCGTCGGCGCCATCAGCACAGCCGTTCTCGTGGCCTCCGCGCTACCGCAGACGGTCCAGCACCCCCTGACGACGACCCGGCAATCGAGCGACCACTCGCGCTCGCTGGGAAGGGAGATTGGTCATGAGCGTCAACTTCCCCGCCAGGCGGGGCAGCCACTTCGCGGGTGACGGAGCCCACCGTGGCCCCGTCATGAGCCGGCGGAACCTCCTCAAACTGGGGGCAGGGACCGCAGCGGCCGCGACGGCTGCCTATGGGCTCGACCGCACGATCGCCAGGCCCTCGACGCGGCCCATCGGGACACTCGACTCCCAGGGGACGCGGCCCGTGCGCAACCTGAGCATCGTCGGTACCGACGGCTGGGTCTCCTTCCCGCCGGACGCCGCTCCCGCGGGGGATATCTGGCCGGACAAGTTCGCCCCTATCCTGTACAAGCGGGACCTGTACGTGTTCGGTTTCGCGGTCGGGGGCAGGTTTGCCACACCGAACCGCCTCGAGTGGGCCGACGTCTTCAACGGTGCCTACGGGACACAGGCCGCCAATATCGGCGGTCTTGCCGCCCTCAAGAACCGGGCGAACTTCTCCGCGCCGATCCTCTACTACCACGAAGGTGACGACGTCCGGATCACGCTGTGGACGTCAGGCATGGGCAACCGCCCTGACATCGTGGACCCGCACACGCTCCACTGGCACGGCTTCCCCAACCAGATCCCCTACTTCGACGGGGTCCCGAACGACTCCTTGGCGGTGCCCATCGGCTCCAACCTCGTGTACCGCTACCTCCCGTACAAGGGGATGGCGGGGTCGTACATGTGGCACTGCCATGTGAGCGACGCCGAGCACGTCCAGATGGGCCTGCAGGGCATCGTCTTCATCCGGCCGTACCAGAACTACGGGACGTCGGATGGCATCCCGTTGACCCGCGCCGCCTACCTCGCCATGATCGAAGCGGGCCTGAACCCGCCGGCGCTTCCCAACCCGTCACCGATGGGGTACGCGTTCAACGACGGCGTCAACCCGTACGGAGCCGGGTACGTCCTCGGTCAGCAATACGCGACCGGGTCGACGGCGTACGACCGTGAGTTCGCGTTCATCCTCGACGAGATCGACGCACGTGTGCACTGGGACGACGCCCACCTCCAGGAGCAGGACTTCTCGGAGTACGCGCCGAAGTTCTCGACGATGAACGGCCGTGCGTGGCCCGACACGATCAAGCCCAACTGGGACGTCTCGATCACTGATCCCGATCCGGCGCGCGTGGACAAGTTCAACAACCCGTTCGTCTACAACATCGCGACAGTCGACCAGAACACACCTGGCACGAACGCCGCACCGGTGTACCTGCTCAACAAGAGCACAGACCCGGACTTCATCAGGCTCGGCTCGCAACCGTGGTCGTCGCTCATCCAGGCCAACGCCGGGGAGACCATCCTCCTGCGGTTCTCGAACCTTGGCTACCAGGAGCACTCGATGCAGCTATCCGGGCTGCCCTTCCTGGTGATCGGCGAGGACGCCAAGAACCTCCTCCAGGGCCGCGACGGGTACGAGGAGAACCCGAACCCCAGCGACCTCGGCGCGTCGCCGCTCACCGCCAAGCGGTCAAACATCTCCTTCAAGGCCTACAGCACGGCGCTTGGCCCTGCAGAAAGCCGTGAGGTCCTCGTGCGGATCCCGTTGGATGCGGCGCCGACGGGCAACGACAAGTACACGGTGTTCGAGTTCTTCGACCGCAACGACGTGACCAATACCAACTCCACGTCGGGCAAGCAGCTCGTCGGCGGGATGCGCACCCAGCTGCACGTCTTCCCACCGGGAACGCTGCCCGCCCAGCAGTACCCCCAGCAGGTCTTCAATCCGAACCATGCCTACCCGGTGGCGTAGGGACATGACGCTCAAGACAAGGACGGAACGCGACATGGACAGCAACGGCGCCCCTCAGCATGGGCGCGGACTGCGCCGGCGCCTGCTGCGCCGGCTCGGCTGGCTCCCGGTGGCAGGGCTGGTCGCCTTTGCGGCCACCGTGCCGATGCCCACGGCGGCGCATGCGGGTGACGTGAGCGAGAACGGCATCCTGCCGGTCTGCAAGACCTCCGGGGCGGGCGATGCACACTTCGTGCTTACCGCTAAGGACGGCTACATCCTCACGCCCGACCTCGACTCCATCTACACGTGGAGCTACTCGGCAGGGAACGACGCGTTCCAGTACCCCGGGCCGATCCTCTGTGTGCACGAGGGCGACACGGTCACGATCACGCTGCAGAACCAGCTCAAGGTCCCGACGTCGCTCAACGTCGTCGGCGTGACTGGTGAGACGTTCAGTGGCGTCGACGCCGCCAACGGCAAGGCATTCTCGGGACCAGCCACGCCGAACGCCGACGACCTCAAGGCCGGCAACCTCATGCCGTCGGTCGCCTCTGGTGGAGCGGGGACCTACACCTTCGTGGCCAGCCATGCGGGCACGTACCTGTACGAGAGCGGCACCAGCCCGCAGCTGCAGGACCAGATGGGCCTCGTCGGGGCCATCATCGTCCGGCCGTGCGAGGACCAAGCCACTCTCACCGGAACACCCCCGCGTGCGTCGTCGTGCACACCGTCGACCACGCCCGCAAACCGCAAGACGTACGACGATTACGTCTACGACCCGTCTGCGACCAACTGGACGCCCGGTCAGGGCGCCCCGACCACGGCCAACGGCGTGTCGACATCGGTCAGCACGCAGTTCCAACCCGACCGGGAGTTCCTCCATCTCCTGACCGAGATGGACCCCGACATCCACCTCTGCTTCGAAGAGGCGGTCCGAGGCCAGGACGCGAGCACGGTAGACCCGGGCTTCGCCTCCCGGTGCAACCCGGTCAAAGCGCCGTACACCTACGACATGGCGGACTACAAGGCCCGGTACTTCTTCATCAACGGCCGCGCGTTCCCCGATACCGTGGACGCCAACGACGCCGAGCACCTGCCGGCGCAGCCCTACAGTGCGCTGGTCCACGTGGTCCCCCGCAACGCGACGGACCTCGCGCCGGCCGTCATCCGCTACCTCAACGCCGGCCCCGTCGCATACCCGTTCCATCCGCACGCCCAGCACGAGGCCGTCATCGGTACGGACGGCCAACCGAGGGTGGCGAGTAACGGCGACGGGACAGTCAGCGACCTGAGCGACGACCACTTCGGCATCACCGTTGCTCCGGGCCAGACGCTCGAGACCTTCTTCTCATGGGTCGACGCCGTCGGCTGGGACCCGAGCACGCGGCCGATCTCCTTCGGTGGCGCTGCTCAGCAGGGCTCGAACCAGGACTTCTCGGGGGTGTACGCCGACGCACCCGGGGTGATCGTCCCCCAGGAGCAGGACAAGATCAACGGTGAGTTCTGGTCGGGCACTCCGTACCTGGGGTACCAGCACCGGTTCAAGCCGGGCGAGCTCCAGTTCAACGAGTGCGGCGAGTACTACGACGTGGCCCACAGCCACGCGCTCTTCCAAGTCACGAACTACGGCGGTGGCGTCGGCGGCATGTTGACGATGATCCGCATCGATCCGATCGGCGGGTGCAAGGACTCATGACAACCGCCCACGACGACCGAAACGAAGCGACGACCCCTCGCCGAGGAGGCAGTCCGATGCGAAGCCCTCGACGTCACCTCCGGCGTCCGGTCACAGCGGTCCTTGCTGGGCTGCTCGGTGTGAGCAGCCTGGCGGCCGCCGGTCTCGCCTCCGCGGGCACCGCGGCGGCGGCGCCGACGACCACCACGTCTGCTGACGTGACCACCACCACGACACAGGCACCGCAGCCGTCGACGACGACGCAAGGCCCCTCGCAGGCCGCGCCCCTCGTCACGTCGTCATCCCTGCCTGACGGGACGACCGATCCCGGGCCGTGCCCCGTGGCGAGCAATACCCGGACGTGCAACCTGGTGGCGGCGCTCGGGGCGATCACCGTCCCCGGTATCGATGTGCAGCCCCTGCCGGTGTGGGGCTTCGGCTTCAACACGCAGAACGTGGCCGTCAGCAAGACGGTTCCAAATGCCTTCATCACCATCCCCGGGCCGACGCTCATCGCGGTCGAGGGTGAGACGTTGACTCTGAACGTCGACAACGAACTCCCGACGGTCACCCCCACCGGGACGGACGACAACAGCCTGGCGGTCGTGATCCCGGGTATGGAGACGGCTCACCCCGACGATGCGGGGAAGCCCTCAGGCCAGACCGAGACGCAAACGTGGGCGAACATCCAGCCCGGGACGTACGTCTACGAGGCCGGGCAGACAGCCGACGGACCGCGGCAGCTGGCGATGGGCCTCTCAGGGCTCCTGATCGTGCGCCCGAGCGCGTTTGCGCAGGAGCTCTACGACAGTGCGGTCCACCCTGCCGGCATCAACCCCGCGTCGACGACGGGGCCTGGCGATACGACCACGACGACGAGCGCGCCCGCGCCGACCACGACGACGGCGGCTCCGGCTCCGACGACGACGGCGGCGCCCGATACGACAACAGCGGCACCTGACCCCACGACCACGGGGGCACCGGACACTACGACCACGTCGGCGCCGGACCCCACGACGACTGCGGCGCCCTCGTTCGCGCCCAACGCCCCGGCTCCGACCACGACCGCGGCGCCGGACACCACGACCGCGGCGCCGGACACGACCACCGCGGCGCCGGACACGACCACGGCTGCTCCGGCCACAACGACGACCGTCAACGAGCCGACCACAACGACGACCGCGCCGGGCGGCCCCAACGCACAGGCGCCGGTGGGCAACGCGCTCGCCAACACCGCGTGTGACAGCCCGAGCACATCGTCGGCGTTCAGCGCCGAGGCGACCGTCATCCTGAACGACTTCTCGTCGGACTTCCACCAGCACCCGTGGGACTCCGTCATGGCGCCCGGTGGTGGCACCGGCCCCCTCGCGACGCAGGGCCTGGCGGACACGCCGCAGGGCAGCGCAGACATCGCGATCTACGCACCGGATGTGTTCCTCATCAACGGCAAGGCGTTCGACGACAGCAACCCGCAGCAGATCACGGTCAACGCGACCGACTGCCTGGCGCTCCACGTCGCCGATCTCGGCATGCAGGAGAAGTCGATCGGTGTCCTCGGGCGCCGTGAGGTGCTGATGGGCTTCGACAGCCAGCCCCTCGCCCACCCACAGAACCTCGCCACTCGCTACATCAACCCCGGCGAGGTCGACGACGTCGTCGTCGACATGACGGGTGCCGCCGACGGTGCGACGTTCCCGCTCATGGACATGGGCAGGCACATCAACAACGGCGACGGTGACGCCAACGCCGGTAAGAACGGCATGACCCTCGGCGGCCAACTCGAGCTAATCCAGGTCGGAGGCACCGCCGCCGAGGAGACGGCGCCGGTCGTCGACCAGGTCGGGCTCGACAACAACACGCTCGCCGACCCGCCGGGTACGCCCGTCCCGTCGCAGTTCACGGTCACGCTCGACACGCCGAGCACGATCGTGACCGGTGCGAAGTTCTCGGTCGATGCCGTTCCCGCACCGGGCTTCGGCACCGACCTGACACTGAGCGGGACAACCGGCTCCGTATCGGGGACCATCCAAGCCGCGGCCGTCATTGCGGCCCTGGGTCCGAACCCGGAGAACGGCGACCACACCATCTGGGTCCGTGTTTCCGACGGCGCCAACTGGTCTGACGCGGTCGGGGTGGCGTTCACGTTCAACCGCCTCCCGGCCAACATGGGCCCGAAGGCCGTGGCCAACCCGAACTGCAACGAGGCCGCCGACGATGGCGGGCCCACGCTCTGCAACCTCAGCCTCGACCCGACGATCACCAACGGCTCGACGCCCAACAAGGTCCCCGGCCCGATCGGCCACGTGGACACCGGCGCCGTCACAAGCGGTAGCCCGGACGTCACCGACCCGACGATCGCCGACGGCGACGTCGGCGCCCCGGTCAGCGGTGGCGGTATTCCCAACGGCACGACGATTCTGACCGTCGGGGCGGGGACGTTCACGATGTCCCAGAACGCCACCGACAC
>Ga0070741_10011036_pt1 | contig 16818 bp, 14 predicted proteins | sample Coa_R1_4_FD_66440 | JGI IMG/M metagenome (GOLD analysis project Ga0070741, IMG submission 66440) | Surface soil microbial communities from Centralia Pennsylvania, which are recovering from an underground coalmine fire - Coalmine... | ecosystem: Environmental > Terrestrial > Soil > Unclassified ...
CCGACGCCATACCCCGCCTTCTCGACAACCCGCTTGAGGTCATCGAGTGACACGGCCACCGGATCGAAGGTGACCCTTGCCTTCTCGGTCGCCAGGTTCACGTTCGCCTGGACAACGCCCGGCACCTTCGTGAGCGCCTTCTCGATGCGGCGCACGCACGAGGCGCAGGTCATGCCCGTGACGGGGAGCGTGACCTCGGTGATCTCCGGGGTGCCGGTGGCGGCGGGCGCGGTGCCGGCCGGCGCAGATGGCGTCGTGGTCATGGAGCCGGAACCTCCTCGCGCTCAGCCGCCTCCAACCTGGCGCCCTGCTCGAACAGGGCCAGCAGCTCGCCGATGACGCGCTCACGCTCCTGGGGGTCATCCCCGCGGATGGCGGTGGTAACGCACGTCTGCAGGTGGTCCTGGAGGAGTAGCGCGTTGACGCGGCCGATGGCGCCCTGCACCGCCTGGAGCTGCTTGATCACGTCCATGCAGTAGGCGTCTTCCTCCAGCATCTTGATCACGCCACGCAGATGGCCTTCTACGCTCTTGAGACGGTTGAGGATCTGGATGCGGGTCGCTGCCGTTGGCATAGTTGATTGTCATGTCCCACCCCACCTGGGGTGGGGTCCTGCGATATCCATAGCGTACCACACAGGGCAATGGCTTCGGATCGGGCCGGTGCGATGCGGCTGCAGTCCACGCAACCGTGCACGAGTACCTGGCTACCGCGTGCGAGCAGATGGACGATGCTGCGCCACGGCTCTTGGTCGGCCGGCCTGCCCTCGGTGCAGCACTGCCGACGGATCTCACCGGCCAGGGAACGCCCCCACCAGAGCCTGAGGCACGACATGAAGCACCACATCGGCCGCGAAGTGCGCAGCCATGGCTGCTATCAGGCCGCGGCGCCAGTACAGCCAGCCGAACACGAGGCCGGCGGGGCCGTTCAGCGCGAGCGCTCTGACCACGATGAGGGGAGTGAGCGGGATCACGGCTGCCGTAGCCGGCAGGTGCAGTCCACCGAACGCGAGCGCCGCCACCAGGTTGGCGGCCCAGTAGACCGGCGCGGCCGGCGGCCGCGCGCGCGTGAGCATCGCGCCGGCCGAGACGAGCAGCGTCATCAATCCAAGCCGCAGCAGCAGCTCCTCGACGATGCCGCCATAGAGGGCTGCCAGCAGCCCCTGCCACCAGGGGGGCTGTACCATGCCGGCGGCGCGGATCTCCTGCGGCAGGGCGGGCACAAAGATCGCCAGGTCGAGCCCGAAGATGGCCACTCCTACCAGTGCCCCGGCCAGCAGCGCCCCCAGCAGCGATCGCCGGAGCTGCCGGCCGGCGGCCGGATCGCCGGCCAGCCAGGCATGCACCAGAGGCGCGCCCAGACCGACCGCTGGTCCCAGCCAGAGGCCAACGCCGGCTGCTGCCGTCGCCAATACCAGTGTTTGCACGGTGGTGGCGGCCAGGAGTACCCACATCGGCCGGCCCAGCCGAGTGGCGAGCGGGCCGAGCGAGGACGCCTCATAGGGCAGCGCGGCCGCAAGGCCGATCAGCGCGCCGAGCGCCAGCGCGGCCAGAACCCTCCAGCTGAACCCGTGGCGGTACGCAGCCATCCCGGCCTGGGTGGATGAGGGCGGCACCGCTCAAGCTCCAGCAGTGGGATGCCGGTGCCCGATGCAGGTGCTGGCCAGGCGGTGGAATCTTGCCCACGCCTGTCGGCTTCCCGGGGGCAGGCGCGGCCGCGGCGAGCGCCTCCTCGGCTCGCACTGCTCGTGCCCGATCAGGCCGGCTCTCATCATCGACATGCTCCTGAGTGTACGGCCGCCCGGCCGGCTCGTTCGATGGTAGCGCCGACACAGGGCTTCCTGATTGCTGACACTATGATTAACGATGATTAACGAGGTAATGCGGAAGGCTGGCGGGCAAGCTGGCGCGCTTGGCCCGCGTCGATCCGGCTGGCCTTCCAGCGCTTCGGCACCCACCGCGCGGTGCGCCTTGTGCTCCGACAAGGCTGTTCTGCCGGATGCCACACGTTGGTAAACACCTGCAAACATGGCCGGCAGAGCATGGGGGGCATGTGCCGGCGCGATGGAAATCATCGCGGCGCCGTTATACACTCACTGCATGCGCGGGCGGCCCGGCAGAAGCCTGGTCCAGCCGGCTCACCGGGGGCCAGCGGAGTTCTGTGCTGGGAGGAGTACACGGTGCAAGGCGACTACGGAGCGGTCAAGGCGACGGCATGCGAGCAGCCGGGGCGCAACGCGACCCGGCGCTCGATCCTGGGCGGCGTGGCCGGGCTCACGGCGGCGCTGCTGGCAGCCTGCGGGGCTGGCGGAGGGACGGCCGGCGAGAGCACAACCAAGGCCGGGCCGGTGGTCGAGCTGCGCTCGCACGCCCGTGCCGGCGCGGAGAAGGACGGCTACCAGAAGAACATCGATGCCTTCAACCAGCAGTACGCCGGCCGGTATCACGCCACCTACGAGCCGGTCGACGGTGATCTGTACCAGGGTGAGGAGACGATGATGGCCGCCGGTACACTTGGCGACGTCTACTACGCCCACCAGTCGAACCTCAAGTTCCAGGAGTATGCCGTCAAAGGGGTGGCGCTGGCTCTCGATTCGTTCATCGCCAAGGATAAGGCTTTCAAGTACACCGATTGGCCGATACGTGCGCAGGAGGCGATGAAAATTATCGATAACAAGGTTTTCGGACTGCCGATTCGGGGCCAGGTAGCCTGGATGTTTCTGTACTGGAACCGCGACCTGCTCAAGAAGCTGAGCATTCCCGAGCCCACGCCGGATTGGACGCTGGATGACATGATCACCAATGCCAAGAAGATCCAGCAGGCGCAGGGGGGACCAGGGACCGATTTTTATCCGATTGGTCTCAATATGGGAGGAAACTACGAGAACATCGTGGCGCTGGTGCGCCGCTTCAACGGTGAGTTCTTCGACCCACCGAACGGCGCCGGCAAGAAGTGCACGCTCGACGCCGCCCCCGCGCTGGCGGCCTTCAAGTGGTGGTACGACAACATCAAGGCCGGGCTATTCGCGCCCCGCGCGTATAGCTGGAAGGAGTTCGGCGAGGGCAAGCTGGCGATGATGTTCGGCCGCCTGGCGGGGGAGCGGGCCACGGCCAAGACCAATGTGGGCAGCAACTTCGACTGGACGTTCGACATCGTACCCAAAGGGCCGACCGGCCGGCGTGGCGGCTTCCTTTCGATCGATACCAATCAGATCAATGCCGCGAGCAAGAACCGCGACGGCGCCTGGGAGCTCCTGAAGTGGCTGACCAACAAAGAGAGCGGTGTCAACCTGGCACTCCAGCCTGAAGGCTCACTCACCCCCGGGTTCCGCAAGGACGTGTACTGCGACGAACGCCTGCTCAACGACGCACGCTTCCCCAAGCGGGGGATGAAGGCTAACTGCGATAACATCGACCAGCCGGAGAGCTACACCTACCCGGCGAACTTCCGCCTGACGCAGCCTGGTGCGATCCAGGAGATTTTGAACAAGTATCTCAACGACGTCGCCGACCTCAAGCAGGAGCCGACCCCGTCGTACATCAAGCAGATGGTGCAGGAGATCCAGACCATTCTGGATATGCCGCGACTCTGAGCCGCTGGCTGGTGGCCGGCTGGCAGGAGTCAGGTACCGGTTAGCGGCTGGCGCTCCCCGCCAACCGACTACCGGCCACTGCCAGCTGCCTACCGACTACCGATCCATGGTGCAGGGAGTGGCGCGGCGCCAGGCGGCGCGGGCGCAGCAGGCCATGATGAGCCCGAGCGTGCAGCAGAGTACGCTCGGGCTGCTTGTCCTCACCGCCGTCCTGTGGGGCAGCCTCGTCGCGTGGCGCTTCTATAGCGTCGAGCTTCGGCCGCTGGCGCGCCCGGTGGCGATTCCGACCCCGCCGCGCATCGTGCGCGCGGACGACGAGGCAGAGACCAAGCGCTGGCAGATGGTGACCAACCTGCTTGGCGAGGCGATCTCCGACATCGCCGCCAAGCACTACGACTGGGCAGACGATGCGCTGCGGCGCGTGTTCGACCTCGATCCCGGCAACCCCGATGCGCTCTCCCTGCTGCGCCAGCTGGCGCTGGTGCCGGAGGCGTCACCCTCGCCGGAGCAGGCGGCGGCACGCCGGCGCCAGATCCAGGTGCAGGAGCTGCTCGGCCAGGCCGCGGCGCTCATTGCCGCCAAGCAGGCCGGCACGGCGCAGCCGCTGCTCGAGCAGGCGCTAGCGCTCGATCCGCAGAATGGCGCGGCGCGCCGGCTGCTTGAGCAGGCCACGTGCGCCGCGTGCCCCACACCCGGCGTCCAGCCGTCCGCCTCGCCCGGCAGCAGGCCGCCGAGTGCCGGCTGAAGGGCCCGAGCTGAAGGGCCCGGGCTGAAGGGCCCGGGCTGAAGGGCCCGGGCTGAAGGGCCAGCTACCAGGCCCATAGAGCCTGGCAGGAGCGACTCGGCGGGGCACTATCCCTGGCCCACAGGGTGACCTGGGCTCAGGCCGCGTCGAGCTCATCCCGGGGCCACTCGATCGTGCAGCAGATGAGCCAGGTTCTCGCCCAGGATGAGGGCCTTGTGCTCGGCCGGGATGAACGTGCAGTGGGTGCGCACCGCTTCGAGCGCCTGGCGATAGGTCATGGCGCGCCGCACGACGGGATAGTCGGAGCCCCAGCAGAGACGGTGCGGCCCGAAGTGCTCGTAGAGGCCACGCACCAGCCAGGCGCAGTCGGAGTAGGGATATTCCCAGACCACCGGGGCCGCGTAGTGAAAGCCGGAAAGCTTGATAAACACATTGGGTGCCGCGGCCGAGGCCAAGATCCCGCGGAAGATGGGGTAGGGCGGCGGCTCGGTGGCCTTGGGCTGGCCCATGTGGTGCACGAGGAAAGGTACCGACGGGAAGCGCGCTGCCAGCTGCCGGAGCACCGGCTGGAGGTGCGGCGGCAGCGACAGGCTGGCAATCAGCCGGTGCTCCTCTGCCACCCGGAAGAAGGCCAGGCCCTCGTCGGAGAGGAACCACGAGCCGTCGTCGTCACGCCGCACGTAATGGGTGAAGCCGGCTGGCCGGTAGCGGCCGGCGGCCTCGCGTAGCCGGTCGGCAGCGCCGGGGATGTGGTACGTCTCGCTCCACGAGCAATCGACATCGACAAGCTGATGCAGCCGCTGGGGAGAGCGCCGCACACATTCGGCGACGTAGTCGTTGTTATCAGGATTGTGGGTAATGCGCGCGCAGACGATCATGGCCTGGTCGACGCCGGCCTGCTCCATCTCGAACAGCAGCTGCTCGACGAGCGCGCGGCTCTCGAAATCGGGCACCGGCGGCTGGTAGGGCCAGCGCCGCCAGGCATGGCAGTGAGAATCGATGATGGCCATCAGCATTGCTCACTCAGAGCGGCAAGGCATCGGCGGTGAGAGCCGGGCGCACGCGGGTGACCGCGCTCAGTCCTCAACGCCCGTTTCCCTGCGCTGCCCGCGGGTAGTCCGGCAGGCCACGGCGGGCGTAGCCATAGACCTCGGGGCCGGGGTGCGGCACGTTGGGCAGCACCGTCGGCATGCGGATCGAGGGGACGTCGCCAATCGTGTGGATGCGATGCAGATAGCCCTGCGGAGCGCAGACGAAGTCGCCGCGCCTGGCGCGGTGCGCCCCCAGCCCATCGAAGATCCATTCGAGCTCGCCTTCGCGGATCATCCACCATTCGTCGCAGTCGGCGTGCCAGTGGCCGGCCGGCGGGGGCGACGGCAGCTGGTAGATGAGGTTGGTCATGAAATGCTCGTTGGAGATGATGCGGTGCGACCACGGAGCCGGGCCGCGCGCCTCCTTGAGCTGCGCCAGGGTGAGCACCGGCTGGTTGGGCGCGTAGCCCCCGGGCGCCTCGCGGCCTGGCAGCACGGTGGGGATGACACTGTGCGCGCTGCGCCGCTCGGCGGGTGAGCGCCGGTCGCGGGGGAGCGGCTGAGCCGCCGGCTGGCGCACGCTGATGCGGATTCCGGGCGCGCGGCCGGCAACGCGGAACTGGGCTGCGTGCCCTTTGGGAATGCAGAGATACGTATCCTCTTCGGCATCAAAGGTGCCGATCTCCTCGATCTCCACCTCGTAGCGCCCCTCGAGGATGGCGATGAGCTCGTCGCCGTTGGGCCGCCAGAGCCACGCCGAGGCACTGCCCGGGCGCTCGCAGATCAGGTCGGCGTACGATTGCGCGTTCTCGATCAGCCGGTGCACCCACGGCGGCTCGCCGTAGGCATCGTAGATAGTGGAGAGGCTGACTGATACCTGGTTGGGATGGGGAATGGCTGCGCGGCCAGAATAGCTAGACATGCGGGTACGCTCCTCCTCGCCTTCGCATTCACTGGCTCTGCTCGAGCATCAGCTGCAGTCGCAGTAGTGTACGCCACGGAACGAACGGTTGGAGTATCCTGATACTGATGTCGGAGGGCACGATGGCGATGCCGGTTGCGGTGCCGGCGGCCCCGGCCGCCGGGCGAACCGTGGGCGATTCAGGAGCGGCAGCGCCGGCAGCGCCGGCGGTACGGCCAGGCGTGGAATCGTGGACCGCCCCGGTGCTGCTGCGCCTGGCGCTGGGCGCGGGATTGCTGCTGGGTCAGGGGGCGTTCGTGGCCGGCGCGGCGTGGGACGTCCAATGGCACCTCGCCGTGGGGCGCGACCGAACCTTCACGCCGCCCCACCTCCTCCTACTGAGCGGGATTGCCGCCACGGGGCTCCTGGCGCTGGCCGGGGTGCTGTGGCACTCGCTCGGCGGCCGCCGGTGGCGGCGCGGGACGACGCGATTCCTGTGGGTCTTCCGCGCGCCGTTCGGCGCGTACCTTGCCGGGTTCGGCGCGCTGCTCGCGGCCGTGGCGTTTCCGCTCGATGACTACTGGCACCGCTTATACGGCATCGACGTGACGCTCTGGGCACCCTTTCACGTGATGATCGTGACCGGCATGGCTCTGGCGGCGCTCGGCACGCCCTATGTGTTTGCCTCGGCCGCGACGCTGGCGCACTCCGGCCGGCGACGCCCACTCGGCCTGCTTGCTGGTGCCGGCGCGGCGGTGAGTCTGGCCATGCCGGCCGCCACGCTGCTGGTGCTAGTGGCCCAGGCGCTGGATGCCGATGGCATTATTGCTGCGCGGCCGAGACCAATCGTGGCCTTCCCGCCACTGCTGGTCCTCTCGCTGGTGCCGTGGCTGGTGGCAGCGGCGCCGGCCGCACGCCTGCCGGGCGGGGCCACGCTCATGGCGCTGGCACTGACGCTGCTGCGCTATGGCCTCTTCGCCTTCGTGCCGTGGGCGGTGCGCGTCGTCGCGGCGGCCGAGCAGCTCCCCTACCGGCCCAGTGCGCCGAGCTTCGCCGCCATCCCGCTGGCCTTCCCGGCATGGGCTGTGGCGGCGGGGCTGGCCGTGGATGGCTGCTGGCAGGCGGCGCGGCGGGGGCACCTACGGCCGGTGCCGGTGCTGCTCGCCGCCGGCACCATCGCCGCCGTCTTCGAGGCATGGGCCGACCGTCCCTGGATGCAGACACTCCCCCTCACCCGCCTTGGTCGCGGGCTGGACCTGCAGGCAGCCCTCTGGAATGCGCTGCCGCTCGCCGCGGTCTGTGGCCTCGCCGCGGCTGCGCTGGGTATCGGCCTTGGCGCTGCATTACGTCGAGGAGCGCGGTGAGCGGTGGGTGGTGCTCAGGAGCTGCCCCACGGGCTCCACTGAGGATACCGGTGCGGCTCCAGCAAGTCCCAGGGGCGAGGGGAGGCACCAGCGGCTGCCCCGAGGGCACCGGTGCGACTGCGCCGCTCGCTGCGCCCGGCACTCTTTGCTCGAAGCCGATGCTTGCGAGGCTCGCCGCGCTTGCCTGTCTTGCCGCCGCGGTGATCCTCGTGCTGCCAACAGGCATCGCGCCGGCGGGGGCGCACCCTGCGGGGCCGGCGCGCAGTGTGCCGATCACCGTCGGCCCCTATCAGGTGCTGGTCTCGTTCTACGATGATCCGCCCCGGGCCGGGCGAGCCCTGGCCTTCTCGATCGATCCGGCACCGGGTGTCCAGCTCCCGGGCCGGCTCCAGGTAGCGGCGCGAGCCGAGCCGGGGCCGGGAACGAATGCCGTGCCGGTGCGTGCATCGGTGGGCGCCCACGCCGAGGTGCCGGCGGGCGTGGCCGGGACGGTCAATCTGCCGGTGGCCGGCTCCTGGACGCTGGTGCTGGACTTCCAGGAACCGCTGGGGCCGGCGCGCGCGCAGGTGCCGCTGCGGGCACTGCCGCCGCCGGCGATCCCCCCCTGGCTGGGCTGGCTGATCGGGCTCCTTCCCGTCTTTGCCCTGGTGGGAGTGCTGGCCGGCCAATCCTGGCTCGGCTGGCGCCGCGGCGGGCTAGAGGGGCTCGACGGCGCAACCACCTGACGCGTGCTGCTGGCCGGTGGGTGCCGGCAGCGTGGCCGGCATGGGGGGCGCACGCCGCCCTATACTCGCGCCGAATTCGAGTGCGAGGTGGAGGAGATCCAGCATGGCCAAATACCGCACGGCCATTATCGCCTGCGGCACGATCGCCCGCGTACACGCGCGCGGCTGGCAGCACGTGCCGGGGCAGCCAACGGAGATCGCGGCGATTGCCGATACGCACCCCGATGCGCTGCGCGAGTTCGGCGACTACTTTGGCATCCCCGAGGCGCATCGCTACACCGATTACCGCGAGATGCTCGATCGCGAGCGCCCCGACTTCGTGGACGTGTGCTCTTGGCATCGCCAGCACGCCGAGATGACGATCGCGGCGGCGGCGCGCCAGCCGAAAGCCATCATCTGCCAGAAGCCGATGGCGCTGAGCCTCGGCGAGGCCGACGACATGCTCACTGCCTGCGAGCGCAACGGCGTGCGACTCTTCATCGCCTTTCAGCGCCCGCACCACGCCACATGGCTGCGCGCGCGGGAGCTCATACAGCAAGGGGCCATTGGGCGTCCGCTGCAGGTGGAGATCGACGACGGCGGCAACATCCTGAACACCAACTCGCACAATATCCGTCTCGCCCTCTTTCTGATGGATGAGCCCCGGGTGGAGTGGGTGATGGGCGCCGTAGAGCGCACGACAGAGGTGATGGAGCGAGGCATTCCCTGCGAGGATCGATGCCTGGGCCTCGCCGGCTGCGAGAACGGGGCAACGATCCTCATCCAGGGCGACCTTGTGGGCGAGCGCCGGCGTGGAAGCGGAAATGGGAGCGGAGGCACCCGCCGGCGCCTGGGGCAGGGAGCGCGCATCGTGGGCACCGACGGCATCATGGAGCTCTGGACCGGACGTCCCCCACTCGATCAGATTCCTTCAGATGCGCCAATGCACCAGCCTGAAGGGCCATCGGCGGCGTATAACCTCGAATTCGGCATGGCGCGGTATCTCAACGGCCAGAGCGGCGGCTGGGTGGAGGTCGAGGCTCCCTGGCATGATTGCTGGGCGCATCAGTACCAGGAGGTCATCGATACAGTCGAAGGGCGCCTGGAGTATCCGATCAGCGACGCGCGGCACGGCCGCGCCGTCACCGAGGTGATGATGGCGCTCTTCGAGTCGGCCCGCAAGCGCCGGCGCATCGACCTGCCGCTCAAGACCAAGGTCAACCCGCTGGTGCTCATGGTCGAGCGTGGCGAGCTACCGGTGGAATGGCCGGGCGCCTACGAGCGCCGCGCCCGGCTGGTGCGCGGCGAGCGCATGTCGTGGCACGATGCCTGAGTGTTTGGTGTGCCAGCGGTAGGTGGCACGCAACGTGCATCAGCCTCTCCTCAGTGCGGCGAGGCCTCTGCGTTGGGCGGGAAGGCCGCATCGCTGCGCGAGAGAATGACCAGGAGGCTGAGGGCATGGGCCAGGTAAATGTGAACCCACCGAGTAATAGTGATGGCGGCGCGGCGGCGGCCGCAGGCATGAGCATGGGGATGATGCTGATGGTCATCATCGGCATCATCGTGCTGCTCGTCATTGCTTACTTCCTGCTGCGCCCGCTGGTCTTTGGCGGCGGCTCGTCGAACATCAATGTGACGGTGCGCTCGGCGGAGCTGATCGACGCGCTGCGGCTGCTGGCTTAGGCCAGCGGCCGCGGCCCGTCGTCGGCTGGGCGCGATGGATGGCTACGTCGTGCCGTCCAAGCGCCCGGCCAGGAGGGAGCACGTGCCACCCAGCGCGGCCAGCCGGTGCGCGCCGGTGGCGGGCGGCGCGCTGCCAGGAGCTCGATCGGGTCCAGTCCTTTGAGCTGGCGATAGATGGCGGCGATGATGACGAAGGCGAAGCCGAGGACGGGTACGGCAAAGAGGGCACCCCACAGGCCGAAGAGCTTAGCCCCGGCTACCAGACCAAGCATCGAGGCAATGGGGTGCAGGCCCACGGCATGGCCCGTGATGCGCGGCCCGAGCACATTGCTCTCCACCGTCTGCAGTGCGATGTAGAACGCAAGGACGACCAGCGCCAGCTTGAACGACTCGAGCGCGGCGATCGCCGTCATGCAGATGCCGATCAGCGTCGGGCCAATCATGGGGATCATCTCGAAGAAGAACCCCAGCAGGCCGAGCAGCACGCTGTAGCGCAGGCCCAGCACCAGCGAGGCGACAAAGACAGAAAGGCCGATGATCGCCCCCATCGTCAGCTGGCCCCGCACGTACCCGCCCACCACCCGCCAGAGCGTCTTCTGCAGGAAGAGCATGTGCGGCTTCCACCGCGCAGGGGTGATCTCGATCAGCGCGTTGCCCAGGCGCTCGCCATCGATCACCAGATAGAACGAGAGAAAGACCACCAGAAACAGGTTGGCGGCGATGTCGCCGAGCGAGGCGGCCCAGGCGAGGCCGTGCGAGGCAAAGCCAGCGGATTGCAGCTCACTGAGCAGACGGGCCTGGAGAGCACGGATATCGATCGTGATACCGATGGCAGCGGCGCGTGCCTCCAGGTTGGGGATGCGGCTCTGGAGCCCCTGGTACGCGGTCGGAAGATTGGTAATGGCGGCAGTAATCTGGGCATAGAGCTGCGTGATGCCCCACGCTCCGGCCGCGAGCAGGAGCACAACGGTTACGGCGTAGGCCACGAGCGCGGCGGCCGCGCGGGAGAGCCTGAGCCAGCGCTCGAGCGCGCGCACGACGGGCCAGATGATGAACGCCAGCAGGCTGGCCAGCACCAGCAGGAGGAGCACACTGGTGATGAAGCCGATGGCCCAGCCAAAGACGTAGACTAGGCCGGAGATGCCGAGCAGCGTCCAGACGATGTCACGGGCACGACCCCACGTCCAGGGGCGCTCTTCGGCAATCACCGCCACCGGCGGGTCATCCGGCCGGGCCGGCGGCGGCGCGGCAGCAGCGGTCCGCTCCGGCGATGCCGGGGGCGTTGCAGACTCGCTCGTGGCGGCGGACGGCGTGCTCATGCCCCTCGTCCTTCAAGAACCATACCAGCACCGGCAGCCATTCGCCGCCGCGCCTGTCGGTTCGGGTAGACTCGGGCCGCTGAGCGCGACGCGGCGCCGGGCTGGTGCTGCCAGCACGCAGGTACCGCAAGGAGAAGTAAGATCGCCATGCCTATCCCACAGCCGGCCAGGACCCCCGGCAAGTCCGACTGGTTTGTCCACGATCGCTTCGGCCTCTTTATTCACTGGGGCATCTACTCCGCCGCCGCCCGGCACGAATGGGTCAAGAATCGCGAGCGGATGACCGATGCCGAGTACCAGAAGTATTTCGAGCACTTCGACCCCGATCTCTACGATCCGCACCAATGGGCGCGTGCGGCCAAGGGTGCCGGCATGCGCTACGCCGTGATCACCACCAAGCACCACGACGGCTTCTGCCTCTTCGACAGCAAGCTCACCGACTACAAGGCGACGAATACGCCGGCAGGGCGGGACCTCATTGCTGAATGGGTGGAGGCCTTTCGAGGCGAAGGGGTGAAGGTTGGCTTCTACTACTCGCTCATCGACTGGCACCATCCCGAGTTCCCCGTCGATGGCCTGCATCCGCAGCGCGACGATCTGGCCTTCCGCGAGGCGAACCGGCACCGCGACATCCGTAAGTACGCCGACTACCTGCATGGCCAGGTACGCGAGCTGCTCACGAACTACGGCAGGATCGACATCCTCTGGCTCGACTTCTCGTACTCGCAGCGCGACTGGGGCTGGAGCAAGGGCAAAGGCAAGGACGACTGGCAGAGCGAGCGGCTGATCGCCATGGTGCGCGAGCTGATGCCCGATGTGCTGGTGAATAACCGCACCGAGATCGAGCAAGACTTCCATACGCCGGAGCAGGTGCAGCCGGCCGGGTGGCTACACCTCAACGGCCGGCCGGTGATCTGGGAGGCCTGCCAGACACTCAACGGCTCGTGGGGCTACGACCGCGACAATCTCGACTGGAAGCCGCCGCGCATGCTGGTGCAGATGCTGATCGACGGCGTCTCCAAGGGTGGCAACCTGCTGCTGAACGTCGGCCCGACGGCGCGGGGCGAGTTCGATCCGCGCGCGCTGGCCACGCTCGAGGCCATTGGGCAATGGATGCGGCTACACTCGCGCTCAATCTATGGCTGTACCCAGGCCGAGTACCCGCCGCCACCCAATGGGCGCTACACATTCAACCCCACGACGAACCGCCTCTACCTGCACCTCTTTGCCTGGCCGTTCCGGCACGTCCACCTTCCCGGCCTGGCCGGGCGGGTTGAATATGCTCAGCTCCTCAACGACGCCTCCGAGATTCGGATGCAGCCGTTCGAGCAGTACGACCGCTATCCCAACGTTCCCCCCGGCACGCTGACGCTCCAGCTCCCCATCCAGCAGCCCGACGTGCTCGTGCCGGTCATCGAGCTCTTCCTCAAGCGCTAGACCGGCCGTCGGCAGGCTTCCCATCACCCTGGCTACCCCTGGCTACCCCTGGCTATCCAGGCCCCAGAGGATAGTCATGGCCGGGCCGGAGGGGTGTCGGTCCACGCGCGGCCAAGAGTCCTGTGATCTCTGGGCAAGGGCAGAAAGGTCAGAGGACTCTTGGCCGCCGGCTGGCGCCCACGCCCCAGCTACTGGCTGCTACCCGAGGCTTCACCCTCGCGCTGGAAGCAGACCGGGAGCTGGTTGGGGCTCACCTGGCCAATACCGAGGTGCACCTGGCCGGCCACGGCCCGGCCATTATCCTCCAGCTCGATACAGAACGTGCGACCGTCGAGGCGGAAATCGATCCCGTCGGTTCCATCCCAGGTATCGAAGTGGAAACGAACGACCTCGCCCTCGTCGGTGACCTGCAGGCGATCCTGGTTCGGACCGTGGTCGTCGAGCTTGATCCCTGTAACGTCGACAAAGCGGCTCTGCTCGCCGGTGCGGAGCACGCCGTTGAAGTCATGCTCGCGGCCGTGCGTCGTGGTGCGCAGGTGCAGCCCATCCTCGTCATGCCAGAGCCAGTAGCCCAGGCCATCGCCTGGCTCCATGCTGGGCTTACCCTGCAGCACGGCAAACGGCAGCACGTAGCGCACATCGGCACGGTCCAGCGTCTGCGCGCTGGCCGGCGCGACGTGTGTGAGCAAGGCTGCGGCGGGAAGGAGGGCCGCGGCAGCAGCTACTCCCAGGCGCGCGAAGCGGTTCGTAAGCAAGAGGCTCATCGTGTGGCTCCCTTCATCCAAGTCTTCCAAGCCGGCCCTGCCGGGCTCGCCGGCAGCAGCCGGAAGCGGGCACTCCATGCAACCCGGGCGTTCCTGGGCTTAGAGGTGCCTCTTCTGGCCCGGCAGGGCCGGCTTGATCGTGGGATCTTGGATGCGCGCGCTATCCACAGCGGGACACGTACGACCATGGGGTTTGGTTTCGCCGGCCCCTGCCTGTGTGGCCTCGTCGCCTCACTCCTGGCGCACCGGTGCCCCTAAGCTCGGTAGCCAAAGTGCTTCGTCGATGCTCCGGATTGGAGCTCGACGAAGCACTGCCCTGAAGGTGCGATGCTCCGGATTGGAGCTCGACGAAGCACTGCCCTGAAGGTGCATAGTCCGCCTCACCATCACCCATCACTGGGCGGCCGATGGCTGCACTGCCGGCAGCTCGAGCCAGAACTGCGCCCCGGCGCCGGGTGCGCTCTCGACCCCGACGCGGCCGCCGTGAGCTTCCACCAGCGTCTTGACGATGGCCAGGCCGAGGCCACTCCCCCGCGCCACGTTCATGCCGGCCACGCAGCGGCCGCGGTAGAGCTTCTCCCAGATGCGATGCTGCTCGTCGCGGGGAATGCCCGGCCCGAAATCTTGCACCTCGATCCGCACCTGAGATGGCATCGACCAGGCTCGAAGAATCACCTCACGCTCCGGTGCGTACTGCAGCGCATTCTGCACCAGGTTAGCCACCACCTGGCGCAGGCGCAGAGGATCCCCGTGGACGACCAGCTGGTCCGGGACTTCGAGCACGAGTCGCTCGCCGCCCGGCTGGCCGCGCCAGCTACTGGCTAGCTCGCGCAGCAACGGCACCAGATCGAAGTCACGAAGCAGCAGGCCAAGCTCGCCTTGCTCGAGGCGCTCGAAGCTGACCAGCTCCTCGATCAGGCGCGCCAGCTCGGCCGAGCGCGCCCGGATGCGCGCGGCGATCTGCGCCACCGAGGCTGGGTCGCAGGTTGCCGCCTTGGCCTCCAGATACTGCGCATACCCGTGGACGACTGTCAGCGGCGTACGCAGCTCGTGCGAGATCATCGTCAGGAGCTCGCTACGGAACCGGTCGAACTCCTGCAGCAGGCGGGCTTCGGCCTCGCGCCGCTGCGTCTCCTGGTGCGTCCTGAGCAATGAGTACGCCACGAGGGCCGCGGCGGCCATGAGCAAGACCAGCCCGGCACTGTGCAAGCCGGGTAAGAGCGCAGGTACCTGGCCGGAGGCGATGAGGGTATAGGCGATGGGAGTGGCGAAGGCCAGCGCTGCCAGCATGGCCGGCGGCAGGCACGTCGCCGCCACCACGGCCGGGGCAGCAAAGACCCAGAGGAACGGCATGGCTGGCGCGAGGCGCACGTTGACGAGCGCGCCGCAAGCCAGCCAGCAGGCACCGGCGGCGAGGAGGGCAAAAGCACCGTCGCCGTGCCGTCGACGATGGTGCCATGCGGCCATGAGGCGCCGCTGCACCAGCTTCACCGTCACCTGATCAATGCCGGCGAGGCTCCGCCAGCTTATGAACGGCGGCCAGCGCACGGCCACTGTACCACTCGCGGCCCGTGCGGCGCCTGGAGTACGGAGCAGTGGCCATCCCTGCCGGCTCTGTGATACGGGTGGAATCGCACGGCCGTCGAGCGCCATAGATGCAGTTGACATCACGAGCGTGAACCCTCCTGGTCAAAATCTGGACAAAATCCGGTCAAATTTCGGATAAAAGCAGCGCAGGAGAGCACTGGCGCATCTCAGCTGGCGAGAGGCACACTTCAGGAGCGTAGGGCTCGGGTACAAGCACACAAGGGCCAGGAAGGGAGGGCAAAGGGCACCATGCAACGACTGCACGTTGCCGGCGCAGGCCGGGGCGATCCTGCCAGAAGCGAGCCAGCGGGAGCCTCATGGAGTGGGCCGTCTGGAACACGGGATCAGATGGCCGCTCGCTGCTGGCCATGGGAGTGCCGTACCCGGAGACGGCTGCTGCTGCATACCGCCGGCGTACCAGCGAGTATCACCGCGGTGGCGATGTGGGCCGGCATGGCGGGCGCGTGCGGCGGGCCTTCGGCAGGCAGCGGCGGCCTTGCCGCCGGCGGGGAGGTGGCAGCGCCAGCACAGCTCCGCAAGGGAGCGACGATCACCTGGGCGGTCGACTCCGGTCCCACGAGGACGCCGCTGCGGCAGGATCAGACGAAGCTCTTCAACGACAAGTTCCCCGATATCAAGGTCGATTTTCTCGAGGGTGCCACCGATCCCGAGAAGCTGCAGGCGCTCTTCGCCGCCGGCACGCCGCCGGATCTCTTTCGCCAGGAGACATCGGGGATGGCGCTCTTCGCCGCCCGCGGCCAGATCACGCCGCTCGATCCGTATCTCAAGCGCGATAAGTACGACCTTTCCGATTTCTTCCCCGCGGCGTGGGAGCTCTGGAAGTGGAAGGGCAAGCACCTCGGCGTGCCTTTCATTGGCATCCGCATTGCGTTCTATAACCGCGAGCTCGTGCGGCAGGTGGGAGCACGCGTTCCACCATCAAGCTGGCGTGACGCCTCGTGGACATGGGAGGCCTTTCTCGAGGATTGCCAGAAGGTGACCCAGCCAGGCACGCGCTGGGGCACCGATCTGGGCACCTCCCGGCGCGACTGGCAGCCGTGGGTCTGGTCGAACGGCGGGGAGCTCTTCAATGCCGATGGCACGCAGGTGCTGCTCGACCAGCAGCCGGCGGTCGAGGCGCTCCAGTTTCTGGCCGATCTGATCAACCGCTATCGCGTGGCCCCCTCGTCCGACCAGCTCAAGGCGCAAGGTGGCCGGGCGGGCCTCTTCCAGGCCGGCAATCTCTTCCTGTATCACAGCCCGGTCAACAACGTGGCGCAGAATCGCCGCTCGGTGTCGTTCGACTGGAGCCTCACCGCGATCCCGCGCGGCAAGGCCAAAGCGTCGGCCTCCTCCGGCGGCGGCGTCGGCTGGTTTCTCTCGAGCGACTCGAAGGTGAAGGACGAGACCTGGGAGCTGATGAAGGTCCTGGCAAGCAAAGAATCGGTGCGCCTGGAGGCGGAGCGCGGTGAGGCGCCGCCCAGCCGCCGCTCGGTGGCCAACGAGCCATCGTTTATCGACCCACCAGAGCCGCCGGGCAAGGATATGAAGGTCGTTGTCGAGGCGCTCGAGGCAATGCACGTCGAGACGGCATTGATCAACGGCGTGGAGATCGATGGCATCCTGGATGAGGAGCTAGGGCCACTCTGGCAGGGCCAGAAGACGGCCCGCGAGGCGGTGGCCCAGGCGAT
>Ga0070741_10011037_pt1 | contig 16814 bp, 19 predicted proteins | sample Coa_R1_4_FD_66440 | JGI IMG/M metagenome (GOLD analysis project Ga0070741, IMG submission 66440) | Surface soil microbial communities from Centralia Pennsylvania, which are recovering from an underground coalmine fire - Coalmine... | ecosystem: Environmental > Terrestrial > Soil > Unclassified ...
CGGCGCTCGTTCGCCCGATGCGTCAGCTCGCCGACGCCGATCACCGCGAGGAAGACGAGTCCGACGATCAGCATCCCGAGGATCACGTGCTTCCCGTCGGAGACCGGATCGAAGACGAGCAGAGCGAGCATCAGTCTTCGACTCTAGCCAAATGGCGGTTCATGGCCTGGTCGACCGCGTGCGGATCGGGGTCGCCGCCGAGCGCGCGCGCCGCGTCGACCCACGCCTCGCCGTCGCCGGGCGCGCCGGCGGCGCGGAGCGAGGCGCAGCGCGAGATCAGCTCTGCCATCGCGGCGACCGCGTCGACGCCGCCGGCTTCCGCGATCCGGACGAGGCCGTGCGCGTAGAGGTAGTCGCCGAGCAGGATCCGGTCGGTCTTGCCGTCGGGCGCGAAGAGCCGCGGGCGGCCGTAGTGGACGAGGTACGCCTCGTAGACGGTCTCGAGCCCGAGCTCGTACACCGGCGGCGCGAGCGGTGAGAAGACGGCCAGCTGCTCCCGCACTCCGGTCGGGAGAGCCGCGGCGGCCCAGAGCGGGCTCTCGTGGCTCGCTGCTTCGACGATCTCTTCGAAGAGCGCCACTAGGTGCGCTCGAGGGTCTCCGCGACCGCGGCGACGGTTGCGTCGATCTCGTCCTCGCCGTGTGCGAGCGACGGGAAGAGGCACTCGTACTGGCTGGGCGCGACGTAGATCCCGCGGTCGAGCAGGCCGCGGAAGAGCGAGGCGTAGCGGCTCGCGTCGAGCTGCTCGAACCTCGTGACGGCCCTCGCGGGGTCGACGCCGGCGAAGAACGTGAGCATCGCCCCGACGCGCTGGACGCGCCCGAACGAGCTGAGCCCTCGTTCGAGCAGCGCGGCGCGCCGCTCGAGCTCCTCGTCGACCGCCGGATCGCGCAGCCGCCGCAGCACCGACAGCCCTGCCGCCGTCGCGAGCGGGTTCCCGGAGAGCGTCCCCGCCTGGTACACGTCGCCGGCCGGCGCGAGCCGGCTCATCACCTCTGCGCGGCCGCCGAACGCAGCGAGCGGGAGCCCCCCGCCCACGACCTTCCCCAGGATCGTCAGGTCGGGCGTGATCCCGAAGCGGCCCTGCGCACCGCCGCGGCCGAGGCGGAAGCCGGTGATCACCTCGTCGAATACGAGCAGCGCGCCCGCCGCGTCGCAGAGCGTGCGCAGCGAGTCGAGGAAGCCGGGGAGCGGCGGGACGCAGCCCATGTTCCCCGCCACCGGCTCGACGACGATCGCGGCGAGCTCGTCTGCGTGCCGCTCGACCGCGGCCGCAGCGGCGCCGGCGTCGTTGTAGGCGACGACGATCGTCTGCTCCACGACGGGGGCCGGGACGCCGGGCGACGACGCGATCCCGAGCGTCGCGAGCCCCGAGCCCGCCTGCGCGAGGAAGCTGTCGGCGTGGCCGTGGTAGCAGCCGGCGAACGTGAGCACGAGCGACCGGCGCGTCGCCGCGCGCGCGAGCCGCAGGGCGGACATCGCCGCCTCCGTCCCCGACGAGACGAACCGGACCTGCTCGACCGAGGGGAGCGCGTCGGCGATCTCCTCCGCGAGCGCGACCTCGCGCTCGGTCGAGACGCCGAAGCTCGTTCCGTCGAGCGCAGCCTCGCGAACGGCATCGACGGTCTCGGGGTCGGCGTGGCCGAAGATCAGCGGCCCCCACGACTGCACCCAGTCGAGGAGCCGCCGCCCGTCCTCCGTCTCGAGGTACGCACCGTCGCCGCGGGCGGCGAAGAGCGGCTCGTCGAGCCCGACGGCGCGCATCGCGCGCACCGGCGAGCTGACGCCGCCCGGCATCACCGTCTGCGCGCGGTTCCAGAGCGCGCTCCTCGTCAGAGCCAGGTCGCGAGCTCCTTGGCCCAGTACGTGATCACGACGTCCGCACCGGCACGGCGGATCGACGTGAGCGCCTCGACTGCGGCCGCGCGCTCGTCGAGGTCGCCCGCCGCAGCGGCGGCCTTCAGCATGGCGTACTCGCCGGAGACGCTGTACGCCGCGAGCGGAAGGTCGAAGCGGTCGCGCACCGCACGCACGACGTCCAGGTACGGCAGCGCGGGCTTCACCATCAGGACGTCCGCGCCCTCGGCCACGTCCAGCTCACATTCGCGCAGCGCCTCGCGCACGTTGCCGAAATCCATCTGGTACCCGCGACGGTCTCCGAATGCCGGCGCCGACCCGGCCGCGTCGCGAAACGGGCCGTAGAACGACGAGGCGTACTTCGCGGAGTACGCGATGATCGGCGTGTCCGGCAGCTCCGCACGAACGGCCGCGACGCGGCCGTCCATCATGTCGCTCGGGCACACGGCATCCGCCCCGGCCTCGACGTGCGAGGCGGCGGTGCGCGCGATCAGCTCGAGGGAGGCGTCGTTGTCGACGTGACCGCCGTGGAGCACGCCGCAGTGACCATGCGACGTGTACTCGCACAGGCAGACGTCGGTCAGCAGCAGGAGCTCGGGGAACCGCGGCTCGAGTGCGCGCAGCGCCTGCTGGACGATGCCGTTCTCGATCCAGGCGCCGGAGCCCTCCTCATCCTTCTCCTCCGGGATGCCGAAGAGGATGACGGCCTTCACGCCGGCCCGGAGCAGGTCCTCGCACTCGCGCACGGCGCCCTCGACCGTCAGCCGTGAGAGCGCGGGCAGACGCTCGTTCGGCAGGGCCTCCGGAGCGACGAAGAGCGGCTGCACGAGGTCGTCGAGCGACAGCGTCGTCTCACGCACGAGGTCGCGGAGCGCACCGGTCTGCCGCAGCCTCCGCAGCCGAGTCGTCGGGTACGCGCTCACAGCGACAGGGTACGCGCCGGCGGCTCCTCGGGCGACTCCGCCGGCTCGACCTCGACGGGGATCGTCCCGCCTTGCCACGGCTCGAGCACGACCCGCTCGGAGAAGAACTCCCACGTCGCGCGAGCGGCCGCGAGCAGCGGCAGCGCGACGAGCGCGCCGGGGATGCCGTTGATCTCGATCCCGGCGAGGAGACCGAAGATGACGAGCAGCGGATGCAGGCGAAGCGCACCGCCCATGACGTTCGGAACGACGATGTGGCCCTCGATCTGATGGATCGCGAGGAAGAGGAGCACCACCCAGATCGCGGAGACGGGATGCACGACGAGCGCGTACACGACCGGCGGCACGCCGCCGAGCCACGGACCGAGGTACGGCAGCACTTCGGTCAACGCGACCCAGCCGCCGAACACGAGCGCGTACGTCTGACCGTTCGGCAGCAGCCCGGCGAGCCCGAACGCGTACAGGCCGAGACCCGCGCTCGTGCCGATGATCAGCGACAGCGCAGCCTGACCGCGCACGTACGACGCAAGCGCGTGCTCGACGCGTGACACGAGTGGACGACCTCCGTACGGCGGGAACCGGCGATCGACGAATCGCGCGAAGCGACCCATGCCGAGCAGCATGTAGACGGACACCACCACGGTCAGGATCGCATCGAAGACCGCGCGCCCGATCGAGACGGCGGCGCCCTCGACGAAGTCGACCACGCGGTTGGTGTACTTGCCGACGTCGCGTTCGCGAATTGCCTTGACGAGGCGGTGCCCGCGCTTCTGGACCTTGATCGACTGCAGGTGGTGCGCGTTCAACCAATGCTGCAACCGGTCGACGTCGCGATCGGCGGACGTCTCGTGGGTCTGTCCGTGCTGCACGGTGAAATACGCGTTGAAGCGATCTGCCGCCGTCCGCGTCTGGCTGACGACGACGGTGCCGAGCGCGACGAGGATGACGAGCAACGCCGCCGCAAAGCTGACGTACACGAGCGCGACCGAGACGCCGCGAGGAACCCGCAGCAACGCGAGCCCGCGAACGATCGGGTCGAGCAGCAGGGCGACCAGCGCCGCCACGAGGAAGATGAAGACGGCGTGACCGGCCGCGCGCGCGAACATCCAGACGAGCACCAGCAGCAGCGGCAGCCCGACGAGTTGAATCCAGCGCGGAATCTGAATCCGAGGCGGCCCGGCGGCCGGAGTGCTCACGCCGTCGATGCTACAAGGAGCCTCCGCGGATCACCTGCGCGGCGGCACGGCGCGCGGGACTGGCTCGAGGGCGCGCTCGCGCTCGATCCGGACGTCGAGTGGGAGGATCCTCGGTTGAAGCCCCGCCGGGGGTCCGCTACGGTCCGCCGCATGTCGCCGCCCGCGCAAACAGGGCGTGCCGCGCCTCCACGTATTCGTCGCGAGCAGCAGGACGTCCGCGCACGCCGGCTCGCGGTGCTGATCGTGATCGCAGCCGTCGCGATCGTCACGCTCCTCGTCACGGCGTTCGGAGGCAGCGACCGGCCGGCGACGCTCGCACCAGCAGCCGCATCGGCGACGCGCCTGCTTCCGGCGGGCCCGCCCGCGCAGAAGGTGGTCGCGCGCGTCGGTGCGCTCCGGATCCAGCTGCCCGTGAACGAGAGCCGCCTCACCGCGGTCGGCTACTTCGGCGCGGAGGACGGCTCGCTCGCCTTGTCGCCGGTCGGACACCAGGCGAACGAGGGCCTGCTGCGCAGGCTCCTGCACAAGGTGGTCGGCGGAGGCGGCGGCTGGCCGCGGTGGTACGTGCTGCCCGGCAGCCACGGCGCCGCCCTGACCGCGCTCGACGTCGGCGCGCCGTCGGGCACCGACGTCTACACGCCGGTCGACGGCACCGTCGTCGGGATCGGCAAGGTGATCCTCAACGGCAAGGCGTACGGCGCCCGCATCGACATCCAGCCGCTCGACGCGCCGTCGCTGATCGTGTCGCTCTCACACCTTTCCGCCGACCCGTCGCTGACGGTGGGTGCGACGCTCACCGCGGGCGCGTCGAAGATCGGCACCGTGCTCGACTTCTCGCATGCGGAGCACCAGGCGCTCGCGCGCTTCACGAACGATTCCGGGAACCACGTGCTGATCGAGGTGCATCCCTCGGCGACGCTGCAGGCGCGCTAGCGGGGCCACTCGCTGAAGCTGCTCTTCATTGCGGACGTCTTCGGCGCGCCGGGACGGCGAGCGGTCGAGGCGGAGCTGCCCGCATTGCGGAAGGAGCTCGCTGCCGACTTCTGCATCGTCAACGGCGAGAACGCCGCAGACGGCCGCGGGATCACCGCGAAGATCGCGGAGCGGCTGCTCGCCGCGGGCGCCGACGTGATCACGCTCGGCAACTGGGTGTGGGGGCAGCGCGACTTCGCGCCGTACCTCTCCGGCACGGACCGCGTCATCCGTCCGGCGAACCTCTCGCCGAACACGCCCGGACGGGGGCTCGCGATCCACGACGGCGTCGCCGTGATCAACCTGCTCGGGCAGATGACGCTGGCGCCGTTCGAGAGCCCGTTCACCGCGGTCGAGCCGCTCGTCGAGGAGGCGCGCCGGCGGACGCCGGTGGTCGTCGTCGACTTCCACGCGGAGGCGACGAGCGAGAAGGTCGCGCTCGCGTACCACCTCGACGGACGCGTCACCGCCGTTCTCGGCACGCACACGCACGTGCAGACGGCGGACGCACGCGTGCTGCCGGGGGGCACGGCCGCGATCACCGACGCGGGCATGACGGGGCCGCACGACTCCGTCATCGGCAGCGTCGCCGAGGGGGCGGTGCGACGGTTCGTCACCGGCTTCCCCGTCCGCCTCGAACCGGCGAGCGGCGGCGTGCGGATCGAGGGCGCCCTCATCGAGTGCGGGGAGGACGGACGCGCTACGAGCTGCGTCGCCATCCGCGTGGCGACAGGCTGAGCGTCGCGAGCAGGGCGACGAGGACGAGGTTGCGCGCGAGCACGAGCCATGCGAGCTGCAGGTGGAAGATGTACCGGAAGTACCGCGCCGGGAAGTAGACCTGCGTCATCACGAGCGCCGTTGCGAGCAAGACCGCTGCCGCGACGCCGCGCCGGCCCCGCACGAGCGGCACGAGCGGCACGAGCCAGATGAGGAACTGCGGCGACAGCACCTTCCCGAACGCCACGAACGCGCAGACACACGCGGCGCAGTAGCGGAGAAAGCGCTCCGGCGTCGCCGCGCCGCGCGCGAACGCGACCCACAGTACGAGGATGACCGTGAGCTCGACGACGGTCGACGCGGTGGCGACTGCGCCCTGGCCGGCGAGGTTGAGCGAGCCGTGCGTCGCGATCACCGTCGGACGGCCGAACGTGGTGAGCACGGACGCACCGAGGCTCTCGACCTGCAGCGGCCGCGACAGCTGCCCGCTGAGCGAGTGCCAGAGGCCGGCGGGTGCAAGGACCGCGAACGGAAGTGCCGCTGCGGCGACGACCCCGATGGCGGCGCCGGCGCCGACGAGCATCTCTCGCACGCCGCGGCGCCGCAGCGTCCACACGAGCGCGACGGGGACGAGGACTGCGGCGAAGAGCTTCGCCGCGATCGCTGCTGCAAGCGCCGCCCAGCCGATCCGGTGCCGGTCGTGGAGGAACGACGCCACGGCCCCGGCCACGAGCATCGCGGGCCAGAAGTCGTACCGCGAAAGCGCGATCGACCCGATCAGGAGCGGCGACACGGCGATTGCGGCAAGCGACGCCGCCGATGCGCCGGCGGCGGCGACGAACGCGATGCAGCCGACGCCGAGAGCCGCCATCAACCAGCCGAACGTCTCGTCGTAGCCGTCGACGTACGTCGGCGCCTCGAACACGGGCAGCGCACCCGGCGGGTACTCGACCGGAATGTCGCGGTACGGGAGGAGGCCGTGCCGCATCGCCTGTCCGTACCCCTCGTAGATCGGCGTGTCGACGATCTGGTGCCGGCTGTAGAACCAGTGATGCAGCACCTCCCAGCAGCCGAGGAAGACGACCGCCGCGACGGCGAGCGCTACGGCGCGAGCAACGCGATCGCGGCGAACGGGAAGAACCACGGGAGGTAGAGGTAGAACCAATGGGTGAGGACGAGCTCGAAGCCGACGAGCAGAACGCTGGTGAACGCCGCGAGGCGTAGCGGCGAGCGGCGCCGCGGCCACCAGAAGAGCGCGGCCGCCCCGGCGAGGAGCAGCGCCTGGAGCGCGACTTGAAGGAGATGGAGGTCCGGCAGGCCGCGCGCGTGGTACTGGCCCCAGTCCCAGAGGGAGAACGGCGACTCGCGGCCCAGCTGGTAGCCGAACGTCCGGTGCACGAAGGTCGTCACCGCGTGCCACAGCGACGGCTCGAAGAAGAGCGGGAAGAACGCGGCGACGGTCGCGACGACCGCGGCGGCGACGAACGTGAGGCGCGGCCGTAGACGGCGTGCGTCCGGAAAGCCCGACCAGAGCGGAAGCACGATCAGCGACGCGAACTTCGTCCAGCCGGAGAGCGCGGCGAACGCGCCCCTCGCAGCCGGCGACGACGCGAAGTAGAAGCCCCACACGAGCAGCGCAGGCTGGATCGCGTCGTTCGTGTTGGAGTTCGACACGTACTGCGTGAACGGCCAAGCAGCCCACGCGAACGCGAGCGCCGCCGCGAGTCGCGGCCCGCCGAGGCGTAGGCCGACGAGGCCGAGGCCGACGAGTGCGAGGAGGTCCCAGAGGATCGAGGTCGCGTGGACGGACGGGAGCTTGTCCCATTTCCCGCTCCAGCCGAACGCGACGTACCCGGGAACGTACGCCTCGTACGCCACCGGGCCGTACGTGTCACCCTCCGCGTCGGCGGTCTCGCAGCGGCCGTTCGTCTGTACGCGGTCGCGGATCTCCCCGCCGGCATCGGCAGGGCCGCACGCGGGCCGGTCGCCCTCGACGGGGAAGTGGCCGTAGGGGCTCTGTCCGTGCGCGATCCGGTCGGCGCCGATCACCCCCGAGTAGCCGACGTCGATCACGTTCGGCAGCGGCTGCCGCACGTTGAGCGCGACGCGGAACCCGACGAGGAACACCGTCGCGCCGACGAGCAGCCACACCGGCCAGACGACGTCGCCGCGCACGGGCCGGTCGCGCACGCCGATCCACAGCGACCGCACGAGCACCCAGACGAGCCCGGGGTAGGCGAGCGGCATCGCCGCGAAGATGTTGCCGTGGTTGAAGAACCACAGCGACACGGAGAACGACAGCAGCATCAGCAGGTCGAGGTTCCGTAGCGAGAAGATCCGGAACCAGTCCGCGAGCCCGAAGAAGAAGACACCGCAGAACGCGAGCCAGACGGGGAGGCTGTTCAGCCGCGTGCCGCCGAACGCGCCGGGCGAGCCGCGGGCCATCTTCCACGCGACCTGAGGCCCCGTCCAGGCCTCGATCACGCTTCCGGTCGCGTCGTCGACCGTCCCGGTCGCGACCTCGCCCGCGTCACCGGACCACACGTTCACGGTCCACGCGGCCTTCGCGTACGTCGCATCCGTCGTCGGGTTCGGCGGGTACCGCTTCAACCAGTCGGCGACCTTGTGGTCGCGCAGGAAGATCGCGATCGCGTCCGCGCGCGTCAGGCGCGGGTTGTCCGCGGCGCCCGCCGGCGTCGCGGCCAGCAGCGCGCCGACCGCGGCGAAGGCCGCGATCAGCCGCCGTGTCGAAGGCACGCGCTCGAGGACGGCGACGCAGACGGATTCCAAGCCCGCGAATCCTGATCGTCGGCGCCGCCGAGGCGGCGCCTCAGCCGCGGAACGACCAGAGCTTGTTCCCGATGAAGTTCAGCGGCGTGACGAAGATGACGGCGATTGCCGCCGAGACGATCTTGCCGAGTCCGGCGAGGTCGAGGAACACGAAGAGCCAGAACTGGTTCGCGGCGAACGCGATCGTCGAGACGACGAAGAAGCGCATCCCCTGGTAGCCGAAATGACCCTTCGAGTGGGCGAACGTCCAATGGCGGTTCCACCAGTAGTTGTTCGCCGCCGAGACGACGAACGCGATCGCCGCCGCCAGGTGCGCGCCGATCCCGAGGAGGACGGCGTACAGCCCGACGTAGATGACGTAGCCGGAAAGCCCGACGACGCCGAACTTGAGGAGTTGGATCCAGTTGTGGGGGCGCTTGAGCGCCTGGACAGCGCGGTTCTCGAAGACGGACAAGCCGTCCGAGGCTATCCGATCAGGCTGCCGTCGTCCTCGCGCGGTACCAGCGGAGCTCGCCCTCCCCGAGGAACACCAGGGCCGAGGCGACCCGGATCTCGGTCGCGCCGATGTCGGCCGCGCCGGCGGGCAGGAACCGCCGGATCCCGTCGCGGCAGGCAAGCTCGAACCCGACGAGCGCGCCGTCGGCGCCGGTGAGCGCCCTGGCCGTGCGCCCCAGCTCGATCCCGTTCAGCGTCACCGGCACCCGGAGCAGCTCACGAAGAGGGCCGCCTGTCATCCCGGCCGGTGTTCTTGCCGCCGGGCGGCAGCCGAAAACGCGCGGGCGCGGACGCGGCTACACGAGCGGTACGAACCTCGCCGGAATCGTCGCCACCAGCCGCTGCTCCTCGCCGACGCGCTCGAGCACGTACAGGCGCTGCGACCTCCGGCGGCCGATCGGGAACGCGATCCTCCCGCCGTCTTCGAGCTGCTGCCAGAGCGCCGCAGGCATCTCGGCGGCGGCGGCGGCGGCGGCGATCCCGCCGAAAGGAGCGACGTCGGGAAGCCCCAGGGAGCCGTCCCCGACGTGCACCTGCACCCGCTCGTATCCCGCCTCCGAGAGCGCGCGCCGTGCGTTCGCCGCGAGCTCCGGGATCCGCTCGACCGAATGCACCTCGGCGGCGAGCTCGGCCAGCACCGCCGCCTGGTAGCCCGAGCCGGTGCCGACGTCGAGCACGCGCTCGTCCCCGTCCAGTGCGAGTCCCTGGCAGATGAACGCGACGATGAACGGCTGGGAGATCGTCTGGCCGTGCTCGAGCGGCAGCGCGGCGTCCTCGTACGCGAGGTCGCGCAGGTCTGCCCGGACGAACAGCTCGCGCGGCACGCGCGCCATCGCCTCGAGCACGCGCTCGTCGGTGATGCCCCGCCGGATCAGCTGGTCGGCGATCCAGTCGCCGGCGGTCACGCCGCACGCGCGACACCGACGCCGAAGTGGGCGAGCAGCAGCCCCTTCAGGCCGGTGATGGAGGCGGGGGGCGCGTCGAAGCCGATCGTCAGCATCGGCACCAATGAGTCCTCCTCGCCGAGCGAGCCGTGACTCCCGCCGCCGACGTGGTTGCGGCCGGCGAGATCGGCGAACTCCCAGCCTCGCGCCGCCGAGACGATCACGTCCCCCGCGTTCGGATTGCGGAGCGCGGCGGCGGCGCGCTCACGCCCGTCCGGGAAGCGGTCGAGGAGCGAGGGATCCTCCTCGCCGCGGCTGCGGGCGACGACCGCCCCGTCCTCGAGGAACAGTGCGACGTCGACGGACTCTTCGCCGTCGAGTGCGGCTGCGAGCGCCCGCGGGTCCGCACCGGCTTCGGCGTACAGCATCGCGGCGCGGTTCGACGCCGTCACCTGTGCGCCGTCCACACGGAGCTTCGCGCACCGCTCGATTCGAGACTGGCCGTGGTCGGAGCAGAGGACGATCGCGTAGCGCTCGAGGAACTCGTCACGTCCACCGGCGGCTTCGACGAGCGACGCGATCGAGGCGTCCGCACGTTTGAGCGCGTCGTGTGCGGCGTCTGGACCGAGCGCATGCGAGGCGTAGTCGTAGTCGGGAAGGTAGAAGACGAGGAGGTCGAAGGCGTCGCGCGTCACGAGCCAGCGGCCGACCTGGCCGGCATACGCGTCGATCGATCCTCCGGCCCGGTTCCGCCACGCCACCGCCGCGCCCGTGCGATCCGATTCGTAGACGCTGTAGAAGAAGAACCGCTTCGGACCGTGGACGGGCGGCAGCCCCGGCACCGTCGACACGTGCACGTTGCGTCCGCGATACGTCGTGATGTTGATCGCCGCCGTCGTCAGGCCGGCATCCTCGAGCGCCTCGTACACCGTCTCCGCGCTGCGCAGCAGGTGACGCTCGTTGAGGTTGACGATCGTGTCGCGGATCCCGCGCGCGAGACCGGCTGCGACGAGGGCACCGAACGACGAGCCGTACTCGACGAGCCGCTGCTCGCCGCGGTTCCACCAGACGAGGTGGGGAATCCCGTGGACGTCGGGGTGGCCCCCCGTGGCCACCGACGCGAGACAGACGGGGGTGAGCGAGGGGAACGTCGAGGTCGCGCGGCGGTACGTGCCGTGGTCGAGCAGGAACCGCAGCGTCGGCGCGTCTGTCGCCTCGAGCATCGACGGCGTCAGCCCGTCGATGAGGATGAGGATCGCTGCGCGTCTAGTCACGTGCGAGCGTGCGAAGCCCTGCGTGCCGGTCGGGCTCGCGGCGACGCAGGCGGAGGCCGAGCGCAGGCAGCGCGAGCGCCTCGAGGTAGCCGACGACGGGCACGAAGGCGAGGGCCGCGACGACGAGCGCGCCGGCCCCGACGAGGAGCGCCGTCGCAGCGCGTGTGCCGCCGCGCCGAAGCGCCCCGGCGACGACGGGCGTCGCGCCGATCCCGCCGAGGACGCCACCGATCGCACCGCCGACCGCCTCGTCCCAGCCGAAGGCGAGGAAGCCGATCACGACACCTGCGGCAGCTGCGCCGGCCGCCACGGCGACGAGCCGCGGGAGGATCCCCGCGACGAGGATCGCGACGGCGACGCCGAGTCCGGCGACGATGCCGATCGTGTACCAGCTTCCCATCGTCGAGACACTGTAGTGACGCGATCGTGTTTGGGGTCGAAGAGCAGGGGAAAGAATGCGTCGCAGCGGCTTGGCGACCGATACCCGCACCCTCCTCCTCTTCTTCTCCTCCGCCCGCTCCGGACCGTCGCGGCGAATGGAGAGCCTCCTTGCACACATCGCACGCAAGGAGCGTCACCGCCTGCGCGTGGTGCAGATCGACGTCGACGGCCGCGGCGACGTCGCGGAGAGGTTCGGCGTGACGAGCGCACCGACGCTCGTGCTCGTTCGGAGCAAGGGTGTCGTCGCGCGGATCGAGGGGCGCGCGAGCGCGCCGCGGATCGAGCAGATGCTCGCCGACCACCTCGACGAAGCCGCCGCAGCCGCCTGACCCCTACGATCGGCCGGTGCGCCGCCGGCTCGCCCGCCTCGCCGTCCTCACCGCCGCCGTCGTCGCCGTCGCGCCCGCGCCCGCCGCGCGCATCCGCTGCGACGCCCACACGGCCGAGGGAACGGCGGCCGACTGCTTCTCCGGCGCCTACCACGGCACCGGCTTCCTGCCGATGGAGGAGACGATCTCCTTCCACCGCATCTCGCCGGCGCAGTTGCGGGCCGACCCTCTCTGGGCGCAGTGGCAGGCGGACGCGGCGCGGAACCGCACCGGCCGGCCGTGCCGCAACCCGAACGCGCTCGCCTACGGCGGCAGCTTCTCGTTCTACGGCGGCGGCACCTTCATCGCATGCTCCGAGTCGCGCCCGAACATGCTGAGCGGCTTCTTCCGGGTGCGACGTCCCTTCCGCTTCGTCGACGGGACGACGAACGCGCTCTTGACGCGAGGCTCGTTCTCGGCGAGCGCGGCTTCGGACAACGTGCTCGAGCTCGTCTTCAGCGACGCGTCGCGCAGCCACTATGCGCAGCCGGAGGTCGTGCTCGGCCGCTTCACCGGCTAGCTCGTTCGAGCCGCTCGATCACCGCCAGCCCGAACGAAGCCGCACGCGCGCCGTCGACGACGCGATGGTCGAACGTGACCGACACGTTGCCCATCTGCCGAACGGCGACCGCTCCGTCACGGACGACGGGACGCGCGGCGATGCGATGGATGCCGAGGATCGCGACCTCGGGATGGTTGACGAGCGGCGTCACGAGCAGCCCGCTGAGCCTGCCCGCACTCGTGACGGTGAACGTCGAGCCGCGTAGCTCCTCGGGGGCGAGCGACCCCGCGCGGGCGCCTTCGGCCAGCCGGTCGATCTCGTCGCGGAGCTCGACGAGCGAACGCTCGTCGACGGCGCGCACGACGGGCACGACGAGGCCTTCGCCGGTCTGGATCGCGACGCCGAGGTCGTAGCGCTCGAGGTAGACGATCTCGTCGCCCTCGAGGCGTGCGTTCAGCTCCGGGAAGTCGCGCAGCGACGCAGCCGTCGCCTGGAGCACCGTCGGCAGCAGCAGGTGCAGGTCGACGTTCGAGAAGTCGCACTCCTCGACCCACGTCACCGCGGGGACCTCGCGGTGCGCGCGCGTCAGGTGGTCGACGATCTGCCGCCGGACGCCGCGTACGCGCTCCCGGCGGCCGTCGGCGGGCGCGGGCGCGGCCGCGCGTACGTCCGCGTCGGTGATGCGGCCGCCGGGGCCGCTTCCCCGTACTGCTTCGAGGTCGACGCCGAGCTCGCGCGCGAGTCGCCGGACGGCGGGCGTCGCCTGCGGTCCCGCGTGCGCCCCCGCGTCTCCGCCGATCACGACGAGCACCGTGCCGACGGGCACCACCTCACCCTCGCCGACGAGGATCTGCGCGACCGTGCCCGCAGCGGGAGACGGGATCTCGACGGTCGTCTTGTCGGTCGCGATCTCGACGAGCGGCTGGTCCTCGGCGACGTCGTCTCCCTCCTCGACGAGCCAGCGCGCAACCTCGCCCTCCGTCAGCCCCTCCCCGAGGTCCGGGAGCTTGAACTCGTACGGCATCGCGCCGAGGACGATAGGAGAAGATCCGGCGCGGATGCCTCCGCTGCGGACGGCACTCGACGTCTTCGCCTGGTCGCGCACCGCGATCTGGGGGACGATGCTGCTCGCCTACGCGGTGTTCGAGGCGCAGTACGCGCAACCGCTGCATCCCCCGACCGCTGCTCCGGAGCCCCCGGCGGACGTCGGCTGGGGTGTCGACGTCTGGGCGCGGTGGGACGGAGGCTGGTTCACGCACATCGCCGAGGACGGCTACACGGACCCGAAGACGACGACGGCGTTCTTCCCCGCGTACCCGCTTCTCGTCCGGGTCGCCGGCTGGGCGTTCGGCGGCCACGACGTGCTCGCGGGGGTCGTGGTGTCGCTGCTCGCAGCGGCGGCCGCCTTCGTGCTGCTCCTCGAGCTCGCGCAACGGCTCGTCGGCGGCGACGCCGCACGGCGCTCGCTCGTCTACCTCGCGGTCTCCCCGGCTGCGCTCTTCCTCGGCGCCGTCTACAGCGAGTCCCTCTACCTGCTGTTCGCGGTCGCGGCGTTCCTCCTCGCCGAGCGGCGCGCGTACGCGTACGCCGGGGCCGCGTCCGGGCTCGCGATCCTGACCCGCCCGACGGGCGTGATGCTCGTGCCCGCGCTTGCGCTCCTCGCGTGGCGCGAGCGGAACCGGATCCGGGCGCTCGGCGGGGTCGCGCTCGCCCTGCCGATCGCCGCTGCCTGGCCGCTCTGGCTCTGGGCGGCGTTCGGACATCCGCTCGCGTTCCTCGACGCCGAGCGAAACGCGTGGCACCGCCACCTGTCGGCGGCGGGGCCGCTCGGAGGGGCGTGGAAGGGAATCGTCGCCGGCTGGAACGGGCTCGTGCAGTACGTCGCGGGCGGCAACCGCTTCCCGGGCGCCGACGATCCCCTGCAGGCGGCGGGGATCAACCTCGAGTCGCTCGCGGCCGCCGTCTTCATCGTCGCCCTGGGCGCCGTGGCGTGGCGAATGCTCGGCGCGGCGTACGGCGTGTTCGTCCTCGCGAGCGTCGCGCTCCCGCTCGCCTCGCCCGCGGCGAACTTCCCGCTGCTGTCGATGCCGCGGTTCACCCTCGGCGTCTTTCCGGTCTTCATCGCCCTCGGCGCGGTCGTGACCGGCAGGCGGGCGAACGCGATCGTCCTCGCCGTCTTCGGGATGCTGCTCGGGCTCGACCTCGCGCGCTGGGTCGAGTGGCAGTTCGTCGCTTAGAACTCCATCAGCGTGCGCACGGCCGCGGCCACGCGTTCGACCGACGGGACGTAGACGTCCTCGAGCTGCCAGTAGGGGTACGGCACGTCGTAGCCGGTCACGCGCAGCACCGGCGCCTGCAGGTCGAGCAGCGCCTTCTCCGCGACGAGCGCCGCGAGCTCCGCGCCGAAGCCCGCGGTGCGCGGCGCCTCGTGCACGATCACGACGCGGCCCGTCTTCGCGACCGAATGGAGGATCGCCTCCTCGTCGAGCGGCCGCAGCGAGCGGATGTCGACGACCTCGCACGACACGCCGCTCGCGTCCGCCGCGCGCTCGCAGACGGACACCATCGCACCGTAGGCGATCAGCGTGACGTCGTCGCCCGGACGCGCGATGCGCGCCTGTCCGAGCGGCACGACGTGCTCGCCGGCCGGGACGTCACCGCGCGGCGTCCGGTAGAAGAGCTTCGGCTCGAAGACGACGACGGGATCGGGGTCGCGGATCGCGGCCGCCAGCAATCCCTTCGCGTCGGCGGGCGTCGCGGGAACGACGACCTTGATCCCCGGGGTGTGGACGTAGTACGCCTCGGGCGAGTCCTCGTGCAGCTCCGGGGCGCGCACGCCGCCGCCGTACGGCATCCGGATCGTGATCGGGAAGTCGACCGCGCCGCGCGTGCGCCAGCGGTAGCGCCCGACGTGCGTGATCAGCTGGTCGAGGCACGGGTACGAGAAGGCGTCGTACTGCATCTCGCACACGGGCCGGAGGCCGGCGAGGCACAGCCCGACCGCGGCGCCGAGCATCCCGGCTTCGGCGAGGGGCGTGTCGACGCAGCGGTTCGCGCCGAAGCGGTCCTGCAGCCCGGCGGTCGCGCGGAAGACGCCGCCCGCGCGGCCGACGTCCTCGCCCATCACGAGCACGGACGCGTCGCGCGCGAGCTCCGTGTGCAGCGCGTCGTTCACCGCCTCCACCAGCGTGAGCTCAGGCACGGAGCTCCCTGGCGATGTCTGCGGGCGGGTCGGCGTACGCGTGCTCGAAGACCAGTCGCGGGTCGGGCGGCGGCTCCGCCTCCGCCTCCGCGATGCCGCTGCGCATCGCCTCCTCCGCGTCGCTGCGAACCCGCGCGACGAGCTCGTCGTCCAGGATCCCGAGCTCGCGCAGCTTCGCCTCGAAGGAGCCGACGCACTCACGCTTCCGCTCCGCCTCGACGCGCTCGGCGTCGATGTACGCGCTCGGATCGTCGGCGGTCGCGTGCGGCGCGGCGCGGTAGTGCACCGCCTCGATGAACGTCGGCCCGCCGCCGGCGCGCGCGCGATCGACCGCCTGCCGCGCCGCGTCGTACACGGCGAGCGCGTCGAGACCGTCGACCCGCACGCCGGGGATCCCGTAGCCCTTGGCCTTGTCGGCGAGCGTCTCGGCGTGCGTCTGCGCCGACAGGGGCGTCGAGATCGCCCACTGGTTGTTGTTGCAGACGAGGACGAGCGGCGCCTCCATCACCGCCGCAAAGTTGACGCCCTCGTGGAATGCGCCCTCCGACGTGGCGCCGTCGCCGAAGAAGACCATCGCGACGCCGCGCTCGCCCTTCAGCTTCTTCCCCCACGCGAGGCCGGCCGCGTGCGGGATCTGCGTGCCGATCGGGACGCAGATCGACGCGACCCGCCATTCGAGCGGGTTCCACCAGCCGGACGGATGCCCGCGCCACCACTGCAGGACCGTCGCCGGCGGCATGCCGCGCACGAGACCGATCGCCGACTCCCGGTAGGCCGGGAAGATCCAGTCGTCGTCGTCGAGCGCGAACGTCGCGCCCGCCTGGATCGCCTCGTGGTTCCAGAAGATCGCGTACGTGCCGATCCGCCCCTGGCGGTGGTACACGACCGCGCGCTCGTCGAAGACGCGCAGCAGCACCATGCGCCGGTAGAGCTCGAAGAGGTCGGCGTCCGCGAGCGGCCCCAACGTCAGATGAGCACCGTCAGTGCGTCCCGTTCCGCCGCAAACGCCGCCTCCGTCACGTCGCCGAGATCTTCCCCGTCCGCCTGGAGCGGCAACGCGGCGTCGCAGCGCGCCGTGAACGCGTCGAGATCGTGACCGGCGAGCACCCGGGGATCGCCGGCGCTCGTGCCGCGAAACATGTGCACGAGCAGTTGCGGCACGTGCCGCGGCCGCACCTCGCGCGGGGCGACGA